>OUNM010078379.1_pt1 | contig 29863 bp, 22 predicted proteins | sample 1769961 | NCBI WGS metagenome assembly OUNM01 (sample SAMEA3914820, study PRJEB12502) | metagenome | biome: forest; material: soil | place: USA | collected 2012-03-12 | depth 0.3 m | reverse complement strand
TTCATAGTGTTGTTGTATTACAATTGAGGAGAGTGTTCGTAGAGTAGTGTGGAGTGCGTCGCTCGCTTGTCTGCGTCGCTCGCTTATCATATACGTTATATTTATCGCGTAGTTTAGTTATTTCTAAACCTTTATCCTTGTTTGATATTCCCTCCTTAAGTTCTTTACTACTCATGGATACTATGAATTTTAACAGGTTGTGTTGCTGACTCTCTGTGCCTGTGATTTCAATTTTGGCATATCCTAGTTTTACTCTGCTGCTTCTCTAATCTCTCTGGGTATTGAATCAATTACAACAGGTATGGAGGATTTCAACACTATCAATGTTGCTTGAACTGAAATTATGTACGCTCGGAGTTTCCGAGGTCAAAGATATCAGTGCAGCGAATTTTCAGGTTCTAGTACAGATGGTTTACTCTGTGGATAAGACTTATGGGTAGTTGGACTCAACAACTGATTCAAGAGACCAGCACTTTATCACGTCGACCCAGACGTCATGAATTCAGTATTTGGTACCAGCCGGCTCTCTTTCACGTTACTCTCTAACATGGTTCCTCACGCGTATCCCAACCCACAGATGAGAGTTGGAGTCCATTCCTGGGCCACAAACTGAGACACGCCCTTAAACCTCTTTCGCTATATTAGACAGGATATCATGTGTCACGTACTTACAACCAGCCATCTTCGCAAAGCCATATTCTCCCGTGCCGCCCATACTCCAAGTCATGCGTCATGCCACGTAAAGCCCCAGCACAAGCAACGCTACTCATACACCAACCAGATCCCACGTTACTGTTCTCACTGCCCCGACGACCCCGTACTACTCGCGGCACTTGACGGTCTCGGGGGCGGCGTCGGCCCGTTCTCCCTCTGCATGGGCACCCCGCCCAACCGCGTGGCGAGCACGATCGGGCCACCCATCATTTGGCCGGGCAGCAGAGACTGCAGATACCCGGACTCGCTGGACAATTCGGGCACGCCCCCGTCTTCCTCCCCACCAACACCATTACTGCCGCCCAGACCGTCGGCCGACTCGCCCCCCGCGGCAGCCGCGGCCAGCTGCTGCTCGGCGACCAGACGGCTGACCTCCTCGAGACGCTTCTTCTCAACGGCGTCGACCAGATCGTCGTCGTCGCTCCAGTAGGGATCGTCCTCGGCCATGTGCGGCATGGCCATGCGCTTCCAGAAGCGCAGCTCCTGGCGCACGGCGCGGGCGTCGACGCGGCGGTCCCAGCGGGCGGCGTCGTCGTCGAAGCGGCCGCGGAACTGGCGCAGGGCCTCGTTGGCCTGGCCCGCGCGCCCCTGCATCTCCCACACCTGCTCGCGCAGGCGGCAGTTCTCGGCGCGGGCCTCGGCCAGCTGCGCGCGGTAGCTGCGGTGCCAGGCAGAGACGTCGGCGACGTGCTTGGCCTTGTAGTCGTGGAATTGGCGGAGCATGGAGGCGAGGATGGTGGCGTAGTGGGTGAGCAGGGCGGCGTTGGCGTCGCGGGAGAACTTGGCCTTTTCGAGGGCCTCGGAGAGGATGGAGATGAGGGTGTCGAGGTTGGGGTCTTGGGCTGGGACTTGCGTCAGAGGGGAGTATGTTTAGAGAGAGAGAGAAGGAATAACTTCGCACCCTTTACCTCCTCCGAGGCTCCGTCGACAATCTCGTCGTTGCCCAGCTCGTGTGTCCTCGCGCGGCTGCGCACGCGGCCGACGCCCGAGACGACCTCCTCGAGGGTGCGCTGGTTGTCGGCCAGCTGGCGGCTCAGCTCCTCGACCATGCCATAGATGTAATTGAGCTCGGCCTGGTGGCCGGCCGGCGCGGGAAAGGGGACCATGCCGCCGGGCATGTTGCCGCCGCCGCCGTTGATGCCGTTCATGGCGACGAGCTGCTGCTGTTGCTGCTGGAGCTGTTGGAGGTGCTGTTGTTGTTGCTGCTGCGACTGCTGTGGGGTCGCTTGCGGTTGTTGGGGTCGCGCGGCCGAAGCGGACGGCATCGGTGTCTGCTGCTGCTGCTGGGCCGTGTTCGGAGCCGGATCGTGGTTTGATGACGATGATGGAGGCGCTGCAAAGTCCATGGTCTCTCCGTGCGCAGCGCGCGGGCGGCACCAAGCACTCCACGCGCTAAGTTTAGCAGACTAAACCCCTGGCGCACAAGGGACTGGGGCCGTCGCTTTAGCGGCGGGTACGGGGCATACGCTGCTTGGGGGTATCGAAGGGTATCGAAGGGTCTCGAGGGAGAGAAGCAACTCGGCAGCCTCGGCGGTCTGAGGGTTTCTGCAAAGCAGTTGCGTCGATCTGACACTGGCCGTGTCCTGGAGGTTCGATTGGAGGGTAGGCGAGCGCTGGAAAAGCAAAAGCGGCCAAATCCAATACGACTTGGTTGTGATCTGCTTGCTGCAGGCCGGGCCAACCGCGTACCCAGTACGGTATGTACACGGTGCGCGTCGGTAAGTTACAGCCCGCACGCAGGCAATGCATCATTTCAATGTGAAGGGAGCTTCATTGAGTTCAGTCAGCCAATTAATTGCAGCTCCTTGCCAACCACTCCCAACCTCAACTTCGATTGTGTCTAAACAGACCGAAACTCACTGCTGCCTGCATCCTTCATTCTTGCTATCATCATCTTATCCACTGCCGACATCCCTTTGCACAAGAATGCGCCCCGGCACCCTGGATTCCACCTCCAGACAATAGACATATTGGCCGAGGGGTGGTAGGGTGAACGTAGTTTGCCCACTCTTCTGCCGCACGGCGTGCCTTTGTTGAGGCGCGCTTCTCGAATTCTACCTTCGTCGACAGCCGGCTGCCATGTCGACACCAACCCCCGGGAAGCTCCCGCTGTCGCAGGGCAAGACGCCATCGCAGGGCAAGACACCCTCGCAACCCCACCACGGCGCCGCCCCGACTCCCTCCGTCTCGACCCCCTTCTCGCTCACACAGGCCGCATTCTCTCCTCTCGGCCCACGGTCGTCGCCCCAGCAGGTCAAGAAGTCGCCTGCCGCCGTTCCCTCGTCGGCGGCCGTGGGCCGCTCTTCGGCAGGTCCCGTCAACTTCGACAGCCCCTCCGCTTCCGTCGCCCTCGGCCTCTACGATGCAGGCCTTGTGGGGGGCCGGAATGCCCAAAACTTGGGCAAGGCGAGCGAGGACGAGAGAGCCAAGCGGCTGGACCGCGTCATTTCCATTCTCAGCGTACGATTCCCCGGAACTCTAGAGTGCGACCCGGCTGACCCTCCCCAAGCAGAGCAAAGGTTTGGTCAGCGAGGCTGGCCTGGAGAGGCTGACAAAGAAACTTGAGCTGGAGTTTATGTGGGAGAACTCCATGGCCGGCGATGACAAGAAAACGCTTATTGTTGCCGGTTCCGCTCTCGAGCTGCTCATTGAGTTCTCCAACAACGTCGTCCAGTCGGTGGCCCTGAACTTCCCGGACTCGGCCGAGATTGTCAACAAGCACGCCGAAGCCGCCGGCGCCATTCTCTTCAAAGATCTGCAGCTTGGCGAAGCCCAAAGCCCGCTCACCAAGTCGCTGGCGCCTTTTGCCGCCAACTTTGAACGCCTCGCTGTGCTGGACAAGCTGAGCGTGAACCCCGGTCTCAACCTGTATGAAGCTGTGGCCGGCATTTACGAGAGCCTGTGCCGTCTTCACGCGTGGGAGTTGCAGAAAGCACGGGAGGATCCTGCGGCCGCAGCCAAGGGCGAGGAGCACCTCAAGAACCTCGTCCTCTGCACCAAAAGTGGGACGCCGACGATGAATGCGAAGGGGCGCGTGGGCATGACGCTCGATTACTGGAAGCAGCGGAGGCTTCAGCCACCGCTGGATCCGGCCGTAGCCGCGTGGGCTGAGGCCAACGAACAGACGTGGAGCATCCTGATCGGCTGCGCATCACTTGGCGAGATCGGCGTCAACCCCGTCCGCATCTCGGACAAGTGGATCGGCCCCGGCATCGAGAAGATGGCCCTCGGGGATGAGCTGCATGCGGGTGGCCCGATCATCGACTGGCAGGAGCCCGAGAGCACATTCGTTCCCACGCCGGACCCGACCAAGGCCGATCCGATGCAACCCGACCCGTCGCTCCTGGGGCCCCGTCTTCCTGCCGTGGTCTTCGATGCCACCTTCGACCCCCCAGTCCACATCCCAGCCACGTTGTGGGAGCAGATTCAAACACTGGGCTGCTCGCTAGACGGGCCGGCGGTCAAGGAATCGGCCACCTTTGACAGCCTCGTCTTCCCATACCCTCCAGGCAAGGAACCCGTCAGCGGCGTGCCAAGGACGGTCCTCTTCAGCAAGAAGACGCCCTTCGTCGCGCCGGGCGAGACCAAGCTCTCCCTCAAAACCCAAACCACCACCCTCTCCGTCCCCAGACCGATCGCGAGCCGCACCTTGACCACAATGACCTTCTCCCACCCGCAACAGCTCATCACCGTCCTGCCCTACCTCCGGCAGTACGCCTTCCTCGCCACGCTCCTCCAGAACAGCCTCACCCAGCCCCCCAACAACGCCAACCGCATCGTCGACGGCCCCAGCCCACCCACCACCACCGCCGCCAAACCATCAAAATCAATAACAACCACCGTCGACGACTACACCACTTTCCTCTCCCCAAAACAAGACCAACCTCGAAAAGAAGAGACACAGGACGAATCACTAAGCGTCGACCTCACCCTCACCCAATCCCCAACCACCGTCCCCCGCCTCCGTGCTTTGTTTCCCTTCCGCGGCGAGCAGACGGCCGACGTGACGCTGGAGATCCGAGAGAACGGGCGGGTCGGGGTCGTTGCGCAGGATGTGCTGGATTTGGATGGGGAGGGGAACATGGAAGTGGTTGGGGGACGGAGGCAGAGGAGGGCGGAGGATGTGGGGTTGTTGTTGGAGCATTGTGAGGATTTGGGGAAGTGGATTGAGTTTATCAGGTCGAGGTGGGCTTGAGAGTTGGGTCAAAGCTCTGGTATACTGGTGCACTACGAGGTCTTCCTTGGAAAAGGGGATTTGGGGAGGGAAGGGATAGGGTTGGTGCTAGAGTTACCAAGTTCCTAGATAGACTTGATTTGATAGCGATACCCTGCCCTCTGTGCTACTTGTTCCGGTGTGCGACGGGGTCTCTGGGGTCTTCCTTGAACAGGGGCTTACTACGAGACTACGTCCATAGTATGTAGGGGACCAGAGCTACCAGGTAGACAGGCTCGACAGGCTTGGTCTGATGGCAAATTCCCGTACCTCACATTCCTTGTGGCCCCCGTCCCCCGCGGAGTATGTGGGGGGAGGGATTCAAGGGTCCTCTCGGACAGGTGGATGCCATCTGGACGCACGGAAGTCAACAACCCGATCATGTTGTTGTTGACAGTTACACAGGGGCTGTTTGCTATGTTTACAGGTTACCCGACTCGGACTCGGGACAACACAGAGAGCAAGAGAAAAAAAAAGAAAACATGATCTCCCAATATTAGCGGAAATCACCATTCTCATGCGTCGAAATGCAAAATCGCTTCCGTTTGTAGAGAGTCGTGCGTTTGCGGCGGGCTTGACACCCTCACACCCCTCGGTCAGCTGCATGTGCTGTCTAACTTATGCATGTGCAAGATGAAGGGGCCTCGCCTCGACTGGGATTTGAGGCATGCATGAACGGCCAAATCTCCAATCTCGGGAGGCCTGTCGTGTCGTCACTCTGTGCCTTGCGGCGGGCCGGGAGGCGGGATGGAGGGGGGCCAAGAGGACGATCCGCGGCACCAACACGGACCACCGCACGGCACACGGCATGGCATGGCAGGGCATGGCATAGCATATGACAGGAGGACGGAGGCATGCTGCCGTCAGCACTTTTTTTTGCGTCCATTTTAAGGTGTTGGAGTTGCTGCTTCTGCGCATTTGGATCGGTCATGTGCAGGGTGTCAGTCAGGGCTTGTTGCTGTCCAAAGGGCTGGCCAAAAAGAAGAGCAAAACAAGAAAAGAGAAGGCCGTCGTCAATCGATGGCTCCCGCCGTTTGTTGATCAGGGTCCAGGGTCAACGCGCGGCATCCAACCGGAGCCTTGGGATCTTCCCTGGGGACGTGTTTGCCGGGAGAGGGAAGCCTGTGGGCGTTGAGGAAAAGAGGGGAAAAGGCCGCCATGTGGAGCCTGGGGCGAGCCGGGGCGAGGGGAAAGGGAAAGGTGGCATGGGGCCGCGGGTAGTTATTTTTTTCTTTTTGGGATTCGGGCATTTGCGTGGGTTTTTTTTCTGCTTCTTCGTGTTACTCGCCCGATTTGGGAGTTGAGGAGGGGGGTGGCGAGAACAAGAGTGTTGAGGACGCGGAAGCGGAGGGTTTTGGAGAGTCTTTGTTTTTGTTTGATTTTGACGCGTTTGGCCGAAAGTAAACAGAACAAAAGGAGCTCGTGGCAGCCTGCTGAGGACAGTTTTTGCGGCAGCTTAGGCAGAGGCCATTTGCAGTGACCATGATGACAGTTTCGTCTTTGGGCGAAGGCGGCGGTGGCGATCATTGATGATGACAATCTGGGTGGCTCCGGGCTGTGACGATGACAGCACTGGTGACGCTGTAAGCGCAGCTGGCGCTGTCTGAGCCGGCCAGAAAATGCAAGAAACGGTCATATGTGTGGTCCACGGGGGCGCAACACGAGCCCTGTGACACCTCATCCCCTTTTCCGGGAATGTGATGGCTGCAAGCACACGTTTCAAGATGCGGACCTGCATTCTTGCATGCGGGCTGGCCGCCTGCGCGCTGGCTTGGTCTCAGCGATCTTCGATGGGGGGGGCTCGGGGTGACTGAGAGGCGCGTGGGGTGAGAGAACTGGAAGGCTCTCGGCGTGAACGCAGCGATCTTGGCCATTCCCCACACACGCTCCTCTCGCCCAGGCACCGCGCTTGATTGGCCCCGGGTGTTTCTTCGAGACTGATCCAAGGTCGCGGATGCTTCATGGTGCCATTGAATGGAAATTTTCACCGCTTTGTGCCTTTCTGTTCGCCTGAAGCAGCGATGTGGACCGAGGAGCCACGAAGAGCACAGCGGATGGTTAGCAGCTGATATTTGACAGCTCACATGCTATGCTGTGCTGACTGCAGCCGGCCAGGCTAGGATCGGAGCGCCTGCTCTAGTTCAAACGGCTGCTTCATGCCGTGTCTTGACTTGGGGAAACAATGGGGGGGGGAAGATGCAGCTTGCGGGAAGGAGGGCGCAGCCACTCGCGCCACCCCTGCACTGGCTAGGGTGGAGGGCACCCACCGCTAGCTTCAGGTACGGCAGGGCCCCCCCTTGCCGCAACGCGTCCGTCTGAACGCGAAAACGCGTGAAATGGGTCCAAGTAAACAACAGTGGTGTCCCATCTTTTGGTGCGCTCAGCGCTCTGCCGCATGATCTGCCCCGAACCGTCCCATAGGTTTCCTGTCTCGTCTGCACACTGGATGTGATCGCCAACTGTTCGTCCCTGGAATTGTCGCCACTCCGAGTCTTTCAGCAACCTCGCCGTCGTCATTCCCTTGATGCACCGCTCGTCGTCATTGCGTGAACCCCGCTGATCGCATCGCAAACCGACATCCCGGCCCGCGCGCATTTCCCCCGCGGTCCGCAAAGCAGGGCCTCGATAGCGCCTGATAGCCGCCACCACGACCAACACGTCCAACTCGCCCAACACCACCACCACCACCAAAAACCACCAAAACCACCACAACCACCACAACCACACCACCCGGCCGCACCTCCCCTGTGAATGCCGGTGGCGAACCACAACAATAACAACTCGAATAGGGTGGGAAGGGGCATTTCCGGGCGCTGTTTCCAGCGGGGCAACAGGCAGGCGTGATCGGCTTTGAAGATGCCTGATGTCAGGCACCTGATCTGACGTGTCCACGCGCCCACACTCTTACTGCCTTCCATTCCTCGTCGCACGCCGTTGTTTCCGTCTTGGAGTTTGGAGCGCCGACTGGCTTCGTTCGCATCTTCGAGTCTTTGAATCTCGCATCCATCTTGCTGCTGCCATCACTTCCGCCGCCGATTGCACATCACGCAGCGCGAGGGTCGCCATCGCATCACAACTTCTGGCTATTTCTCCCCTTGACCAACACGCCCGCCGGGATCCCCCGCAATTCTGGACGACTGCCGGACTTCCTGCGGCTCGTGAATCGGAACCGAATCCCTCCACGGCACTTGCTGTTGGTTGCGGCGCAAAAAGGGCGCGGCCATGTCATTCTCAAACGGAAGCGGGGGCACACTTACACTGCCCTCACCAACCCATGTCCACCACGTCGACGTCAGCTCAACCGTGAGGTCGCTCCGGAGATCCCTTTCACGGTCGCCTTCTAAATTCAGGCTCTCGGGAATCGCATCCCCAAGTGCCCTGCGCCACTCGCCGAGCGCGTCGAATCTGCACTTTGAGAATCTGGGGCCGGCCACCGCCCCCGCCACGCCGGCCTTTGCGGCGGGGTCGCCTTTTCCCACTTCTCACTCGGCACCTCCCCAGCTTCCTGCCATTGGCACTCCCTTCAGACCAAGCATCAAACTCTCGGTGCGTTCCACGAGGTCAAAGCCAATGACTCGGCCTTTATCCAGGTCGCGTCTCTCCTCTCCCAAGAGCCCCCTGAAGCGCGTTTTTGGCCCCTCGACCGATTCTGGCAACCCGATTCCCTCCTCCGTCTCTCTTACCGAAGAGCGGGACCCAGAAAACGCGACCCTCAGCGACTCCCCACTGAGTCCTGCAGCGCGCCGCAGCCTGGAACGGCCCTCGCGTCACTCAATGCACCTCGACGTCTCCGGCTCGTCGAAAAGCGGCGTTTCCAAGTTCATGGAGGCCAACTGCGACCCGTTTCCGGCAATTTCCGTCAGCCCGCTCAAGCGGAGCGACGCCGCCATGGGTCTTGACCAGACAAGCTTTGGCAGCCCGGTCGCGAAGCGGCGGAGTCTCCACGCGATCTCGGCCCTGGGAGCCGACCCCTCGGTATTTGATCAGACCCCTGCGCCGCCCCAGAACTTCGACATCCACGAGGACGTCAACTACGAATACCAATTGACCGGATCGTTTGCGTCACCGTTCCGCGATTTGGCTGCCTCGCCTGCCCAGTCTGCGTTGCCGAAGCGCACGTCTTCGTTGCGCAGGAGCACCCTGCAGCAGCGCCATGGCAACAGCCAGCCGTCCCTGGGCCGCCGTGCGGGCGAGAAGCAGCTGGCACAGCTCACGGCGGAGCCTGGCACACCAGGTGCTGCTCGGACTCGCCCGCGCCTCTCCCTCGACCAATACGTCCCTCCGGAGGAGCGAGTCAATCCCTTTGCCCAAAGTGCTCTGCCCAGCCAGACGACACAGGGCATTCAGCGCCCGCACCCACTCTCTCGGTTCCTGTCACAGTCTTCGTCCGGCTCGAGCGTTGGCGACGAAGAGTTCCCTACCCAGAGGCCTCTCCTCCCGCACGTCTTGTCAAAGTCGTTGCCGCCCGGATCGCTGCCGCCCGTCGACGACTCGGAGGCGACCGCGACCCCTGACTACAAGGGAGTCAAGCCGCTGCAGTCGGCTTTTATGTCAACCGGTCTTGTTTCCAAAATGAACCGCAACCCGGGCGGAGATCCCCTCGAGCACCCGGGAGCAAAGGTCGCTCCCATGCCGGACACTCCCTGCAAAAAGCAGCCTTACTACTCGGCCACATTCCCGCCGCAAGGTGGCAGCGGTGGACGGCGGTCTCGGATCTCGTTTGGGAGTCCTTCTACCCCTTTCAGCCCAGCCGCTGGACCCATTCGCGGCAACTTGTTTGGGACGCAGGACAAGTCTGGCAGCCTCCTCTTCCAGCAAGTTCGCTCCGGCCACACCAGGAAGGGAAGCATGCTGAGCGTGGATGGTGATGACCTCGCTGGGATACAAGACGAACTCCCTCCGACTCCGACGAAGAACTTGTTCTTCAAGTCACTCACCGCGCCAGCCGAGGCTGCGCAGACGCCCGACGACTCTCGTTCTTTCGCTGCCCGCGTTCCCTTGTTCCCCTTGGGCAGCGGTCGGAGAGCCGCCGATGCCGACACCAAAACCGACCTCCTGTTGGCTGCGCTGAGCCGAGACGAGGAGCAGCGAGACAGCATCAACTCGCTCAATCCCGTCACCCGCCCCACTACCCCCTTCTCCAGCGACTCGCCTTGCGTCGGGTTTTCCTTCGCTCCCATGGCCGGAAGCCGCACCCACCCCATATCGATTACCACGCCCGCGCCCGTTCGAACTTCACCACCTCTCTTTGCGGCGCTTAACAATGCCTCGGGGCAGTATTCAATGCCTGACCCCGCGACTGCGGCCGGCTCCTTGAACATGGAAAGCCTCTCGCCTCGCACACCGCAGGACGCGGCTGGGTATTCGATGACGCCGCCTGACCCGAGCAGTCTGTCGATCTCCAACCATCAGGACGGGAACGGGAAGGCCTCCCGAACCCCGGCGACCCCCAGCAATTCGCAGGCACGACACCTCTTCTCGAGCTTTGCCGGTCGCCGCCTGAGCATCACTCCCCAGAATGGCCATGGCCATGGCCCTAGTGACGTCGACGAGTCCCTTGTGTCCCGTTTTGACAAGTCCGAGGTTATCGGCAAGGGCGAATTCTCTCAAGTCTATCGCGTGGTCAAGTCGTCTGCCCCGGCTTCATTTATGACCACCTTCTCGACGACCCCGCGGACGCCTTCAAGCCCCAACTCCGACAGGGTCTACGCCGTGAAGAAGCTCCGCATCCCGTTCTATGGAATCAAGGACCGGAAGGCGAAGCTCCAGGAGGTGACCGTCTTGCGGTCTCTGCGCCACTCTAGCAAGGTGGTGCAGCTGATCGACAGCTGGGAGCACCACGGCCACCTCTACATCCAAACCGAGTTCTGCGCTGAAGGCGGTCTCGATGGATTTCTCAAAGCCGTTGGACAGGCCGGCCGATTGGATGATTTTAGGATCTGGAAGATTCTCTTGGAGACAGCTCAGGTGAGCTTGGCCTCGAATACCCTGATGCCGATCGCACTCGCTAACTTGGACACAGGGATTATCGGCGATTCACGAGGCTGGTTTTATCCACCTTGATATTAAGCCTGCCAACATTTTCATCACTTTTGATGGTTATCTCAAGATTGGCGACTTTGGCCTGGCAACCCCCTGGCCAGCTGCCAAGGGCATCGAGGGCGAGGGCGACCGCGAGTACATCGCCGGGGAGATTCTTCGCGGAGAGTACGACAAGCCTGCCGACATCTTCGCCCTCGGCCTCATCATCCTCGAGATTGCCTGCAACGTCTTCCTTCCCGACAACGGCCCGACTTGGCAGGCACTCCGCGCCGGCGACCTGAGCACCGTTCCGCCGCTCACCTGCGGCGAAGCGGGCGCCATTGCCCGTGATGCTAATGGCCTGCCTATCGCGCACGACTCGGGCATCTCGCAGGTCATGGATGGCCAGGAAGCTGGGCTGGGCATCTCGCGCCGCGACTCCTTCACCTTCGGAGCCATGACGCATGATGCGAGCAACCTCTTTGGTGCTCCGAAGCGGACTGAGCTGCAGCATCCGCCCAGCTTCATGCTGGACCCCAGCGACCCCCATTCCCTGGACAATTTGGTCAAATGGATGGTTCAGCCAGTGGCCGCCGACCGCCCCACCGCCGAGCAGGTGCTCGCATCCGAACCGGTGGCATGGATCTCCAGCCGCCGGAATGCCGGCGCGACCGTCTTCGAGGGCAACTGGGGCCCGCACACTGGTCCATCTGTGGACGAGCTCGTCGACACCGAGATGACGGATGTTTGAAAAACACTAATACGACACACCCTGACGATCTTGGAGCACTGATCTCAGCTGTTGTGTCTAGCATGCTGGATATGCCGCCACTTTTGGGGCGTTGCATACCAGAGCATATGTCTGTCTGAGTAGTATGGAGTTGAATTGGTCGGCTATCATGGCATCATGGCTGGATATCCGCGGCGGGGTGGATATCGCGGCCATTTTGGGATCCAATGATGTGTTGGTTGTTTGGGAGTTCAACTTGGGCGACGGTTTCGGCATTCTTTTGGCACCGGTTCAGAATCACGATACATGAGGTTTGCAGCTCAACACACGGACGACGCCAACGACGTTTAATGCCACCGCGTCCATCCGCGGCCCGAGTTTTTATCTGACGACCCGCATCGTTACACGCCCAACACTCTTTTTCCCTTCAACTCGATCATGGCGTTTCAGGCAACGGCTATTCTTACGAAAATCGCGCTCTTGAGCGCATTGGCCGTCCGCGGCGACGGACGGCAACACACAAACTACAAACTGGCGAGGTTAATGGCGGGACGACGGCGTTTACCGGCGGCCTCGCGTGTTGGTTTCGGAGTCTACAAGGGCGGCCGAGGCAGGAGTGCGCTCGGCGCAGGTCTCACAGAACTATGGGGGACGTGTATTATGAGAAGCATCGCTGCATCCGTGTATAGACTACGGCAGGGTTGGCACACTCGCATTTGCTGGGGCTGGCTACGGATTTGGCTCTTTTGGGCGGGGAAGCATCGGCGCTCGCATCTTACTGTTTTGTTTTCCTTTGTCTTTTTCTTTCTTCTTCTCGGGGGACGGGAGGATCATCATGACAATACGATGGAATGACACGATTTAGAGGCAAGACCTACCCGGTATGTATGTACACCTACCTACCTACCTAATAATTTCCTTTGTTCGATCAAGTGGGAGGACTGGCTGCGTGCCAAGGGGGGTTGTTCGATAGCTAGCTAGCTTGACGTCTTGACGTCGATATCAAGTATCCAATCTTGAATTGCTGTACTCATCATTCTTGTTGGCGGTGCTCGGTGGTGGCTGATTCTGGCACGTCAGACGCGTGGCTGGCGTGGCGGGCATTGTTGGCTTCTGTCTTGAGGGTGGTGATACCTGGAGGAGCATCCTCAGTCGGGCAGGCTGCCTGCCCTTCACTTCGTGATTGAGCGACAGAAGTGAGTGAGCCGTTGAGAGCGGTCAGATACGGGGTTGGCAACCCCATTTCTTGCTTGCAATAAGTAAGCACGCTCCCGCAGAGTACCGGAGGAAGGGTTCCAGTTCCGGTTGAGACCGAGGGAGACTGAGAATGTGACCGAACTTGCGTTGTATTCCATAACCCTTCATGTAACTCCTGACAAGCAAGACCTGAATCATGACCCGGTGAGCTCTAAACCGTATCCCTACTCTGCTGGAAATATGAGAAAACAAAAACAGAAGACCCATGCCCTGTCATGCGACGCCGTACAACTGACTGCCAAACACCATGCCCCAAAACAAACACACACACAGCACCAACACAACACCCAGAACATGGAAGAAATGCACACATGGTTGCGGAAGAGGTTACTCAAACCCAGCACCCCGCAACAACCCCCCAACAGCCCTGACCCGCCCCTCAGCCCCCCTCACCTTCCTCTCCTCCCTCCTTCGATCAGCATCAGCGACCGCCTGCCTCCGCTCCGTCTCCCGCGCGAGGTAGCTCACGCCCGAGCGCTTGCCGGCCGGCTTCTTGATCTTCATGCTCTCTCCTGGTCTGGTCGTCGTAGACGTGCTGGAATTTGTTGTGGTGGTACTGGAAGACGAGGAGGAGGTGGAGAGGAGGGAGTTTGTGGTTGCGCGGCGGAGGAGGGCGGGGACTTTGAAAGTGCTGCCGTTGGTGCTGCCGGAGGCGAAGGCGAGTTTGTTGGCTGAGGTGGTGGAGGTGGAGGAGGCGTTGCGCTTGAGGGCGACGCGGTCGATGACGGTTGGGTTGGCGGGCTTGGTGCGGCGGGGGTTGCGATTTTCTTTGTCGCTGGCGGTGGTGCTGTGGGAGGAGGAGGGGCGGGGGTTGGCGGGTGCGTCGTCGTCGTCGACGTCGGAGGAGCCGAGCTCAGTTGCCGGGATGAGGGAGGAGGACGCGTGGTAGGGCTCGTCGAGGAGGTTGGAGACGGACTCGCGGATCTCGGCCATGTTGGAGGGCTTCCTGCCGGTCTTTGTGCGGCGGGGGTTGGGCGCGGGGGCGGGCAGGGGCTGGCTGTTGGGGATGACGGCGGCCTGGCCGGTTTGGGACTCCTGGCTCTCGAACCCGGGAGGGGGAGGCGGCGGCGCAAAGATGAAGTCCATGTCGTCGTCGCTGCCGGCGTCCTCGATGGTCCGCAGGAAGGCCTGGTTGCGCGGGTTCTCGGCCACCTTGCTGATACGCTCGTCGGCCATGAGCGCGCGCTGGGCCTTGGCAAACTTGCGGCGCTTCATGCGACGGCGGGCCTCGCCGCCGTCGTCCGAGTCGGACAGGTCGTCCCAGTTGCCGTTGCGTTTGCGGCGGAGCATGCCCGTGGTGATGTCGTGGAAGAGCTTCTCGACTTGTTTCTCGTCCGAGGCACGTTCACGGTCACTGATGGGGGTTAGATCATTCTCGTCAGGGAGAGTAGGGAGTCACTTACGCATAAAAAGCAGCCAGCTTCCTCTCGTCGCCCTCATTCTCCTTGGTCTCGTCATCGATCATCTCCTTGACAGAGTGATCGTCGTCGTCGTCACTGTCCTCGCCATCGGCGCCACCGAGACCGGCGTACTCGTCCTCGGACTCCTCAGCCTGGTCCTCGACCATGTCGCGGGCCTTGCTCTTCTTCTTGTCAAAGGCCTCCTTGCGCTTCTTCTCCTTGAGCGCGGCTTCTTTCATGGCGGCAAAGGCGTTGTTGGACACAGTGCCGAAGCCGAACTCGTCCGTCTCGAGGTCCTCCACGGCCTCGTCATCGCCATTGGGAGTCGCACGGCGGGTCGGCGAGGCAGGAACCATGTCAGCTCGGCGCCTGAGCTTGCCGGTCCTCCGCATCAGGGGCGACTCGTTCTGCTCGTCTGCCTGGGTCTGGCCAACTGGCACCGTGTCCACGGTTGAAGCCGGGGTGCCGTTGAACCGCCGGCGGAGCGGTGAGAAGTCGTGGAAGCCAGCATCCTGTGTCGGCTCGATGAGATCCGAAGCCTGAGTGAATGTCTGGGTCCCCTGAAGGAAGGTGTCGAAGCCGTGCATCTGGGACTGCGAGAAGCGAATCTGCACGCCCTGGGTCTCGACCTGCTGCGTCTCCCGCGCCGGCTGGCTGTCGAGGATCATGTCGTCGGCGTTGGCCTCCATCTCGGTCTGCGAGAAGTTGGAGTCGGGGAAAGCCGACGCGTCAAAGGTGGGCCGCGGCTGCGAGGGGGATGCGGCCGCTGTGCCCATCTGGCTGTCGTCCATGGTGCCGGCAAAGATCTGAGTGAGGCCGAGCCCGGCAGGGCCAGCGACGGCGACGGGGAGGCCGGGAATGAAGGTCTTTGCGGCAGACCGCAGGACGGATGTGGGAACACACGGCGACTCGGGGTTGCGGACTGATGGCGTCTGGGCGAAGTGAGCCTTTGGCCGGGGCGTGGCCTTGACGAGCGGCTCCACGTCGTCCTCGTCGTCAGAGAGGACAGCAACCTGCTTTCTCGCCCTGCGTCGGACGTTCTTCGAGCTAGGTAGCTCCTCGTCCGAGTCCTCGCCACCAACCTTCTCGGCGCCCTCCGTCTCGGACTCGCCAGCGCTCTCAGCGGCAGCATCGTCAACCAATGCCCCACCAGCATCTTCTTCCTCGTCCTCCTCTTCTTCTTCTCCCTCCTCCTCCTCCTCAGAACCGGAAAGCTCCACCGCCTCCTCCTCACCCTCTTCCCGATACTCCTCATCATCACTCTCGTCCTCATCCCAGCCCAACGGATCCTCTTCCCCAGCTTCCCTCTTCCGGCGCCTCTCAACCTTGCCCTCCTCCCTCTCCCTCTCCATGATCTCCTCGGCCTTGCGCCTCTCCCGCGCAACAATGTCCTCGACGGCGCGCATCTCCTTCTCCCGCTCCTCGGCGGTCTGCACGTGCACGCCCTTGGCGCGCAGCACCTCGAGGTGGCGGTCCCGCTCGGCCTTGGCCTGCTCGCGGGCGCGCTGCCAGAGGGACGCCTTGAGGGCGGCGGCCGTCATGGCGTGCTCGGCGTGGGCCTTGGTGGGCTTGTTGCCCGCGCGGGTTGGGAGGGTGGGTCGCTTGTCTGGGTCGTCGAGGTGGGCCAGGCGGCGGAGGTTTTGGAGGGGGCGGGATTCTTTGGCTTGGTTGAGGGGGATGCGGGCGAAGAGGGCGTCGACCGTTGCTGCGGATTTGGATGGGGGGAGGATTTGGAGGTCGTCCTCGTCGTCTGAGTTGAAAGAGACTGGGAGGGCGACTGGGTTGGCATGGAGCGGGGGGAGGATGACGCGGACGTTGCGCTTTGCCTTTGGGGGTGCTGCTGGGAGTTGCGGTTCGAGGTCTGCGGCGGTGGCCTTGCCTTTACCCTTGTCGAGTCTCCGTTGGACAGTTTCCTCCAAGGTAGGAAAGTCGTCTTCATCGTCGGCAAGGTTTGCAGCCTCGGCTGCCGGTGGGAGAACGGCGGGTGCGTCCTTGCCAGCAGCCGGCGGCGAGCTCGGCGGTGTCTCGACGTCTTTCATCTCGGCATCGCTCTGCTGAACTGATCCTGGCGTCGGGGGCCGACTTGAGCTAGCGGGTTCAACAACTTTTGCGGCGGGCGCTGCAAAGCCCTCGGGCTTGAAGTTGAAGCGCTCAAACAGGGAGGCCTTGGTGATCTTCTTCCTGACCTTTGCCTCATGGGCCAATTGAAGACTCCGGGTGAGGCGCTGGGTCTCGCGGTGGATCTCCTCTTGGGCCTTCTTACTGGCCTTCCTCGGAGGGCGAGCGCCGGCAGCTTCCTGAGTGAGTTTCCGGCCGGCGTCGTCGTCTGTGATGTTGTCGTCTTCCTCTTCGTCCTCGTCGTCGTAGCCGGCTGCTTCCAGGCGCTCGGCCTTCTTGCGGGCGGCTTCTGCCTCTCTTGCCAGACGCTCTTGCCGCTTCTTTTCGAGCATGGCCTGGTAGCGGTGGTTCTTGGCCAAGCCTGGGGGGCTGAGGAGGTCGTCTTCATCTTGGTCTGCGGAAGATTGCTGTGGCTTCGCAGGCGAGACGAAGAGTCCGGGGGACGACGGGACGTCCTGTGCGTCTCTTGTCTGTGGCGGCGTGGAACTGCGTTCCCGTTCCCGTCGGGACTTCAGCTTCCTCGGACGCGTCGTAGACACGACTTCTTCGTCATCGTCGTCGTCGTCGGCTTCGGACGCGGATGCTTGTGGCTCGCCACCACGCACTTGCATCCTCGAGGCAATCTTCCCGCGTGGGCGAAGGATGGCATCGTCGTCTTCCGAGCCACTTTCGAGGGCGGCAAACGGATTTTGGTTGGTGTGGCGCGTCGTGGTGGGAGTGGAGGGGGTTGGTGTCGCGCTGGGCGAGCGCGAGAGAGACGTGCGAGGAGACGCCATTGTGTCTGCAAAATGCCAAATTCAATGCTGTTCGAGGTGCATGTCTTCGGGGGTTTGTCGAAACTGGCGCTGGGTCTAACGGCAGAGAGAATGGGTGAGTGGGTGGATCAGGGTGTAATAGTAAGAGAGAGTGGGAGGAAGTGGCAGGGTTCCAAGGTTGATATGTGGTGGGGAAGACGCGCTGCGAGACGGGAGACGCGTTTGCTGGTGGAACGTTAAATGGCTGGGCCAGGGGGGCCCACTGCATGCTTCAGTGACGCGACACCCCTGCTGTAGCTAACCCCAGCTCACCCCCCTGTCCGCGACCCTTTTGCTGTGATCATCACCAACTCAACTCAACAACCCAAACGACTGATGCTATCCTGAATTTCTACTCCGTGCCTATGCTGAACTGGGTATTCTCTCTGCGCAGCCGAGAACGACCAAGAGCCACCCTCTACCTCCCCGCGAGGGCTTTTTCGGGTATCGTTCGTGAGATTATAGTACATTACAAAAGCCCTCGCGTCCCCCTCTCCGCCCCCCACCCCTTTCTCACCCCTCACCCTCTCCGAGTCCCCAATTCCTCTCCCGATTCGACGCCCAGATGTGTCCGCCGTTCCTCCTTTTGTGAGACCCCCCAAACCACCCAAAATCAGTTATACAGGGTGCGTCGCAAGCCAAGAAAATGCCGGTGCCGATGCAATGCCGTGGAAGCAACCGTCGCCGCCGCCGTAGCCGCCCTTCCGTGAACGCCGTCCCCGAGACTCCGTGCAACTCCAAGGTTGAAACCAAAAAGAAAGGGGAATAAGGAAGAAGGAAAAAAAATACGCCTGCGTCGGTCAGCCAATGGTTAGACAGGTGTCTAGGACCCCGTTCAGCAAGCTCCCGTCTCCTGTGTCACCACCCTCCCACCACATGTCATTGTCGATGTCCATCATGTCGTCATGCCCAACTCCGTTGACGAGAGGCACCAACGGCTTGACCGCCGTACCGTTCACACCGCCCATCTCGACGTCCCCGTCCAGGTCCGTGATCCGCTCGCGGCCGTCCACAAACGTGTAGTCGTCCCAGTTTTCCAGCTCGCCCTCCCGGAACCCGTAGACGACCGACTTGCTGATGATGGGGAAATTCGCGAGCCCACAGTCGCCCATCTCCAGCGCGAGCCGCAGGTCGGCGATGCCCAGCGGCCCGCGCTCGGCCGCAGCCTTGGCCTCGACCGGCAGCAGGCCGGTCTTGTCGCGCGTCACCTCGCCTCGCTGGAACGCCTCCTCCTCCCGCGCCAACTGCCGCCGGTACTTTTGCGTCTGGATCCAGTTGTTGCTAGGGCCGAACCCGGCGTTGCCCGAGTCGCCCGGCGCGTTGCTCCGCGTGCGGCTGAACATGGTCGACATGACCTCCTTGATGAAGGTCTCGGTCGCGATCGACATGAACTGCGCCGCGTCGGCCGTGTGCCCGGATGCGAGGCCTGCCTCGTAGCAAAACGGCAGCATGCGGGCCTCGATGTTGCTGACGTCGGGGAATTCGCCCGACTCCACTGCCAATGGCTGCGCGTATCGTTTCCTGATTTCGAGATCGAAGTCTGAGGCACGGGTCAGCAAAGCTCAGTGTCTTGTTGCGCGGTATGTAGGTAGTGTGGTGGTGGTGGTGATTGGTGGTCAGGGCAACATACTCATCCGGCTTAGCCCGCCGCTCGCACTGGCCGGTACCTCGGTCGGCCTGGCGGGCCTCGTCCGGGCATGGTCCGTAAATACATTAGCTAGCGACTCGTATGGGTCAAACTGCGGGCGGCCGTGGTTAGCATGCAACACACACTGCCCGGTGCACATGACGACTCACATCGTTTAGTACAATATCCTTGATGCGCCGCCGATCGCGGGCGGGGAGCAGCATGACCTCCCCCTTTAACCTCCGCTCGGCGGCATCCCCCGACACGGGCTTGCTGCCGGCCGTCGCCGACGGCTTGTCGTTGGCGCTAACCCAAGGCGCAAGGCCCTGGTCGGGCATCTCCCGCGTGACATTGCCATATATTGCTGCGATGAGCTGGTTGTGGAGGTGTTCCCTGTACCCGTCGGGGGAGGATAGTATCGGCTCGATGCGGGCCGTGAACTCGGCCTGGTTGAGGCGGCCTGCACCAAACAAATCGTCAGCACCGGTCAATTTGATAATTCGGCCCAGCTACGCCGTGGCTCGCGGTGGCAGTACCAATGAGAAAGTTTGTTATGGACTCCTTGTAGGTGGCCCATTGCTCCGCGCCGATGCCCGCCTTGAGCGACGTGTAGATGGGCTCGAGGTCGATGCGGGCCGGTATAAGCTGGCTGGTTTTGGGCGCTTTGTGTAATGATGGCACGGAAACATTGATGGACTGCTTCGAGAGGATTGGTGTGGAGAGACTGATGGATGGCCGGCTCAAGGCGGCGGGGTTGATGTCGACCATGGTGGCAGCTCGCGGCGGGTGGCCGACGCCGACCACGCTGTGGATGCGGATAAGCGAGCGGGTGATGGAGACAGCGAGAGAGCGCGCGAAAGGCGGAAAAGGGAGGGCGTCAGGACCGTCGCGTGCGAAATGCTGCACAGTCGTGGGGCGAACCCGCGTTCATTTGCGCATCAAAATGTCGGGCGTGCTCATGCGATCAGGATTCCGGATTCAAATCGATGCATCGGGCATGGTGGCGCGGCCGAATGGATGATGTTGTTCGTCGGCGGGCGGAACTGAGCGTTGTCGGTCGGTCTTGGGTTCGGGTGTCGTCGAATTTGATGGAGCCTCCAGCGACACAGCAGCAGCGGGTGGGTGGTGAGGGACAGAGACGCTCGGGGGTCGTAGCGGGGAGGGAGGTACTTGTACCCACTCCAGAATTAGGTGAGTTGAAAGGTACCGTGTGACGCTTGGTCCCAAATCCCCCCAAAACAGCCTGTGCTGCAGCGGCTCGAAGGCCGCTGAAGAAACGGTCTTGGCATTCTTTCAGTGCCTCCAGGCGCTTTTTTGTCCCACTGAGTGGTGTCTGCCCCCTGCCTCGTCGCGTCGCGTGTCCGCCGCAAGCTGCCCTGTTGCACTGCACCTGAACATCAACACCGTACCTTAGCACTCCAGGCGGGACGGGCAAACTCCCAACAGCAACAAAAGCAGCCGAACACGATGCCATGAGCATTGCAGTGCTGCACCCCAAGCCCGACACCATGCAACCATGGCCTCCAACCAGCGCAACCGAGTCTCGAATGCCATCGACAGCCTGATCACCCACCTGGTGCCGGGCAACCCCAACGACCCCAACGACGACGACCAGGCCGCCCAGGAGAGGCACGAGGCCTGCTTCGAGCTCGTGCGGAACATCTTTGACCGGTGAGATTGGGGATTTGGATTTGGGGAAAGCCTGGCCTCTACTGACACGCCTGCAGCCCCCCCTCGCCCGCCGTCTCGTCCGACGTCAACCATGCCTCGGACCTCATCAAGCGCAAGCTCATCCAGAGCAACCCCAGCCAGGCCCTGAGGTTCTCCAACCTCTACACCCGCCTGCTGTCGCTGCCGGTTCTCAACCAGAAATGGGCCATTCTGTTCTTGCTCTACCAGCTCTCCGATTCTCCAGACCCGAACGAGCCCCTGCCCTTGAGTCCGCCGAAACCACCAGCACCCCGGGCCGCCCCTCGCCCCGCAGAGAGAGACCGGGTCTCGAGGGCGTCGACAGCTGCCGCGACGCCCGATGAGGAGGTTGTGAACGAAGTGTTCGCCCCCGGCGGTTTGAAGAAGCTGCCCACCGAGAAACCCAAGCGTCAGGCCGACGACAGGCCGGCCACACAACCGCCCGACGGCACCCCGAAAAAGGCTGCAAGGGATGTCTCGATAAAGTCTACTTTGCTGGCGGACAACTCCAACGAGTATGAGCCGTCGGAGATGGGGCTGCTAAGAGACCTTCCCTTCACCCTCCAGGGGCTTTCGTCGACTACGCTACCATTCTCTAAGGAGACGGCCCTGAGACTGCCTCCGACTCTCCCACCTCCCATCGTCTCCCTCTTACACACGCTAGCCGAGCCCTCGTTGCTGTATCGCGGTCTCGCTACCTTCGTCAAGTCTCCGGCCAAGGGCCTGCTTGGCCAAAGCTTGCGAGCCGCCATCAATAATGAGCTCCGGTCGTACCTCACTCTCGTCGCCACGCTCGAGGCGCAGATACGGCGGGCGCTCGCCGCCCTTGATGAATCTGCACCGCGTGGCGGCATTGGGAAAGCCGGCGTCACCCTAAAACGGTGTGTTGTGTGGACTCGGGAGGCGACCATGGGATTGCGGTTGATGTCGCTAATCGCCGAGGAGAGCAACACCAAGCACGGCGGTCAGCTTATCAGCATGATCCACGGCTTCTCTGCCTCGCACGGCGACCCGGTCGTAGCCGCGTTTGCCGAGCGGCTTCTTGCCGACGTCACGCGGCCGTTCTACGACATCCTCCGGCGCTGGATCTACGACGGCGAGCTGTCCGACCCACACCGCGAGTTCTTTGTGCGGGAGCAGAGCCCCAACGACGAAGACCGCAAGGAGTCCAAGGCCAAGGGCCAGGCCAGCGTCTGGAACTCCAAGTATGAAGTCATCGACGGCATGGTCCCGAGCATCATCACGGCCGACTTTGCCCGAAAGGTGTTCCTGATCGGCAAGTCGCTCAACTTTATCCGCCACAGCTGCGGCGACAGCCAGTGGGTTGACGCCTACAGCAAGACGTCGTCCAAACAGCTCTGCTACGGCGACACGGCGACGCTGGAAGCGTGGATCGACGAGGCGTACAAGACCACCATGCGTCGCCTGATGCACCTCATGAGCGACAGGTTCCACCTGTTTGACCACCTGCAGGCGCTCAAAAACTACATTCTCCTCGGCCAGGGCGACTTCATCGCCCTCCTCATGGAGTCCCTCGCGGCCAACCTGGACCGGCCGGCGTTTGCGCAGTACCGCCACACGTTGACGGCGCAGCTGGAGCACGCCATCCGCGGCTCCAACGCTCAGTACGACAGCGAGGAGGTCCTTCGCCGGCTGGACGCGCGCATGCTGCAGCTCAGCCACGGCGACATCGGCTGGGACTGCTTCACGCTCGAATACAAGATCGACGCGCCCGTCGACGTGGTCGTGACGGAATGGGGCAACCGCCAGTACCTCAAGGTGTTCAACTTCCTCTGGCGCGTCAAGCGCGTCGAGTTCGCCCTCGCGTCGACCTGGCGCAAGTGCATGACGGGCTCGCGCGGCGTGCTCCAGACATCGGACGAGGAGGTCCTCCAGACGTGGAAGGGCACACGCGGCGCGCTCGCCGAGATGGTGCACTTTGTCGGCCAGCTGCAGTACTACATCCTCTTTGAGGTGATCGAGTCGAGCTGGACCGAGCTCCAGAACAACATCCGCAAGGAGGACTGCACCCTTGACGACCTCATCACCGAGCACACCAAGTACCTGACCGCCATCACGCACAAGGGCCTCCTCGGCGCCCGCCGCAGGCAGTACCACGACGCCCTCCGCGAAGCCGCCGCGGCCGACCCCGCAGCCGGCACCACCGCCTCCTCCCCGGAAGACCGCAACTCGTACATGGTCCAGCTCAGCGAGCTCCTCCGCACCATGCTCACCTACCGCGACTGCGTCGACGGCCTCTACAGCTGGTCCCTCTCGGACTTCACCCGCCGCCAGGAAGCCGACGCCGTCGGCTCGCGCCGCGCTAACCCCAACAAAAAGACCAAGCTCTCTAACCCCGCGTCGGGATTGGGAGGAGACCCAATGGTGCTGGACGACCCCTTCACCACCGCCCCCTCCTCCTCCAACAACGCCGACCTCAGATCGGAGCTCCCTGCGCTGCAGGAGCGTCTGGCGCAGCTGGGCGCCAGCTTCAAGGCGCGGCTGCAGACGCTGCTGGGGGATCTGGCGTACCAGCCGGATGTGGATATGAGGTTCTTGGGGGTGTCGATGAATTTTAACGATGTGTATCAGCCGGTAAGGAGGAGGAAGGGGCCGGCTGCGGGTGCGGGTGCGGGTGCGGCAGCGGCGAATACCTCGCGGGCGTAGGGGCTTGAGGGGAGGGGGTTGCTGGGTGGGATGGATGTGGAGAGGGTTGTGGAATGGGTTGAGGGGAGGTGAGCATTTGTTTGGGTGTGTGTGTGTGTGGTGAGGGGGTATATCATTGCTTGGGTGATGGCGTTATGAGGGAGGGGTGAGCTAACGGTTTTGTTTGTGAAACAGGTAGAGGTTGAGAGAGAGAGGGGTGAAGGTGAAATCAAAGCCTTTTTTGGTCCTTGCTCTATGCGGAAAACATGAACAATTCCATCTATCATCTCAGCTTCATCCCCGCCGCCAATATAAACAAACGCAAACACCCTTTTCCCATGCCACCCATCGCTTATTTTCCCATCCTATTCTAACCCGCCACCTCCCATCTAACCTCACAATTTCACAAATGATCTCACACAAAAATCTACAACCACTCAACCCCCCAGGTAACCTCCCCCGCCCGAAAAGGCACAACCTCCGCCCCCCCACCAACAAGCCCCTCCTCGACCTTGGCCGCGCCCCTCGTCAGGCGGATCTGCCGCGTCGCAGGCGCCACGCCGTAGAATGTCCGGCCGTAGGCCGAGAAGAAGCCGGCCAACACCTCGTCCGTCACCTGGTCGGCCGCAATGTCCCCGCGCGCGATGGCTTCCTCGAGCGCGGTCAGGACGTAGCCTAACGCATAGGGCTGGGTGAAGACGCCTGCTGCGGTGTTGCCGGGGCCTTTTTTGGAGGTGATGTCGTGCGCTGAGGACATAGATGCATGGGTTAGAGAAGGTGGGTTGGGGGGTGGGGGTGGGAAAGGGGGTGCGTACGGGCGCTGTCGGTGCCGAGGAAGAATTTGCCGTTGCTGGTGACGACGGCTTGGAGGAGGGCGCGGCGGTCTTCGGGGGACTTGGCCGAGGGCTTGCAGTAGTGGTGCACGTTGGCGGACCAGTCGTCGACGAGGAGGGAGAGATGGTGGGCGGTCTGTTTTTGATTGGGTTAGTAGTGGGGTTCTTGGACCGGGAGGGAGGGGAGGGGATGGGACTGACGATGGTCCCCACGACGTTGGGGCCGAGCGACCTGACGGCATCGATGGCGTCGGCCGAGGTGCAGTGCTCCAGGACGATCTTCAGGGCGGGGTATTTGGCGGCCAAGTCCTTGAGCACGGGGATGAAGCGGATCTCGGCGTTCATGACGGTCACGCCGTCGGCGGCGCTGCTGGGCACCTCGCCGTGCAGGTTCAGCACCACGCCCTCCTCCTCCATGGCCTTGAGCACGTCGTGGAAGGGCTCAAAGGACACGACGCCCCACTGTGAGTTGGTGGTGGCGCCGCGGGGGTAGGCCTGTCTCGGCGGTCAGTCGCGGTGCTCTCTAGCCGGGCATCTCACAGCTCAGCTCACCTTGACACCGGCGATGCCCGCGCGCTTGGCCTCGCGGATGACGTCCGGGGTGACGCTCTCGTGCAGGTAGAGCGACATGAGGTAGTTGACGTCCGGGTCGAGCTGCTGCAGTGCCTGCTGGTAGGCTAGGGCCTCGGCGACGGACACGACGGGACGCGGGGCCAGGTTGGGCATGACGAAGACGGTGTCGATGCCGGCGCGGCGGATGGTGGGGGTCACCAGGGAAGCGATGGGGCCCGGGGCGTTGCGCAGGTGCACGTGCATGTCGGCCGCCGCGGGCAGCACGTAGGTGTCGTTGAGAGCCATTTTGGTGGATTTTATTTTTATTTTATTTTTTGGGTCTGGGTCTTGGTGGTGGTGAGTGAGAGCCGTGGTGTTGAGGGGCTGTCAGTCAAACTCGGCACTGGCTCGGGTTGATGGCGGGGTTGGAGCCTTGAGGCTGCCTGCAGTGCGTGGCTTGGCAGGGGAGGAACTGCAAGATCTGGGGATTGTGGATCCGGATGCAATAGGTTAGGGTTAACTGTGTATTATTCTGTATTTGAGTTGCTGTGTCACTCTCGCTTCTGTCTCACCCAAGCAACTGGGTTCACTCCATTGAGAGAAAGTCTCCGCAACGAGGTTGAATCCATGTCGCCAGGAGCCGGAGCGGGCGGAATCTCTCCACTTGGCTCCGACTTACAAATCAAACAAGTGTCTCGGAATCAACGGTGGACAGTGGACTCTGTGCCATGTTGTAGCAGAGAGGAACGCTAACGCTAGTCAACGGCAATGGCGGGTGAAATCAGATAAAACCCTCCGCTCTCCATCCACTTGCATCATTGATTCCATCCCGAGTTCCGCTGTTTCCATCGTCAACACGGCACATACAATGTGAGGATTGGGATACACCGGCATTTATTTATCTTTTCCCTTCCATTTTCCCTTCCTCCTCTACTCCGCACTGCAATAAGCCGGAACAACGGGAAACATGAGGACCACTTTCGACCACGACGACAGCTCGGCGACATCACCGACCGTGGCCGCCGAAGACACGCCGCTGCTGCGCTCCGAGTCCAGCTCCGTGACCGCCCGAGATGCCTCCCCGACACCGAGCGACTCCCGGGACCGCCAGCCCGGCCATGGGCCCGCCGAGCAGCCACCGCTCGGCTGGAAGCGGGCGACGTGCATCGTGCTGAGCATGCTGGTGCTGATCTTCCTGCAGGGTGAGCTGATACTATTATCACTCCTGAGTCTCAGGCCCTGACTGACTGACCTTTTCAGCCAGCAACATGAGCGGCATCACGACGACCCAGTCGGCCATCGCCGCCGACCTCGACGCCTACGACTCGGCCATGTGGTTCACCGGCGCTTACCTCATCAGCATGTCCTCGGTGTCTCCCTTAGCCGGCCGCCTAGCCATGATCTTTTCTCCGGCCGTCATGGTTTTGCTGTCGTCGCTGTGCTTCGCCGTAGGCGCCGTGGCCACCGCCGTGGCTCCATCCCTCACCGTCTTCCTTGTCGGCAGGGTCTTGGAAGGCATTGGCAGCGGAGGCATCATGACCCTGTGCATGATCTTTGTCATCCAGCTCACCTCCAAGAAGCGGAGGGGGTTGTGGATCGGCCTGACAAACGCTGTGCGCTGTCCCGTTCCCTCGCCGTTGCCCTTGCCAAGCTAACGCCCATCTCAGGGTTTCACTCTCGGCGTGTCGGCCGGCGCCGTGGTGTTTGGTGCCTTGGTCCCTGTGCTCGGCTGGGTAAGTGGTGACATCCCGGGAGCAACCCGCCGCCCATGACTAACCAGTAGCAGAGACTGCTCTTCGGCGCCCAAGCTCCCCTGGCGGCCGTCGCCGGCCTGGGCGTGAGCCTGAGCATCCCCTCGTTTCCCGTCCAGAGCGAGAGCGCCAAGAACAAGACCACCCTCCAGAAACTCGCAGGTCTCGACTACGCTGGCGCAGCAAGCTTGACCGTCACAATCGTCCTCTTTCTCTACGGCCTCTCGGGCACCATCCAACCCCTACCCATCCTCCTCTCCCTCATTGCCCTCCCCGTCTTCCTTTTCGTCGAGTCCCGCGCCAGCGACCCGGTCATCCCTCTCTCGGTGCTCAAGTCCCGCGGCGTCCTGCTCTCGTGCTTCTCCCAGCTCGGCTTCATGGCCGCCCGCTGGACCGTTCTCTTCTACGCCCCCATCTTTGCCCTCGCCGTGCGCGGCCTGCCTCCGGCCATCGCCGGGTCCGCCCTGATCCCGACCAACGTCGGCTTCGGTCTCGGCGGCCTGGCAGTCGGTGCTCTGCACATCCGCCGGGCGGGTTCGTTCTGGCTTCCCGCTCTCATCTCGCTCGCGCTGTTCAGCACCGCCATCTTTGCGCTAGCCTTTGTGAGCAACGCGGCTGCTCTTGCCGGGGTATACATCGCCGTTGTCTTCCTGAACGGTCTGTGTACCGGCGCCGCGCTCAACTATACCATGGCACATTTGCTGCACTTATCGAGCCCCGACATGCACTTTATCACCACCAGTCTGCTGTCCACCTTCCGCGGGTTTGCCGGCAGCTTTGGGACTGCCATCGGAGGGGGAGTGTTCAACCGGACGCTACGGGATGCCCTTACCGCTGGGTTTGAGAGGCTTGATGGCGGCGGCGCCTTGGACAAGGCCAGGGAGAAGCTGATCGCCGTGCTTGTTGGAGCTCCGGCCGCGGTTTGGAAGGAGGGTGTTTTAAACGTAGCCGAGAGACAGATTGCCGTTGCCGGGTATGAGCGGGCGTTGTCCGTTTTGTACCTGTCGGCCGCCGCCGCGTGCGTGTTGGTGTTGGTTCTTCAGGCCGGTACGGGATGGACGGCGCCGGCCGAGGAGAAGGAGGATGCCGACGAATTTGAGGAGGCCGTTGCCGAGGGGGACCGGGCGATGGAGGCCTAGTCAATTTCATCAACGGGACTATCTCGGAATGTACTCGTGTCAGCGATCTGCTGTCCATTCAACCTCGTGGCTATGCATGGAGTGATGTGCCCGCGTGCTCGGGTCCGTCCGAAATCGTCGGCTTGATCCGATCCAGGGTTCATCTGCTTCCTCACAGCGTCGTCGTCGTCATAACTACGATTGGCACGATTCATCTGGCGCCGACTGCCGGCGCCTGTCGGATCGGACACTTCCGCTCCACAAAACTCTCTCGCCAACCCTCGCCACCCCGTCTTGTCGACGTCAGGTATCAACTTAGGGCCATGGCAAACTGAAAGATTACTATTCAACAGCGCGGGTTGGCCAATTGTGGACGCGGTACATTGCACGCTCAAGCAAGCCACCGTTATGCCGACCACCAACCGCAGCGGTCTGCCAGACGGGCCTCGTCGCTGTGTCCGGCTGATACAGAACCCGAGAGAACCTACTTGCGTGGGTCCTTGCTCTGGATCGTGATGGAGGGGCGGATACGACGCCGGACACGGCAGTTCAAGAAGGCCCAGCAGACTGGACGGCGGATACGGTCTAGAGCCACACCTCGCTCTCAACGACATTGTTCATTCGTTGCTTGGATAAGTACTTTAGCACCCTTGCAACACCTCGTGGCTGGAATCTCATCTCACAGCTCCATGCGAAGGGTTCGCCGTCGGATTTGCTCATCCCGTCCCAGGTCGCCATCACTATCTCTCATGTTGCACCCCCCTTTTCAGGGGTACCCCAACCCTTCGTTTCGCTGTTCCGAGTCATGAACAGATAGGATGGGCGGCTTTTGAGATTTGCTGCCCCGGGGGCCGAATGGCAGCATCTCGCAGACCTCTACAAAGCCTAGCTCGGGAACTTTGGTTTCATAGCCACCCGTCGTCGCCTCAATCATGCAACGCCCCCAACCGCGTGGCTCACGGCCTCATCCGTGATGCCTTCTCCTCCAGCTATATACCACCACGATGCATCTGTCGACGTGCAGTCCCACCAACCACACCGCTATGCCGCGCTATGCTTCAACATGAGCCGAATACAAACACACCCGCTCAAGATAGCCGATAATTGGAACCCTGACCCACCACCACCCCCGTCCCGTCCTCCGACCTCCGCTTGCTTGCCCTCCGTGTCCGATGGATCCACGGGCACAGGATACGGGCGTCCCGGATCGAGGGTCGACAGTGTTCGCCGTCACGACGGCGATGCTCTCACTGTCCACGCTGTTCGTGGCCGCCCGCATGGTCTCGCGCGTGGGCATCATGCGGCGGACCGGCTTCGACGACTACTCGATGGTGCTGGCCTGGCTGATCGCCGTGTTCATGAGTCTCAGTGTCATCGTAGGGGCCAAACGCGGCCTGGGTAGGCACGATCATGATATCGACCCGGACAGCAAGGCCGGCCTGTTCATGGCTGAATTTGTCTTTTCGGTCCTTTACGTGTGTATCGCCTGGCTAGATGTTCTCGACATGTCTAATCTGGGAACAGAACCCGGCGCTGATGGCGACCAAGACGTCGATCCTCATCTTCTATTTGAAGCTGTCCAGGAACACGCAGAAGGTGTTGCGTCTGACGTCGTGGGCCGTCCTCATCATCGTCAACGTGGCGGGCACCGTCCTGACCTTGCTGAACATCTTCCAGTGCTCCCCGATCCGCGCCGCATGGAATATCGCCATTGAGGCGGATCGGTGCCTCCCGCTGCTGGTCGAATTTATCTGCTCGGCGCCGGTCAACATCACAACCGACCTGGCTATCCTGCTCCTGCCGATTCCCGTGCTCACTAGCATGCGGCTACCCCCGCGCCAGAAGGCCATCCTAGTCGCGACCTTTGCGCTGGGCATCTTCGCGACCGTCGTCGAGGTCGTACGCATCTACTATCTCCAGAAAGCCATCGACCACGTCCCCAAGTCGACGTTGTCCGCTCAACCGATCGCACCCTACGCCCTGAACCCCGGGTTCTCGTGGAACGCCTCCTATGCCCTCATGTGGTCGGCCGTCGAGGTCAACGTGGGCATCATCTGCGCGTGCATTCCGACGCTCAAGCCGCTCGTGATCTGCATCGTGCCGGCCATGCTCGCCGAGTCGAGCCGCGCGTCCCGCAGCCGCAAGAGCAGCACTCGCGCCACCAATACCGCCGCCACCACCGGCACCACCAGCGCCAACAGCACCACGACCGCCGCCACCACCAGCAGCACCTCCACCGAAACCATGCTCGTCACCCTCTCACCATCCACCACCCTCGCCTACCCAAACGCCGCCGTCCTCCCCACCACCACCGCCGCCCTCCCCTCCCACGAACCCACCATCTCCATCCGTGACTTCCCTCCCACCCACAACACAACAGCAACAGCAACAACAACAACA
>OUNM010106965.1_pt1 | contig 29869 bp, 23 predicted proteins | sample 1769961 | NCBI WGS metagenome assembly OUNM01 (sample SAMEA3914820, study PRJEB12502) | metagenome | biome: forest; material: soil | place: USA | collected 2012-03-12 | depth 0.3 m | reverse complement strand
AGAAGCAGACTCACGGCAAGGGTAATGGCACCATTGAGCATGTGCACCGTCTTGATCGTATTGACCAGAGCACGCGTCACGTCCATGACTTTGGCCTCCTCAACCATCCGGCTGATGAATTGAACAGACAATCCCTGTACCGGAGGTATTTGGATCTGAATCACGAGAACGCCCAGCGTAACCTGAATCAGAACGAGCGCAAGCATGGCCCACGCAAGTCGGACCACGGTACGCTCACCTCGGGCCGCCCGTATGACGCGGATGCCAAGCACCACAATCAGGATCGTCACCAGAAGGGCAAAAACGCGTGTGTGAGTAAAATTGGTATCGATCGCGGCGTTATGCACCGTCGGCATCCAGGGCCCGTGCGGCGCCGTCCTTGGAAAACTAGGAATTGCCAAGCCTGCCCCCATATGACGCATCGTCGCGCCGACCACCAATTGCAGAAGCAAAGCGCCGAATACAACCCACGCCAGTTTGGAAAGGCCCTTGGCCGGAAGGATGGCGGGGACCGAATCCCAAATCGGCGAAAGCATTGCGGCTGTCGCCACAGCTAGCGAAAGAACAAAAATCTGTGCAAACGAGCCGTGCGCAATTCGGAAGATCAGCGCCACGTCGATGGCTCCGGCAGTCTCAGTAGTGACTCGAAATCCACCCAGGGTTGCCTGGATGCAAATGCAGCAGAAGAGTCCAAAAGCAGCCCAGCGCACTGAAGGGCGTACGCGATAAACACGAGCGCCGGATCCCTTCAAAATCAAAATCACGAACGCGATCGCAGCCGGCCAAATCGCGAGATGCATGATTGCGACCTTCGATGCACCAGCAATTGCCGCGATGGGAGGCAGGACTGCCGACAGGGCAACAGCCACAAACAAAGCAGTCCAGCGCCGCCAGACCCAGCAACAGAGAACCGCTCCCAGCACTCCAACCAACTCCGCCGTCATCCGATGCCCGTGCTCGAGGCGAACGGGCAACTGAGTCCACCACCCCGTTGGGTTCCAAGCACCGAAGCTGGTCGGCCAATCCGGCACGGCCATGCCCGCGCCGAAACTTGTCACCAGCCCGCCGAGGAAGAGCAGGAAGAAAATACCTGCTACAACCAGTTTTGCATACCGCGGCAGCCACTTCCCCTCGAATCCGGCGTCAGCCGGATTCGTTGACTTCATGGAACCTGGGGGAAGTCCGTATTGCTCGGTAGCACTCAACGTAGTCGCGTGGGCAAACAGGCATTATACCTGTTTGTGTCCACTCTTTACTTCGCAGCCGGAGCCACGGGCGCCGGGGCCGGAGCCGCAGCGGGATGTTGCATGCCAAGAGTTTCCTTCTCCCAGGAATCAAACGAGTCCTGCGATTCAACAATCATCTGCGCCTTCATCGAGTAGTGACCAAGACCGCACAGCTGAGCACACACAATCTCATACTGGCCAGCCACGATCGGCTTGAACCAAACCGGCACGCGGGAACCTGGAATCGCGTCCTGATCGATGCGCATGTGCTGGAGCGAGAGACTGTGAATGACATCCTTCGAAGTCACTTCAATGACGGTGGGACGAAAATTCACGACGTGCAACTCGTTCTTCGAATAGTAGTCATCCTTGCCAGCCGGATCTTCTGGATCGATGCCGAGAGGATTGTTAGGCCCGACAAACTTCGGATCCTGACGGCCAAAGACGCCATCCGCACCCGCATAGTGGAAGGTCCAGGCGAACTGCTCGCCGATCGCACGGACGCGCACCGGATTCGGAGAATTCTTGCCAGGGAACTCATTGACGCGCTTGCCCCAGAGCGGAAGCGCGAACCCAAGGAGGAGAACCGCTTCGACGAGCACAACGCTGAACTCGATGTGAGCCGACGCTTTGCTCTTCACACCGTGGTAATTTGCCTTTGGATTCCGGGAACGATGGAAACGGAAGAGGCAGAAAAGGAAGAAGCCCGACCATCCCACGAACAGGATGAGCATGAACCAATGGCAGAACTCGAGCATGTGATCGATCAGCGCACCGTGTTCAGATGCGTTGGGCAATATGCCCAGCCATTCATTGAGAATGCCAAGTTGAAGCATAATTAGGAAACTGGATGACTAACGTCAGGATTAAGAGATTGAATTTGAGCCCTGGAGCGGCGGACCAGACTGTAAATCACCGCTCCGATGCCGGACATCACCAGCGCGAGAAACCCGAGCATCAGAAAGATCGCACCGTTGAGCGCCTGACCGGTATTGCTATCGGGAGCCCCCATGCACATGGCACAAGCCTGTGCAGTCTGGGGTACCTGAATCAACGCAACGCCAGCCACTACGCCAAGAACCTTTGTGAAGACACGGAGTTTCATGGGATGATTTTGCCGGACTTTTTTACGAACGAGATTCCATAGACGATCAACGCCACGGCTACTGCCGCGCAGCAGTAACCGACTGTTGGCGACGCGCTGTTCAGAAAGAACCACGCAGAACATCCACCCGCGAGCAGGATGCTGATGGCGATGAAGAAGATATGGAATGCCCGAAGTGACATTTACAGGTGAACGGAGTGAGTCGTTCCCGGGATCGGATCGGACTGATGCAACAAGGTCAGGAAGAACAATCCAGCCGCGAAGATGGCGGTGAAGATCAGGAAGCGCCAGATGGTGATGCGCTCGCCCTTCAAGTGCATGAAGATCGCCGCAACCGTGCCCGCCTTGATCGTGGCGAGGATCATCGCAACGATGATATTCCAGCCGTGGCCAGGGAGGAAACTCCAACTGTCGAAATCGACGTAGGAGAGACCGACCGTCAGGGCCGTCGCAACAAAGAGGAAGCCTCCGACCAACAGATACCCTTTGATGTGCTTCGCTACATGCTCAGCATCATGGGAATGATCGGCATGTGACGCCGCTGCGGGCGAATGGGAAGAATGGGAATCAGCCATTTGCTTAGAGGAGATAGAAGATCGGGAAGACGAAGATCCAAACGAGATCGACGAAGTGCCAAAAGAGACCGGCCACTTCAACGCGGTTGGCCATGTGCTCCGGATTCCGCATATACAACTTCTTTCCGAAGAGCAGGAAGTAGATGAACACGATCACACCGCCGAGTACGTGGAGACCGTGAAGGCCCGTGATCAGGAAGTAAGTCGAGAAATAGGAACTATGCCGGGGATAGAAGGCAGTGGCACCGCCAGGGACGATATCATCAGCGGCGATCTCAGCGACTTTCTCGCTAAGCGGACGCGAAAAAAACGCTGGGCGCTCATTCTTCGGACTGGTCGGATCCGCATTCACCTCATCCAGCCATACAACGTAGTTCTTATCGTCCTTGGGAGCCTCGAGCTTCTTACCAGGATTTTCGTGTTCGAATTCCTCGCGGTTTTCCTTGGCCGCTTCCGCGTATCCGGAGTTTTCCGGAGCGTAGAGGACGTGACCGGTGATCTCAACGCGCGCCTCGCGGTTGTTCTTCTCGAGAAACTCGTTACCGAGGTAGGGCTCGTACTTGCTCAGCGCCTCTTTCTTGATGAACACGCCGAAGTGGACGAACTTCTGAGGCCATTCATAGCTCAGCTTCACCGTGAGGAAGATGATTCCGCAAACGATGGTGGCGAGCATGTAGAAGTAATAACGCGTCCACTGGCGCATCTTCAGCGCCGCCCATGCGAGAACGACAGTGACTGAGGATGCGATGAGGATAAAGGTATTCCCCATGCCGACCGGAACGTTCAGCAATCCATGCGGCCAATAGCCGGGATCGGCCCCCATCCGGAGGAAGATGTACGCCGAAAACAGGCCGCCGAAGAGCATGACCTCTGATGCGAGGAACAGCCAGATGCCGAGCTTGGCGTTGTACAGGCCCGTGTCCGGGCGTGCGGTAGTTTCGTAAGGAATCTGCATGTGAAGTGCTTAGTGGGCTGGAGCCGGTGTCGGGGCGAGCGGGACGCTCTGGGTAGCAGCCGTAGGCTGGGTCTGGGGAGTGAAATCCGCAGGAGCGCCAGGAACGCTGTATTCGTAAGGTCCGCGGTAGACGGCGATCGGGTGATCGAAGTTGCCATGTCCGGGAGGCGACGGAGCATCCCATTCAACCGTGGTGGAAGCCCATGGATTACGACCAACCTTCTTGCCGGCGAACATGCTCCAGAAGAAGTTGAAGATGAAGACCAACTGAACCAGTCCGAGCAGAAACGCCGAATTGGACATGAAAGAGTTCCAGCCGAGCACCGGACCTGCGAGCTGTTCGTAGGTGAGGCCGCCGTCCCACCAGCGGCGATGCACGCCGTGCATGCCCTGAAGAAACATCGGAGCAAAGATGCCGTTGATGAAAATCAGCGACGCCCAGAAGTGAACATGGCCGAGGAACGGATTCAGCATCCGGCCGGTCGCCTTCGGATACCAGTAGTAGACGCCGGCGAAGATCGCGAAGATCGTGCCAGGAGCCACCACGTAGTGGAAGTGAGCGATGACGTAGTAAGTGTCGTGGAGATAGAGATCCACCGCGTTGAATGCGAGCGGGATACCCGTCAGACCACCGATGCCGAACATCGGCATGAACGCGGTCGCGAAGAGCATCGGCACCGTGAAGCGGATCGAAGCGCCCCAGAGCGAGAGCATCAGCGCCGTGAGCAGAATCACTGACGGCACCGAGATCATAATGGTTGTCGTTTGGAAGAACGCGGCAACCTTCGCGCCCATGCCCGTCATGTACATGTGGTGAGCCCACACGATGAAGGACAGGAACGAGAGAACGAGAATCGCAACCACCATCGCCTTGTAACCGTAGAGCGGCTTGCGAGTGTTGTTGGCAACGATCTCGGCAACCATTCCGATGCCGGGAAGGATCAGAACGTACACTTCAGGGTGAGCAAGGAACCAGAAGAGGTGCTGCCAGAGCACCGGGCTTCCGCCCCCACCCCAGGATTGCGCCACCGTATGATTGATGACGAGACCGGTCGGCATGAAGAACGCTGTACCAGCAACACGATCCATGAACTGCATGAGACCAGCTGCCTCGAGCGGCGGGAAGGCGAGAAGAAGAAGGAAAGCGGTGATGAACTGCGCCCAAACGAAGAAGGGCAGGCGCATCCAAGTCATGCCGGGCGCGCGAAGCTGAATGATCGTCGCGATGAAGTTGACAGAACCGAGGAGCGAGGCGGTGATGTTGAACACCATGCCGAGCAGCCAGAGGGTCTGACCATTCCACCAAACCGTGTGCCCCATGTCGGCAATCGTCGCGAGGGGCGGATAGGACGTCCAGCCGGACTTAGCCGCGCCACCTGGAACGAAGAACGACACCACCATGAAGATACAGCTAATGAAGAACGTCCAATAGCTGGCCATGTTGATGCGCGGGAAGGTCATATCCGGCGCGCCGATCTGAAGCGGAACGACGAAATTGCCGAAGGCCGCGAACGCAATCGGAACGATACCGAAGAACACCATGATCGTTCCGTGCATCGCACCGAACGAGTTATATCCATCCGGAGTCAGCGCACCAGCGTCAGTGAAGATGTCCTTGCCAAACAGGTAGCGAAGAAGGCCGCCGATGACCGGCACTGGTTCGCCGGAATGGGCAAGCTGCCAGCGCATGACGAGCATGAGCAGGAAGCCGAAGAAGAGAAACGCCAGACCAGTGATCCCGTACTGGATTCCGATCGTCTTGTGGTCAGTGGAGAACACGTACTTCTGCCACCACCCCAGCTCGTGGTGGTCGTGGTCGTGGTGTTCGCCATGCCCGTGCGTGTCGTGCTCGTGCTTGGATGACATAGATTCGTGGGACAGATTTAGAAAAAGCGAAAAATGATACTAGCTAGCCTGTAGCGACAGGCAACGGCGGCTTGCGTATTTCGCAGCCGCCTTTGAACTGACTGGCGTTTCCGCCAGAGACGTCCTTAGTCCTTCCAAGCTTTGAGCTCGGCTTCGGTCCAAGAAGTCTTGCGATCGACCAATTTTTTACGGGCAGCGGCAACCACGTCAGCGGAGACAGCCGGGGAATTGTTCCCAAAGCTTCCGCGGACATAAGTCATCACAGCGGCGATCTTCTCGTCGGAGAGAACGGCTTCCTGCGCAGGCATCGGGGAGGCGGCATAGACTTTGCCGTCAACCGTCATAGGAGGCAGGTTACCCTTCAGGATCATCGCGGCGAAACGCTCGGGATTGCCGTTGACGTATTCCGACTTGGCGAGCGGCGGGAACACCGAGGGAAGCCCCATTCCGGTGGCCTGATGGCAGGCAAAGCAGATCGTCATGTAGACGGCCTTTCCAGCGGCCATCTGATCATCATCGGCGCGAACGGCTCCGGTCATGAGGGCAGCCAGGCCAAGTAGAGTAAGCGACTTCTTCAACATTGAATATAAATGGTAGGAGGTGGCGTTAAGATCGGAGAAATTACTGAGCAGCCGGAGCAGCACCGAAGCTCTTTAGCTCAGCCTCGGTCCATGAGGCGGCGTGAGAATCAACCTGCTTGCGAACTTCCGCAACGACATCCGGAGTGATTCCAGGAGCGTCGTTTCCAAAGGACTTGCGGACAAAGCTCACGATCCCCGCGATCTTTTTGTCATCGAGGGTCATTCCCTGAGGCGGCATTACCACGGCTCCGGGGAACTGAGTACCACAGACGCTGATCGGCCCCTGAACGCCCTTCAGGATAATGGCAACCATGCGCTTCGGATCGCCGTTGACATATTCCGATTTGGCGAGCGGCGGGAAGGTGCCGGGAATGCCAAGGCCGGTCGGTTGATGGCATGCGGCACAGATCATACTGTACTGCGCTTTGCCAAGCGCAACGAGATCGACTCCACCAGCAGGCGCGGCTGCGGGAGCAGCGCCAGCGGCAGCAGGAGCCGGTGCAGCGGCACCGGGCTTCGCAGGAGCGCCGCCTTCATCAGGCAAGCTCGCGTCAGCGGGAATCTGAAGCACTTCAGCTTCGGTCCATGGGGTCTTACGATCCGCAAACTCCTTACGAGCCGCGGCAACCTTGCCAGGAGTAATCTCCGGAGAGGCATTGCCAAAAGACGAACGGACGTAACTGGCGACAGACGCGATCTTTTTATCGCTCAGAACGCTTTCCCAAGCGGGCATCGTTCCGTTGAATTGATTGCCTTCAACCGTAATCGGTCCCGTGACACCCTTGAGCAGGATGGCGATCATTCGCTTCTCACCGCCATTCACGAATTCAGACTTGGCGAGAGGCGGGAACTGGTTGGGTTGGCCCAGTCCGGTGGGCTGATGGCAGGCCTGGCATTGTTCGTAAACAGCCTTGCCCTGCTCTGCGAGCGACTTCTCGGCAACCACCGCACTGGCACCAGCACCTGCCGCCTTGCTCTTCTCTGGGAAGAGAAGCTCCGGAGAGCTCAGGCGCTCATTGAAAACGTCGCCACGAAATCCACCATGGAACAGTCCAAGATAGACGCCGGCGCAGGTCACTGCGACGCCGCAGATCGTCATGAGCCAAAGCGGAATGGGAGTAACATTCGCGGAAGGCTCTGGATTCTCGCGCAGAATTGCAGCGTGGACCTCCGTGAGGTCCTCGGGAGTTTCGCGATAGTCGATACGGTCGGAACCGTTGGAATTCTTTTGATCCATGTGCGGCTTACTTGGCGGGTGCGGATGCAGGCGCTGCGCCCGGGGCGGCAGTGGCTTCTTTCAAAGGAGTGCTGCGATCAAGCGAGAGGATGTAATTGACGAGGTCCACGGCGGCGGCAGTGGGAACCACTTCAAAACCTTCCCTTGGAGCGTTATCGCCGGTCAGCTTGAGAGCGTCGGCGGAACCCTGTCCGATAATCTTCCGAGTCTCGAACAGATGACGGTACGGGGGCTGATTCGACGAACTGATGAACGTCTGTGGCGCGTAGAGATGCAGGTATTCCCATGCACGATTGCGCCGAATAGGACGGCTCAGCTTGTCCTCCTTGCTTTCGTTCCGCCAATCCGGCGAACCGGCATTGGCTAGATCCGGTCCGAGGCGTGTGCTGCCGAGAAACGGAGGGTTGTCGAAGATATAGTCACGAGCAACCGTACGGCGAACGCCCCATCCACGTTCGATGTCTGTCCCATTGTGCGGGTCGCGGATCTGCTGCGTGTGGCAGTAGATGCAACCTTCCTTGGCATAGACAGCGCGACCAGCATTCAGACTGGCGTTTTCGACCGGATAGATTTCCGTGAACTTACCGTCTTCTTCAGTGTACTGCGGCTGCAGGCTGCCGAGCTGGGCTTGCGGCACCAGGACGAAGGCGAAACAGGATACGGCGAAGGATCCAAAGATCCCGGCAAAGAGTGTGGAAGAACGGCTCATGGGTTAGTGCTTCTCCTCGTCATGGTGGGCGAAAAGAGTCGGCTCACCACCGGGTTGACCGATGCGGAGAAGCATCAGCAGGAAGTGGAGGGCAAAGATTACGTGAGCAAGGCTCACCAGCAGCATCGCCAGGGTGTGACCCGGGAAGTAAACCTGCGCGAGCTGAATGACCTGCGGGAAAAGCGCCGTCGGATCAGCGAGAGCGGAGCCCTGGGCGAGACCCGAGAAGACAAGAAGGATTGCCGCCATTGCACCGCCGTAAGCAGCACCCCAGAAGTGGAGCGCGATCATCGAAGAGGACAACCATTCGCAACCAACGAGGCGCGGCGTGATGTAGTAGAACGCGCCAAACATCACCATCGAGTAGAAGGAGTAGAGCAGGATCTGCTGATGCGCGTTGGCGAACTGCGTGAAGTGCAGGATGCTATCCACCGAGCGCAGCGAGGAGAGAATTCCAAGAGCGCCAGCGACTGCGAATGCGATCGAGCCGAAGTAAGTGAAACGAACCGTCGGCGAGTGATACACCATGCCGGTGCTTCCCTTCATGGTCATCAGAAGATTGAAGGTCACTGTCGCGATCGGAACGATCATCATGATGCTCGCGGCGATGCTGACAGTCACCATCCACGCGGGGATCGGCCCGCCGCTGAGCTTCGTCATCGCAGTGAGACCACTGAGGAAAGCGAAGGTCCAGAAACCGAGCGATGCCAGGTTATAAGAATGGACCGGACGATTGATCGTCTTGGGAATGAGGAAGTAGGCAGCAGCCAGACCGAGAGCGGTGATCCACCAGCCGGCAATGTTACTGGAGAACCAAGCGGCAACGATGGGCTGCATGACGCCCTTCAGCTCGGGACGACCGAGAATTACGTTCGCCGTAGCAAGAAGCCACGGAAACCAGAACATAGCGCCGAGGATGTACCAAACGGAGATAAACGCGACCGACTCGCGGCGGAAGCGATACAGCACCGCGCCCCAGAGTCCGATCAACGCAAAACCGACGAACATCAGCCAATGGCAGGCAGCGGGAATTTCCATTCCCTCGAGCGGACGGCCCGCACCAGCAAGGATGCTAATGATCCCAGCGGCAAGACCAACGTTCCAGAAGAGAGCACCGAAGATGAGCACTCCTGGAGCACGCACGGAAACCCGGCAGAGGCGGGCCATCAGCCAGATCCCAACGCCCATGCCCGCGAGCGAGCACCATCCGAAAAGGAAGGCATTCTGGGCGGCCGGATAGACGCGTCCGTACGTCAGGAACGGAATGGACGACAGGAAGCCGGGCCAGTGAAGCTGGATCGAGGAGATAAGGTTTAACAGCGTCGCCACGAGCAACCAGCCCACGGCGGTCGCAAAAAACGTGAGGACGGGAGCGCTCGTCGAGGTATCGATCAAAGAGCGTTCGATCGCGATCGCCTCTCGGCTGATCGTAGGCGTCGATGACGACTGCGTATCCGTCGTGAACGGAACGGTCGACTTTGAGGTTTCTTCAGTGACTGCGGTCATTGGAAAATGTGGAAATCAAAGCGCGGGTGTGGCGGGCGCAGGAGAAGCCGGTGCAGGTGAAGGCTGTTCAGGCGCTGCTGGAGCGGGAGCTGCCGGAGCAGGCGCTGGGTTCTCCGCTGCAGGAGCTGGCGCTGGTGCGGGTGCGGGAGCCGGTGCTGCAGGAGCTGCAGTTTCTTTCGCGGGAGCAGCGGCTTCCTTTTCAGGAGCAGGCGCGGCTGGCGCTGCTTCCTTGGCGGGAGCTGGTGTAGCAGGAGCTGGGGCCGGAGCGGCCTCTTTCTCACGTGCCGGAGCAGGAGCAGCTTCTTTCGCCGGAGCAGGAGCAGCTTCTTTCGCCGGGGCAGGAGCGGCGGCTTGTGCCGCTTCAGCGAAGCGAATCGTGACAGCACCCTGTGGAGCAGAAGGCAGAGCGGATGGCGGTGGCTCAGCAGAGTCCGGGGATGCTGGAGGCAGCGGCGGAAGCGGCGCTTCCACCTTCACCGAAGAAGGGCCGACCTTCTTGGCCTTCAGTTCAGCAACGGTCAACTGAATGGCGTCTTTAATCGGTACGTGGACAATGCCCTTGGCCTTGTCGACGAAACCGGGCGCGCCTTCGAGCTGCTGGAGGTATTTCTCCTCGAGCTTGGCCCGGGTCACGATGCGGCCATCGGCGCGGCGCTGATCAAGGTCGTTGATCGATCCATTCGAGGTGACCCATTTGACGGCGTAGGCCGAAAAGATCCCCAGGAGAGCGATGCCACCGAGGAATGTCATGATCCCGCTCGGTGTGCGGGTAGGATTTACTCTCGCCATTGTAATTAATTGGTGAGGTTGAGCGAAGCCGCGAGGCGCGGATCACGCGTTGGGAAGGTGTTTGCAGTGGGCAGAATCCGGAGCCAGCGCCAGGCGCCGATGCCGCCGATGCCGACGAGGGAACACAAGTCAAGGATGCTGAACGAGACGCCGTTCCAATGGAGAGATGGCAGCACGACCACATACATGTCGAGCAGCTGCATCAGGATGATCCAGGCAGCAACGATGCACAAACGGCTCGGGTGCTTTTTGATCCACTGGGTGAGCAGAATCGGGAACGGAAGGAAGAAGCGTCCAACAACGAGGATTGTCGAAAGAACCTGCCAGGATTCCGTGTTACGAAGCCGGAAGTAGATGGTTTCCTCCGGAATGTTCGCGTACCAAATCAGCATGTACTGCGAGAAACCGATGTAAGCCCAGAAGATGGTGAAGGTCAGCAGGAACTTACCCATGATGTGGTAATGCTCCAGAGTCACCGGCTTGAAGTATCCCTGGCTGCGGAGAAGAGTCACTACAATCACGGTCACCGCCATCGAGGAACCGGCGGCACCCGCGAAGATATAAACACCCCACATGGTCGAGAACCAGTGATAGTCGAGTCCCATGAGCCAATCGAACGAGGCGAAGGTCAGACACAGCGCAAGGACGATAATGCCAGTGACGCCGAACTTACGCATGACCAAGGTATGGCGTGCGGCGCCATCCTTGTCCTGGGCGACCGAACGACCACGCAACACCGACACCCAGATACCCAGCAACAGGAAGTAACCAATGGAACGAATCCAGAAGAACTCTTTGGTCAGGTAAGTGTGCTTGGAATCCAGACCATAGTCTGCACCTGGCTTCAGATCCCACCAGTGCCAAAGGTACTTGGCGCAGAAAAGGATCAGCGGGAGGAACAGGATGGCGAAATACGGCAGAAGGCTTGCAGTGTTTTCCCAAACGCGGCGCACCACGACCGACCATTCGGCATCGGTCGCATGGTGGAGACAGGTCCAGAAAAAGCAGCCAAGGGCGATCGTGAAGAAGAACGCAAAGGCGAAGAGCCAGGAGTGAGCGAATTGTTCCCTATTTACGAACAAGCCGATCAAACTGCCGAAGATACCGACAGCGCCGACGCCGAGGCAAATCGTCGGAAGATTGCCCAGCTTCTTGCTATCGTACTTCTCTACGGCGGGAATGGGTGCGTGGTGAGATGCCATTTACTGCTTGGAGTTGAGTTCCTTCTGTTGGTCGGCAGGCAGTTCGGCCAGAGTCACGTTCTGGCTTTTCTGGAGCGCCCGGAGATAGGCAATGATCGCCCAGCGATCTTCGACCGCGATCTGCGGCCCGTAAGCACCCATGGTGCTCTTGCCATTGGTGATAGTGGAAAAGATCTGTCCATCGGGCATCGTGCGGATGCGTTCATCCTGCAGCGAAGCGATCGTCGCGAGACCGTAGCTCTTGATGATGCCATCGCCAGCGGCCGTTTTGCCGTGGCAGATCGCGCAATTGATATTGAAGCGCTGGCGGCCACGCTCGAGGAGCGTGACGCTCACTTCAACCGGGATCCCGTTGCCGTAAGTCTCGCCGATCTTACCGGTATTCAGGTAGTCGGGAACATTCGTGAAGTGCGCACCGTCGGTGAGGTTATTGGCTGAGGTCTGAGAGAACCGATTCTCGAGGGTATAACCCATCGGGATGGTGCCCTCGACCGGCTTACGATCGGCGCGTCCGTCAGCGAAGAAACTGGTCGGATGCTGAGGGTCGAAGCGCGGCTGTGCCTTCATATCCGGAAAGATCTGAAGGGGCGGGTTCGGAGATTTCTCGCCGCGAAAACCGGCCAGCGCAATAACGCCAGCCACGATCACGATGAAGGAAAGAAAGAAATAGCGGAGCATGTGGATTCGATCAGTCGTGGATGAGCGTGACGTGCTTGCCGCCGATTCCCTCGAGCAATTCGCGCGTCTTGGCTTCGTTGAACTTCGGATCGCGGGCTTCGACCACGAGGAAGAACCCGTCGTCAGTAACTCGGCTGAAGCGCTCCCAGTTGAAGACGGGATGATACCAGCGCGGCAACTGATTCATAACGAGCAGCGTCGTGATCGTCGTGAAAGCCGAGAACAGAATCGTCAGCTCGAACATGATCGGGAAGAACGCCGGCAGCGTGCGCCAATCGAATGGCTTGCCGTGGACGATCACCGGATAGATCGAGAAGGACGGAATGCACTCGAGTGCGACGGCCGTAATAAGGCCGGTCGTTCCGCCAATCAGCACCGGAGCCGAGAGCCAGGATTTTCCGAGCCCCATCGCCTTGTCCATTCCATGGACCGGGAAGGGTGTATGGACATCCCACTTGGAGAAGCCTGCGTCGCGCACCTTTTCTGCAGCGCGGAGCAGCTCGGCGGCGTTGGCAAATTCGGCCCCGAGACCGTAAACTTTGCGGTATTCAGTCATGATAAGCGATTAGGCTTGGAGTTGGGGATGCGTATCCACCTCTTCCGAGTGGTGAGCGGAGATGCCAACTCCCGAATCGGGAATGTAGGCGTGCGGATCGGCAGCTGGGGTCACAATCTTGACTTCGCTCATGGCGATCATGGGCAGGAAGCGCATGAACAGGAGGAAGAGCGAGAGGAAGATTCCGAAGGTTCCAACGAAGGTCCAAACTTCAACCCAAGAGGGCGAGTAATGGCCCCAGGAGGACGGAAGGAAGTCCTGAGCGAGCGAGGTCACGATGATCACGAAACGCTCGAACCACATACCAGCATTCACAAACTGGGCGACGATGAAGACGACGATCAGGTTACGGCGGGCCCAGCGGAACCAGAAGATCTGCGGAGAGATAACGTTGCAGAACATCATGCAGGCGTAAGCCCACTGGTACCAGCCGCTGCCGTCCCAGTTGAACCGGGCGTGGAAGAAGGTGAAGCCTTCGAACTTGTTACCGCTGTAGTAAGCGATGAAGAGCTCCATCAGGTAGGCGTAGCCAACGATCGAACCTGTCAGCAGGATGATCTTGGCCATGCGGTCCACGTGATCCCGGGTAATGAGATCCTTGAGCTGCGGATAGATCAAGCTGGCGGGCAGCATGATCGTCAGCACCATTGCGAAGCCACCGAAGATAGCGCCAGCAACGAAGTAAGGCGGGAAGATCGTCGTGTGCCATCCAGGAAGGATGGAAGTCGCGAAGTCGAAGGACACGACCGAGTGCACGGAGAGCACGAGCGGGGTCGAGATACCGGCGAGAATGAGATAGGCCATCTCATAGTGGCGCCAGTGACGATTCGAACCACGCCAGCCGAGTGCGAAGATACCGTAGATATACTTGGCAGCGCGGGACTTGGCGCGATCGCGCAGTGTTCCGAGATCCGGGACGAGACCGGTGTACCAGAAGAGAACTGACACCGTGAAGTAAGTGGACACCGCGAACACGTCCCACAAAAGCGGAGAACGGAAGTTCGGCCAGATGCCGAAGCTATTCGGCAGCGGCGCCAAGAACCATGCGTACCAGACACGGCCGACGTGGATACCGGGGAAGATCGCAGCACAGACCACCGCGAAAAGGGTCATGGCTTCCGATGCCCGGTTGATCGACGTACGCCATTTCTGGCGAGTCAGGAACAGAACCGCCGAGATCAGAGTACCGGCGTGACCGATACCGATCCAGAACACGAAGTTCGTAATATCCCATGCCCATCCCGCAGGATGGTTTTCACCCCAGACACCAACGCCGTTGGAGATCTGGTAGCCGATGCAGAACAGGCCGACCAACGCGATGGGCGACGTGATCAGAAAAGCGACCCACCACCAGAACGGGGTCTTTTCTTCACAGATGCTGGAAACCCTGTCGGTAATCCAGGAGAGGCTCCGGTGATTGGCAACCAAAGGTGCTCTTTCGAGCTCCTTGGGCGTCTGGAGCGAGACAGTTTCGGTTGATTCAGCCATTACTCGTGGCCTCCGTTCTGCGTGGCAGCTTCCTGATGGGATTCGCCGCTAGTTTTCATGAAGGAACCGAGCTTCGAATAGTCCGGCATTTTCGGGTTTGGATTACGAACCCGCGCGAGGTACGTGACGCGCGGAGAGACGTTGAGGTATTCGAGGAGGCGGTAGCCGCGCTCGCTCTTGAGGAGGTTCGCGACATCGCTCTTCGGGTTATTCTTGTCACCGAAGGTGATGGAACTGGTCGGGCAAACCTGGGCGCAGGCGCTGGTGAACGCGTTTTCCTTGATCCGCGGCACCTCTGCGCTCTGACCAGCGTGAACCTTGGCAGCGATCTTCGCCTCCTGGACGCGCTGCACGCAGAAGGTGCACTTTTCCATGACGCCGCGCATACGCACAGTGACGTTCGGATTCTTCTGCATCTTGAGCGTCTCGGGCATCCCCTTCTCTTGGATGAGGTTCCACTTGAAGAGACCGGTGAACGGATGACCCTTTTTGTGGCCGAGCACGTCGCGCTGGTTGTAATCGAAGAAGTTGAAGCGGCGAACCTTGAACGGACAGTTGTTGGCGCAGTACCGCGTGCCGATGCAGCGGTTGTAGGCCATGACATTGATGCCGTCGTCGCTGTGAACGGTTGCGTTGACCGGACAGACGGTTTCGCAAGGAGCGTTCTCGCAGTGCTGACACATCAAGGGCTGCGAAACCACTTCCGGATCGTCCATCTTGCCGTCTTCCGAGGCGAAGTAACGGTCCGTACGCATCCAGTGCATCTCACGGTTGTCCAGCACCTGATCCTTACCAACGATCGGAATGTTATTCTCCGCCTGGCAGGCCAGCATACACGCGGCGCAACCGGTGCAGGTATTGAGGTCGACCACCATCGCCCACTGGTGCGGGTCTTCGAGCGGCGGATGCGTGTAGAGCGAGATGTTCGGCGGGAGATGGGAATCCATTCCAGCCTTCTTGAAGTACTCGCGCTCCGGAGTGCCCTCCGCGGCGCCGGCAGTCTTCTTGTACTGCTCCAAATTGGCTTCACGGGTGAAATCAGCACCACGGCCTTCGAGGGTTCCGTGTTCCTGGGTCACCGCAACGGTGTACCGCTCTTCGATCATCGTGGCAGTTACGCCAGTGACGAAATAAGGGTTCTTCGTCGTGCGGAGCGGATAGGCATTGAAGCCCGTGCCGCCGTCGGCCATGCCGCGACCAACGCGCCCCACCACCGTGCGTCCGTATCCAAGCGGAATCGTGATCGAATTCTCAGCGGCGCCGGGAGCGATCAGAGCTGGGATCTCCAGCGTGCCGCCGCCATCCTTCTCGCTCAGCTGGATCCGGATCTTGTTGACGAACATGTGCCGGTCGTAGTCCTGAACTCCGAGCCTCTCTGCAGCAGCAGGGCTGATCAGAGCGGCGTTGTCCCAAGTGAGCTTGGTAACCGGATCGGGCAATTCCTGCAGCCAGCCGTTGTTGGCGTGGCGGCCATCATCTACCTTGGAGTCAGCAACGAAGACCACTTCGAAAGTCTTGTCGTCGAGAGACGGCAGTGTCGCATTGCTGGAAACATGCTGCGCTGCAGCCGAAGCATTCAGCGTGAGAGCAACCGGTTTGGCGGCGCTGTCGGCGAGGAAGCCGTCATGCAGGAACTTCGACCATGAGGCCGTGAAGTCAGTCGGTTTCGCAACGGTGCGGAAGGTTTCCTGAACGAGCTCCGGACCTTTCGGCTTGTCCTGACCGGCAATCTTCGCCAGCAGGTCGAGTTCGGACCAACCGCCGTAAAGCGGAAGGATCATCGGCTGAACGGAAGTATAGCTGCCATCGGAAGCCACACCGTCACCCCACGCTTCGAGGTAGTGAGCCATCGGCACGTGCCAGCGCACGCGCTTGTCGGCATCCTTCTCAGGAGCGACTTCGGACTTCGTCGTCTCGTCTTCGTGTAGAGCGAGGCGAATCACCGTCGGAACCGAACCCTGCTTCTGAGCCCACTTGAGGTCAGCAGGAGCATTGTAAACGGGGTTACCGCCGAGGATGAAGAGTGTCTGAATCTTATTCCCATCGATGCTCGCGGCGAGATCTTCGATCTTAAGACCGAGTTTCTCGGAGCGGCGACCGATGAGCGTTTTGCCGAGGTTACCGAGAGCAGCGTTGATCGCATAACCAAGGACCTGAGCAACGATCGGCTGGCGTTCACCAACCAGCACGAGGCTGCGCCCCTTGTTCGCGCTCGGGTTACCGACGCCGACGAGGTCAGCAGCGGACTGTTTGACCCACTCGGGGTTGAACGAATTCGTCGCGGTAGCCTTGAGCGTCTTGACCAAGCCGGAAAGCGTGGCGTCGTTCGTAGCGGTGGCAATCTGGTCAGCGAGAGCAACCAGGAAGGCCGTGATCTGGCTAGCAGGAACGCGCAGGCGATGATCGGCCATCGTGCCGGTCACCGTGAAACGGTTTTCCACCACATAGAGGCGGTTCATCTTGACCTCAGGACCATCAACCTTGCGGCGGGCCGTGAATTGGCGGATTCCTTCGACGTCTCCTTCGGCGTTACCGAGGAAGTCGGCATCGACAGCCATGATCACGTCGGCCTTGTCGATCTGCGGAACCGCGATCACGCCTTCACCGAAAGCAACCTGCGCAGCTTCAGCGGCAGTGCTGCCAGTCGGCTCATAAACCACCCACGAGATCTTCGGGAATTTTTTCTGAATCTCGGTGCGCAGGCGCTCGCGGCTCGGCGAGGCATTGCGGTCAACGAGGAAAGCGACTCCGGATCCATCGCCAGCCTTGGCGATGACGTCAGCGAGCGCTTTTTCAAAGGCAGCCTCATCGCTCTTCTGCTCACCGGAGAGGAAGTCGCGAGAACGATCCGGATCGTAGAGATCCAGGATCGAAGACTGAGACCAAGTGCTGCTCGCACCCTTGACGGCGGGATGCAGCGGATTGCCTTCAATTTTGGTCGGACGGCCATCGTAAGTCGCAACCACGAGAGGCTGCGCACCACGCTTGGTCGGCATCGACGTCGCAAAGAAGAGCGCCTTGCCAGGGATCGACCATTCGACACCCTTGGTGAAAGGAACGAGATGCTTCAACTCCCGGCGGCAGGAGGCGAGGCTAAGTCCAGCCAGCGCTGCGGAAGCGCCCATGAGCTGGAGGAAGTTACGACGGGAAACTTCCCCGCCTTTGAATTCGGCCGCACCCTGCGGAAACTCCCGCTCGAGCCATTCCCGGAATTCGGGACGGTTCTCAAGCTGACCAAGGGACCGCCAGTATTTGCGGCCGGTCTCAGACTCGGGTGGATGATGGAAAACGCGCTTGCTCATTTCGATTCAGGCAAATTAGCGGTGGCAGCCGAAGCAGTTCTTGTCCGGCGGGTTGACGTGCTCCCGTTCCTTGAGCTCCAGACCAATGCGACGCTGGGCTTTCTCGGGTGTCTCATCCCCCTGCAGCGGTGGAGTCCAGTTGAGGTTAGTCACCTGATCCACTGGACGGAGATGATCCTCCGGAGCGCGATGGCATTCCAAGCACCACTTCATGGAGTGAGACTTGGCGTGATAGACAACCGGCATCTCGTTCACCTTGCCGTGGCATTCCACGCAGGAGACGCCGCGGTTCACGTGAACCGAGTGGTTGAAGTAAACGTAGTCCGGGGTCTTGTGAATCTGCACCCACTGGATCGGCTTGCCGGTCTGCCAGGATTCCACCACCGGCTTCAGCTTCGGATTGTCCTTCTGCACCTGCGAGTGGCAGTTCATGCAGACCTGGGTCGTCGGAACGTTGGAGTGCGCGGCGACTTCCACGAAGGAGTGGCAGTAGCGGCAATCCATCCCGAGCTGCCCGGCATGGACATCATGCGGAAACGGCACAGGCTGGCTGGGCTGATACCCGACTCGCGTGTACTTGGGCGTGAAGTAATACCAGACGCCAGCGATCACAGCGATGCTGACGAAGGTGGAGATGATGGTGAGTTTGATGGGGAGCCAATTACTCCCGCGTGGGAAAATGTTCGCCATGCGCTAGTGGAGTTGGCGACCTGAACGGACGCGAAGTGTTGCTGAAGGCATCGGGCGGAATTTCAAGAGTGGTATGGGACTAAATCGGCTCGGGAAATCGTTTGCAAGAGAAGTTTGTGAAATTTTTCACAAGCAAGGAAATCATCCTGACAATTGATGGTTGGCAGGAGGAAAAGGGGGCGCATTTTTTGCGTCCGAGGGGGCTGAGGCAAGCGGAATCTTCGCCGATTTTCTGCCACGATCGCCTTTTGCCAGAGCTGATTCCCTCAACGGAATCCCGCGTTCGGCGATAGCCGCTGGAACGTCGCCACATCGTCAGAAAGCTGCGGCATTTACTGGCGAATTTCTGACGTTCGCGATCACCGCTTTCTAGGCGGCTCCGTTCGATTACACAAGCGACTCGGCTGATGCAATTCTCGTCGCGATGCCAGCCGTCTCGATCTCTGAAACTCTCAGTGTGGGCGTGACATCGTCCCCCACTCAGGAAAGATCGAGCAAATGAATCGCCTCCTCTGCATCGGCCACCGCGGCGCATGCGGTTACGAACCCGAGAATACGCTCCGGTCGTTCCGGCGAGCCTTGGAATTCGGCGTGGACGGAATCGAATTCGACGTGCAAATGGCCGGAGGCCAATTGGTTGTCATCCACGACAGCCGGGTCGATCGAACCACGAATGGCCGCGGTTATCTGAGGCGAAAGAGTTTCGCGCAAGTACGCATCCTTGATGCCGGCCAGGGTGAGAAGATCCCAACGTTGCAGGAGGTCTGCGATCTGGTCGACCGCCGTGCATTCCTGAATATCGAACTCAAGGGAAAGCGGACAGCCCGTCCGGTGGCGAAAATGCTCGCGGATTTGATCGAGAATCAGGGATGGAGCCCGCAGAAGTTCCTCGTCTCGTCTTTTCATCGAGCCGAGTTGAAGGAATTTCGTGCGCTCGCCCGCCCGGATCTCCCGCTCGGGCTGCTGCTCAATCGCCCGACGCCGCTCTGGCGGAGAGTTGCACATCTGCTCGGCGCCACGAGCGTGCATCCGCCTTCCAGATTTGTCACCCGGCACTTCGTGGACGAAGCGCACCGGCTCGGCCTAAAGGTCTTCGTCTATACGGTGAACACCCCGGCCGCGATCGAGAAGATGCGCGGGCTGGGAGTCGATGGCGTGTTCACGGATTTCCCGGATCGCGTTCTGACGGGAAATGTGGACGCCAAGCTCGGCAATTCCGAAGCGAGCGAACAGGCCGACTAACAGAGCAAAAGGCGCCTCCACTCCGGGGCGAGAGGCGCCGCTTTTAACTGGCGATCAGAAGTCGAATCGATCGATGTTTTCCTTCGTAAAGACGAAGGGTTTGCCGAGGATGATGTTGTCGCCTTTGACCTCAAGCTCGCCGAGACGTCCGGCTTTGAAGGTCTTGTCGCCGGGCTTCAATTCGCCTTTCACGACTGCCGCTGCAGCCATGACCGTGGTGTAACCGAGATCGGCGGTATTCCACAGAATGACTGCGGGCGTGATGCCTTCGTGGACATAGCGCTTGTTTTCGTTCGGCAATCCGAGCCCAACGACTTTCACATCGGTCCGCCCGCTCTGTTTCACGGCCTCGGCGGCGCCAGGCATCGCGGGCGAGCAAATCGCCATGATGAGCTTCACGTCTGGATTCGCGTTTAGAATCGCAGTGGTCTCGCTGAACGCCTTGTCCTTCAGATCGTCGCAGGGACGCAGCGCAGCCATCTTGATGTCGGGATATTTTTCGGCGTTCCGGGCTGCGATGTACTTCTGCCATTCGTTCATGTTCGCCGCAGTGAGCGAGGCGGTGATGATGGCGTATTCGCCCTTTCCGCCAAGGACCTTGGCAGCCTCGTCCATCAGGGTATTTCCAATGCCTTCCGGAGTGGCCTGATTGACGAGAAAGTCACGCGCATCGGGATCGGCATCGGAATCCCAAGTCACGACTTTGATGCCCTTCTGGCGGGCTTTCCGCAGGGCCGTGGAGAGTCCTTCGCGGTTTTCGACCGCAGCGGCGATCACATCGACCCCGCGCGTGATCCATGTCTCAACGATCTCGTTCTGCTTGGCCGGATCGGGCTCGGTCGGTCCATCCCACAGAAGCTTCGCTCCAACCTCGCGGCCAGCTTCCTCCGCGCCCTTGTGGCAGGCGATGAAATACGCGTTACCCTTGCTCTTCGGCATCAGGGCGATCGTCGGACCACTGCCAGAGCCGCCGGCGGAATCGACTTTCTTACATGAGGTAGCGGCAAGCAGGGCAATGGCGATGGAGGAAACAAGGAACGAGGGTTTCATGCGGGAGGATTGAGCGGATTGAGGGGCACGACTTCTGTTTTGAACCCGCGGGAACGCCGGACGAAAAGCTTTTTCAGCACGGCTTCGCCAACGAGAACCGCCAGCAGAAGCACGCCCGTGAGAATGCCCGCGAGTTCGGCAGGCAGATCGGAAAGGATGAGCCCATTGCGAAGGATCGCAAGTACGGCGAGACCGAGGAGTGTCCCGTGGACATCCCCCACCCCGCCAAAGATCGATGCTCCGCCCAAAACCACGGCCGTGATGGCCAGCAATTCGTAGCCGGAACCAGCATCCGCCTTGGCTTGGCCAACATGGGCGACGTAAATGAGCGCCGCGAGCCCACACATGAATCCCGCAAGGACGTACGCCACGGCAAGCCGGCGCTCGACGGGAATGCCTGCGTATCGCGTGCCTTCCGGAGAAAAACCTATCGCGCGGAATGCGCGGCCCATGACGGTCCGGTGGACCAGCAACCAAACGCCGAGAGCAGCGAGAGCAAAGACCGGCAGCTGCGTGGGAATGACGCCGAAAAGATAGCCCTGCCCAAGGAATAGGAACGAGTCGGGAAAGCCGGTGAAGTTATCGACGCCACGCGTGAGGGCTTCTGCCAATCCGCGAAAGAGCGAAAACGAGCCAAGCGTCACGATCAGCGGAGGCAGCCGGAGCCGTGTAATAAGCAGCGCATTGAGCCCACCACCTGCGGCTCCGAAGCCAAGCGTGCAAATCGCCGCGAGCCCGATGGGCAAATGGCCGTCGCGCCACAGCTTGCCAAAAACGATCGCACACAGGCCTAGGAGCGAGCCCACGGACAGATCGATTCCGCCTGTCAAAATGATGGGCGTCATCACGAGCGCGAGCAGCCCGACTTCCACACTAAGCCGGATGATTTCGAGAAAATTGCCAGTGGTATTGAAATGCGATGCCGTGCAGGAAAAGACGATTATTTCCGCGATGATCACCAGGATCAGGATCGTCGAGAACTGCCGAAGGAATCCCGGGATATGCCGGCGGCGAGCAGGGCTGCTGTTAGATGGGGAAGAAGTCGGGAGCGTCATTGCAAAACGTGGTTACTTCGCGCTCCAACGATCAGCGGCGACCGCTGCAAGGATGATCGCCCCCTGAATGGCGCGCTCCCATTGCGGCGGGATATGCAGGAACACAAGTGCCGGCGCGATACACGCGAGCAGCAGAACCCCGAGGAGGACACCGCAGAGTTTTCCGCGACCGCCAGAAATGGCGACGCCTCCCACCACAGCGGCCGCGATCGCCTGCAACTCGAGGCCCTGGCCAGTCTTTGGATCGATGTCAGTAAAGCGGATCGCGCCGAGTAGCGCGCCAAGGCCGGTCATTGCGCCCATGAGAACGAAGAGTACGAAGGTCACGACTCGCGGACTGATGCCAGCAAGGCGCGCGGCTTCGGCATCGGAACCGACCGCATAGACAAAACGCCCACCAGAGAGGTGCTTCATCGCAAAGAAGAGCAGAAGAAAGACGACGATAGTTATGACCAAAAGCGCGGCCTGACCACCAGCCTGGCTCAAGCCAAACCATTGGAAGCTCGTTGGAAGATCGCGAACAAATTCGCCTTCCCTCCACCAGCGCAATGCTTCGCGCCACGTGACCATCGTCGCGAGCGTCACCACGATTGATGGCAAGCCAAGGCCGGCGACGAGTCCGCCATTCACAGCTCCGAGGATCGCACCCGTGAGGACTGCAGCAACCGCAACCGCAGGCATCGGCCAGCCTCTGGCGGCGGCAAGACCGGCAATGACGCTACACCAGGCAAACTGGGATCCGATCGAGATGTCGATTTGCCGGGCCACAATGACCAATGCAACGCCACAAGCCGCAAGCAGCACAGGCGCGGCGGAGGTGAGCACGGCGAGAATTTGCTGTTGTTTGAAAAAGCCCGGCGCCGCGATTGCGAGAACTCCCAGCAGAAGGATCAGGGCACAGGCTACTGCGATTTCGCGAAGATGACGTTTCAAGCGGCAAGCCCTCCATTTTCAGTCTGTCCCAATGCCGCGGCCATGACGCTGTGTGCGGTCGCAGATGGCCCATCGAGAATTCCAGCGAGACGGCCCGCGCGCATGACGCCAATCCGATCGCTCATTCCCAGGATCTCGGGCAAATCGGAAGAAATCATAATGACAGCCAGCCCTTGCGCCGCGAGGTGCCGGACGATGCGGTGGATCTCAGACTTTGCGCCGACATCCACGCCCTGCGTTGGCTCATCGAGGATGAGAACTTTCGGATTCGTAGCCAGCCAACGCGCGACCGCGACTTTCTGCTGATTTCCTCCGGACAGTGCTCCGGCAAGCGTTTCGATCGACGGCGTTTTCACGGCGAGGTCGGCAACATACTTTTCCGCCACTTCGCGTTCGCGTCCGAAGCGGAGCCAGCCTCCCGGAAACAAGCTCGGATGCACCGCCATGGTCGTGTTGGCGGCAATCGTCATCGGGAGGATTACGCCATGACGGCGGCGGTCTTCCGGCACATAAGCGATGCCGCATTCCACCGCTTCGCGAGGCGAACGAATCTGCAGGGAACGCCCGCCAAGCACGATGCTTCCTTCGTCAGCCGGAGTGATGCCGAATAGCATACGAGCCAGTTCCGTCCGCCCCGCTCCAACGAGTCCGGCAAGCCCGAAGACTTCGCCACTGCGGACATCGAAACTAATGTCCCGGACTCCAGCTGCGTGACAACCGAGCCCATTTAATGAGAGCGCCACATCGCCAGGAGGTTTCTCCGGCGGCGGATAAATCAGCGCGACCTCGCGTCCGACCATGAGCTTGATCAAGCCGGCTTCATCCATATCGCCGACGGGATGCGTGCCGATGCTCTCGCCATCGCGCAGCACCGTGACGCGATCGGCAATTTGAAAAATCTCTTCGAGCCGGTGGGAGATATAAATCACGCCGACACCACGCGAGCGAAGGTCGCGAACCACTCCCAGTAGGAGCTCGACCTCCTTTTGCGTGAGAGACGCGGTCGGTTCATCCATGATCAAAATTCGCGCGCCCGCGCCGAGCGCCTTGGCGATTTCCACGAGCTGTTGCTCCGGCATGGATAGATGGCGAACCTCGGTATCGGGATCAATCGCAGCGCCAACCTCGCGCAGCAAATCAATCGCACGCGTACGTCGCTCGCCCCAGCGGACGCGGCGAAAGGTCTTCGGAGGCTCGAGCGTAAGCGCGATATTTTCCGCAACGGAAAGATCAGGAAACAGCGCGGGCTGCTGGTAAATACAGGCAATGCCGAGCTTGTGCGCGGCCTTTGGCGTGAGCCGATGCACGCGCTGACCTTCGACTTCGATCTCGCCGCTGTCAGGTTGATGGGCTCCGGTGATGACTTTGATGAGAGTCGATTTCCCTGCGCCATTTTCGCCAAGCAGGGCATGTACCTCTCCTGTTTGAAGGGAAAAGGAAACGCCCTTCAAAGCGCGCACTGCGAGAAAAGACTTTTTGATCTGGGAGAGTTGGAGCAGAGGGGCGCCCATTTGCGCCGGGATTTCAAACGTTTCGCCCGGGATTGCTCAAGCCTTGTTGATGAACCGGGTGGAATTTGAGTAACCGAGCAGATCCATAGGCGACCACGAAATTCAGCCCTGCGGAGCACGCGTTGTGCTCTCAAAAGAGGATCGCATTGTGAAACATGAGTGACGCCACCTTCGACTCCTGGCCATCCCCATCTAGCGCCTTGGCTGAAACGCCGTTCCCTTCGGGTCCGTGGATCGGTTTTTTCAACTACTGTGCCGGTGGTCGCCGGTACCGGATGGATCTCCTTCTCAATTTCGCAAATGGGAAAATCACCGGTGAGGGTTCCGATCGCGTCGGCCCTTCGATCGTTGCCGGTCGTTACGACCAGACTTCCAACGAATGCTGGTGGATCAAGACGTACATCAGCGCCCATCACGTGACTTTCCGCGGCTACCGCGAAGGCAAAGGCATTTGGGGCACTTGGGAAATCGGCAGCGCCTGGAAAGGCGGCTTCCACATTTGGCCGCTCGGCGACGAACCCGAAGAGGAACTCGTCGGAACGATCATCGAAAGCACGCCGGCCACTCCGGAACGCGTAACCGGGTAGGAACGACAAAGTTCGCTCACGAGAGTCAAGAGGTGACCTCGGGGCGCGCGAATCGCTGTCGCACGCCTCACTCCTGAAGCCGCAATCTCCTTGCAGCCTCAACTCAAGGCTCACTCGTAAACGAACTTCGCGGTCGCCGTGCAATCGCGGTCAGCCGTGACACGCACCCAGTGCGCGCTGAAGCCTTCCGGGAAGACGAACGTGAAAGGTTTCCCTGCTGGCACCGTGAAGGTCTCGTAAGTCTTGAACCCCGCGAGATCGGGATTCACTTCGACTTTGAAATGAACGTCGCCAGAGCCGTCATGCGATAGCTCCAGGCGCTTCTTGTCGAAGCCAGTCATTAGGTAAGGATCAGACGCAACTCCTGCTTTTACGGCCGTGTTCGCCCACGGACCGCCAGTCCCGACCGGCTTTCCGAGCTGCCAAAGGTCATCGATGCTTCCAAACCAAAGGCCAGTGGAACCGTCCGCGGCACCAAAGTAGTGGCCATCCGCTTTTGCAGTCGCGACATTGCCGCTCATCACAAGCAGTCCGCGCCACGTGCAGAAGTCCATGATCTGCCGGCCATGGGTGCAGACCGGCTTGATTGCTGGCAGCCCCTTTTCACGAGGCATCTCGTAGAAATTGCCATGCACGTTGACCATGAACCGTTCGGTGATGCATTCGCGGATCCCGCGCGGCCAGCCACCCGCAAAGGGCTGATCGTAGGCCGAATTGGTCTTCGGCAGGCGATAGCGGACGCCATCCTGAGTCATGATCACTGAGGCGTCATCGACTTCGAAGTCCTTGCGCACCGCAGCGATGGTCGTCACCTCTCCCGTACGATCCGTCGCCGGCTTCACGAAATGAAGATCACGATCGACTTCGAGATAGGTGGTCTTACCCGCAGCCGGACTTCCCGCGACAAACTGAAGATTTCCAGGCACCGCTCCCGGCCGGATGAGTCCGCCATTGACTGCGCCCTTGTATGACGCCTCCGCGAGGCTGGCAAACATGCCGGGATGATCCTTCCCTACCGGGCGCGGCGACGTGAGATGGAAATATGCGGTCGCCACACAGTCGTGATCGGCCTTGATCCGCACCCACGCTGCATTGAGTCCGCGCTTGAAGATATAAGGACGGTAGCCATGCGCCGAAACAGTCACCGACTCCAGCAGCTTCCACTGGCCATCGCCGTCGGCATCCGTCTCGATGGCAAATTGCACGGGCGCGTCCGCATCGTGCGAGAGATGCAGGATCCGGTCTTCGAATCCATTGACCAGGAACGGCAAGGAAGCCTGTCCTGCTTTGACTGGATCGGACATCCAAACGCCGCCCCAGCCGTTGCGTGGCCCGAAGTCCGATAGTTCATCGAGCGTGCCGAACCAGAGGTTCGACTGCGATGAGCCGTCCATCGGATTTTGCTGAATGGAGGCGTCGTCCGACGCCAGGACGAGCCGCCCATTCCAGTCACAGAAATCCGGCACCATACGGAGATGGCTCGCGATCGGTGAAATCCCCGCGGTGTGACCGGCGGCGAACGTCGCCGGGAAGCGATAGAACATCCCGTGCATGTCGAGCATCAGCGTATCCTTCGCGACTTCGCGAATGCGCGGCCACTCGGTGTACCATCCGTGTTTCGCGTCGTAGGTGTGGCTGGCCTTGGGCAAACGGAAGGTCTGCCAGTTGCCGCCATCGAGCAGCTTCAAGATGACGGAACGCTTGTCCCAGCCGACCGACCAGAGCGGGCTGTGATCATCGGGCGCACCATTGATTCCGCCCGGTCCAGTAACTTCAGTAAACTGGCGTCGCTCGTCGATCTTCCACGTTCTTCCATCCCATTCGGCGAGCACACCCGCGTCTTCCGGACTCTTCGGCGGAAGGTCGGCGAGATACGGTTCTTTCACCGGATGAACGGCCGACTCACCATTATTGGAAATCACGAGCCGTCCCTGGCTGGTGTAGCCGCCCTTGCCATGCCAGCCGGGCACCGGCTTGTCGAATAGCTTCGTCACCGCAAGCGTGTGTACATCGACTTCGTAAATCGTGCCCTCCATTTCGACGATGTAAACCTTGTGAGCCGGATCAGTCAGATGTCGCGCGACAGCAGTCAGACGGCCGACGAGCTGGTGAATATCAGCGACGCGTACGTTGCCCGATGCGTCGATGAAATACGGCCCGATGATGAGCTGATTCGACTCGCGATGGATCATCCGGTTTGCATCAGTCCCGCCCACGCTCTCGGGACGCACATGCATGGTCATATCCGGATCGACTTCGTAGAGCTTGTCACCGCTGCCCTTCGGTTTGTGCGGCGGATAGGTGATCCACCAGAGCTTGCCCTGCCACGGCACGGCCGCGCCGATTCCGACTTCTCCCTCCATACTGATCGCAGCGAGATGCGGATAGATCCCGCTGATACAAAGCTTGCCCGAAATCGCAGCGGGCTCGGGAGCATCGGCACGAGTCGCATTGAGCGGAAGCATAGCCGCTCCGCAAATCGTGACAGCCACAAGAATGGCCGTAGAAAGAATCCGAGGGGAACGGGAATGACTCATCATGGAACCAAGATCATTGCTATGCTGACGACGCGGCGGCGAAAGCGGGGAGAATTGGGCGCGGTAGTTCATCGGGATTTACGCACACAAGTCCCGATTCGCGAGATTTTGGACACGCTTTCTGTGAATCATCGAAAAGCGATGTTCGATAGCGCGAGGCATCCGCGCCTGCACCTTCGTGCGGGCGGCCCGCTCCCAGTCTAACGTTCCCGTCGCATCCGGCCACCGCTCCCCTGCCCCGCCCGGTAATCCTGGGCCGCATCGAACAAAATCCGCTTCGAGCCCTTCAGCCATCAGGCGCTCGGCCAGCTCGCGCAAAAGCACGCCGGTCGGCGCTGCATCAGGCGGAAAGTACTGGTTGAGGAAAAGAAAGCGCGCGGGACAGGATCAGCCAACTAGTGGTCCGATTCTCACTAGCATGATGAGCGGCTCTTCAGCAGCACGCGAAGCATCGAGATTCACTTCGAATTCGGCAACCCAATCGTTGGCCTCTTCCGGATCGACTAGCATCTGCTGAACGTGCCAATGCCGCTTATCTTCCGAGACACGGACATAGGTATTCCCGGAATGCCGCGCGGCGGGATCGAGCCGGATCCGCCCGTGTACGTCGCGATAAGCCTCGGCCACCTGGCGCAAACGATCGGTTGCCCAGATGGGCAGCTCGCTGCCTTCGCCCGGCGTGGCAAGCGCAGCCAGTGCTGCTTCGTAATCTCCATTTTCCAAAGCACGAAGGAAGGTAAAGATCCGGTTGCGAATCGCGGCGGTGAAAGCCTTGGCATCTCGCGTAATGTCCCGCGCCGCTTCTTCCGCGCCGGGCGGACGCAACTCCGCTTCCGTGGTCTGCGCCTGATAATTCGGATCCCGCATCTTTTCCCATTCCTCGATCAGGCTGGAATCGACCTGTCGCAGCATGGCACCGAGATAGATTTCCATCTCTCGAACCGCATCAGTCTTCGCGGAATCCGGCACAGTTTGCGCGAGCACCTTGTGAACTGCCGACAAGTGACGCAGCAACAGCCCTTCGACGCGGTGCAGCTCGTAGATTTTGATGTAATCCGCGAACGATCGAAACTGCTCGAACATCTCGCGAGCGATCGATTTCGGACGGATGTTCTCCTGCCCTACCCACGGATGCTTGTCCGCGAATGCATTGAACGTCGAATACACGAACTCACGCAGCGGCTTGGGGTACTCGAGCTTTTCGAGTTCCTCCATGCGCTGATCGTATTCCATTCCCTGCGCCTTCATTTCCGCAATGGCATCGCCCTTCACGCGATCGAGTTGCTTGCGCAAGATCGCTTCCGGATTCTCAAGGATCGACTCCACGAGCGTGAGCAGATCCATCGGATAACTTTCCGATTCCGGATCGAGTGACGGAATGGTTTCGAGGAGATAGAGCGACAACTCGCGATCCATCGAAAAGTCATCCTGCAATTCGACATTCACCCGCAGGTATGCGCCCGGCGTTGTCTCGGTGATGAATTCAATAATCTTGCGATCCACCAGCGCGCGGAAGAGCTGCCAGGCACGCTTGCGGTGAGCCTTCTTCGCCTTCTGCACTTCGTGGCTGCGGCCGATGAGCTCGCGCATCGCTTCACAGCCGTACGCCTCGCGGCTCAGCACATTGAGAAGCATTCCGTGCGTGATCTGAAATTGCGAGGAAAGCCGCTCCGGCGGAGCGGTGATGAGACGGGCGAAAGTTTGCTTGTCCCAGTTAACAAAATTCTTCTCCGGCGGCTGACGCTTGACGAATTTCTTCCCCGTCGCGGCCTTCTTTTGTTCGAGCTGCAAATTCTCGATGACGTGCTCCGGCGCTTGCGCGACGACCCAGCCAAACTGGTCGAATCCCTTGCGCCCAGCGCGTCCGCCGATTTGATGAAAATCCCGCGCGCTGAGGATCCCGGTCTTTTGTCCATCGTACTTACACAAGCGAGTGAAGAGTACCGTGCGGATCGGCACATTGATGCCGACTCCCAGCGTATCCGTGCCGCAGATGACCTTGAGCAGGCCTTTCTGGGCGAGGCGTTCGACGAGTACGCGGTACTTCGGGAGCAGTCCCGCGTGATGCAGGCCAATGCCGTGCCGCAGCCATTTCTTGATCTCCGGCCCGTACGGACTGTTGAATTTCACCCCCTCCAGCTCGCGCGCGATCGCCGCCTTTTCGTCGCGCGTGGATACATTGATACTCGTGAAATCCTGCGCGCTCTGCGCGGCTTCGGCCTGCGTGAAATGCACGACGTAGACCGGCCCTTTTCCTTCCGTCACGAGATTCTCGAGCGTCTGCGCAAGCGGCGTCTCCGAGTACACATGCTCCAACGGCACCGGCCTTGTTTCCGAGCGCACCGTCACCGTCTCACGGCCATTCAGGCGAGTAAGTTCCTCTTGAAAGAAAGCTGTGTCGCCGAGTGTCGCGGACATCAGCAAAAAGCGCGTCTGCGGCAGCGAAAGGAGCGGAACCTGCCAGGCCACGCCGCGCTCACGGTCGGCGT
>OUNM010894509.1_pt1 | contig 29871 bp, 27 predicted proteins | sample 1769961 | NCBI WGS metagenome assembly OUNM01 (sample SAMEA3914820, study PRJEB12502) | metagenome | biome: forest; material: soil | place: USA | collected 2012-03-12 | depth 0.3 m | reverse complement strand
GCCGAGATCGAATGGCCTTCCAGGATCTGGCCGTCGTCGTCCTGCAGCAGGTAGGTGCGGTTGCCGTGCAGCACGCCCGGCCGGCCGCCGTTGAGCGACGCGGCGTGGCCGTTATAGACGTCGAGCCCGTGACCCGCCGCCTCGACGCCGACGATCTTCACCGTTTCGTCGTCGATGAACGGATGGAACATGCCGATGGCGTTCGATCCGCCGCCGACGCAGGCGATGACGGCGTCGGGCAGGCGGCCTTCCTGTTCCAGGATCTGCTGCCGCGTTTCCTTGCCGATGACGGTCTGAAATTCGCGCACCATTTCCGGATAGGGGTGCATGCCCGCGGCGGTGCCGATCATGTAATAGGTGTCGTGGACGTTGGTCACCCAGTCGCGCAGGGCTTCGTTCATCGCGTCCTTGAGCGTGCCGTTGCCGTTGGTAACCGGCACGACCTTGGTGCCGAGCAGGTTCATGCGGAAGACGTTCGGCTTTTGGCGCTCGACATCAAGCGCGCCCATATAGACGCTGCACGGCAGGTCGAAGCGTGCGCACACCGTGGCCGACGCCACGCCGTGCTGGCCGGCGCCCGTCTCGGCGATGATGCGTGTGCGGCCCATGCGCTTGGCCAACAGGACCTGGCCGATGCAGTTGTTGATCTTGTGCGCGCCCGTGTGGTTCAGCTCTTCGCGCTTGAAATAGATCTTGGCGCCACCGAAATGCTCGGTCAGGCGTTCGGCGAAATAGAGTGGACTGGGACGGCCGACGAAGAACTTCAGCAGGGAATGGTATTCGGCCCAGAAGGCTTCGTCGTTACGGGCGCTTTGCCAGGCGTCGTTCAGCTCCAGCACGAGCGGCATCAGGGTCTCGGGCACATAGAGACCGCCGAATTCACCGAACCGGCCCTTTGCGTCCGGCTGGTGATAGCTGTTGGGTCGCTGGAACGGTTCGTTCACCGTAAGGGTCCTTCTGAAACGGACGCACCATGCATCCGGAGTACGTGCCGCAGAACGGCAAAAGCCGCGCTTTATAACGCTTTTGCATTACGAAGGAAGCGGGAAATCAGTTCACGCGATTTCACACCCGGCTCGCTTTCAACGCCGGACGACACGTCGAGATGTTTCGCGCCGCTGATTCGCACCGCGTCAGCGACGGTGTCGGGGTCGAGGCCGCCCGCCAGGAACCACGGCTTTTGCCATATCCGGCCGGCCAGCAGCGTCCAGTCGAAGCTGAGGCCCAGACCGCCGGGCATGGCCGCGTCCTTCGGTGCCTTGGCGTCGAACAGCAGGTAGTCGGCATTGTCTTCATAGGCCTTTGCCGCGTCCAGGTCGCTGGCGTTCGACACGCTGATCGCTTTGATGACGGGCCGTCCGGTCAGCGCCTTGACCTCGGCGACGCGCTCCGGCGTCTCATGACCGTGCAACTGAATCATGTCGGGGTTCACGACGTCGCGTAAGGCCGTGAGCAGCGCTTCGTCGGGATCGACCGTGACGCTGACCAGGGGAAGGCGGATGCCGTCGTCCCGGATCGACCGCATGAGGGCGGCCATGGCGTCGAGCGTCAAATGGCGCGGGCTTCTGATAAAGTGAATGAATCCAAGGAAGGCAGCGTCGTTTTCGGCCGCCGCGCGCGCCGCCTCCAGCGTGGAAATACCGCAAATCTTCGTGTAGGGCGCCATCGTCTGTATCATTTTGGTGTAATGAGGGGTGACTTTAGCAAAAATCAAGACTTTGCCCCTAAAACGGTGTTCTTAAATAAAGCGAAAAGACAAAAGCCGGAAACGCGAGGGAAGACGGGAATGGCGGAAACCATCCTCCTGACGGATATAAGCAACGGCATGTACATGAAGGTTGCGCTGGCCGAACGCGGTGAGCGGCCCGGCCAAAGCACGCACTATGCCTGCGAAACCCTGGACGAATTCAAGTCGGCGTTGCGCGATTTTCTCGAGCGCTGTGACAACCCCCTGATCAAGGGCGCGGCCTTGTCGGCCGGCGGCTGGGAGGAGCAGGGCGTCATGGCCATGCCCAACCACAGGTTCAAGATAAGCCGCAACGAGATGCGCGACTTCCTGGGCGTGCAGCGCCTGAACCTCGTCAACGACTGCGTCGCCAAGGCCCTGGCTATTCCGCGCCTGGGCCGCGAGGAAAAGATCCGCGTCTGCGGCGGCGAAGAGATAGACGAGCAGGTCATCGCCCTTATCAATTCGCACAACGGCCTGGGGCAGGCCGGCCTGGCGCCGGACGGCATGGGCAACTATACCGCCATGCCCTGCGAAGGCGGCCACTCGGACCTGACCTGCGTCAACGAACTCGAATTCCAGGTCATGAAGGGTCTGTCGCGCAAGTTCGGTCACGTGTCGCGCGAACGCGTCATCTCATTCCCGGGCATTGCCGATATCTTCACCGTGCTGTCCGACCTCGAAAAGGATGTCCTGGAAAAGGATCGGCCCCAGGCGATTTCGCCGGAAGAGGTCATCGCCCGGGCGGCCGGCGGCGACGACCGGGCGCTGAAAGCGATCAATCTGTCCATGGGCTGGCTGGCCGTGATGGCCAGCGATGTCGCCCTGATGCTGGGTGCGCGCGGCGGCGTCTATATCGCCGGCGAATATCTGGACGCCATCGGCGACCTGTTCGATACGGACGCGTTTGCCGCCCGCTATAACGACAAGGGCCGCCTCAGGGACTATGTCGGTGAAATTCCGGTCTATCGGGCGACGGCCGAGGATATGGAAGTCATCGGACTGGCCACCCTCTTCGACTAGGCGGAAAGAAACTGATGACCGATCGCGTCCTGCTCTGCGACTTCTCCTTCGGCTCCTATATGAAGCTGGCGCTCGGCACGCCGGGCCTGCGTCCGGGCGAGCCGTCGCTCTACGCCATCGGCGGCCGCAAGGACTTCGACGAAGCCATCACCGATTTCCTGAGCGCCCACGGCAATCCGAGCTTGATCGGAGCGGCCCTGGCCTCGCGCGGCTGGGAGCTCAAGGGCAAGATTCAGCTTCCGGAAAAAGGGTTGACGCTCGATCGCGACGATCTGCGCCGGCTGGCCGGCGTACAGCGCGTCAATCTGGTCAACAATTTCGTGGCGCGCGCCATGGCCATTCCGCGCCTGCGTCCCGACGAGCGCGTCCAGGTGTGCGGCGGCGAGGCGATGGAAGAACAGGTCATCGCGGTGCTGGGCCCGCACTTCGGCCTCGGCCAGGCGGCGCTGGCGCCCGACGGCATGGGTGGTTGGACGGCGATGCCCTGCGAAGGCGGCCATTCGGACCTGCCGGTCGTCACCGATCGCGAATGGGAAGTCTACAAGATCCTGCAAAAGCGCTTCGGCCACGTGCCGCGCGAATTCGTCATTTCGTTCAAGGGGCTGGTCGAACTGTTCCGCGCCCTGGCCGAAATCAACGGCTCGGATGCCCGCGCGACGACCGCCGAGGAAATCATGGCGCTGGCCAATATCGGCGACCCGCTGGCGGTCGAAGCCCTGTCCATGTGCAGCGCCTGGCTGGCGGCCATGGCGTCCGACGTTGCGCTGATCCTGGGCGCTCGCGGCGGCATCTATCTGACCGGCGACCTGATGGACCTGATGGCCGAGGTCTTCGACTCTGAGGCTTTCTGCCAGCGCTATTCCGACAAGGGACGCCTGAGCCACTTCATTTCGGAAATCCCGGTCTACCGCACCCAGGCCAGGGACCTGGAGATCCTGGGGCTCCAGACATTGTTTGATTAAGTTCGAGCCTGTCCGCTCAACGCATTAAGCCGGCCCGCGAACGTCGCGAGCCGGCTTTTTTATTCGAGGTCCTGGTGGTTCTGTGGCGCCCGGCCGAACATCCTACAGGACGTTGTAAATCCGAAAATTGCCCTAGGCCTTCGAGCCGTTCTGCTTCTTCAGCTCGGCCAGGATGTCGGCCAACAGGGCTTCCTGCGTCGGACCAGGTTCGGCGATGACGACCGGCGGCGGCGGTGGCATCAGCTTGTTGATCGCCTTGACGACCAGGAAGATGGCCGCGCCGACGATCAGGAACTGGATGACGGTGTTAATGAAGAGGCCGTACGAAATGACGACCGCCGGCTTGGCCGGATCGATCTTGGGCAGTTCCAGCACCAGTTTGGAAAAGTCGACGCCGCCGGTCATCAGGCCGATCGGCGGCATGATGACGTTGTCGACCAGCGAGGTCACGATCTTGCCGAAGGCGCCGCCGATGACGACACCAACCGCCAGGTCGACGACGTTGCCGCGCATCATGAAGGTCTTGAATTCCGAAGCAATACCCATGGGCTAGCCCTCCCTGGGGTGATTAGGTCAGTCGTCGGACGTGTCGTCGCCTGACAGGTTAAGCCGCTCGCGCAGTTCCTTGCCGCTTTTGAAGAAGGGAACGTGCTTGGCGGGAACTTTAACCGACTCGCCGGTTCTGGGGTTACGTCCGGCGCGGGCTGGCCGTGAGCGTACCGAAAGGGCGCCGAAACCGCGCAGTTCGACGCGGCCGCCTTTTTCCAGCGTGCTGATCATGGATTCGAAGATCAGATTGACGGCGCGTTCGACGTCTTTCTGGGTCAGGTGCGGATACTCGGCCGCCAGCTTTTCAATAAGCTCTGATTTCAGCATTGCTGTATCCCCCAACAAGTGAACCGATCAGACTCGCAACATGTCCGAAAACCGAAAAGCGATCAAGGGCTTGTTCGCATATTAACCATTCTGATAGCGGTAACAGGCAAAAAATATCGCGGTATGGCGATCGTTTTGCGCTGTAAACCGCATATCTTCTCCTGGAGCGGGAAAATAAGCGAAAAAGCCTTGTACTTCCGGCGGTTACATTTCCGGTTTGCACCAAATATCGTGCGCCGCACAATAGGTCAGATCATCCCGCCCGGCGCCAGTCCGAACGCGTGGTCGCCGGTAACACCTGCGTGATCGAATCGCTTATGAAAAAAGCCGGCGCTGTTTCCAGCACCGGCTTCTATCTTTTTTAGCTACTGATCCCCTTGCCGCCTGAGCGCTTTCGCACTGTCGCGTTCGGGTCCAGGGAGGTTTAGTGCGCTACCGCCGACTGTCGGCCCTTTAGCGCCCTCCCCCTGATCAGTTGCCGGCCTTGTCGCGCAGGGCGGCGCCCAGGATGTCGCCGAGCGAAGCGCCCGAGTCCTGCGAGCCGTACTGTTCGATGGCTTCCTTTTCGGCCGCCATTTCCAGGGCTTTGATCGACACGGAGACCTTGCGGGCCGCCTTGTCGACATTGGTGACCTGGGCGTCGATGCGGTCGCCGACGGCGAAGCGCTCGACGCGCTGCTCGTTGCGGTCGCGCGACAGGTCCGACTTGCGGACGAAGGCCGTCATCGGCGCGTTGTCTTCGCCGAACTTGACTTCGATGCCGCCCGAAGTGACTTCGGTGACGGTCACGGTGACGGTCTGGCCCTTCTTGAAGGTGTCGCCCGTCATCGGATCGGCGCCCAGCTGCTTGATGCCGAGGCTGATGCGTTCCTTGTCGACGTCGACGTCCAGGACCTTGGTCTTGACGACATCGCCCTTCTTGTACTTGGCGATGGCTTCTTCACCCGGCACGTTCCAGTCGAGGTCCGACAGGTGGACCATGCCGTCGATGTCGTTTTCGAAGCCGACGAACAGGCCGAACTCGGTGGCGTTCTTGACTTCGCCCTCGATGGTCGAACCGACCGGGTGCTGACGCAGGAACTGATCCCAGGGGTTTTCCTGGGCCTGCTTCAGGCCGAGGCTGACGCGGCGCTTCGAGGCGTCGACTTCCAGCACGACGACTTCGACTTCTTGCGACGTCGAAACGATCTTGCCCGGATGGACGTTCTTCTTGGTCCAGGACATTTCCGAGACGTGCACCAGGCCTTCGACGCCCGATTCCAGCTCCACGAAGGCGCCGTAGTCGGTGATGTTGGTGATGCGGCCCGAGAACTTGCCGCCGACCGGATACTTGACGTCGACGTTTTCCCACGGGTCGGATTGCAGCTGCTTCATGCCGAGGCTGATGCGCTGGGTGTCCGGATTGATCTTGATGATCTGGACGCGAACCTGGTCGCCGACATTGAGGACCTGCGACGGGTGCGAAACGCGCTTCCAGGACATGTCGGTGACGTGCAGCAGGCCGTCGATGCCGCCCAGGTCGACGAACGCACCGTAGTCGGTGATGTTCTTGACGACGCCGTCGCGGATCTCGCCTTCGGCCAGCTGGCCGACCAGCTCGGTGCGCTGTTCGGCGCGGGCTTCTTCCAGGATGGCGCGGCGCGACACGACGATATTGCCGCGCGGACGGTCCATCTTCAGGATGGCGAAGGGTTGTTCCTTGCCCATCAGCGGCGCGATGTCGCGCACCGGACGGATGTCGACCTGGCTGCCCGGCAGGAAGCCCGAGGCGCCGTCCATGTCGACGGTGAAGCCGCCCTTGACGCGGCCGACGATGGTGCCCATGACCGGTTCGCCACGGTTGAAGATGGCTTCCAGGCGGGTCCACGCTTCTTCGCGGCGAGCCTTTTCACGGCTGATGACCGCTTCGCCCATCGCGTTTTCGACGCGCTCGAGATAGACCTCGACCGTGGCGCCGGCCTTGAGGTTGCCGGCTTCGGAGCCGAACTCCTTCAGCGGGATGCGGCCTTCGGTCTTCAGACCGACGTCGACCAGCACGAAGTCCTTTTCGACCGCTACGACCAGGCCGTGGACGACCTGACCTTCAAGCATGTCGCGGCCCTGAAGGCTTTCGTCGAGGAGCGCAGCGAAATCGTCGCGCGAGGGATTGTAATCGCTCATTCAGATTCTTTTGGTGTGGGCGCGTGTCCCGGCCCTTAAAATCCCCAAAAGACAAACGGAGGCAGACTGCCTCTGGGGAAGGTGCGCGGGGGTGCGGCTTTGGGTTATGGGGTTTTGGCGGGCCTTAAGGGCCCTCAGGTGTGCTGCGGCGGATACCCGCCCTAAGACGTCTCTTGTGCTTGCCTCTGAAGAACCGCGGTGGATTTGGCCTATCGGCCAGAACGGTCTTTCACAAGGGATCGCGCAGCCGCGATGGCGGCCTCTATACCCAAGTCGGACGTATCAAGCAAGAGCGCATCGGCCGCCATTTCCAGCGGCGCGTCGGCGCGGCCGGAATCGCGGGCGTCGCGGATGCGGATATCGCCGAGGACGTCTTCGAAGGTCAGGGCCGGATTGGCCTTGCTGAGTTGCAGCCAGCGCCGGTTCGCGCGGACCTCGGGCGCGGCGGTGACGAAGATCTTCACGTGGGCGTGCGGGGCGATGACCGTGCCGATATCGCGGCCGTCGAGCACGGCGCCGCCGGGCTGGTTGGCGAACTCGGTCTGGAAGCGGTTCAGCGCCGCGCGGACCTCCGGCACGGCCGCGACCTGAGAGGCGCGTTCGCCGGCCTCGCGGCCGCGCAAAATCTCGTGCGCCAGCAGGTCCGGCGTGATCTCGTGGGCCAGTTCGCTCAAACCTTGCGGATCGTGCAACGGCACGTCGTTGTGAAACGCCAGGTGTCCGACGGCGCGGTAGAGCAGGCCGGTGTCCAGGAAAGGCAGGCCGTAGTCGCCGGCGATAACGGTCGCCAGCGTTCCCTTGCCCGAGGCGGCGGGTCCATCGAAGGCGATAATGAGCGGGTCTTGGGTCACGATACCAGGCGGGTGAGATATGCAACAGCGCAGTAAAAAGCGCTTATCAAGGGCAGCACGGTTTGAAAAGCCGTGAAAATTCGTTAATGTCCGGTAACGGTCCGGGGGTTACACCGATGAGCATGGGCACATTTCTGAGCGGGGTGGCGGAGGAATTTTCGTCATATCTGAACGGATACAAGGATGAGCGCCTTGTCGCACACGGTGCGGCCGTCGGACTCCTGCGCGCGACCGATGCCGCCAGCGCGGAGCTGGCAAGCTTTTTCGGCGAACTGAATGACGTGGTCATTGCCTTCAACCAAAGGCAGATTCTGTTCGGCGACCGGTATTTCCGCCTGAAGTTCAAGCTGCAGCCGATCAAGATTCCCGCGGACTACCGGCTGAAATGCGCGCAGCTGCGCATGTATTCCTACTTCTTCAAAAGCGAAGGCGCGGCGCTGAAGCTGGCCCGGGATGCCGAAATCTTTTACGACTATGTTCGTGAACACAACACGGTGTCGCTGATCCGTTTCCTCGGTTACGACAACAGCGTGCGCAAGCTCCTGCAAACGATCGACGAAGTTCATCTGCGTCAGCTGGTCACCCTGGTCAATGGCGGGGAGGCCGGTGGGTCACCGCTTGGCGTCAACATGCTGATCCACGACTTCGACAATACCGGTGCCGCCTATCTTGCGCGCAAGGCGGAATTCGCCGATCTGAGCGCCGGTCTTGCGAAGCTGGAGCTCAAAAGACCGCTGACCAGGGCCGAGCTGGCGAAAAAATAGGTTTTTGTTTTGTCGCGCAATTTATCCAAAAAGTGCGTCACACTTTTTGGATCGCGCCCTGGCCCTCGAAGGTCATTTCGACGCCGACGCTCTCAAGGTCGCGCCAATAGGCCGGATAGGTCTTGGCCGTGCAGCCGGGATCGAGAATCCGCAAGCCGTCGACAACCAGAGCAGCCATGGCAAACGCCATGGCGATGCGGTGGTCGTGATAGGTGTGGATGTCGGCCTGGACCCGGCGGCCGATCAGCGTCGCGTCGGGCGTAATCAACAGATCGTCGCCGATTTCCTCGGCCAAGCCAGGCTGGATGCGGTTGAGCTCGGTGGCCACGGCATTGATACGGTCGCATTCCTTGACGCGCAGATTGGCGATGCCGACAAAACGGACGGGTTTTGTGCCGAAAGCGGCCAGGACGGCGATAGTCGGGATGGCGTCCTGCATCTGGCTGCCGTCGATGACGGCGGGCAGGTTCGGGAACTGCGAAATGACGTCGTAGGCGCGGGCGTCGGGCTGCATCATGTCGCCCGGCGCGATGCCGATGTCTATATTGGCGCCCAGGAGCGCGTTGATGCCCCAGATATAGGTGGCGGCGCTGGCGTCGGGTTCGACCCAGTAGTCGCGGGCCGCATAGGGCCTGTTGGCGATATCCCAGGCGAGCGGCCCGGTCTGGGCGACATCGGCGCCGAAGGCGCGCATGCAGTTGAGCGTAATGTCGATATAGCCGAGCGCGCCGATATCGCCGTCCTTGACGCTCAGCGAGAAGGGCGCGTCGCCCTTGGTTCCGGCCATCAGCAGAGCCGAGACGTACTGGCTCGACAGGCTGGCGTCGACCGCGATCGAACGCTTGCCGAACCCGCCCTGGCTCGACACGGTGACGGGCGGGCAGCCGGTGGGCGCCGTGGCTTCGACGCCGGCTTCGTTCAGCGCCTCGACCAGTGGCGCGATCGGGCGCTTCTGCATGTGCGCGTCGCCGGTCAGGACCGTGGTGCCGGTGATATTGGCGGCGGCGGCGGTCAGAAAGCGGACGGCGGTGCCGGCATTGCCGAGAAACAGCGGCTCGGCCGAGGGCTTAAGCGTGCCCGCGCTGTCGACCAGGAAGTCGGTATCGCCGGTATCGGTGACGGTGACGCCCAACTGACCGAGCGCGCGCGCCATATATTTGGTGTCGTCGCTTTTGAGCGCGCCGCTGATATGGCTCTTGCCGGCGGCCAGGGCGGCGATGAGTAGTACGCGGTTGGTGATCGACTTCGACCCCGGCAGGGCGATTTTTCCGGCCAGGGGGCGGGCTCCGGTTACATGCGGAACAAGTCTTACAGCGTGTGCTTCTTTGGGGGTCATGGACGTACAGGTCGGGCCCAGGCTTCTGATCGCGCGAAAATCACGACAAAAAGTGACGCCCGGGCGAATTTAAGGTTTTGACAGGACGCCTATCTAGTGGCAAGGGGGCCAAACGCAAACGCATTTTTTCTATCCCGATAGATAAGGACGACCCGTGGCTGATCCCGCCCTTGGCACCAAACAGATTTGCCCTAATTGTACGGCGAAGTTCTACGACCTGAACAACCGCCCCGCACACTGCCCGCGCTGCGCCTTCGAATTCGATCCCGAAGAAGCCGTCCGCACCCGCCGCGCCCGCGTGCGCACGACCGCGCCGGATTACGAGGATACCGACGAGGAAGCCGAAGATCAGGTGAAGGGCAAGGCCGCAAGCGAGGACGAGGACGAGGAAGAGCCGGAAATCGTAACGCCCGAAATCGACGAAGTGGTGGCGGACGATACCCTGCTGGCCGAAGAAGACGAAGACCTCGATCCCGCCGATCCCGGCCGTGTCGGTACGCCGGACGCCGTCGACATGGATATCGAAGATGCCGATCTGGGCGACGACGATGCCGATGACGTTCCGTTCCTGGAAGACGACGAGGACGACAATTTCGATGACGACATCGAAGGTCTCCCCGGCGAAGAGGACGACGACAGTATCTGATGTGAAAGGCCGCCGGATGAACCGGCGGCCTTTTTCGTCGTGCGGCGCCTGCCCACAAAAAATCGAAAAAACTTTCGAAAAAGGGCTTGCGCGGCGGAGGGCGTTGAAATAGTAGTCGCCGCCTCGGACGGGGCGACCCTTCGGGACCATCGTTAAAGATGGGGCTATAGCTCAGTTGGTAGAGCGCTTGAATGGCATTCAAGAGGTCAGCGGTTCGACTCCGCTTAGCTCCACCATTAAAAAAGGCTCCCCTCAAGGGAGCCTTTTTTAATGGTGTATCTACGGTCGAACCGCAGCGGTTCGGCGCGACCCGAAAGGGCGCGCGACGCCGAAGCGTAGCGGAGGCGCCCGAAGGGCAAGCCGCGTCAAAACGCGGCGCGTCACTCCGCTTAGCTGGCGCAGTCGAATCCTTTCTTTCTCTCGAAGCCGCGCACTAAGGTGCTCGACGATAGTTGCCGCTTTCCCCCCAAATAGTGACCACAACCTTAACCTGAGCCGTTTATACATTCCTCATCGAATCTTGATAGGGTGGTTGTCTAAAAATGACACACGGACGCCGGTGGGCGTTCGGACTACAGGCATGGTGATGGCTATGAAGAAGATCGAAGGCGAAAACTGGATTTCGGCAGCCCGTTCGATGGCGCCGGCCCTTTCAGTTCCGCTGTCCGCGCGCAGCGCGACCCTGGCGCCGCGTCCGCGGTTTGCGTGTACGCCGCGTCCGATGCACGGCGCGCAACTGGCCGGCTGAATCCTTCCGTGTCGACGATCACGGACAACAAGGACGCCCGACGCTTCGAACTCGAAGTGGACGGCCACATTGTGTTCGCCGACTATAGCCTCGACACCAAACATCTGCGCATCCATTACGTCGAAGCGCCGGCGCCGCTGCGGGGAACCGGCGCCGCGAGCCGTCTGATGGAAGGCATTGCCGAGCTGGCCCGCGACAAGGGCTGGCGCATCATTCCGATTTGCAGTTATGCTGCCGCCTGGATGCGCCGCCACGACGAGTATCACAGCCTGCTCGCCTGAATCCGCGTCCTTTTGGGGGCGCCGTTGATCACCACTCTGGCCATTTCCGGTTACCGCTCGTTGCGCAAGGTTACGCTTGCGCTGGAGGCGCTCAATGTCGTGACCGGCGCCAATGGTTCGGGCAAGTCGAGCCTCTACCGGTCTCTGCGGCTGCTGGCCGAAATCGCGCAAGGGCGTGTCATTCGCGCTATCGCCGCCGAGGGCGGGCTGCAATCGACCCTATGGGCCGGGCCGGAAAAGTTTTCGCGTGAAATGAAAAGAGGCGAACAGCCGATCCAGGGGCTGGTCCGCAAGGAGGTGGTGAGCCTCAAGCTCGGTTTTGCCAGCGACGACTATGGCTACGCCATCGACCTCGGCTTGCCGACCCCGGGAGGATCGCCGTTTGAAACCGATCCGTGCATCAAAGCCGAAAGTTTGTGGATCGGACAGGTCTTACGTCCACGCAATGAGATCGCCGCCCGTAAGGGACCGGGTGTCCAGGTCCGCGACCGTGAGGGACACTTGCGCCAGGTCCTCACCGACCTCTCGCCCTTCGACAGCATGATGACGCATGCCAGCGATCCGCGCGACGGCGTCGAGCTGCTGCGCTTGCGCGAGTCCATGCGCAACTGGCGCTTTTACGATCATTTCCGCACCGATCGCGATGCGCCGGCGCGTCAGCCGCAGGTCGGAACCTACACACCCGTCCTGGCCAGCGACGGATCGGATATCGCGGCGGCGGTCGTTACATTGCGGAGCATCGGGTTCGACGAGGACTTCGACGCGGCGGTGGACGACGCGTTTTCGGGCGCGTCGATCGAGGTAGAGTATGGCGGCCTGTGCGAGATCGTCATGCGCCAGAAAGGCCTGCTGCGGCCGCTGGCCATGTCGGAACTGTCCGACGGCACGCTGCGCTATCTGTTGCTGGTGGCCGCATTGCTGTCGCCGCGGCCGCCCGCCTTCATGGTGCTGAACGAACCCGAGATGAGTCTTCACCCGGACCTGCTTCCGGCCCTGGGACGATTGATCGCCAAGGCGTCGCAGCGCAGCCAGGTGCTGGTGGTGTCGCACTCGCGCGAGCTGGTCGACGCGCTCGAAGCCGCCGCGCCGACCAACCGCATTACGCTGGAAAAGGAGCTGGGCGAGACCCACGCGCGCGATCCTGATCCGCCACCATGGAATGGCCTTCACGTTGAAAGAAGAAATATGAATACGATAACTCTGTGGCGGCCTGTTGGCCCGAAGGAACTTGCGTTGATAGAGGCGGCGAGCATGACAGCATTTCCGCCGCGCCTGCCCGAGCAACCGATCTTCTATCCCGTGACCAACGAAGCCTATGCCGTTCAGATCGCACGCGACTGGAATGTGCCGGATAGCGGCTCGGGCTTTGTCACGCGCTTCTCTGTAGAAAAGGCCTTTCTCGACGCCTATCCGGTGCAGACGGTCGGCGGACGGGAACACAGCGAATACTGGATTCCCGCCGAAGACCTCGACGCCTTCAATGCGGCCATTGTCGGCAAAATCGAAGTAACGCACCGATTTCCGTGACGGCTACCACTTCACTGGCGACGGATTGCGGTCGAAGCCCGCCTGGTGCCAGTAGGGATAGGCCGGTGTGACCCGGCTCGCGGCATCGAGCGCCTCGATTTGCGCCGGTGTCAGTGTCCATCCCACGGCGCCGAGATTGGCGCGCAGCTGCTCTTCGTTGCGTGCGCCGATGACGATATTGGCGATGCCCGGCCGCTGCAAAAGCCAGTTGAGCGCGACCTGCGGCACCGACTTTCCCGTCTCTTCCGCCACCCGCTGAAGCGCATCGACCACGGTGAACAGACGCTCATCGTCGACCGGCGGGCCGCCGGCTTCACCGCCCTGGGCGATGCGGCCTTCGGTCGGCGGCGAATGGCGGGTGATCTTGCCGGTCAGACGACCCCAGCCGAGCGGCGACCACACCATGGTGCCGACACCCTGGTCGAGCGTCAGCGGCATCAGCTCCCATTCGTAGTCGCGGCCGATCAGCGAGTAGTAGCCCTGATAGGCGACATAGCGCGCCAGGCCGTATTTTTCAGACGTCGCCAGCGCCTTCATCAGGTGCCAGCCCGAAAAGTTCGACGCGCCGATATAGCGCACCTTGCCCGAGGTGATCAGGTTGTCGAGCGCCGACAGGGTCTCTTCGACCGGCGTCTGGGCGTCGAAGCCGTGCATGAAATAGACGTCGATATGGTCGGTGCCCAAACGCTTCAGGCTGGCCTCGGCCGAGCGGATCAGGTGATAGCGCGACGAGCCCTTGTCGTTCGGACCGTCGCCCATGGTGAAGGTCGCCTTGGTCGAGATCAGCACGTCGTCGCGCCGGCCTTTGATCGCGGCACCGAGAATCTCTTCGGAGGCGCCGCGCGAATAGACATCGGCCGTGTCGAAGAAGTTCAAGCCCGCCTCGAGACAGATATCGACCAGGCGCGTGGCGTCGGCGACATCGCTGTTGCCCCACTTGCTGAACATGTCGCCCCGGCCGCCGAAGGTGCCGGTACCGAGACTTAAAACGGGGACTTTCAGGCCTGAATTGCCGAGGCGACGAAATTCCATGAGAGAGGCTCCAATATCGCGAATTAACGAAGAAAACTTGACAAATACTCAGGCAAGGCGAACCGTTAACGCAAACGAATCGTGCTGACGTCAGGGACGCACATGGATTTGCGCGCGATAGCCTTTTCAGCCTGCCGGCTTTTGGCCGCTTACCTCGCCGTTACATATGGGCTCGGCGCGCTGCTGCAACTGTTGGCGCTGTTTATTCTTCATGTTTCCGGCGGTCCGGACGACGGCGCGACCTACATGGCGCAACTGGTCGTCCTGATGGGCTATAGCGCGGCCGTCTGCGCCCTGTGGTTCGGGGCCCACCGCCTCTCGGGCTGGCTGGTCCGGCCCTTTCCGCAGGCCACGGAAAACGTCAAGCCGGAAGACGCCCGGGACGCGCGCAACCTCCAGGCCGTTGTCCTCTTCGCGGTCGGTTGGCTGGCCATCCTGTATGCGGCGCGGCCGGCCTATGAATTCGCGGACGGCATCCTCAACCGTCCCGACGAAGTCCGCCTGGGCCTGTTCATCCCGGTCCAGGTCCTGGCGATCGCGCTTCTGGGTCTGGGCGCCGTCCTCGTGGCCTTTTCCCGGCAGATCGCCGGCGGATTGCAGCGCCTGCGCGCGCGCGCCGCGGGCGGAGAGGCGTCGTGACCGCCGCGGGCCTCGCGCGCCTCGGCCTGATCGGTTTCGGCCTCGCCGTCGCACTGCTGGCGCTCGGCTTCCTGCGGGATGCGCTTGAAGAAGCCTTTCGCGACTATGGCCCGGCGGTCTGGCGCCTTGGCACGGCATTGACGGCGGCGGTGATTCTGGCGGTGGTGGCGGCGGCGGCCTTCTACGGTCCGCGCAGTCTGATAAAGCCCTTCGTGCCCGAAGGCAGCAGCCTGGATTTCGGACCTGATTATGATCGGTGGAAGACGCTGGTCTTGATGCTTGCCGGCGGACTGATCGCCCTGCCGGCGTTCGATCACCTCGTCTACGCCGTGGTCGACGGCCACGCGCTCGATACGGCCGAGGCCCTGGCCGAGCTCAGCCTGGCGATCGTGCTGGTCGTCGGTCCCGATGCCTGCCGCCGGCTGATTTTCCGCTTCGTTACGCACCGGTAACAGCCGAGGTTTCAAGCTTCATTGATTTTTTTACCATTTGGGCCTAGGCCCAATGGAAACACTTCGACGTTTTCAGAAGGCGTATCCCTTGACCGTATATTACCACGAAGGCGACCTGCCCGACGGCCTCGACCTCGGCGCGGTGGTAGCCATCGATTCCGAAACCATGGGCCTGCGTTTCGGCCGCGACGGCCTGTGCGTCGTCCAGCTGTCGGGCGGCGACGGCAATGCGCACGTGGTGCGCATGAACCGCGAAACCTATTACTGTCCGAACCTCAAGCGCCTGCTTACCGATAAAGCCGTCCTGAAGCTGTTCCACTACGGCCGCTTCGACATCGGCATGTTCATGCTGCATCTCGGTGTGGAAACGACGCCGGTCTACTGCACCAAGATCGCGTCGAAACTGTCGCGGACCTACACCGACCGCCACGGTCTCAAGGATCTGGTGCGCGAACTCTTAAGCGTCGACCTGTCGAAGGCGCAGCAAAGCTCGGACTGGGGGGCGCACACGCTCAGCCAGGACCAGCTGAACTATGCGGCGTCGGACGTGCTGTACCTGCACGCCTGCCGCGACAAGCTCAACGCCATGCTCGAGCGCGAGGGCCGCATGGCCCTGGCGCAGGGCTGTTTCGATTTTCTTCCGCACCGCGTCAAACTGGATTTGGCAGGATGGGAAGATTGCGATATTTTCGCGCACAGCTGGGCATAAGGCCCTGACATTTGGGCCAGATGAGCACACTTTCCGAGATCAACGCACGTTTCGAACCGGGCATCGACGCCGAAAGCGAAGCCGGGCAGCGCCGCCACGCCCTGGCGCAGCAGGTTGCCGCCGTGCGCCGGCGTTCGCGTCGCATCCACACGCTGCGCCGCGTCTTTCCGGGGCTGATCATCGGTCTGGGCCTGCTCAATATCGGCTGGATCGTCGTCACGACGATTATCGGCTCGCTGAACGTCTATAACGTCACCGGCACCGAAATCCGCATGACCAATCCGCGTTACTCGGGCCTCAACAGCGAAGGCTCGCCGTGGATCATCAGCGGCCTGGAAGCCATCAAGAAGGCCGGGGACACCTCGGTCGCCACGTTGAAGGCGCCGGCCATCGAGTTCAAGGGCAGCGGCGACAAGTCGAGTCACATTTCGGCCGCCAACGGGGTTTATGACGCCGACGCCAAGACCTTCCACATGAACGGCAATGTCGTCATGGTTTCCGGCGGGTCCGACATGACCTTCAAGACGGAACAGGCGGTCGTGAACCTGCAGGACATGAGCATCTCCGGCGACAAACACGTTGAAGGAACGGGCTCCATGGGTCATATAGTGGGCGAATCCTTCGTGATTTCGAAGAACGGCAGCGATATCATTGTCCGGGGCCGCGGCAGCGCGCAGGCCCGCGGCGAAGTCACCGGCAAGTCCGGCAACAAGGGGCGCTCATGATCAGCACCAAGGCGATCAAGGTTTTTGTGGTTTGCGCGGCGTCGTGTGCGCTCGGCGCCTCGGCCACGCTGGCCCAGGTGGCGCAGCAGGGCGGACCCGTCCAGTGGAGCGCCGACCAGGTGCACTCGGACCAGAACACCAACACCTTCTATCTCGACGGCCGCGTCGAGATCATCCAGGACCAGGCGCGCCTGCGCGCCGACCATGCCAAGATGGTTCAGTCGGGCCAGGGTGGTGAAGTCACCAATATCGAGGCCAACGGCAACATCTACTACGTCACCGTCGACGTCCAGGGTCAGCAAACCATCGTCAAGGGTGACAACGCCGTCTACACCAAGTCCGACGACACCATGGTCATGACCGGCGACGTCGTCATGCAGCAGGGCCAAAACGTGATGACGGGTTCGCGCCTGACGTCGCAGGTGTCCAAGGGCATTACGACGCTCGATCCGGGCGGCAAGGGCCGCGTCAAGGGCGTCTTCTTCCCCAACAAGGATCAGGCCAAGGGGGCGGCACCCGCCCCGGCCGGTCACTAAAAGCAGGTATTTATGGCCCTCGAAACCGACGCCACTCGCGCTCCCGCCGCTGCGGACGACGGCGTGCTGAACGCGCCGCGTAACGTCGCGTCCGACGGCATCGTGGTCGAAGGCATCGGCAAAAGCTACAAGGACCGCGCGGTCGTCAAGACGATGTCGCTCAAGCTCGGCCGCGGTGAAGTCGTGGGTCTGCTGGGCCCTAACGGCGCCGGCAAGACGACCTGCTTCTACATGATCACCGGTCTGGTCGAAGCCGACTATGGTACGATCACGCTCGACGGCCAGGACATTACGCATCAGCCCATGTACCAGCGCGCGCGCATGGGAATCGGCTACCTGCCACAGGAAGCCTCGATCTTCCGCGGCATGAATGTCGAGCAGAACATCATGGCCGTGCTGGAGCTGCGCGAACGGAATCCGGCGCGCATCAAGGAGGATTGCAACCGCCTCCTCGAAGACCTGCGTATCACGCACATCCGCAATTCGCCGGCTTCGGCCCTGTCGGGCGGCGAACGCCGCCGCGTGGAAATCGCACGGGCGCTGGCCGGCAAGCCGTCCTTTATGCTGCTCGACGAACCCTTCGCCGGGATCGACCCGCTGGCCATCACCGACATCCGCGAAGTCATCACCTACCTCAAGGGCCGCGGCATCGGGATTCTCATCACCGACCACAATGTCCGTGAAACGCTGGAAATCGTCGACCGCGCCTCGATCATCCATTCGGGTGAGGTGCTGTTCGAGGGCACGGCCGACCAGATCACGCACGATCCGGAAGTGCGCCGCGTCTACCTCGGCGAATCCTTCCACTAAACCGGCTCGGCCGATTTGGCGATTTTACGCACCGGCGCCTGCCTTGGCAGCGCCGGTTGTTGACGCCTCCCCACATTTTATTAACGCAATTTCGCCGACGTTAACCATTGCGCCATCATGTCGGGCGATAACTGGGACAGACATCTTCACAGGCGGCAAAAAAGTGCCGTCGGGCAAGACTTTAGTGATCTATTTCGAGCAGTATGCCGGCATCGATCACAGGTTCATGGCATGGCGCTCGGACAAAGGCTGGAACTCAAACAGGGACAGGGGCTGGTAATCACGCCCCAGCTGCAGCAGGCGATCAAGCTGCTGCAATTGTCCAACCTTGAGCTGGAAGCCGTCATCGAGGCCGAGCTGGAACGCAATCCGCTTTTGCAGCGCGAGGAGGCCGACGGTCCGGCCGAATCGAGCCAAGAGGCCGAGGCCCCTGCCGATACGGCCGACGACCACCGCGAACTGGAATTGTCCGACCGCGACACCATGGCCGCCAACAGCGATCTCGACGCCAACGCGTCGGATGTTTACGGAGACGACGACCCTCCGGTGCGCGAACGCGAAACCGCCATGGCCGACGATAGCGAAGGGCCCATGGTCGACTGGTCCAAGGCCGGCAAGGGCGGCGGCGGCTTCGACGGCGATGACGAAACGCTGGAACGCGCGCTGACGCGCGAGAAGACGCTTCACGAACACCTCACCGACCAGGCGCTGATCGCGCACTTTTCGGCGCCTGAAATGGCGATTGCCCAGATATTGATCGATGCGGTCGACGAAGGCGGTTATATGCGCGTCTCGCTCGACGAGGTCGCCGACCGTCTGGGGTGCGAACTGGAGCTGGTGCAAAAGGTGCTGGCGACCTGCCAGGGTTTCGAGCCCACCGGCGTCATGGCGACCAGCGTCCCGGAATGCCTGCGCCTGCAACTGGTCGAACGCAACCGTTTCGACCCGGCCATGGCCACGCTCCTCGACAATCTCGAACTGTTGGCGCGGCGCGACCTCAGCGCCCTTCGCAAGCTGTGCGGCGTCGACGACGAAGACCTGGCCGAGATGATTTCCGAGCTCAAGTCGCTCAATCCGCGCCCCGGCGCGCAGTTCGATTCCGAGCCGTCGCAGGCCGTGGTGCCTGACGTTTTCGTCCGTCCCGATCCGGCCGGCGGCTGGCGTATCGACCTCAATTCCGACACCCTGCCGCGCATCCTGGTCGATCAGAAATATCAGGCGCGCGTACAGGCCTCGGCGCGTTCCGACGCGGAAAAGACCTATCTCAATGAATGCGCGAACCAGGCCAACTGGCTGATCAAGAGCCTCGACCAGCGCGCGCGCACCATTCTTAAAGTGTCGTCGGAAATCGTGCGCCAGCAGGACGGTTTCTTCGTCTACGGCGTCGAATATCTGCGACCGCTGAACCTGAAGACCGTAGCCGAAGCAGTCGGGATGCACGAATCGACCGTTAGCCGCGTCACCTCGAACAAGTATATCGCCACGCCGCGCGGCGTCTTCGAGCTGAAATTCTTTTTTACCTCTTCGATCGCCTCGTCGGACGGCACGGCGGCGCATTCGGCCGAGTCGGTGCGTCACAAGATCAAGAGCCTGATCGACGGGGAAAAGGCGTCGGGCGAGATCCTATCCGACGACCGTATCGTCGAAATCCTGAAGGAAGCCGGCGTCGATATCGCCCGCCGCACCGTCGCCAAGTACCGCGAAGCCCTGCGCATTCCGTCCTCGGTAGAGCGCAAGCGGGCGATCCGCTAAATCAACCCGTTTGTATCGAGCACGGCGTCCAGGCCGGGGTTGCCGCTCTTGCCGCGACAGCCGTCCATGCTCGCTCCGGCGTGGATCAGAAGCCGTGCGCCGCGCGCGTAGTCGCCGCCTGTTTCCGCCATACCTGCCCCGTGATGCAGCCAACCCGCCGGCGTTGCGTTGTAAGAGCTTTCGCGTTCCTCCAACGGCGCGCCGTGGTCGATCAGCGCCTTGATCAGGTCGGCATTGCCCTTCCAGCAAGCCCAGTGCAGCGGCGTTTCGCCCATATCGCCGCGCACGTCGACGGGCACACCGGCGTCGAGCAACCGGGTTACAGCCGGGACATTACCCGCCTCGGCCATTTCGATCAGCAGCCGGGTGTTGGGGGCTGAATTCAGGCTTTCGGCCGGCACCTGCGCGTCCTGTCCCGCGATAAAGGCGTCGAGCGGGCTCAGGCGCGTATCGGCGCCGCGCGTGGCCAACAAGGTTGCGGTTTCGCCTTGTCCGCTGATCACCGCCATGGCGTAGGCTGTGCGGCCGTCTTTGCGAAAAGCATCGATATCGGCGTCGCGATCGAGCAGTTGCGCGACGATTCCCGGACTACGCCCCCGGCGAACGGCCCAATGCAGCGCCGTGTCGCCGTGCGCGTCGATCTCGTTGGGATCGCCCCCCGCATCCAGCAACAGGCGCAGGCCTTCGCCGTCCTCGCGGTCGAGCATGTGCTTCAGCGCATTACTGCCGGTGACGCGCGCGCCATGGTCCAGCAGCAGCTTAACGCAGGCCAGATCGGCGTGTTCCGTCGAATGGTAGAGGGACTCGCCGTCATTCGGATCGGCGCCGGCGTCCAGCAGGATTTCGGTCATGTCGGCATTGCCGAGCAGACCCGCCGCCGCATAGAGGCACGACAGCGGTCCGTCCTCTGTCTCGGCCGCCGTATCGGCGTCGGCGCCGCGATTGAGCAGGAGCCGCAGGGTCAGCGCCAGGTCGGCGCGACGTTCGGCCCGCGGATGGGCAAAGCGCGAAAAGCAGGCGTAGACGATAGGCTCGCAGTTTTGCGGCCCGGATTTTCGCGTCACCCAGTCCGGATCGGCATCAATGGCGGCGGCCACCCTGCGCCAGTCGCCCAGCACCAGCGCCGTATAGACGCCAGCCTCGGCGATGTCCGGATGATCGGCCAGGATCTCGCGGGCGCGACGGCCATCGGACGTCGCCGCGTCGATAAAACGGTCGGCCAGCGCCTGAAAGTCGAGATTGGATTCGGTCAGGAAGGCATGAAATCGCGGCCAGCTGACAAAGCCCTGTTCGCGGGCGACGGCCAGTTGCGCCATGTGCAGCGCGGGCTCCGACACGTCGCCGCCCGCGGCGCGCAGGCGGGCGTTGGCCGCGCGGTCACCCGCGCGCACGGCTTTCAGCAGGGCCTTGGCCTGCTTGCGATAGAAATCGATGTTGCGGTCGGCGACCGCGGAGAGTGGTTTTGGGATTATGGTCATGCGAACGTCTGTCTTCGAATAGCCGCGGGTCCGCACATCGCGCTGAAAGAAGGTTCGTTCGGGTAAAAGCGTCGATTGAAAGGTGGGAAAATCCCTGCCCGCGGACCGGATGCGCCCTTTGCGCACGGCCGGCATCATAACATACGTAACCAGGCCGGCAAGACCGGGTGCCCTTCCCATCGGGCGGCAATAATGCTCTTTTGGGTGTGTGGTGTGACCGGCCTGGCAAGGGGGCGTTATTGAGCGAGGCATTCTGGCAACTGGCGCTGTCGAAGCGCGTCGTGTTCAACGCGCTGCGTGTGGCGCTGGTCATCGGCCTGGTCCTCAACATTATAAACCAGGGGGCGGCCTTCCTGGCCTGGCACGGCATCCACTGGGGCCATGTGGCGCTGAACTTCGTTACGCCCTACTGCGTCGCGACCTGGTCGGCGACGAAGAACGAGTTGGACCGGCGGCGCGGCAAATAGCGGCTATTGGTGTTTTTACCCACCTTGTGGTAAGCCGCCCGCCCTATGTCCAGTCCTTACCAAGTCACCGTCCTGACCATGTTCCCCGAAGCCTTCCCCGGACCGCTCGGCGTTTCGCTGATCGGGACGTCGAGGACGGAATCCAACCTGTGGTCGCTGGAAACGCTGGACATTCGAGGTTTTTCGAGCGATAAGCGCGGCTTTCTTGACGACACCCCCGCCGGCGGCGGACCGGGTCAGGTTCTGAAAGCGGATGTAATCGCCAAAGCACTTGATTCGATAGAGGTTTCTGATCGCCCGCTCGTGTATATGAGCGCCCGCGGCCGGCCCCTCACGCAAGCCAGAGTCAAGGAATGGGCGACCAAGCCCGGACTGATCGTTCTGTGCGGCCGGTTCGAAGGGGTGGACCAACGGGTGCTCGATGCCCGCGGGTTCGAAGAAATCAGCGTCGGCGACGCCGTCCTTGCGGGCGGAGAATCGGCGGCGATGGTGACGATCGAGGCGGCTGTGCGGCTTATTCCGGGGGTCCTCGGCGCAGCGGCCAGTCTCGATAATGAAAGCTTCGAGGATGGACTTCTCGAACAGCCGCAATATACGCGGCCCCGTTCGTTCGAAGGCCTCGACATCCCCGAAGTGCTGCTGTCCGGCGATCACAAGAAGATGGCCGAGTGGAAGCAAAGGCAAAGAGAGGCAACAACGAAGGAACGGCGTCCGGATCTCTGGGCGGCGCATCTTTCCAAATTACAGGCAAAAGGCACCTAAGCCTCAACGGTGGCAACACCACGTAATCAGGAGTTAAAGACATGAACCTGCTGCAGCAGATCGAAGCCGAAGAAGTTGCCAAGATGAAGGCCGGCAAGGCCTTCCCGGCCTTCCAACCCGGCGACACCCTGCGCGTCAACGTGCGCATCAAGGAAGGCGAGCGCGAACGCGTCCAGGCCTTCGAAGGCGTCTGCATCGCCCGCGCCTCGACCGGCATCAACGAAACCTTCACGGTCCGCAAGATCAGCTTCGGCGAGGGCGTGGAGCGCAAGTTCCCGCTGCTGTCGCCGATGATCGAGTCGATCGAAGTCAAGCGTCGCGGTGTCGTCCGTCGCGCCAAGCTGTATTACCTGCGCGACCGCCGCGGCAAGTCGGCCCGTATCGTCGAGCGCTCGATGAGTTCGAAGCGCGGCTCGAAGGGCGACGAAATGCGCGCCCAGATGGCTGCCAGCGACGCTGGCGAAGAATAAGTTTTCGCCGACACAGGCTGAAACGGATCGGGCCGGGATGGAGACATCCCGGCCCGATTTATTTTCGCGTTCGGTTTGACCTACTGGTCCGGACCGAAGTCGGCCGAATAGTTGCGGGTGTTGGCCTGCGCGGCAGCCGGCTTTGCCGCCTGGGCGGCAGGCTTCGGCTGAACCGGGGCGGGTGCCGGGGCCGGCTTGGGCGCCATGACAGCCGGAGCGGCCGCGCTGGCCGACGACGACGCGGCGGCCGACGACTTGTCCTCGCCCATCTTCGGCAGCAGGTTGTCCGGTATATGGAACATCTGGCCTTCGCTTCCGGCGGCCGCGTTCGATACGCTCAGGTCTTCGCGAATGAAGTGGAAGGCGCGCTCGTCGGAACAGCTGCAAACCTTCAGCATATTGTTCTGGTCGCGCCAGATGACCAGCGGGTAGGCCAGCCGGACATTGTTGGCGGCCAGCAGCGGCTGGAGCTGGGTGATGAAGTTGCGCGAGGCCTGAACCACGGCGTCGCGGGCGAAGTCGTTGTCGGCCACCGGCAGGCCCGTGGCCTTCCAGTTGGTGTCGCTCGACATGAACCACGCCTGGTAGATCTCCCATTTGCGCGAAATCCACAATTCGGCGATCGTCGAGCGCTCGGCTGCGGTCGAGCGGCGCAGGCCCTGGCTGTCCGAGGGCGCGAAGGGGATGACGCGGGTATCGATATTGGCGGCGTCGTACTTCGGGAACTCCTGTTCCTCGAAGGCGCGGCACTGGGCGCACGAACGGTAGGTGATGAAATAGATCGGCTGGCCGCTGCGGCCGGGCGACACGTAATCCACCTTGTCGAGCAGGGCCTGGATTTCGGACTGGTTACGGGTGATCGTCGTCGGTGCCCAGCGCTGGAACTGGTCCCAATAGATGTAATATCCCGTGCCGATCAGGGCAGGGATGATTACCACCAGCGCCATGGCCCATAACAGGATTTTCCTGTTCATACGATTAGTTCCCCATCCCTCGGTCGAACGACCCTTGTCCTGAACCTGTTAACTATAAACGTTAATGGCGCGGCAGACTAGGGGCAGACGCGATTTCGGGGAATTGCGAGGCGAAGTGTGTTTTCAACGCGCCAGGCTGGCGCGGGCGCGCGTCAGCCTGGCCTTGGGCGTCGTCGCCGGCGCCTGGTCGAGCACTTCCAAAAGGTGCTTGCGCACGTTCTGTTTCTGGCTGGCCGACAGCTGCGCCTTCTTGAAATGGTCCGCGACATAGAAGGCGTCGACCGCGCGTTCGCCGTAACAGTCGATGTGCGCCGAGGCGATGTCCAGACGCGCCTTGGCGATGATCTCGACCAGATCGGCCAGCAGGCCCGGGCGGTCGCGGCCCGATACCTCGATGATCGTCATATTGGCGTTGGCGTTGTCGTCGAAGGCGACGGTCGGTGCGATGGCAAAGGCCGCCGTGCGCGCCGCCATGGCCGAACGATAGGTCATCGGCGGCGGCAGGTGGCCGAGGGCCGCCTGTTCCAGCTGCTGTTCGGCCTGGCGCAGGCGCTGCGGATCGTCGTGGGCAAACGGCAGGCCCTGGCCGTCCTGGACGTAGAAGACGTCGAGCGCATTGCCTTCGCTGGAGGTGAAGACCTGGGCGCCGACGACGTTGGCGCCGAGATTGGCGAAGGTGCGCGCCAGATCCGCGAACAGGCCCGGCCGGTCGCTGGCCGAGATCGAAAAGGCGGTGGCGTTGCGGCTGAGGTCGATACGCGCCCGGGCGGCGGGTTCGGCGTCGAAGGTCGACCAGACCAGTGCGGCGTGCGCCTTGATGTCCTCGGGCGTAAACGAGAACAGGTAGTTCTCGTCCATGGTCTCGAGCCAGGCCGCCATGTCGTCGTTGTTTTCGGAAAGCTCGGCGCGGCGGGCTTCGGCGCGTTCGCTCAGGCCCTGGCGGACGCTGGAAATGGCATCGGATTCCCGGCCGCCGCGGAAGGCGCTCTCGGTCGCGGCGAACAGGTCGCGCATCAGCTGGCCCTTCCAGGCGTTCCACACGCCCGGGCCGACGGCGCGGATATCGGCGACGGTAAGAATAAGCAGCAGACGCAGGCGTTCCGGCGTCTCGACGATGTCGGCGAAGCTGGCGACGGTTTCCGGATCGGACACGTCGCGTTTTTGCGCGTAGTCGCTGAGCACCAGGTGGTGGCGGACCAGCCAGGCGACCTGGTCGATTTTCCAGGCGGGCAGGCCCAAACGCTCGCACGCCTTGCGCGCCGCGCGTTCGCCGCCGATTTCCTGACCGTCCTCGCCGCCCTTGCCCGTATCGTGCAACAGCATGGCCAGGTACAGGCTTTCCTTGTCGACCAGTTGCGGCATGATGCTGCTGGCCAACGGGTGATCGTCCTTGTACCGCCCGGTCTCGACGCCGTGGATGATGTCGATGGCGCGCAGCGTGTGCTCATCGACCGTATAGGCGTGGTACATGTTGAACTGGGTCTGGGCGACGATCCGGCCGAACTCGGGGATGTAGCGCCCCAAAAGCCCCGTCTCGGACATCATCGACAGGGTCTTGTACGGATTCTTGCCGCGCACCAGGAGGTCGAGGAACAGCTCGGCCGCGCGCTTGTCGCGTCGAAGCGACGGCGTCACCAGGGCGAGATTGCGCGCGATCGCCGTGAAAGCGTCGGGGTGCAGGTCAAGCTCAAGCCGGTCGGCCATCTTGAACAGCAGGAACATGGCGACGGGCGACTTCTGGAAGATGTCGGGGCTGTTGACGCTCAAGCGGCCGCTGGTGACGACGAAGCCCGGGTGGTCGGCGCGCGTCAGGTTCATCAGGCCCGACTGGATCATGTTCGACAGGCGCGTCAGCGGCTTGGCCTGCTGCGCCTCCAGCTTGGTGCAGAAGGTCCGCGTCAGCGCGCCGACCTCCTTCGTCGTGATGAAATAGCGGCGCATGAAGCGCTCGACATTGGGCTCGCCGGTGCGGTCGATAAAGCCCATGCGCGAAGCGATTTCGGGTTGCAGGTCGAAACTCAAACGCTCCTCGGCGCGGCCCGCCGTGATATGCATCAGGATGCGCACCTTCCACAAGAAGTCGAAGGCGCGCATGAAGATCTGGCGTTCCTTGTCGGTCAGCATGCGGTCGAGCACGTTCCAGCCGGTGTCGCGCGCCGAGGCCTCGCCGCGGGCGCGTTTTTCGGTTTCCTTGTGGAAGCGCGTCGGATTTGGCTCGGCACCCTCGAGGTACTTGGCGATCCAGAACAGGGTATGCAGGTCGCGAAGCCCGCCCTTGCCTTCCTTGATGTTCGGTTCGACGACGAAACGCGTGGCGCCGGCCTTGAAGTGGCGGCTGTCGCGTTCTTCCAGCTTGGCGGCGACGAAGTCGAACATGTTCGACTTCAGGCCCTCGGATGCCAGCTTGGCGTCGAGTTGCAGGACCAGTTCGCTGTCGCCGGCGATGCGGCGGTGCTCAAGCAATGCCGTCATGATGGTGTGGTCGCCGCGCGCGAACTTCACGGCTTCATCGACCGTGCGCGACGAATGACCGACCTTCAACCCTAAATCCCACAGGGTGTAGAGAATGAATTCGATGACCGATTCCGAGTGCGACGTCTCTTTCCAGGCGCGCAGGAACAACAGGTCGAGATCGGAATATGGCGCCAGCTCGCCGCGGCCGTAGCCGCCGACGGCCAGCAGCGACAGGCGTTCGCCCTCGGTCGGGTTGCGCGCGCGGTAGACGTGGGTCAGCGTAAAGTCCCACAAGGCGCCGACGATTTCGTCGGCGCATTTGGACATGGCGTGGGCGACGGTGTGGCCGCTGCGCGCCTGGTCGATGCGATCGAGGATCGAGGCGCGCGCCAGGTCCCAGGATTCCTTCAGGATGGCGACGGCGCGGCGGCGCAGGTCCGACGTATCGCCCGTCGAGTCCTCGTAGGCCTGGGTGAGGGCCTGACGCAATTGCGCGCCGTCGATACGATAGGCCGGCGCAACCGGATGGGTCAGGTTCAACATGGGGGAGGGATCGTCCATCGATCGGATACTGTTCTAACCCCTGCTAAATAAGCAATTTGTGTAAATTATAGATAACTTCAAGGGCCTCCTTGGGACTCAATTCGTCCGGACTGACCGATTTGAGCATGATTTCGACCTTGGAGGGCCCGGAAGACACAGGTTTGGGCGCGCGTTCGAACGAAAACAGCGGCAGGTCGTCGAGCCGCAGCTTGGTCTGGTTGTCCTCTTCGAGGCGCTGAAGGATGTCGCGGGCCCGTTCGACGACGCCTGTCGGCATGCCGGCCAGCCGCGCCACCTGGACACCGTAGGAACGATCGGCGGCACCTGGCCGCGCCTCGTGCAGGAAGATCAGCTCGCCATTGTGTTCGCGCGCCTGCAAGCTGATATTGTTGACCGCCTTCAGGCGTTTTTCGAGCTGGCTGAGCTCGTGATAATGGGTGGCGAACAGGGCGCGGCAGCGGATGCGTTCGTGCAGGTCTTCGGCGCACGCCCAGGCGATGGCCAGGCCGTCATAGGTCGCCGTGCCACGGCCGATTTCGTCGAGGATCACAAATGAGCGGTCGCTGGCCTGGCTGAGGATGGCGGCGGTTTCGACCATCTCCATCATGAAGGTCGAACGCCCTTGCGCCAGGTCGTCGCCTGCCCCGACGCGCGAGAACAGGCGGTCGACGACGCCCAGATGCATCGCTTTCGCCGGCACGAACAGCCCCGCCTGGGCCATGATGATCAAAAGCGCGTTCTGGCGCAGATAGGTCGATTTACCGGCCATGTTCGGCCCGGTGACCAGGCTGAGCCTTGCCGCGTCGGCGCCGGTGGCGTCGAGGTCGACGTCGTTGGGCGTGAACGGCTTGCCCTGGGTTTTCAGGACGCCGGCGACCACCGGATGGCGGCCGCGCGAGATTTCGAGCCGCGTCGAGCGGTCGACCCTGGGGCGCACGGCGTCGGTGTCTTCGGCGTAATGCGCATTGGCGGTGGCGACGTCGAGCGACGAGATGGCGTCGTGCGCCGCCTGGATCTCGCCGGCCATCTGGCGGACGTCTTCGCGTAAGGTCTCGAAGATTTCCATCTCCAGCGACAGGGCCTGGGCGGCCGCGCGCTGGATACGGGCGTCGAGATCGATCAGCTCGGTGGTGACGAAGCGCACCTGATTGGCCAGCGACTGGCGGTGGATGAACTGCTTCGAGGTATCCTGGGCCTGGAGCTGTTCGGCCAGCTTCTGGCTGAGCTCGATGAAGTAGCCCAGGACGTTGTTGTACTTGATGCGGATGGCGATGCCGGTCTCGGCCTGCAGCCGCGCTTCCAGCGCCAGGATGATCTGGCGGCTGTCGTCCCTGAGGGTGCGGGCTTCGTCGAGGCCGGGGTGGAAGCCCTCGCGAATAAAGCCGCCGTCCTTAAGCGACAGGGGCGGCTCATCGACCAGGGCGCGGATCAGCCGGTCGCGCATGCGCGACAGGTCGTCGGATGGCACCAGTGTGTTGATATAGGCCTCGATCTCCACCGGCACGGCGGGGTCGATCTCGGGGTTCTGCGTCGCGTCGTTCAGCAGGTGCGCCAGGTTTTCGGCGATCGACAGCGCCTGATGCAGGATGCAGACATCGCGCGGGCCGCCGCGGTTCAGCGACAGGCGAGTCAGCGCCCGCGCCGGATCGCTCAGCGATCGCATCAGGTGGCGCAGCTCCTCCCGCACTTCGCGGCGCGGCAGCAGCCATTCGACCGTGTCGAGGCGCGCATTGATGTCTTCGGGATCGAACAAAGGCCGTGACAGGCGTGCCAGCAGCAGGCGCCCGCCGCCCGAGGTGACGGTGCAGTCGATCGTCGAAATCAAGCTGCCTTCGCGCTTGCCCTGCTGGGTGCGGTCGATTTCCAGCGAGTTGCGTGTGGCGGCGTCGATGCTGAGACAATGGGTCTGCAGCACGCGCACCGGCGGTTTCAACACGGGGCGCTTGCCGGCCTGGGTCAGGTCGATATAGGCGGCCAGCATGCCCAGGGCCGAGATTTCACACTGGCTGAACTGGCCGAAACCGTCGAGCGTCTGGACGCCATAGAGTTTCAACAGGCGCGCCTCGCCAGCCTGGGGATCGCTGAGCGAGCCTGGCTGCGGCTGGATGACGCCGCCCAGGACCTTGAGCAGGCCGTAGAGGTTTTCGTCCTGCAGGATGCGGTCGGCGACCAGGCTTTCGGAGGGACGCAGGGCTGAAAGGTGCGCCGACAGCGATTCGGGCTCGATCTCCAGGCATTCGACGTCGCCCGTCGACAGTTCCACGCTGGCCAGGGCCATGACCCCGCCACGCGCCGACAACGCCACCAGGCGGTTTGAGCCGCGCGCTTCCAGCAGCGAATCCTCGGTCAGAGTGCCGGGTGTGACGACGCGCGTCACGCCGCGTCTGACCACGGCCTTGTAACCGCGCTTCTTGGCTTCGGCCGGGTCTTCCAGCTGGTCGCAGACGGCGACGCGGTAGCCCAGACGGATCAGCTTGGCGATATAGGCATCGACCGCATGGGCGGGCACGCCGGCCAGGGGGATGTCTTCGTCCTTGTACTTGCCGCGCTTGGTGAGCGCCAGCGACAGGGCCTGGGCGGCGGTGACCGCGTCTTCGAAGAACAGTTCGTAGAAGTCGCCCATGCGGAACATGAGGATGGCGTCGGGATATAGCGCCTTGGTCTGGATGTACTGCGCCATGACGGGCGTGGCGCCTTCGAGATCGAGGGCGGGCTTTGATTCTTCGCTGAGATCGGCGGGCGCATTCATGCGGCAAAGGTTAACGATTCTTTACGCGCAAGAGAAGGGCGGCGTCGGCAAAAACGGTGCACAATCGATGTTCGGGCCGCTTTGGTGGCAAACCTTCCGGAAACCGGACTGAATTCCCTAAAAAACTGCGCTAACGGCACGATTTTGCAATCAATTTGATGGATAATGGCGTCTGATGCCGAACCACAAGATAAGCGCTTTTCACAGGTTATTTGTCAGACTATATACGATTGTCGACGACCGTATATTGACACGCCGCGCATTGACGCGGGGGCAATGTGAGCGCTAACATAATAAAGATCAGTACAAAAGACGGGACCTATGCCAAGCGAAAAACAGACTTTCAGCGACGAAGAAGCGCTTAACCTCCATCAGTTTCCCGCTCCGGGCAAGATCGCCCTGGCGCCGACCAAGCCGAT
>OUNM010945911.1_pt1 | contig 29874 bp, 22 predicted proteins | sample 1769961 | NCBI WGS metagenome assembly OUNM01 (sample SAMEA3914820, study PRJEB12502) | metagenome | biome: forest; material: soil | place: USA | collected 2012-03-12 | depth 0.3 m | reverse complement strand
TTCTTAATATTGTAGTGTAGCAATTGAGGATAGTATATGTAGGGTTGTAGAAAGTGGCCCACTCACTGATATGGCCCACTCACTGATAATGCACGTTACGTTAGAGTAAGTACCAAGGTAGGTTGTTCCTTTCAATATGAGCCCCGAAGCATTTATAGCGGCCATAATCTCAAGTTCAAGAAACTTCCCTTTTGACAACCCAACAAGCGCTTGAAATGCAGGCAAATTGAGGGTTCCAAAGCATTCAGCAAGATGCTCCCAGTCAACCCGTTCTTGGTCTGAAATACGTCGTTTTGCCCTCGAAAACGAGATTGTGGCCATAATTCCGGTGGTCTTGACAACACGGGTTGTCGAACATTCAAGAGTCGGAGTATGTCAGCAAATATTAGACACCGTAAAGACGCCAATGGAAGAACTATATACGTGGAATTGCTTTAGCAGAAAAGCTAATCCTAGCACAGGTCCGGTCATTAGTACCGACTTGCGCCGTGGACTTGCGTTCCTGGCCCAAAATCAAAGTCGGTGCCGGCGAAGGGGTCTGCATCTCGAGGCGGCGATGGCACCCCTGAATGCCGCGCCCTTGCTCCGTATCCGGACTGGACATTTAGACCCGTGGGATAGGGGTCAACAGCCGAGGCGAACATGTCCATCTCCCCTCCCACCCACGCGAGAACCACCGTCTCGTGAACCAATATCTTCCCCCCGTCCCGTTGCCTTTTTTCCCGCCCGGAGTCCAAGTCGACACCCTCGTCGCCCGCGGGCTCGGCCCAGTCAAAGTCCGGCTGAATTTCGTACACAAAGTTCTTCTGCTGGTGATGCTCCCGGTACTTGGCCACGGCCAGGAACCCGAGCCACCACGTCGCGCCAAAGCCTAGCATCGCCCACGACACAGTGGGTACCACCCACCAGGCGACCTGGCTCGTCAGGTCAAACGTCGCCGTGACGGGAATCCACGAGGCGATGACGGGGAAAAGGTTCCCCACAAGGTACACCACCGCGCACACGACGCTCAGCCAGCCATACACACTGCCCTCCGTCATCTCGCTCCACGTGCGGCGAACCGGAACCTCACCCTCCGCGGCGTCTGCGTACTCCGTAGACTGCTTCGCCGGCCGGGTATCCGGCGGCCCAAAGATGCGCAGTATCAGAATCCCCGCGGCGAGGCACACGCCGAAGAAAGCCGCGAGCAGGTAAGCCATCAGCTTGGAGAGCAAGTCGTACGAGTCATCGACCGTGGCGTTGTACGTAGCAAAGATGAGCACGATGCAGCTGAGAAGATGCAAGAGGAGGGCTCCGACGGGAGTGGGTTCGCGGTGCTGGTGCGCCGAGACGGCGCGTAGGCTCCAACCGCGCTTTCGGAGGTACACAACGAGACGGCCAATGCTGATGTCGGTGTTTTGGCCGAAGAACTTGGCGAAAGGGATGAAGCCCTGCTTGGCGATCTCCTGCTTCATACGCGCCGCCGTGTAGGTCATCACGATGATGTTCCCAAACGACGAGAGCGCGAGGAAGGCGTTGAAGATGCGGTCCGGGTTGTCGTTGCCGACCCAGCCGAAGACTTTGCGGAAGAAGAGGAGGGCCACGACTGAATCGCCGTGGAGCTGCTCGAAGGCGGGGACGACGGCCATCTAAGGGTGTGTCAGTGGGAAGTACGGGGTGTGTGACTGGAGAGTCGGGGAGGATGGACGTACGTAGCAGATGTTGACCACCATGTAAAGTAATGAGACAAGAGCCACGGCAAAGGTGGTGGCCCGCGGGAATGTCCGTCGCGGCTTCGCGATCTCGCCGAGAACCTGTTTAGCTTGAGGTTAGACCTGGAGACTCCGCTGAGCCGGAATGCCCTCTACTTACATAATTCGCTTGATCAAATCCGTTGTATGAGAAAACTGCTTGTTGTCAGTTTGATTGGAGGTAATATGGGCCTATCGTATGAGTTACTCACTGATTGACAAGAAAGCCGCCGCGTAGCCGTTTGCAGTTCCGGACTCGAGCTGGACGTTGGGGTCGGCGCCGGCAGTAACATTCCTCGGAGGTTGAAAGGCGGTTTCATAAAAGGTGTTTTCGATGAACACGTTTGGAACCGTGGCTCCGTTCTTGTCCTTGATGCTCCCGCCAACGACCACAAGAGTGGTTACGATGATCAGAAGAAGAATCCCGAGCTTGACACAGGCCAGGAAGTTGCTCAGCCAGATTCCGCCTCGGCGAGAAACGGAGTGGATCATGCATGCAAAGGCGGCAGCAAGTAGAGCAATTCCACGGACCTGTCCTTTGTCGGGGATCTCATTGGGGTGTGCCGCTTCCAGAACGCGGGCGGCAAAGGCAAGGCAGTTGCTCGCCATGTTTCCCAAACAGATAAAGCTGATGCCGTAGAGACACCCGCTCAGCAAAACGGTGTCTTTCTTGTAGTACAGCCAGCGGTAGACGTATTGTATCTGCGAGGCTTTGGTTAGCTTGACGTCTCGACTGATATTTGGACCTGAGTGACACACATAATGGAGATCGGCGCCACTCCGAGGCACAGCCTGCTCAACACCATCGATGACGAAGCGAGGCACATTGAGGCCGTATTCAATGTACACGTGGGCACCCGACAAGCCATACAAGATCCCGAAGAACCACAGCAGCAGAGCTCCACCAGTGCTCTTGGTGCCCCTTATTACCGTCGTCGGACTGTTGAAGATGCCAGTGCCCACCATGCGATTAATGACGAGACAGGCAGCCGAGAAGAAGCCTAGCCGAAACCGTTCTTGTGGTGCGTCGGTGACAATGGCGTCCGAGTTGGTTGTGTCGATGAGATCATTCAGCATCCGTCCTGCGACCAGATGGCTCGCATCAACCGGGTTGTGAGAGACCATCTTAGGCGAGTGTGAAAGGTTCCAGGCTCGCAACGTTGGCCTGAGTCCTCAAACGACTCGGGAGTTCGGGCTCCCTCAATTCAAATAAGAAGAGGCGTCGCGGTCCCGGTGAGATATTTCGAAAGAGAGGCAGCCTTCGAGGGCGTCTCGAGCCACTGCCACCGCCATCATATAATGCCCCTTTCCCAGCCGCTGGGGCTTCGAGCTTGAGACAAGGCTCTGTCCAGACTTGGCGCTCTGCATGCCAAGTCTGGGGGTGTGGCGTCGCTAGCGTGCCGGGAACATGCACAATATCGGCGCCGGGCATGCAGCTTGCTCGGTCAAGCACAGAAACTGGCTGTGCACAGATAAGAAGGGCCAGCTCAGCCGCTTGCTCAGCCGCACAAGTCACAGCGTCACGCGACGCCAAGTCTGATTTGGAGCCGCATCGACACCGACCCCAGCATGGGAAAGCCTGACCTGACGCGGCTAACCTCTTGACACACCGTCAGGGACGGACTACCAAGTGCACAGCCTATTAGAAAAGGGGCAGGACTTGGGCCCTGATAAGGAAGTGATCCTCCTTCCCGCATAAGACACCGACGCTGGTCATAGCCTACCACAAGACCTCCTTGCGAGGCGATCTGCCCCAGGCCACCTCCATGTTTTTACAGTTCCCTGTTCCGGCTTGAGGTTGATGGATCTCAGCGACATGGCGACACCACAGATCGGGGACGTCATTAAGTTTGCTGAGATAGCATATATGCTCCTCGATTACGGGTGGTCTGACGATCTCAATGCCAGTAAGTAACATCAGATATTCCAAGGAGCGCAACCCCTGGCTATTTGGTTTGAACCAGGATTGAGCGCTCACAAAAACTGCGACAGGCCGACAATTCAGAGAATTCGGACAAGATCTCTCTCATCTTGCAGGGTCGTTACAACGTCTTGAAAATGTCATCAACGACGCCAGGTCCTCGTTCCAGGGCCATGGCCAAACAGCCCCCGACGACCTGGGCTGGGACGAGGACTCTCTCATCGAAATTATTGGGGACTACTACGCCACTCTCAACGAGTGCATGATTCTCGTCAAAGCGAACAAGTCATACATGGCCAGCACAACAGGACCTCTGGTCAATATTCATTGGAACATTTTCGTGCAGCCACAGGTTGAGAAGTTGCGGCGCCGCATTCTGTTCCACAACACCAAGATCCAGCGTGTGCTTCAGCCCTTCGAGATGGATCTGCACATGCGGATCTACAAGGATCTCGCCCAACGCATCAGCCATGTCCAAGATGGTGTCCACGCGGTTCACCACGACGTTCGGACGATGCACCGTCAACTGCAAGCCTTGATGCGTGCCTTTGATCCGTCGTTGATCCAAGGTCCGGAAGAATCTGAGGAGCCCGAAATGTGCGAAATCGCCGTGCCGGAGGATATTCGCCAGCACCTCCAAGTCTTGTTCGATAAACATCCCGAAAACGATGGTGAATATGGCGGGTCTGACTTTCCTCCGCTCCGGGACATTGCCGACGCATTCGTCACAAATTTCGACAAGTCCACACGCCTATTCCAACCTGAGGCCGGCCCCGGTGGCATCAGGGATCCCCCAGAGGACCAGTACTTGGCCCTTCTGACAAGCCAGTTTCTCATGACGAAAATGCTCGAGTGTCCCGAGTATCGCGACACTCCGCCCGCGTCCCATTGGCCAAGTTATATCCGAAATCTGCAACAGCAGCTCTCAGATGAGTGCCGACGCTTCACACGCGAGATGCTGGTACCTCCGTCGTTGAGCACTGACATCCCGGCGCTTTGGCCCGAGGAAGAATCGCCCGAATACATCGACTCGGTTGAGCTTCCAACACCCATGGAATTTCTTCTCGAGATGCCGTTAGTAACAGACACCCCGAAACGTTGGCGGAGGCTGAAGCTGTTCCGGTATTGTGACGGCACCGACAAATCCTTCCGCCTCGTCATCACAGCCGGAGACCGAGGACAGCCGGCGAAGCAGACACTTCCTATCGACTTCGACATTTCAAAAGCTAGTCTTATTCCCCATTATGTCGGTCCTGACGGAAGAGAACCCCTAGAACTGGTTCTCAAAGATGGCCGTGACATGCACCGCCTGGTCTTTTGCTCGAAACCCGATCTGTACACTTTTCAACACGCCTTGACGGCTTACGAGGTGGTCGACCAGTATATGTCGTAAGTGTGGATGTCCACTTCCTCATGTCCTTGAGTCCAGACACTGATTTGAGTTCTAGCTATCAGCTGCAGGTCGTCTTCGTTGTTGGCTCAAGCCAAAAAGTCATGGAGCACGCCTCCCTGCAGCTCTGGCAACCTAACCGTCTCGTTGGCGAGCGAGTGATTACCGGCAACGAGTCACCAGACTCCGGCTCGGACAGGAGGGTCAGCACGGCATCCAGTGGCGACACAATCCGCCAGATTCCAATAACCCCTTCACCGCCGGGCCCTAACTTTCGCCTTCCGGCGAGGACACAAACCAATCCTCCACAAGGCTGGGACACCCCGCCAAGTTCGAGTCCAATATCGCGACCACCGGGCCCCTCATTCATCAACCCAAATTTCAACCCACCATCAAGCAGCTCACATGAGGCAAGACGCCGGACCTCCACACTCCATGACTTCCTCCCTCCACGCTCTCCGCGGCATACCGCCTCACCCATTCCCATCCCCAACGCTACTCCACCCCGAACTTGGACCTGGGGCCTGCCCTTCGGCTCCTCAAGATCCTCGCAACCCGACCGCAGGGGCAGCACCCAGCCAGATCGCCGAGGCAGCACCGCGCAGCCCGACCGCCGCGCCAGCACCGCCACAGCAACAGCAACCAGCCCCGGCCGAGCAATGAGCATCCTCTCAACAACCTCAACAGCAACCGCCACCCCCGCCCGCCCCGTCGCCATCCGCGGCAACGCCACCGTCGCCGAGACCGGCACGCTGCACACCATGCCCACGGAGCCCCTCCTCGTCCTCTTCACGCAGCACCCGACGACCCGCCAGCCATCGGTCGTCGCCCTCTCGCTCGACCACAAGACCGCCGCCAACTACCACGCCTGCCGGTGCACCTCTCTGCCGCACTGCCCCATCACGGCGGTCGAGCGCGGCACCAGCGGCGGCCCGCTGCGTGCCATGCGCCTGGGCCCGCCGGATCTGCTGCCGCTTTCTGAGGCGCTGCGGGCGCGGCGCGGGGCGCTGGCTCGGAGGGGCATGATTCGGGTGAGTGTCTGTTTTCCTGGTGTGGAGGGCCGGATGGAGTTTGCGGGGTTGCCGTGTGGGTGTGTCGTGCGGACTGAGGGGGAGTTGATGGAGTGTCTGCGGAGGGGGCATAAAGGGAGGTTGGGTTTGGTCAAAGAGATGTATCGGAGGGGGATGGTATTGTGGAATCAGAACCGGTTTGAGAATTTGGTTGATGTGGTTGGCGCGGCGGATTTGAGGAGATAAACGATTTATATACATACCCATGTGACGTTGAGGAGAAACAGGGAACGTTCCGCACATCAAGTATATAATGATACCCAGGAATTCCTACATCTAATTCCCGCTTGGGCAATCTCGATGATTTCTCTCCAAAGAGATATGGGGACGCGTAGGCACCTACCCTTCATAAGCTGGTACAAGAGCTAGGCGCAACAACCTCGCAGTTGCGAGCCCGAATACGCCATCTGGAGATAGATAAGGTAGGTAGAAAACGAAGCCCTCGGACGACTGCTTCACTCTCTACACCCACCTCGGCGTATAGGTTTTGTAACCAAAGTTACATTGTTACAGCAACAAGGTGAACGTAGAATCAGGACCCGTCCCAGTGTTTGGCTATCCAGCCATGCACTCGGTATGGTTTCAAAACTGAAGTTATGACAAAAATAGCGGATAGGAAACAAACCAGCAAGCATGAAGCACCCCCTCGCTAGCAACCCATGGCGTCTCCCGCCAGCTGCTATACCCTTGACAGACTTTCCAGCCTCTGCAAACTAGGTCCTTGTTGGTAAATCGCGTTTACGTCTTCAACGAATGGTCCTCGGGTGCCAACTGGGTGACCCAACCCAGAATTTGAGGGGCCGGAATACGGATGGAAATCGTCTTCTTGTCCGATGTCATCGAGAAGGCATCGCGGTCGTCTGAGCTCGACGCGCTCTTTGACGCTTGGAAACAGAGAAGGCCACCGCCGGATGCACATGCGCTTTGCATGTCGTGGATTTCGGAACCCTCGAACTCCGACTTGGAGGTTAAGATAATGTGCACGTCTTTGACAACGACGAAGGCAGTCGTCCAACTAGGGAGGATGCACTGGGTGCCGTCAACATGGTCGCCGTTTTTCATCATCTCAAGTACCTCGTTCGAATCGCCGGCCGAGATCTTGTTGGCGTTGAAGTGAAAGAATGCCTTGGTCTGGCCGAGTAGCTGCCCTTTGAACCACGGTCGGTCAATCGTGACTTTCAAGGCGCGGAAGCCGATCTGGATGTGGGTGTTAGACGTCGTCGCTCTCTTGGACGCATCTGTCGTGGCACAGTCGTCGTGTCCCGATCCGCTCGCGAACCACAGGCCGTTAGACCAATCACTGTGTGAGACCGAAGTGCTGCTCAGCTTGGTGCTGGTTGCCTCGGACTTTTCGCTGTCAATGACAAACCATTGCCAGACTGAAGCACCATCCTGGGAATCGGGCGCGACAGGAGTGGTAGCCGGCTTGGCAGCCCCTGAAGCTGCCGTCTTCTCAGCATTCGGCTTCCCATCCTCACCAATCTTGTTAACGGGGACATCCATCGGGTTCTCGGCAGCCTGGAGCATCTTTTGATAGTATTCGATGTCCATGGTCAGCGACTGGATCCTCTCGTTGATGGCCTCCGACGCGTTGGTGGGATCTTTGCCCTCTGCCTGGGCAGCTGCTAGCTGAGCTTTGGACAGAGCGTCGTCGGCGGTCATGACTTTCTGTTGATTCTGGAGGCACATTGTCTGCATCGCCACCAAGGACTTCCACTGGTCCGCAGATAACGGCGGCTCCGATGCCTCCAGCAACGCTCCATCCAGTTCTGCCTTGTTCACGTCGGTCAGGGCCTTCATCGCTTCGATCTCATCCCAGCCCCGCCTGGAGACGGTGTTGAAGTACATCTGTATGCAGTAGATCGCCCTCTCCCTGTAGCCCTTGACCATGGCCATCTGGGCAGTTTGTAGTGCACTGCGTGCATCGGCGGCGGCCTTCTCGAGGGCCTTGATATCCTGGCGGCCACTGACCAAAGCGTCGCGGCGCATGGAAAGAATAGCACGCTCCTCCACTGCCCCTCGTAGGCTGTTGCGCGTGTTGTCGGCATCGGCTAGCAAGTCCTCGGGTCGAAAACTGGTGCTGAGGTACTGGGCCCAGTTGCTAGGCGTGAAAACCACGGGGTAAACGTCCTCGGTGTCGTCAATGCTTCGGGTGACAGATTCTCGCAGTGCTTCTTTAGCATGTTGGAGAGCCTCGCCAGCAGTCTCAATGTCGACGTAAGAAATGTATTTCCTCACTCGATGATCTAGAGAGATCGCACGTTAGTAATCCGCACGACTAGCTCCTTGCTTGACAAAGCACTTACACTGTCCGCGCACCAGCAGCACGGTCCAAAGTGCCTCCAACTTGGCATCAATTACAGGTGCATACGTCGTCAAAAGCCCTGTTGTAGCTGTCAGTCATCCTGGATGCCCACCGACACTCACCCGCAAATGGTCTCACTCACTGTCATAGGCATTCCATTTCTCCTGGATGTCATCGTCCTTTGGTCTGGCAGAGTTCTTGTACTCGTTCCAACGGAGGCGCTCTGCCTCATAGACATCCAGCAGCTTCTGATACAGATCAATGCGAGAGATTTTGGGCGTCTGACTGGAATCTCTGAGTTTATCGATGTTGGGATTTGGGTTCGTTTCCCGGATCTTGTTGGGCTTTGGCGGAAGATGCTTGTCGTCGGGAATCATGCTCAGGAGGTCGCTAGCGGGAGGATCAAAATTGGGGACTTCCTCATGCAGCCAGTCAAAGATCTTTTGCTGGTCCGGAACAAGCGTTCCCAGCTCGGCGCTAGACTCTGCATTGGCCGGGGCAAGACCGGAAAGAATCTGATCGTAACTCTCAGCCACCCTGCTGCCGTTGGGGCCGCCCACGAGATTCGAAAGATTGAGCATCCCATCGGCGAGGCGAAATTCCGCCTCACCGACAGCAGGCGGCTTGAACTGCTGAGCGTCGACGGAATCGCTGCCAGTGTAGTGATAGTTGCCCATTTCCAAAAGGCGCGCGGGCATTTCCATCTGAAACAGGTCCTTATCGCCGGGGCCGAAGGTGTTGCGAAGGGCATCGTAAAGTTTGAGGATGAGGGGGTCTGTGTCGCTCATTTTGCTGATGTGAATATTTGGATTGGAAACTTGAGCTTGGGCTTTAGAGTTCTGCTGTCAAATGTCAATGACCCAGGTCAGAGTTTCTGCGGCACCCAACCTCCCGGGATCGCTCTGCCTTTAACGTTATTAATGTTAGACCGCGAGCGCTCACCCTTGATCCCACGGTATTTCATTGGGCGAAAGTTGCTTGCCGAGCTCCCTCACAGGTAAGGCGGGCTCAAACGAGACAAGCTGAAGAGAAGAATTGTTTTCAGCTTCACTATTGACTCCGAAGAGGTGATAGTGGTGGCCCAGACCCTTCTAGCGGCTAACAAACCCATGCGGATGTGCAACAGGGGCGCGGGACGCTTCGAGCCTGTCCCGTCATTATCCACAAGGCGGGAGGGAGGCCAATGGAAAAGCTCCGTGGGCAGTTGAGTGCTCAGTGGGGGCCAACGCCAAGCAATGAGCAAGTGCTCAAAAAGCTCACGAAGGATGCTTTGAGCATCCTGAACAAAGAATGATCTGAACACTCAGAGGAGGAGGACCGAGCATTTTAGCACCCAGATCAGGTAGCTATATAGGTAGGTAGGCATTCGTTTCGACGGGCCCTCAGAGTTCAGCAGTTGTCAATGCCAGTCAGCACGTTACCGACGTACCGCAAGCTCTAGCTGTAGGTCCTCAGAGGCTCGGATCCGTTATTGTGAACCTTTTAGCCTCACCGAAGTTTTGCAACCCAGCAGTTAACTTACCTCCGAAACCCTTTCAGGAAAAGCCTGGGCCGCCCAGCTTCGTCACACAACTGATTTTCGGCACCGTGACGATGTCCGTCCACTCTCCAGTCATTCAGTCAGAAACCGCTAGATGCGGCGGCAAACCCGCGTGGAATAACATTGTTACATTACTATTATTGCAGAGGTTGATATCGCAGACATTTTCTTAAAGCCCGTCTACCTTATCCATTACGAGTGCACATACCATGGTCCGCCCCCGCCCCCTCAAACCAAAAACCTCACACCTCACACCTCAAACCCTCCACCCTCCATCCTCCCCCCACCCAGATGCGACAGCACCGAGCCGCCAGCTCTCTTCCGCTTCTGCTCCGCCTCAACCCTTTTCCAAAACATTTTCGTCTCCCTCACCAACCTAACCCTCTCAATCTCCTCCTCCATCTGTCTAACCTTCCTCACCCGCATCTCGTTCAACCTACGATAACCCCCGCGCCCGCCGCGTCCCAGCAACATCGCCGCAGGCTGCCACATGGCGAAGCGCGTGACGAGCCACTTGGCGGGCACATTGACACAGTACAACAGTAAGGCGAGCGAGAACTTGTCAAAGGCCAGGAGGAGGGAGAAAAAGATGACGACGAGGGAAATGCTGAAGACGTAGGAAAGTTCGATGGAGAGCGTGCCCATTCCAGAGGGATAGTCGAGCATATTCATGCCGAAGAGGCTTGTGATGAAGGTCAAGGGGAGCTGTGAGGGTGGTTAGGGAGATGGAAATTGAAAAGGGGTTGAAGGGGGTTAGGGTATGGGGGTCAACTACTCAGGGGTTCAGGGGTTCAGGGGTTCAGGGGTTCAGGGGTTTAGGGGTTGGGCTCAGGGGTAAACAAAGACTTACAAAAATGATGCTGAGCACGGAAAACAGCATGATTGACTTCCCCTGGTGTGACTGCTCGACGCTATTGGCGACAGCTTCCCAAGCCGAGATGATGTTCGCGTAGCGGTTCTTGGTCTCGAGAAGGTCGACTAGGCGCTGGTGACAGTGCTCGGCAGCGGCGTAGAAGGCGTCGATTTGCTTGTATTGGTCCGAAAGAAATGACTCGGACTCGTCGGCGCATTCAAGGGTCCAGTTGGCAACGGATTTCTTGTCGTCCGGCAGGGCTGGGTTGTCTTGGAGGACCTGGCGCATGCGCTTGACATCACGCAGGGCGGGTGTTCGCGGGAGGGAGACCCCAACGCCGAGGCCATAGTTGGGCACGAGGATGTTGGCAACGTTGATGTGGTACTGTTCGAGGACTTTGCGTTGAATCGACTTGATTTGGCGGATGATGCTGAGGTCGCGAAGAAGGTTGTCGGTCTGTCGGATGAGGCCGGCCTCGGGGTTGATGTTCGTGATGGACTTGTGCGCCTCGGCAATCTGGGCCTTATCGGGGGAGCTGTATGCTGTCCAAATCTTTTGCGCGAGGGCGGCAAGCTCTTGGCGAGATGCAAGCTCACTGGTGGTCTGTGGTATGTCAGAAAATGAAGAAATCATGCGGTTTGTCAAAACTGACCACGAAGTTGATGGAGTCATTGAAAATGTAGTTCAGCAGAGGCTGCTGGTCGTCAAAGGATATGCTGTCATAAAACACCCGGCAACAGACATCGAATATTGTCAAGACGAGATCGTAAGGGCTGCCTACTTCTCGTCCACCCGTTCGCAATTGCTTTCGGATCTGGTTGAAAACGCCAGATGGGTCGCTGGCAAAGTACGAACCCCATCGTTGGGGAAAGCTTGTGATGACTGTGTCTACTAAACGTCAGAAATACTCCATGACTTCTCGAACAGTCAGGTAGGTAGTGCTCACTCTCATCCAACACAAAAACCCACAGCTGATCCACCATTAGCAGCTTTGAGGCTGCTGCTCTCTCAGCAGCGCAATCCGAGCACTGACACCATTTTCCACAGCTCTTGCGGGTCGACTCCCGAGCTTTGGCTGTTGCCTTGTACACAATCTGGTCCCGGTCAAGCTTCCTCGTGTCGCGCAGAAAGTCGGAGTACTGATTGAACGACTGATGGAGGGTACGTCGAGGATGAAGCGGCGGGCTGGCGTAGAGGTATTCGCTAACGAGCTCGTCGTCTTCATAGGACGCCATCAGTTTGGATATGCGGGCAGCACAGAATAATATCCTCCCAATCGCCCCCCGGCGGGTGGTGGCGCGGTTTGCCATAGACCGGAAGTGGTTCGTGGACGCCGCGATGGTTTCCCGGGCGACAGCTGACAAGGAGGTTTCACGGACGTGGTGCCCGTGCAGCTCGTTGTGAAAGTTATCTTCAACTCTGTCCTGGACTACGCCTGAGGCTGAGGCATTCCTCAAGATAGCCGTTCGTGTTGCCTGATCGATGGACTTGGATTGTTTCTCCCATCCTTGGGCCGTTTCCCAGTGGAGGTACGGTGACTTGGGGGGTTAGCTAACGAAACTAACGCTAGATGAGGGAGTGAGGGGGGTCAGCTTACAAATAGGCACATGGAATTGGGTTTCCCAGACCCTCCTCTGACAACCTCGCAGCCGGGGTCTAACTGCCGGGTATGAGGAGCCGCATGTCTGTCAACGCCTCCGCGGGAGTGGCCACGCCAGCCAACACGTCGGAGAATCTCATGAGTCTTGGGATTGTTCTTGGCCTTTTCGAACAGGGCCTTTCGTTCAGGACGCACTTCTTTGTAATGGCGAGCAATGGCCTCCTTGAGTTTGTCTCGCGAGTTAGCATATAAACCAATAGTAGGGAGCTTGGACACCATAGCGTACCTCAACCCAAGCCATGTTGTTGGCAGGGATGTGAAACCACCGAAGCATGCCCTCATCACACTGCTCCATCAGCATGCTCCTGTCGCTGTCCCTGGCCAGTAGGTCGACAACCGGTGTTGTTTGGTCGGGGAAGCTGCCCGAGAGCCTGGGGTGGGAGTAAGGCTCGCCATCCTTGAAGTAAACAGCTCCGGCTTGTAGACCTTTGTACTCATGCTCCTTTCCTCGCTGCCCCCCTGAGCCATCAAAATGAGAGGTTCGTCCCAGCACAGCGGCAATATTTGGTGTCGAAAGCGTCTTGTCGCCGACACGTATGGTCGGGATGTTGACCTGGCTGGTCCGGCTGCTGATGTGCATACGGGAGAGCGCGGTGGCCAGCTTCCGCTCGGTTTTTCGGGGCTGAGGTTTGGAACGGAAGTCGGCCATGTGGTCGGCCAGCCGGGTCGTCCAGAATTCGCCATCAGAACGGGCTTCGACATGGGAGCGGATGTCCTGGACACGAGAGAGCAAATGATTCACCTGGCCGCGCAGATCGTCATGCGCGTTCTGCAAGTGCTTGTCCCGCTCGCCAAACTTGAGACACCGAGTAAAGTGGAGGAGGCTGTCGTGGGCGCGTGGCAGACATTCCGAACGTCTGGGCTTTGACGGGCCGTTGGGCCGCACTTCAAGTTCGGTCGGCATCCCAATGGGGGTTGGCCCGTCCCGCTACCTCGATTCCCTTAAAGGTGGTATTCGCTGCTGGCCCCGGGGTCCTGGTTTCTGTGGTTCTTACTGCGCGAGAGGCTCCGTCCAGATCTCATCTGTCACGTCGAGTCTGGGTTTGATGGTGGGTCCAAGGGTGCCTTTATGGGGGCCGGTCCACGACGCGTTCATCAGACGGACGGCCAGGCTGTGTCCCTGCCAATACCCGTGCCCCTCAAGCCTTTTTGACTTTTGGGGTCGAAGTAACCGCGTAAAACGCCTCTCTCAAGGCTGATGTTGCACCCGGTTCCCAAGTTGTCCACATGCATCCTGGCTGGGTCACACATTCTCACACCCGTCAGCGCATGTTCACCGGTGGCGCTCAAACCTTCTACCCACCCTGCCTGCTGGGGCGGCGCACGAGTCTCATCAACGCCCCCTGCTGCAACTCCTCGCCAAAATTTTCATCAGTCTGGGCACCAACGAGGCCCTGTGCCGGACCACGCCGCTCTCACGCATTTTTGCCTTGGCAAAGCCCTCAGCGTCGTTACACGTCAGAAATACTTGAAGGGGGCGCGGAGTCAGATGCAAGAAGCAAAAGAATTTCATTAAAGTCCATAAATCGCCGATGCAGAGAAATTTGACTGTCTGGATATTTGTGACTGAGTTATTGGACAGACTCAAGTAGGAGGTTGACCCGTCACAACTGGAAGCCCTACACAGATCGAGACAAAGTTGTTGTTGGAATAGGGGGCCCAAAATTCAATTCAACTCAAAGCAAGCGGGGCAGCTAGAGCAAATTAGCAACATTGAAGCACGTCAGCAGCGGATGTGAGGCTAGACATCTTGCGACCGACGGGGAAGGGGTGATAAACGCACAGCGGTCAAAAGCTCGGGTAGGCTCTCACGAGCGAGTTCTGAGGTTGCCAGCAAATGGGGCGTCGGGACGGATGGAGAAGCGGGGATGGCACCCAAGGCACCGATATCTTGTCTCACTTCGGGTGTAGGGGAGGATGCGGAACTCGCAGGGCTGCCAGTCCAGTAAGGCATGTCACTCGGGGTTGCTGAGAAGCATGAGCTCTGTTGACCAAAGGTTATAGTGCTATTCAAAATGACGTACTGGGAATTGGTTGTCCAGAGAAGGTAGGTTGTCTCTGCGCAATCTGCATCCTGGACTCGTACCGCTCGTTCTTTCTAGGCGGCACAATCTTTCCTCGTAATCTGAAGATGTATTCCGCCTTTTCTGGTTCGTGAGAGGTTTGGCGTGGGGATTTTGAACTCTGACAAAGAGGTAGAGTACAACTTCAGTTCTGGCAGCTTGGTGAAACAGGGTGACAACTTTTTATCAGCCCTCGACGTTGCCCTGAAGTTTGAGGCTGTCGGCACGACAGGATTGAAGTTTTGTTCGGCCAATGATGGGCCGGGATGCACCTCGAGTTGCAAAAGTCGGATCGATGAGCCCAAGGGGCAGAGCTCTGCTCAAACATTGGGCAGCGGGGGTCGGACACCAGTTGTCAGCATGTTCCTTTGGTTGCAGAAAGGCGACAAGGTTGCAGTTCTTTCCACGCCAACTCTGGGCGTCATTCATTGGCTGACAAAACTACAGTCCTCTTGTGGCGCCTGCAAGACAGCGCCCACCGCCGCGGCCGAGAAACTCTGAGCCGCATGCTGTGGGGGGCGGTGGGACTGAAAATGCTGGAATTCCATGCAATGGCCCAATGGTTCTTCGAACTCTATCCATTGTGCGGAGTATTGCAGCTCACAGCTTCTAAAATCACCTCATGTCTTCATCAGAAACCGGCATCAGCCCAGACACCATCGTGGCTTTGGCGATCGGGCTCCCATCACTCCTTGCCACCACTCTCGCGTTATGGGTTACCTACTTGACCCTCACTTACTCACGACGCCCACTCAGAGCCGTGTCGTGGCCGGAGCTCACGCCAACTTGGTTGCCACAGCCGTCCTGCGAGCTTCCTGTACCCCCAAACGCTGTGATTTCTCGCCAGCTGGCGGAACTGGCTTGAACCAGGTCGTCATGCCAAGGGCAAGATTTCTGATAGTTTGAGACTTACGGTACTGAAAAAGCTCTTTCTTTCCTCGAACATTACTGAGAGTCTGAGACTAACCCTTGCCATCGTGTTGCGACCTTCAGCAGGCTCCAGGGCGGCTCCGGCTATTTATCGAGATCCTCTCCTCGGGGCCACACTTGTCTTGTCTTGATAAGGTCCATTGCCCTTGCGGTAATCATGGCACGACCCCGAACTTTCACTTCACCGATGTCGGTTTCATTCAAAGGGGACAAAGCGGCGGTTTGCATATCCCATCTAGTCCGTTGATGGGTACATTCTTTGTCACATGTAGACATGCATACTCTTGGGGACGGTTGTCTTTGGCGTGATCCGAGTCCCTGAGCCAATTGATCAACCTCAGTTTGTCCTCGATTGCTGTCTGGTTTAGGAACAGAAGAGTGAGATGCCAGATGTTTAAATGGTTAGAACTGTAGTTAACAACGGGCACGGGGCAAAAATTCTCATCTTCTTCGGGATCAGGGGTCTACATCATTTCTGATCCGAGACAAAGCCGTTCCGCTTCGTCATTCGGGGTCTCGCTCGAGCAAGGCCCGACCTCAGAAGCTTGCGAGAGAACCTTCGAGGATTTGAATCTCGCAGCCATCCGTGGAGAAAATGTAACACCCTGCTCCCATCATCCCTCTCCGCTCAACGTGATCTGGGACTCCTGCTCCATCCGAAGTTACGAACGGAAGAAGGAGGCGTTGCCGGCAAGGCGACTAGCCATGATAGGAGCTGGCTCCCAAGCCGATTCTCATCAACAACCAATAAGCGTCAGTGGTTTAGTGGTAAAATCCATCGTTGCCATCGATGGGCCCCGCGTTCGATTCGCGGCTGACGCATTGTTTTTGGGCATTGTTTTTGCCTCTGGCGATCCTTAGCCGGGAACCACCTGTCTGCGACACGGGGTGGAGACGCGGCGTCTCAGAAGCAAAAAGGCGGCTCCCGAGACGAGACAAACGGAAGCGGGGACGAGCCCGGAGGGTCCATTCCATTCGGCCCTGCTTGCTGGCGACCGGGTCGGGGTTTGCGGACATGGAAGCTCCCTTGTTTTTCGGCCCAGGCTCGTCGGGAATGATGGCTGTATGGATAAAGGTGATGGCATAGAATCCTTCAATGTCCCTCACTGGCCTCGACGAGGTGGTTTTTGAGACGGCAGCGTTGTCGTGATGTCAAGCTGATCGAACCTCGGTGTGTGATGCTGCGTCACCCTCTTGTGCGAAGCGAGGGATGCGAAGAGGTTCTCCGCCAGGGTGGCCATCCCTTTCAACCCGCACGCGCGTGGCTGTTTGGTGTCGACAGCCCGAGTTTTGGGAGACTTGACTCTTGATCAGCGTCGAGGGCCAAGTTGGCAAACCGCCTGGCATGACGGATGTGATGTAATCATGCGGCGGGGGCTCCCGGCTGGGCAGCTGCAGCGGGATTCAGCCCCACTGAGCCCGGGCCCGTCTCCCTCGGAGGACCTTTTGGCTGTCGGGACAAAAATGGCGCCCTTGCCCCCCCCCCCCCCGATCGTTACGACGGCCTGCAGCAGTCTAGCGAAGCAAGATTGGGACTATCCGTCGGCTCTTTGGGACACGAATCGAATAGTGTCAACTAGCAGATATCCTATGCAAATTCCTGCATTCGTGTCCGATTCCAGTCGACGCCCGGGAGCATCTCGGGGCCTCCAAAACCTCTGGTGGACCGACGGGCTGCCTGTGCGGATGCTTGCGGCTGTCCAGCCAACCAGCTTTGAGCCAATCTCAGATCCGGGTTTCAGGGGCCAGCTCCACTTTTCGGGCTGTCCTCCACCTCAGACTTCAGCCGTAACTTATTGACGTTAGCGTCTGCGGTTCGCTGACTTGCTGTGCCCCAGATGCGACTCCAAATTTGGCATGCAGCCCCCGGACTTGGCAGAGCCCTGCTGTCTTTCTTTTCCCAGACACGAGGCTCTGCATTCCTGTCTTCTGTCTCGTCTATTCTTTCAGCAACTTTGAGACATCGGCGCGCACCCGGGTTGCGCCGCAGACGCATCACTCGCTGTGCGCAAATCCGGTGCTTCTGACAGCTGCAGGGAGCGCATCGCGCGCCGGATTCGAGGTCGGCCGAGCCAAGTTCGCGGCGGGGTTCCAGGTTGCTGTGGGGGACTGCATGTTGTGTGAGATCCTGCATCGACCCTCGCCTTGTCCAACGGGAACAACAGGGGGGCGCAGCCCAAATACGAGCACAGAAACGGGCCTGCGGAACACACTCAGCGCACCCTATTCTCAACACGAAACCATCCAAGCCACACACAGCGCTTGCGGTGCCACCACCTGGGGTTTTCCTCCACTAATTCCCTATTCTGCCAGCCAATTTCGATTCGCCATCTGATCCCGAGAAGGCGACTGTCGATTCCACTCTCGACGCTTCCGGTGGAGACCGACCCCGACCGCGACCGTTGCAGTCCGTGAGAGCAGCACCGCGCCAGTCGACTCCTGACCGCGATCAACATGGCGCAGCCCCGGTACGACTCAGAAGAAAGGATGGCCGAACGCCAACCTCTTGGCCGGCCGAGCCCGTCCCCTCCTCGTCACCGGCAACAACAGTACCAGCAACAACAGTACCCGCAGGAGTACCAGCAGCAGTACCAGCAGCCCTACCACGACGAACAAGACTACTCCTACAACGCCCCACCGCCGCCAAAACACCGACCAGGCGCCCATCCGGATTCGTCCTTCGAGAGGCTCCGCGCCCAGCGACGCTACAGCCAAGAACCCGCAAACGGCGGGCGAGGCAACGGCCAATACGCCGCCGGCGCGACATCGAGCGGGTACGGCGACTCGGTTCCTCCACTTCGTTCGTCTCCACAGCGCGACACGGACAGACGGTCCTGGGGCCAGGGGACCTCGTATCCGCCCGCAGCACAGCGCCCGTCTCCCCAGAGCACCATCACCCCAGGCGCCGATAACTTCAGCAACGCCGCAGCAGGAGGGATGGCCGGAATCGCCCTGACCATCGCCGAGCAGAATGCCCGGGAGAGCGGCCTCAACGCCATCCACGACCGGCATCCGTACCATCACCAGGGACAGGCGCAAGGCTACCCGGAACGGGGAACGCTGTCGCCAGGCGGCCACTACCCAGGAGACAGAACCTCACAAACGAGCCTGCAAGGGCTGAACGCCGCGCCCATGGGAGGCGGGTATTCGACACCGGGGCAGCGGACACCGTCACGGAGCGAGATCTACTCGGACGACCCCTACCAGAACCTCTCGCGCCACCAAGACTCAACCCTTGGCGTCGTCAACCCGCATGATATCATCGACGACGGCGACGACGGACTCGAATACGGCCGTAGGGGGCCAAGGACGAGCATGCTCAGCCTTGGGTCCAGCCATAGGGGGCACAATGCCGCTGCCGCGGGCGGCGCGGTCGCTGGGGGCGTGCTCGGTGGGCTAGTCGGCCGCAACGGCAGCGGGAGCGTTAACAATCAGTACGCGCCAGTGAATAGGGGCCTCACCGGTGATGGTGCCTCCGGGAGCTCAGGGGGAGGCATATACAATGCGGCGCCCGTGGCCGCCGCCGCCGAGAAGCCGTGGCGCGCCCCGGCAGCCGCCAAGAGCAGCAGCAAGAAGTGGAGGATTGCCATCATAGTTGCCGTCGCAGTCGCCATCGTCGCCGGCGTCGTCATCGGCGTACTCTTCGGCGTCGTCTTCAAGAAAAAGGGCAGTGCCGGCACTGGCAGCTCCAACTCGGGCAGCTCCTCCACCGCATCGGGCGACACCCAAGCCAACGGCGACCTCAACTCGGACTCGGCGGAAATCCAAGGCCTCATGAACAACCCCGACCTCAAAAAGGTCTTCCTCGGCATGGACTACACCCCGCTCAACACCCAATTCCCCGACTGCATCGCCGCCCCGGCCTCCCAAAACAACATCACCCGCGACCTCGCCGTCCTCTCCCAGCTCACCAACGTGGTCCGCCTCTACGGCACCGACTGCAACCAGACCCAGATGCTCATCCACGCCGTCAACCAGCTCAAGCTGCAAGACACGGTCAAGATCTGGCTCGGCGTCTGGCAAGACAACAACGCCACCACCAACGCCCGCCAGCTCGCCCAGATGTGGGACATCCTCGACCAGTACGGCACCAAGCCCTTCAAGGGCATCATCGTGGCCAACGAGATCCTCTTCCGCCAGCAAATGACCATCACCACGCTCGGCTCCCTCCTCGAGTCCGTCCGCGCCAACCTCACCGCCCGCGGCATGTCTCTCCCCGTGGCGACCTCGGACCTGGGCGACAACTGGACGGCGGCGCTCGCCGCGCAGAGCGACGCCATCATGGCCAACATCCACCCCTTCTTCGCGGGCACCAAGGCCGCCGACGCCGCCGACTGGACCATGTACTTCTGGGGCAACAAGACGAGCACCTTCCTCAAGAAGGACACCGACATGAACGTCATCGCCGAGACGGGCTGGCCGTCGCAGGGCGGCATGTCGTGCGGCAACGAGTGGCAGACCGACTGCCCCACGGCGGCCGTCGCGGGCGTCGACCAGATGAACACCTTCATGGAGGCCTGGGTGTGCCGCGCGCTGGACAGCAAGCAGAATTATTTCTGGTTTGAGGCGTTTGACGAGCCGTGGAAGATCCAGTTCAATGTCAAGGGGAAGGAGTGGGAGGACCATTGGGGGTTGTTGACTGTGGATCGGAAGCTGAAGGACGGCGTCAAGATTCCGGATTGCAGTGGGAAGAGGGTGCCGTGATTGTTTGTTGATTCTGAGGGGGGGCTGGGCCGTTGCGTTGAGATCTTTGCGTTCATTGTTGCATCATGTCGGTATATACTTTTTTTTGGTCAGGGATGGCTTGTCCTGAGGGTCGGGTTTATGTTTATACTTTCGCGGGAGGACACGGACCCGCTTTAGCAAGCGCATTCTCTTTTTCTGTCTGGGTACTGTTAGCCTCTGTGTTGGATGGAAGGACGGGTCATGTCTAGGTCTAGATACTTCTTAATGGCGTTTTGCGGTGGTTCCTCACTCTCTGGCGTGTGATGATGGTTCTGAACCTGAGTGTCCTCCAGGATCAGAGGTGGAGATGGTTCGTCTGATTTTCTGCGAGTTCCTGGGGATACCCTAGTATTGGCTTCCACTTGAGCGTTCATCCCATTATCAAAAGGCTAAGGTAACGAAAAACCTCACCTTCCCATGACACAGTTCTTCGCTCGTTGTCACCTTCTCATCTACCATACCATCTCGAAGTGCCGTCTAATTAACTACTCGGGGCCTTTTCAATCCTTCAACCGGAGGTAGTTACGAGATCAGCGGACTGAATCTGTGGAATGTCTGCCCTTGTCGAATGGGCCCGGGATGTGAGAACCTGCGGCCTGCGGAGACACCTGCCAGGTGTTCTCCCAGTCTATCTGTCATGATGAGACACCGGGGTTATTACCACGTACTCCGTGGCTCTCTGGTTGTTGAGCTCGAATCTTGTGTAACTCGTGGTCATACACGCTATCATCCGCTGACGGCTTGTGGTTACTACAGGCGGTGTTTTTTCGTAGACAGCATCCCTTCTTACATCTGTAAAGTTGTTATTCCCTAATAGTGGCTTCAACAGGAGCAGAGCTACAGCTTAGTTCGGGAGGGTATCTTACTCTGACCCTGAGGTTGTCATCAAGAGACTGCTGTTGGCCGGTGTTGGCTATTTCTTCTTTCATCGTTGCTCCTGGTCAACATCTGTCATCTTAACTGAGAAGAAATTGGTGACCTCTGAGGCCGTCGTCAACGTTTCATTTGATATGTACTCGAGGTCTACATTCCCGTTGCTTGTTTCTTTGAACAAAGAGTCAGCACTGACAATTAGAGCTTCTTTGTTCCTAGCCGTGCTGGAAAGGCTTTCGCCTCGCTGCTTCTCATTCGCCCTCCATTCATCAAATCGGTTGGCTGGTTTGGCGATACTACATCGAAGCATTTATTGGCTTGTGCGTGTAAGTGTGTAACCAAGTGGCTGGAAGACGCAAGCTGAGATATAGATCAGGGAATTGATATGTATGTATAAAAGGACGCTTAATTTGTCAAAATCGAATGATTGCCACACCAGCGGCCAACATGAGTGAGATTCCTCGTGTCTCACACCTTCAACTCCCAATCCCAGAGAAGACCGTGCTTGCGAGCCCAGTGTCATGGTTGATACACGTGATGTCTTTCACAGAACAGAACCAACTTATCTATCAACCACTTTTCAATCAGCCTTGTATCAAGATGCTTGCAGTCATGCCGTTGTGTTTATGCTCAAAGCTCAAAGCCCCGCCCCCAACCGTCTTGAACGTTCCATGGATGGAACAACACGCCCCAATCAGCCTCCCCGTCCCCCCAAACACAGAAACGCCCGTCCCAGCAAGCCTCTCTCCCCATTGAGCACAAAGAAACAGCGCACCACCACCCCATTCGGAATTAATCTACCGAGCATGCGGCACAAGGCAGCCTGAACCGAGTGAACCGAGTGTGGGGGTAACGTTCAGGTTGCCGACCAGACCGAACACGGGGGGCCGTGGACAGGAATGGAATGGAGAGGGGGGGGAGAGAGCGTGGGAGGACCACTGGGGTTGGTCAAATCGGTGCACAAACCAAAAAGCCCTCCCGCCCACGCCCGCCAACTGCCTCACTGACCGCTCTCTCTCTACCACGGAACCGGCGCAGACAGGGGGCCCGGTTACGCGTGTGAGCGGGTCGGGTCATGTGCGGGCGTTGGCCAGTCTCGGCAGTGCGAGCGGGAAAGCTGGTTTTGGCTGCTTTTGCTGCTGGCTTTTGCTGCTTGCTTTGCTGCCTGTGGTTTTTCTTTTTGTGGCAATTCGGAGATAAGCGGGATCGTCACACCAGATTGGCGGCATGTGTGGCGTGCAGACCTGCGGTGAGGGAGGCCGGCCAGTGTCGGGGTCGTGGGTGGCGGGCGGGTTCTGTTTGGTTTCTTCGCTTGTTCTTTCGGCTAGTCCTGATCATTCCTGAGGAGGGGGGAGGGTCAAGGCCAACTGGGCCCTGGGGTTCAGGGGTTGGTTCATTGGTTTGGGGGGCAGGGCATGGCATCCATGACAGGGGCAGGGGCCACGGCTGTTGGAGGGGGCGCTTGTTGGCTCAACTTGGCTGTGTCTGTGTGTCTGTGCCGTGCGCATTTGCCAATCTGTTGGCGGCATCTTGCAGCCAGCGAACAAGATGTATGCTGTCTAGTGATGTGCCAGCCATGCATGAGCAGCAAGCAGGTATCCATGCAATGGCGGTCTCTCATGCAGAGCTTCGCAGGCCCTGGAAGACGGGCAGAATGGGGCCGTGGGACCACCCCGGGACGCTGAGGGCCAACTGTGCCGGGGCTGTCAGCGTGCGTGCAGGGGGAAGTGGGTTAGGGCCCCCTCTCGAAGGTTTCGAGACCACACCACACATCCTTTGGATTCCCAGCTAACAAGATGGGGCTCTTCCCCCCTTGCTTAGTCGCCGAACGAGCCGGCTTTGTCCCTGTTGCCACGCCCGGATGACCATGGGGCTGGACGACGCTATCAGGGACTGACGCCTTGCGGGGTTCGACGGCCGCGAATGGTACAACCAGGGGCCCGGGTCGGCTTGAGGCGCGGGCCTTTTGTTTGCTGTCTCTCCTGTTTTCGATCGAGGGCGAGCAGGCTCGGTATGGTTCGCGCAATCGTGAAGAAGACCTGTTCTCGGAGGACCATGGCGCCATTCATGATCGACGACGAGCGGCAGAGTCCAAGTCCCGACTTCACGGACAGCGTGCCGACGACAACAAAACCACGGCTTCTGTTACCCGGGCACGAGTCTCAGAAACCCACTCAAACGGCCGACGTCGACTGTGTCGAGGACATATCGGTAGCCCTCGAGTGGAAGCTGCTGTTCCCGCTCCTGGCGCCAGGGGCCGAAGACCCGCAGCCGAGCGACGAGCGGCGTGTTGTGAAAGCGCAACGACAAAACGACCGGCAGGCCTGCCTGGAGCAGGGCCATGAGTGTGTCGCGCAGACTATCAGGGAGGCGGGTGAGAAGGCCGTCACCCTGCATTCCCTCCTGGAACAGGGCGCCGAGGAGAAGGATCTGTGGGGCTCGGGATGGGTCGTCAAGAAGGCAAACTCGGCCGAGCCATTGGACGAGGAAAAGGCATTCAAAGGGTACATCTGGGTCCCCGTCGAGATCTGCTCGCCCAAGATGCGCTTCCGAGACCCGCACACTCGGGTGCGAATGCTAAAGGTCCTCGACGCGCTGAACACGGGGCACCGGATCGCTGCCAACTGCAGCTGCGAAGTTCACATACACCTGGGGCGAATGGATGGCCGGCCGTGGTCCTTGCCAACATTGCAACGGCTAGGTACACTCCTCTGGTTGGGCGAACCGACGCTGAGGAGCATCAGAGACCCCAACTCGCCCAACTTTGACAACACTTACACCTGGGGCTTCTCGCTGCGGCAGCGCAGCCGGCTTGCAAAGGCGGTGGAAAACGTCGTCTCGGTGGCTGGCGAATTTCATGATGCGACAATCCCAGACCGGCAGGTTAGCGACACAATTCAGCGGCAGCTGTCGGTCCCCGTCAAAGATCTCGACGCCGTTGCCGAAATATGGAGAACCACTTCCCACCTGGAGCTCGGCCAGCTGTTGTCGGGCTCGGAAAAGAAGTATCGACGGCTGGGATTCAATTTCAGCGCCTTCGGCGAAGAAGACGAGCGGGCGAGACTCAATCCTCGGACCATGGAATTCCGGATGATGGACGGCTCCGTCGACATGGATCTGATCATGAGCTGGTTTGCCATCTGTGGTACCATTGCCGAAACTGCCGTCTCAAGGACCGACAGCCGTTTTCCTGCTGCCCTCAGTCTACTGTTACTCAGGTCGGAGGGCGGGGGAAGGCTTCGGAGGTCGAGGGAGACATTGGGCGACCGACGGGGGAGGGAGTTTCGGGAGCTTATGCAGGCTTTGGGCGTTCAGAGGAAACATTATCGTGGCTTCGAAGACAAGATTAGACGAGAGCATTGTTAGCATCATCATCAGCATGCACCTCGCTTGGGGTGTTAGAGAGGGGTTAGGCGCATCTTAGGGGCGGCATTTTCCATCATTTTCAGTTGATAATCAGCATCAGATGTGCGCAGGATATTCAGAGTTACCACAGACATTGTTCCTCAATTAACAATTGAAAACTTGAGTACGAGGCTGTAAGCCGAATCAAACATTCGGTATGTGACAGTCATTCTGGCACTGATGATTAAACCCCTTCCAGATTCGGCCCCTTCGACCGGAAGTGTGTTGGTTCACGTTTTTCTATTCGCAAGAAACAACCACCTTGACGTATAGACTAAGAACAGGTGCTACATGTTGAAAGGAGAGCTTGGGTGGGCTTTTGAACATCACATCCGCGGGGATCGGATTTGTAAGTTGACTTAAATCCACGATTCATTGAAACAGAAACAACTAAGCCTGAGCTCACCCTCGTCTATCTCTATTGTGTATCATGAACCCTCCTCCTCCTCCTCCACCGGAACCGCCGGCCAAACCAACCAAACCAACACCGTCGCGGCCTTGAGCCCCGTAGCCGTCCACAGCGCCCCCGCGACGCCAAACCCGCTATTCGCAAACTTCCCCCCGACAAACGCCCCCAGCAGCAAGCACAGCGGCGCACCAGTCCTCCGGTTCCGCTCCGCATTGTGCAGCGAGAACAACTCAGCATCCGAGAACAAATCACAGTAATTGCTCGTCAGCACCACGCTCGTCAGCGCGTTGTACTTGAGCACGCGGCTCGCAACAGCCTGGCCGCAGCTCTGGAAGGCCAGCAGGGCGATGGGCACGAGCACGTGCCAGCCGATGTCCTCCGGGTCCCGGTTGGCGGTGGTGCCCGTGACGGTGACCATGGCGGCGGCGGCGGCGGTCAGGAGCAACTGGGTGACGAAGGAGGCGCACATGACCCAGCGGCGGGCGGGCGAGAGGAGGCGGTGGAAGCGGGCGAAGAGGAAGGAGCCGAGGCAGAAGGAGAGGAGGGACACGCCCGATTTGATCCAGCGGGTTGAGTCGGCTGGGGCGGCGAGGCCAAGACCGATGTAGACGGTGTTTCCTATGAATTGCTGTTAGGTGGATTCTCTCTTCAAAGCAGATTCGTGTCTTCAAAGCAGCTTCGTGGTTGATGGGCCTACCCGTTTGCATGGACACAAAGGATCCCCAGTATGAGATGGAGGCGCTGTCGAGCAGGCCAGTGATGAAGTAGCAGAGCACAAGAACCACGTCGGCCCAGTCACGGGAGACATCGGCCCTGAGGTGCCGACGGCATCGTGAGATGAGCGTCACGGGCTTCTTGGTGGGGCTGCTGTGTTCGGGGAGCAGGGGCATCTCCTCGTCGACGGCCTCGATCGCGTTCAGGTTGCTGGACATAACGGGAGGGCGATGTCGAACATCGTGAGGCTTTGCCAATATATAGTGGCCAAGTATGATGCAGTTACACGATGTTGGAACTCTTAGTCGCCACCCCGGTGATCGGCTGTCGGCACCGACAACCGCCGGGCGAGAATCGCGCCAACTGGGGCCGTCGCCCAGCTTGCTGGTTCTGTGGCCCAATCCCGAGCCAGGAAGATGATGTCATTCCAAGGGCAGATCGACAACATCCTCTCAACCCTCGCATTTTGCCATATCTCGCATGGCATAAACGCTTATCGTTTCACGCCGTTCCTGAGCGTTGGAGTTTTCCTGCGGATGTCGGTCATTATGGTCTATCACGACATCCCACGCCACGGCCACGCAGCGTGCTCTGATCGTTTTTTTTTCTTGAGGTTGCCGGGGGTTGACTGGTCTGCCATTGACGTTATCGGAATCGCCGACGGGCTGGATCCGGCCGGCAATCCGCTTGCCGACCCATTGTTTGACGGGCGCCCCGATGCCGGCTCCGGGGCCGACTCCGCGGCGTTGTGGTTACCGTCCTGCGGGGTGGAAACGTAACCCCGGCGTCCTGACCGGCCTCCGGGCCAGCAGGACGGGTTGCAGATAATTTCTGCGAAAAAATGTAGAAGGTTTGTTGGCATGCTGCTGCTGTCTGTTGCTTCATTGCCCCGGCCACCAACCCGCTGCCTAAAAATTGGCCCAACGCCGGCCCGCCGAGTTGAGGCATCGCACCTGGCAGGAACTTCCTGCAGGCACTGCACAACCAAACACCAATACGGTGTTCGTCGCCGCCTAGACTCATGGAGCAGCAAGCATCACGCAGCATGAGGCAGAATTCTCAATTAAATATTTCTGCCCTCCTTCTGTCAATTCTTTCTCTTTGACTTGACTCTTGAGCCACCGCAACGGGAGCAATCATGGACACCACGGATCCGACAACCGCCAACGGGATTGCAGAAAATACCTCGACGCCTCTGCTCTTCAACGACGTGTACTTTGATCGTATGGAAGAGCCCGTGTCCCTGTCGACATGGTCGCCGTTTCCTCGCCTCCCGGGCGAACTACGTCTGCTCATTTGGCTGCTCCACCTCCGGCGACACCGCATGGTTGAGCTCGATCTCGGCTTCGCCGCCGGCGACGACGATGCTCCTCGCTACACCGACCGGAACCATCTCGGTCTGGTTGTCAGCGGCGGGGGTTACGCCTTTCAAGTTCGGGGCCGCGGATCCTATTCCACGCCCCCCACCCCGCTCCTCCGCGTCAATCACGAGGCGAGAGAGGCTGCGCGCAGCTTTTACAACATACATCTACCCTTGGTCACAAACACGGCGCATGTACTGTACCTCAGCTCAGAGTACGACGTCGTTTATGTCCGACCCTGGCATCCTATTACCTACCACCCTATTATCCTTACAAGCATCCTCGTCGACTTCCTTCACGACGCCCGAGCCTACGATTACAAAGACCAAGGGTATGTCTTCCCCCCCTCGTTCTGACGGCCAGTATTGGTGTCTTGAACGGTGGACTAACCCACCATATCTGGCTATAGGATTGGCCACCTCGCGCTGGATGTCGGATATCGCCGGCACTTGAACGCCTTAACCCCAGCTATCCTCCACCCGGCCGCGGCGACGTCATTCACCGACATCGTCCGCCGTAAGCTCCGGTCCCTTCTCTGCGTCGTCGGCTTTGGGCGCCCAATGAGGGGCTTGAGCGAATTCCCATTACGCCGGGGACACCAACATTTCGCTCAGACATTCCCCCTCCGTCGACGAGGCCACCCAACAGGCACATTCGACTGGCTCCCAGCCGACCCGCGGCCAGGTGTCGAGCTCGACCTCCGCCACATCTCGATCGACGAGCCTCCCGAACGGATGCTGCGAGACTGGCAGGAACTGGAGCGCCGCTTCAGAGTGACCCGAGAAACCGACCACGGCAGCGTCCGCTTGTACGTCTGTCCCACCCAGCGTTGGCCTACCCAGCGCATAAATGGGATTGTGTGGCGGAACACACTGGAGGAAAATGCGGCGGAGGAGGTGTGGTCGCGGGACGAGCTGGCGCAACACCTCGAGTATGAGGCCGAGGATTGGACCAAGCAGCGTTGGCACCCCGTCCGCGCCCTTGGCGGCACCGAGCCACGTAAGTCAAACTCTGGCTGTTCACGGATTTCCCTTTTCAGCTGTCTCGAGAGCTGCCTGGAGTATTTGTGCCCCTGAACTACGCCCAACACACGGTACACCACAACTACAAGAACTCTAACTGAAATCGTTGGATAGTTCCCAAGTATCACTCCGAGTCTCAACGGGAGGCCGAACTGTTTGAGGCTATGGAGAAACTGCCCTGTACGGCCATCGGCATGTGGCTTTTTCCCGCCGAGGCATTCCCGCCGCTCGCCAATCCCCGGATCATCTCTTTCAACATGTCGGCCGTCCGCCCCGGCCTGATTCTATTTCAGGTTTGACGATACCTGAAAGCTTGACCAAGTCTTGCTGCCTCATCGCACTTCTGGTTGGGGACAGCCGTTTTCCTGGAAGGTTGAGCTCAGCATCGAGTTAGGTTACTGACGACCGGCGAATCCCGAGTGCCACATAGTCTTTGCCCCTCTCTCCGAGATAAACTCGCAGGGCGCCAGATTACCTCGAAGGTAGGTCGGCACCTTACCTCAGTAAGGCAGACAGTCAGGTGGCTGTTCTCAACCACGTTGCACCTGCTGAGAAACGGTCCGAGACAGCGGCGTTGGGATACGGAGAGACAGGAAGCACAAGCAGACTAATGATTGAGATGACTTCATGTTTGAGTATTTATCAAGAAATATAACCCGCGGGAACCAAATCAACACCAAATGTACAAAACCAAAATCCAAAGGTATCACACATCTAGGCAGCACCCCTGCAAAGATTCCCGTTCCCGTTCTCGTCATTACCCGACCCTGAACGCCATGATCGACCAGCCAAGATTCACTCAGAGATAGTGCATCATCTGCTGCGGCGCCCCCGGCCGCTTCTTCTCGATGATCAGCACCGTCTCGATGTACTTCCTGTCGAGGAACTCGCTCTTCTTCCGCGAGGCCAGGAGCTGCGCCGTCTTGAGCACGTTCTTGATCTGCCGCCCGTTGAGCTTCAGCTCGGCCAGCTCGGCAATGTCCTTGTCGGTGAGCGAGCTCTTGATGGTCGACCCCTTGAGGAAGTTGGCCCAGATGGTGCGGCGCGCCGCCGTCGTCAGGTCGGGGTACTCGATGCTGACGTGGATGCGCGACTGGAATGCAGCGTCGATGTCCTCGACGCGGTTGGTCGTCATGAACATGATGCCCTCGTAGTACTCGAGCGTGCGCAGGAAGATGGACACAATCTTGTTGCGCTCCAGCTCGTGCGTGCTGCGAGCCTCGAGGAACACGTCGCACTCATCCAGCAGCAGGATGGCGTTCCACCGCGACACCAGCTCCAGGATCGAGTTGAGCTCGCGCTCCACCTCCCACGGGTCCGAGCCGAGGTCACCCGAAGACAACATGTGCAGCGGCACCTTGAGGTTCTCGGCAACCGCCTCGGCCGTCAGCGTTTTACCCACGCCGGGCGGGCCCGACAGCAGGCAGATGATGCCCTTGCCCTTGCCCTGAATGATGTCGTCGAAGCTGCTGCCGGCGATCTGGGACTCGGAGAAGGAGAGGATCAGCTCCTTCTGGTCCGGCGGCAGGACGAGCCTGTCAAAGGCAGTGCTGTTCCACACCACCTCGCTGATCTGCTCGACGAAGAAGTCGAGCCACTTCTTGAACTTCAGCGAGTAACCGCGTGTCCGGGAACGCGCCAGCATCTGGTAGTAGGGCGGCAGGACAAACTTCTCGTCGGTCAGGCCCATCTTCTCCTTGTGCTTGCTGAAGCGGTCGAGGTCGTTGGCGTTCCAGTCATTCAGATAGCGCACGCGCCAGGGGCTGAAGCGGTTGAAGCTGTCGATGTCGACGATGATGCGGCCCGTGATCTGGCACTCGACCTCGTTGCCCTCGCGGTCCCACGTGATGGCCTTGCCGGCGTACTGCTTGTAGTGGTGCCCGGCCAGCTGCTCAAAGATCTC
>OUNM010499072.1_pt1 | contig 29881 bp, 35 predicted proteins | sample 1769961 | NCBI WGS metagenome assembly OUNM01 (sample SAMEA3914820, study PRJEB12502) | metagenome | biome: forest; material: soil | place: USA | collected 2012-03-12 | depth 0.3 m | reverse complement strand
TCGACGTGACTCCGCTGTCGCTCGGCATCGAGACGTTGGGTGGCGTGTTCACCCGGATGATCGACCGTAACACGACGATCCCGACCAAGAAGGCGCAGGTCTATTCGACCGCCGACGACAATCAGCAGGCGGTGACGATCCGCGTGTTCCAGGGCGAGCGCGAAATGGCGGCGGACAACAAGCTGCTCGGCCAGTTCGACCTGGTCGGCATCCCGCCGGCGCCGCGCGGCGTGCCGCAGATCGAGGTCACATTCGACATCGACGCCAACGGCCTGGTCAATGTCAGCGCCAAGGACAAGGGCACCGGCAAGGAGCAGCAGATCCGCATCCAGGCCTCGGGCGGTCTTTCGGACAGCGACATCGAGCAGATGGTTCGCGACGCCGAGAAGTTCGCCGACGAGGACAAGAAGCGTCGTGACGCGGCCGAGGCCAAGAACGGCGCCGAATCGCTGATCCACACGACGGAGCGCCAGCTCGCCGACAATGGCGACAAGGTCGATTCGAGCCTGAAGTCCGAGATCGAGGCGGCGATCGCCGAGGCCAAGACCGCGGTCGAGGGCGGCGATCCCGAGGTGATGAAGGAAAAGACCAATGCGCTCGGCCAGGTCGCGATGAAGCTCGGCCAGGCGATCTACGAGAAGCAGGCGGCGGCGGAAGCTTCGCCCGCGGCCGACGGTGCCGCCGCGGGGAGCGAGGCCGGCGGCGAGGATGTCGTCGATGCCGAATTCTCCGAAGTGGACGACAACAAGGCTTGATGTAATGCGTACCCCCCGTCACACCGCGAGTTCTCGGCGTGACGGGGGCGGGGGCCCGAGATGAGCACCGAAATTGATTATTATGAGCTGCTCGAGGTCGAGCGCACCGCGGACGATGCGACGATCAAGTCCGCCTATCGCAAGCTCGCGATGAAATATCACCCGGACCGCAATGCCGGGTGCAAGGAAAACGAGTCGAAATTCAAGGCGGTCAGCGAGGCGTATGAATGCCTCAAGGACCCGCAGAAGCGCGCGGCCTATGATCGCTTCGGCCACGCCGCGTTCCAGCAGGGCGGCCCGGGCGGATTCGGCGGCGGTGCCGATTTCGGCGGCTTCTCCGACATTTTCGAAAGCGTGTTCGGCGAGTTCATGGGTGGCGGCCGCGGTGGCCAGCGCCGCCCGCAGCGCGGCGCCGATTTGCGCTACGACATGGAAATCACGCTCGAGGACGCGTTCCACGGCAAGTCCGAGCCGATCACGATCGACGTCGCCGCCTTGTGCGACGCGTGCGAGGGGTCGGGCGCCAAGCCCGGCACCAGCGCCAAGGCCTGCGGCACTTGCGCGGGCCATGGCAAGGTTCGTGCGCAGCAGGGCTTCTTCGTGGTCGAGCGGACCTGTCCGTCGTGCCATGGCGCGGGCCAGGTGATCGCCGATCCCTGCACCTCGTGCCGCGGCGAGGGCCGGGTCGAGAAGACCAAGACGCTGACGGTCAACATCCCCGCCGGGGTCGACGAAGGCACGCGCGTGCGGCTGTCGGGCGAAGGCGAGGCGGGACCGCGCGGCGCGCCGCCGGGCGACCTCTACATCTTCCTCCATGTAAAGCGGCACGCGATCTTCGAGCGCGAGGGCACGACGCTCTACGCCAATGCGCCGATCAGCTTCACCACGGCGGCGCTCGGCGGGTCGATCACGATCCCCGGGCTCGACGGCGAGCATCACGAGATCAAGATCGCGCCCGGCATCCAGTCGGGCCGCGAGGTGCGCCAGCGCGGGGTCGGCATGCCGGTGCTGCAGGGCAAGGGCCGCGGCGACCTGGTCGTGCGGATCTCGGTCGAGACGCCGACCAAGCTGACCGCCAAGCAGCGCGAATTGCTCGAGGAATTCCGGTGCCTGGAGACAGGCGACGAATGCCCCCAGACGCAGGGCTTCTTCCAGAAGGTCAAGAAGGCGGTCGGCGGCTAGGGTTCGTCGCTAGAGCGCGCTGCCCGGCGGGCAGGCGAGAGTCGCGGGATTGCGCCAGTCGATCCGGCTCGGCAGCTTGTCGGACGGGCTATGCGCTTCGAGCAGGCAGATCCGGTCCGCGCCATCGATCCGGAAGACGTACGACACCGATTCGCTGACATTGTCGCCGCCGACATAGCGGACGCTCTGCCGGACCATGATCAGCCAGAAATTGCCGTCGGGCTGGAAACGCGGATCGGGCCGCGACTGGTCGAGATAGATGATGCGCCGTTCCTGGCTGAACGAAGCGCGCTCGGCCGGACTGGGCTGGTGATCGAAATCCACCGTCACGAATTTGGCCGCCTTGCGCCTGGCCAGGGTCGCCGCCGCCTCGGCCGTCGGCACACCGGGCATCATCGCGAGGTCAGCGGTCGCCTGCAAATCGCCCGGTCGCAGCGCAATGCCATATTGGTCGCGCCGCGATCGCGGGAAGCACAGGGTGATGCGGCCGGTCAGCGGCTTGGCCGGCATCAGGTCGGTGCAATAGGAAAACAGAGTCTCGCGCCACGGGCTGAACCGGTCGAACGGCCCACCACGCTGATCGGACGACTTCATGTCCTTGGGGATGGCTGCTTCGATCGCATCGTTCAGCCCGGCGAATCCCGACCAATGCTGAGTACGCGGCAGGCCGGTAAATTCGATGTCCACCGCGTCTGATCGTGCCAGCCATTTGACCGGTACCGGGTTCTGTGCGGGCCAGCTCGGCCACCAGGGATCATTGCCGGTGAGCATCCGGGCGCGGATCGTAAAGCGACCGACTTGCCCGGCATCGCACATCATTGGCGCGTCGGCTGGAGCGCAGTAAACGCCCTTGCCGTCCCATGTGACTATTTTCTCGCCGTCGGGCTGGCCAGCGATGGGATCGGCGGTGATCGCGCCTGACGGACCGGCATAGCGATAGCGCGTGCCCGCCGGCGCCGCGGACTGGACTGCGAGGCGGATATAACCGTCCGCCGGCAATCCCCGCCACCGCAGGCGCAGCCGGACGGGCTCGTCCAGGGTAGTGGAGGGAGACGACAGCAACTCGACGCAAACCTGCGGCGCCGGTCCCGCACCAAAGACGGCGCAGGGCGTGGTCGCGATCTGTGCATCCTTCGCATCGGCGGCGATCTCACCGGCGGCGCGTTCGCGTTCCCACTGTTCGGGTTGGGTCGCCAGCACGGCGAGGACGATAGGTCGGCGCCAATGCCAGGCCGCGCCGCCCGCGATCGCGAGCAACACCATGATCGCCGCAATCCGCTTGAACCAGCGCATCTCTTTTCCCTTCGCACCGAAGGCTAGGGCGAGACGCGTTAATCGCGGCTTATCGCCGGACCGTCAGACGAACCCGATATTCCAGGTCGCCGAATTGTAATTGCCGATATTGGGCAGCACCGTCGCCATGTCGCTCCCGCTCACCCCGAACCAGCCCGCCAGCGTCGCGGCATATTGGTCGACCGCGATGGTCGGGAGCAGGCGGCCCTGGCCGACATCGTCGGGGGTGTTGCTGCCGATCGCGGGTGGCGTGCCGTAGATCGCCTTGCCCTTGACCGCGCCGCCCATCACGAAATGCATCGATCCCCAGCCATGGTCGGCGCCGTCGCTGTTCGAGGTCAGGGTGCGGCCGAAATCGGAAGCGGTGAAGGTCGTCACGCGATCGGCGACGCCCAGCGCGACCGTGGTGTCGTAGAACGCCTTCATCGCATTGGCGACGAGCCCCATCTGCACCGGATGCTGCGCGGCCAGGCTGTCATGCATGTCGAACCCGCCGAGCGAGACGAAGAACACTTGTCGCTTGGCGCCGAGCTCGGCCGAGACCGAGATCATCCGCGCGACCATCTTGAGCTGGTCGGCAAGGTTGTTGCCGGTCGGGAACAGCGTGAAATTGCCCGCCGGTGCGCCCGCCAGCGCGCCCGACAGCTGGGCATAGGTGTCGAGCGCGCGCTTCGACACCCTGGCGTGCTCGTTGGCGAGCAGGTTCGACGAACTGCCGGTCATCAGCGTCTTGAGCGTGCTCATCGCGGCAGTCGAACCGTAAAGCGAGCTGGCATTGTTGAGCAGGGCGATCGGTCCACCGGTGCCGACTGCATATTGCACCGCGGTCTTGCCGGTCAGGTAGACGGCATTGCCGCTGGTGTTGACACAGGTCAGCGTCGCCGATCCGTTACCACTCTGGAACAGGTCGCCGATCCGCCCGCCCCAGCCCGAGGTCGCGCCTTCGGGATTGGAGGCCTGGAAATAGCTCTGCTGGTCGTTGTGGCTGAACAATTTGGGCGGGAGGCGAACCGAATTGGCCTGATATTGCGCCTTGGTGGTCGGCATGACGAGCGTGCCGACGTTGAGCGCGACGGCCAGTTTGCCCGCGTCGAACACCGGCAGCAGCGGCGCCATCGCCGGCGCCAGCGCATATTGCCGCCCGCCGAGGCTGTTGGTCGGATTGAGCGCCGTCGCGGTCAGCGCGTCGCGCGAGAGCGCGATGTTCGATCGCGCGGCCTGGTAGAGATTGTAGCTCGCCTGGTCATAAGGCGGCAGCGTGTTGGCGTAATCGTTGCCGCCATAAAGGAACACGCAGACCAGCGCCTTATAGTCGCTCGATACCGCGGCGGCGGCTTCGCCGATCGCGGCAAGGCTGGTGACGAACGGCGCGGCGACCCCGGCGAGGCCGAGCGCAGCGCTGCGGCGAAGGAAAGCGCGGCGCGACTGGTCGTGATCGAACGGGCTCATCACTTCACCGTGAGGAAATCGGGCGCGGCGAGCGTCAGCACGATCGCGATCTTGGCCCGGTTGGTGGTGCCGTTGGTGGCGGTGGCGGAGACGCTGTCGACTGCCGCCTTGATCGACGCGACGGTCGCGCCGGAGAGCTGGCCGGCGGCGAGCACTGTGTTGACCTCGGCGACCAGGGCGTCGCTGTCGGCCGCCTTGGCGACAATGTCGGTATAGTCGGCCTTCACGTCGCCGGTGCCGTTATTGACCAGCGCATTCATGTAATTGACGTAGGCGACCACCGATTGCTCGTTGGTGATCTGGAATTCGGGCGCGACCAGGCCGGCGCTCGATATCGCGGTGTTGGGGGGCGAATAGCCGGGGCGGAAGAAGTTGAACACCGACGGCGCGTGGCCCATCGACTGGCCGAGCCGGGTCGAACCGCTGCTGGTGTCGCCGATCGCCCAGGCGCTCGACGGCGAGGCGACGTTGAACGCCCGGGCCCAGCCGGTCAGCCGCATCACCGGCTCGCGCAACTTGCCCGCGCTGGTGCCGGTCAGCGCGCTGTCCGAGCGCGCTTCGCTATCGGTCAGGATCGCGCGGATCACCGCCTTCATGTCGCCGCGCACGCCCGCGCCGTTATTGGCGAACGTTGCCGCGACGCGCCCGATATAAGCCGCGGAAGGGTTGCTGGTGACGAGCCGCTGGATCAATTGCTTCGACACGAACGGCGCGACATTGGCGTGCGCGAAGATCGTATCGAGCGCGGTCTTGATCGCCGCCATGCCGCCGCCCGAGACGCTGATGCCGAGGAAGCTGGCGCTGCCGGTCTCGTTGATCGCGGCGTTCATCACCAGGGGCTGGCGGTAGCGATTGGGAGTCGAGCTGTCGGTGCTGGCGAGCGTCAGCCCGGTGAAGACGCGGGCGAGGCCGCTGACATCGGCCTGTGTATAGCTCTCGACCGGCGACGATCCGCCGACCGGTGAGCCGTCCATGTTGAGCTTGTAGAGCCCGATCGTGAACAGCTGCATCAACTCGCGGGCGTAATTCTCGTCGGGCACCGCGCCGCTGGCATTGGCCTTGCGATTGCCGAGGAACGTCAGGAACGACGCCATCGCGGCGTTGGTCGTGATCCTGTCCATGATGTCGCGGAAATTGCCGAACGCATTGTCGAGCAGCAGGTCGACATAGGCGGCCATCGCGAACTGGCGCCAGTTGAGGTCGACGCCGTCGATGCCGACCACCAGCATGTCGAGCAAGGCCATGCCGACGCGCTGGCGCAACTGGTCGGGCTCGGCGATCAGCTGGCGCCACATCGTGGGATCGAAGCCGGCGGTCGAATTGATGTTGGCGGCGGCCGAATAGCCGTTGGCGACCAGCCAGTCCCAATGCGTCGTCGCGCGCGGCATCGCGAACTGGTCGCTGATCCAGTTGTCGTAGCCACGGGCGATCACGGCGTTGATCGCGGCGCGGGTGGCGCCCATCGTCGCCTGGCCGAGGAAGCGGCTGGCCTGGATATCGGTCGGCGCGACGATCACCGGGGGAGGCGGCGGCGACGGGGATGCCCCGGTCGGGCTGGTGACGTCGCCGGCGCCACAGGCGGCGAGCGCCAGCGCCGAGGCGACGACCGTGACGGCCGGCAAGGGCACGCCGCGATCGGCGGGCGCCACCTCCGGGTCGGGCGTGTCGCGCCCGGCGAGATCGATGCTGTCCACTGGCCCCTTTGCCCCCTTCGAGCCCTTAACGTACCCGCCGGCGACTCCCTTCGCCAACGGCCGCTTCGGCCCTTTCGTCGTGGAGGCTAACCGGACTAACGCACCGGATTCGCAACGAACCTTGTGAAGAAATGGGTAAGCATGACCGCGCTCGAGCGGCCAACCCGCCGGCCAGTCCGCCCCGGAATTTCACCGGAGCGGTGGGCCGATGGTTTAGAGGGAGAGTACCCCCGCCACCAGCGCCAGAGTGCCGGCGGTCACCGCGATGGTGGCCAGCGTCTCGATCATGCGCATGGTTGCTACTCCAATGCCGGTTGAGCCCGGCAGTGGGAATATGGGAATAGTTGCGTGGTTGCGCAACATTGTTGCTTGCGTTCGCAGTTGCAGCATTTGCAGGCGTTAACCTGCCTGGTTACCGTCATCCCGGCCTTCAGCCGGGGTGACGATACGGTCAGCCGAATACCCGGGCGAAGATCGTGTCGACATGCTTGAGGTGGTAATCGAGGTCGAACTTCTCCTCGATCTCGGCCGGCGACAAGGCCGCGGTGACTTCGGGATCGGCCTTGAGCAATTCGAGCAGCGACAATTCGCCGTCCGATTCCCACACCTTCATCGCGTTGCGCTGGACGAGGCGGTACGAATCCTCGCGGCTCACTCCGGCCTGGGTGAGGGCAAGCAGCACGCGCTGCGAATGGACGAGGCCGCCCATCTTGTTGAGGTTCTTTTCCATCCGCGCCGGATAGACGAGCAATTTGTCGACCACGCCGGTCAGGCGGGCGAGTGCGAAGTCGAGCGTGATCGTCGCGTCGGGGCCGATATAGCGTTCGACCGACGAATGGCTGATGTCGCGCTCGTGCCACAAGGCGACATTCTCCATCGCCGGGATTGTCGCGCTGCGCACCATCCGGGCAAGGCCGGTGAGGTTCTCGGTCAGCACCGGGTTGCGCTTGTGCGGCATCGCCGACGAGCCTTTCTGCCCGGGCGAGAAATATTCCTCCGCCTCGAGCACTTCGGTGCGCTGGAGATGGCGGATTTCGACCGCGAGCCGCTCGATCGACGAGGCGATCACGCCGAGGGTCGCGAAGAACATCGCATGGCGATCGCGCGGGATGACCTGGGTCGAGACCGGCTCGACGGACAGGCCGAGCTTTTCGGCGACATGCGCCTCGACGCGTGGGTCGATATTGGCGAAGGTGCCGACCGCGCCCGAGATCGCGCAGGTCGCGATGTCGGCGCGCGCCGCGACCAGCCGCGCGCGGTTGCGCGCGAACTCGGCATAGGCCTCGGCAAGCTTGAGCCCGAAGGTGACCGGCTCGGCATGGATGCCGTGGCTGCGGCCGATCGTCGGGGTGAGCTTGTGCTCCCTGGCGCGGCGCTCGAGCACGACGAGCAACGCGTCGATATCGGCGATCAGGATGTCGGACGCCTGCGCCAGCTGCACTGCCAGGCAGGTGTCGAGCACGTCGGACGAGGTCATGCCCTGGTGCATGAACCGGGCTTCGTCGCCGACATTTTCCGCCACCCAGGTCAGGAAGGCGATGACGTCGTGCTTGGTCACCGCCTCGATCGCGTCGATCGCGGCGACGTCGATCGCGGGATTGGTCGCCCACCATTTCCACAAGGCGGCGGCGGCCGCTTTGGGCACGACGCCCAGCTCGGCGAGCGCGTCGGTCGCGTGCGCCTCGATCTCGAACCAGATCCGGTAGCGCGCTTCGGGCGTCCAGATCGCGGTCATGTCGGGACGGGAATAGCGCGGGACCATGAAGGGCCTTTCGATCAGGAGCGGCGGGGACGCCGCGCCGATAGCAAGCGTTTCGTCGCGCGGCTAGGCCAGCGCCCAGCGATATCGCCCGGTGATCGGCCAATCGAGCAAGGCATCCTCCTCGCGCGCGCCCGACCCGATATTGTGGATGATCAGCGGTGCGCGGCTCCCGCGCCGGTCGGACACGATCCCGATATGCGTGCCGGTGCCCGACACTAAAGAGGTGAAGATGTCGCCCGGTTGCCAGCCCCAGCCATCGGTCGGCACCGCCAGCGCGAGATGCTGCCGCGCGAACCAGGTGCGCAGATTGGGCACGCGGCGATGGTCGATATTGCGGTCGGGCGCGCTCAGGCCCCATTTGCGGGGATAAGCAGTGAAACTGGCGCGCATATCGGCATTGACCAGCGCCTGCAGGTCGAGCGCAAAGGCGTCGCGATAGGCGCGGATCACGACATCGGTGCACACGCCTTTCTCACGCGGCACGTCGCCATTGGGGAAAGGCAGCACGGTATAAGCGGAATCATAATGGATCGTGGTACCGACCTGGCGCCGCGCCATCGCGATCAGCCGGGCCGCGCGTGGTGTCGTCGGCAAGGCAGGCGCACTGGCCGCCGGTGCCCTCGCGCAGCCGGTCAGCGCGGCACCTGCTCCCAGCAACAACGACCGGCGATCCAGCACTCGCGACCTCCCGCACCAAGCGCCGCGATCATGCGTGCGCGCGCGCCTTTGTCCAGCGGCGTCGCGTGTGGCGATGAAACAAGGGTTCCCGAAAATCGTGCTTCGGCTCGTCGCAAGCAGCGCACGACTCCAAGACGAATCGCGCAACGCCTGCGACAAATCGAGCCTTCACATCCTTAATTCCGGACCCATATCGAAAGTCGAGGGTTCTAGTCGAGCCATTCGAGCGGATCGCGGTAAGTCGCGCTTCGCAGAAAACGGTCCTAATTGCAAGGAGAGATATCGTGTTGAAACAGATATTGCTCGCCAGTGCTGTGTTGATTTCTACGCCGGCACTTGCCCAGAACAAACCAGCGGTGCCAGATACTCCGCCGCCCGCGCCGGTTACTCCGGCCGAACCCGCGCCTGCTACGCCGCCGGCGGCGGCGCAGCCTGCGCCGCAGACCACGGCACCGGCGCCGACCGCTGCCGTTCCGGCAGCACCGGCCACCGCCGATGCGCAACCAGCCCCGCCGGCCGATCCGGCTGCACCTGCGCCTAACGCACAGGCAGCCAATCCGGCTCCCGCGGACCCGGCAACCGCTGCTGCCGCCCCCGGGCCGGCGCAGCCCGGCGCCACCGCCACCAGTGGCGCGCAGGTCGCGGACGTCGTGAACAGCGAGTTCCCGACCTATGACAAGAACAGCAACGGCTCGCTGTCCAGGCCCGAGTTCAGCGCGTGGATGACGGCGCTCCGGAGCAAGGCCGATCCGTCGGTCAAGGATGACGCCGCCAACAAGGCGTGGGTCGCGCAGGCCTTCACCCAGGCCGATTCGGACAAGTCGAAGACGATCTCGAAGGACGAGCTGACCAACTTCCTGTCGCAGGGTCAGAAGGCGTCGTAACACTCCCGACGCCCACGCAGGAGGGCCGCCGCGTTTTCCCCTTGGCGCGGCGGCCCTTTCTTTTGTGGGCATTGCACGGCCCGACCTCCCCCAGGTCGTCACCCCGGCCTTGTGCCGGGGTCCGCCGGGAGGCGCGCGCCACGGCTAGAGGTTCAGGGACCGGGTTCGCGGCACGGCAGATCCCGGCACAAGGCCGGGGTGACGGTCATGTCACCGCGAATGGAAGAAATCGTAGACCTGCTGCGCGACCGCGGCGCTGACGCCCGGCGCTTTCTTGAGATCGTCCAGACTCGCGCCCCTGACCGCGCGCGCAGTGCCGAAATGCATCAGCAACGCCTTCTTGCGCGCCGGGCCGATCCCCGGCACCTCGTCGAGCGGCGACGCACCGATCGCCTTGGCGCGTTTCTCGCGGTGCGCGCCGATGGCGAAGCGGTGGACCTCGTCGCGCAGCCGCTGGAGATAGAACAGAACCGGGGAGTTGACCGGCAGGGTCAGCTCGCGGCCGTCCATCAGATGGAATACCTCGCGACCCTCGCGGCCGTGATGCGGCCCCTTGGCGACGCCGACCAGGCAGACGTCCTCGATCCCCATTTCCTCGAGCACGCCCTTGACCGCGTTGAGCTGGCCGCGCCCGCCGTCGATCAGCACGAGGTCGGGCCAGTCGCCGGCATCGCGATCGGGATCCTCGGCCTGCGCGCGCGCGAAGCGGCGGCCGAACACCTCGCGCATCATCGCGAAATCGTCGTCGGTCGCGGCCTGCTTGATGTTGAACTTGCGATACTGGCCCTTGCGGAAGCCCTCGGGTCCCGCGACGACCATCGCGCCGAGTGCATTGGTCCCCTGGATATGGCTGTTGTCGTAGATCTCGATCCGGTCGGGCGGCTCGGCCAGCTCGAACAGGTCGGCCACCTCGCGCAGCAATTTCGCCTGGGTCGTGCTTTCGGCCAGCCGGCGGTCGAGCGCCTCGACCGCGTTGCGCTTGGCCTGCTCCATCAGCCGCCGCCGGTCGCCGCGCTGCGGGACCGACAAGGCGACCTTGTAGCCGTTACGCTCAGCCAGCGCTTCCGCAAGCAATTCGCCCTCGATCAGCTCGCGGTCGAGCAGGACGGTCCGCGCCGGCGGCACTTCCTCGTAGAACTGGCCGAGGAACTGGGTCAGCACCTCGTCCTCGGGCACGTCGTTGGTGTGCGCCGGGAAGAAGCTGCGGTGCCCCCAATTCTGCCCGCCGCGGATGAAGAAGGCCTGGATGCCCATGACGCCTTCCTTCGATGCCAGCGCGAAGACATCGGCGTCGCCGACGCCCTCGGCATTGATCGCCTGCGTGCCCTGGATGAAGGTGAGCGCCTTCAGCCGATCGCGCAGCACCGCGGCGAGCTCGAAATCCATCGCCTCGGCCGCGGCAGTCATCTGCTGGCCAAGCTTGGCCTGCACCTTGGTTGATTTGCCGGCCAGGAAGTCCTTCGCGTCGCCGACCAGCTCGGCATAATCGGCCTCGCCGATCCGTCCGACGCACGGCGCCGAGCAGCGCTTGATCTGGTAGAGCAGGCACGGCCGGTCGCGGGTCTTGAAGAAGCCATCGGTGCACGATCGCAGCAGGAACAGCTTCTGCAGTGCGTTGAGCGTGTTGTTGACCGACCCCGCGCTGGCGAACGGGCCGTAATAATTGCCTTTGATCTTGCGCGCGCCGCGATGCTTCTGGATCCGCGGGAAATCGTGGTCGGCGCGCAGCAGGATGAACGGGAAGGACTTATCGTCGCGCAGCAGCACGTTGTAGGCGGGACGGAAGCGCTTGATCAGCTGCGCCTCGAGCAGCAACGCCTCGGCCTCGTTGTTGGTCGTGACGATCGTCATCGACCGGGTCTGCGCGACCATCCGCTGCAGGCGCTTGGGCAGGCGGTCGACCTGAGTGTAATTGGTGACGCGGTTCTTCAGCGCGCGCGCCTTGCCGACATAGAGCACGTCGCCGCGCGCATCCTGCATGCGATAGACGCCCGGGCGCGCCGGCAGGGTCTTCAGGACGTTGCGGATCGCCGCCACGCCAGTCGCGAGATCGGGCGCCTCACCGCTGCCGCGGACGGCGTAGGTGGCTTTCTCTTCGTTGAAGCGGGTCGGCGAATTGGGGTCGGACATGCGGGGAGGAATCTAGGGATTCCGCGTGGGTAATGCCACCGTCTTGGGGTGGCGTGATTATCCCCAAGCTCGTCGTCCCGGCCTTGCGCCGGGATCCGCCGAGCCTCGCCGCCCGTGCCGTGAGCCTCCTGGCCCACGCCTGCCTCCCGGCGGATCCCGGCACAAGACCGGGATAACGACAAAAGAAAGGCCCCTCCGACACATTCGAGTCGAAGAGGCCTATCCTGCATAGCTATCCCGTTTCCGGGAGCGCGGTTACTTCACCGCAGCGAGGTCCGCCGCGAGCTTCTTGAGCAGATCGTCGCTCAGCATGCCGTTCGAATAAGGCGCGACTGCATTGAGGCTCATCGCCTTGAACGCGTCGTAGGACGGGTGCTGGCTGATGTCGCTGCCAAGGTCCTTGTCGAGCACGGCCTTGGCACCGGGATTGCCGACGATGTCGACGATCGGCGTATCGAGGTTGAACTTGGCGGCAGCGGCCGGTGCCGCCGGCGCGGCGGCGGGTGCCGCGGCAGGAGCGGGTGCAGGCGCGGGAGCCGGCGTCGTCTGGGCGAAAGCGGGCGTGGCGGCGGCGATCAGGGCAATGGCGATAAGCGACTTCATTTTTCTCTCCCGGTAAACGAGTCGCGCCCGTATCTGGGCGCGAACGGCGTCCGAATTATGGCAAATGGTAACGATGTCATTCCGGCCGGGTCGAGCCGCCGGACGTTCGGGTGCAATCGATCAGGCGCGGTGTTCGTCCCAGCGGTCGAATTCGAACGCGATCGAGCCTTCGACCAGCCGTTCCCACAAATCGCCCACCAATTCGGACGGGATACCGAGCCGCTCGGCGGCGGCCTTGGCGTTGGTGATGACCTGTGCCTTGCGCGGCTCGTCGCGGACGGTGCCGCGATCCTGCTTGATCCGTCCGGCCGCGGTCATGAAGCGGAAGCGGATGGCGAGCAGCTCGACGATCTGCTGGTCGAGCGCGTCGACCCCGGCGCGCACCTCGGCCATGGTCTGACAATCTTCGGGGAGGATCATGGCCGTGTCCTGGCCCAGTTTCGCGGGCCGGGAAAGATCAGTTGAGCCGGCCGAGACCAGCGATGGTCTTGTCGACCAGCGGCTTGTCGGCAGCGGCGCCATGCGTCTCGGCAATGATCGTCGCGGCAGCCTTGGCGGCGACGTCGGCAGCCTTGGCGCGGACCTCGGCGAGCGCGGCGCGCTCGGCGGCGCCGATCTTGTCCTCGGCCATCTTGCCGCGGCGCGCGACCAGGTCGGCGGCGTCGGCTTCGGCCTTGGCGATCAACGCGGCGGCTTCCTGCTCGGCATGGTGGACGATCGCCTCGGCGTCGCCCGCGCTGGCCTTGGCCTTCGCCTTGGCGTCGGCAAGCAATGCCTCGGCCTCGGCGCGGATCGCCTTGGCCTCGTCGAGCTGGCGACGCGTCTCGGCGATGCGGCCGTCAAGCGCCTCGGCGATCTTCTTCGGCGCCTTGGCCACGAAGATCGCGAGCAGGATGAAAATCGTCAGGCCGACATAGACCCAGCCTTCGGCACCAAGGCCGAGCAGGGTCGGGCCTTCTTCCTCGCCATGCGGCGCTGCGCCGTTTGCCTGGGTGGTCGCGACGGGGGCGGCAGTCATCATCATATCCTCAGCCCAGGGCGCCGCGTGCGGCACCCGCCGCGACGCTGTCGGCCGGGCGCTTGCCGGTCAGGCGCTCGACGATGTCGGCGGCGGCGCCGGCGGCGACACCTTCGATCTCGGCGAGCGTCGCTTCACGCGCCGCGTTCAGCTCGGCTTCGGCCTTGGCGGCCTTGTCCGCGATCGCGGCGTTCGACGCCTTCAGCTTTGCCTCGATCGCCACGGCGGCAGAGGTACGCGCCTCGGTCACCCGGGCGCGCGCCCCGTCCTGCGCGGAGGCGATGCCGGCAGCGTAGTCGGCGGCCATCCGGTCAGCCTCTGCCTTCGCGGTCTCCGCGGTACGGATATCGCCCGACACCTGATCCTCGCGCGCCTGCATGACCTTGCTCACCTTGGGCAGGGTCAGGCGGACGATCCCGAAATAGAGAATGGCAAAGAAGATCGCGAGCCACAGAACCTGTGACCACAGCAACCCTGAGGTGAACTCGAATTGAGGCATGACCGTCCGATCCGTTCAGTCGATGGCAACGCGCCGGCGCCCTTGGGCGCGCAGGCGCATTTCCCTTACGAGAACGCGAGCGCCAGCGCGACGACGGCGGCGATCAGGCCGAGCGCCTCGGTCACGGCGAAGCCGAAGATCAGGCGGCCGCCGAGCTTGGCGTCGGCCTCGGGATTGCGCGATACGCCGTTCAGATACTGGCCGAAGATGTTGCCCACGCCGATCGCCGCGAAGCCCGCGCCCATCGCCGCAAGGCCGGCACCGATCTTAGCTGCAGTTGCCACGTCCATTTGAAAATCCTTCTCGTTTGAACTCAGTTACTTAGTGAAGATTGATCGCGTCGTTGAGGTACAAGGAAGCGAGCAAAGCGAAAACATAGGCCTGGACGACCGCGATCAGCACTTCGAGCGCCGACAAGGCGACGTTCACCGCGAGCGGCACGACGCCGAACACATAGGGCAGCGCGCCGAACGAGCCGAGTGCGACCACGAAGGTGCCGAACACCTTCAGCAGCACGTGGCCCGCGGTCATGTTGGCGAAGAGACGAATGGCGAGCGTGAACGGGCGGCTGAGGAAGCTCAGCACCTCGATCACGAACACGAACGCGCCCAGGAAGATGTTGGCGTCGTGCGGCCAGAACAGGCTGAAGAAATGCAGGCCGTGGCGTGCGAAGCCGACGATGCAGACGGTCGCGAAGACGATGATCGCGAGGCCCAGGGTCACCGCGATATGGCTGGTCGGGGTGAACGAGCCGACCCACGGGATCAGGCCGAGGATGTTGCACGCCAGCACGAAGATGAAGATCGAGAAGATCAGCGGCGCGAACTTGCGTCCTTCGGGCCCGACATTCTCGTCGAGCATCTTCCTGACGAAATCGTAGACATATTCGACCGCGGCCTGCCAGCGGCCCGGAACGAGCTGCGGCTTCGCGGTGCCGACGAACAGGAACACCGCGATCCCGGCCAGCGCTATGGCCATCCACAAGGACGAGTTGGTGAACGACAGATCGTACCCACCCGCCTTGATCGGGTGCAGAACCTTGATCGCGAACTGTTCCATCGGGCCGGCCACGGCGTCGGTCCTTTACTTGGTGGTGTCGTCGGCGTCGAATTGCGCCGAGGTCTTCATGGCGCGATACACGCCGGCGATGAAACCGAGCACCAGCAGGGCGATCATCACCCAGGGCGTGGTGCCGGCGTAGCGATCGATGAAATAACCGATCGCTGCGGAGACCAGGACGACGCCGACGAACTCGATGCCGACCGCCCAGCCGCGGCTCTCCGCCGCGCCTTCAGCGGCGGTTACCGGCTTCTCGATCTGCGCCTTCGCATCCGCGATGCGGCGATCGAGATCGTCATTCTGGCGGTCGTCGGCCAACGCGAAAAACATCCTGATAAGAAAACGCCGCCACACTCAACAAGCGGGCGACGACGGGCATGCGGAAGCCGCGGCTCCCGTTTGCTGGGGGCCGTTTAGGTAGCCCAAAGGGCCGAGTCAACCATTGTGGCGGCAATGCGGTTTGCACCGCAGCAATAGCATGGATACCGCTCGGGCAATGGCGGAGGAATCGGACAAGAACGGGCATCGTGCGCGGCTGCGCGGGCGATTGCTTGCCGATCCCGACGGACTGCTCGACCACGAGTTGGTCGAATATCTGCTCGCGCTCGCGATCCCGCGGCGCGACACCAAGCCGCTGGCCTATCAATTACTGCGCGAGTTCGGCGGGATTGGTGGATTGCTCACCGCCAGTCCGGAGGAGATCGCGCGAGTCAAGGGAATGGGCGACACCTCGGTCGCGGCGATCCGGATCGCACATGCCGCGGCGATCCGGCTGCTTCGCGCCGAGGTCGCCGACAAGCCGGTCCTGTCCAACTGGCAGGCATTGCTCGACTACCTCCGCGCCGACATGGCGCATCACGGCGTCGAGCGCGTTCGCGTGCTTCATCTCAACACGCGCAACATGCTGATCCGCGACGAATTGATGGGCGAGGGCACGGTCGATGAGGCGCCGGTCTATGTCCGCGAAGTGATCCGCCGCGCGATGGACCTGAAATCGGCGGCGATCATCCTGGTCCACAACCACCCGTCGGGCGACCCCTCGCCAAGCCGGGCGGATATCGACCTGACGCGGTCGGTGATCGAGGCGGGAAAGAAACTGGGGATCGCGGTCCACGACCATGTCATCGTCGGGACCCGGGGATTTACGAGTTTGCGTGGGCAGGGGTTGATCTGACCCTCCGTCATGCCGGACTTGATCCGGCACCCCGCTTCTTCTTAGTCGTGAAAGCGGGACCCCGGCTCAAGGCCGGGGTGACGATGGATTAGGCAGTCGCGTCCTGTCCCGCATAGACCCGGTCGCGAAAGTCGCGAATCCGCTGATTGAGATCGACCAGTCCTTCGCCGGGCATGCCACTCGTCTCCATCAGCCGTTCGGCCAGGCATCCCGCCTCGGCGCGCAATTTCTCGCCCGCCGCGGTAGTCTCGATCAGCACTTCGCGCTCATTCTTCGGGTTGCGCGTGCGCGTCACCAGCCCGGCGGCCTCGAGCCGCTTGAGCAAGGGGGTCAAGGTGCTCGATTCGAGTGCGAGCCGATCGGCCAGCCCGCCTACCGTCTGCTGCCCTTCGTGCCACAACACATTGAGCACGAGGAATTGCGGATAAGTGATCCCCATCTGGTCGAGCAGCGGCTTGTAGGCGCGCTGTACCGCCATGCTCGCGGAATAGAGCGCGTAGCAGAGCTGCTGGTCGAGTTTCATCACGTCCATCGATCGTCCCCGGAAAAAATCACCACCAATCATATATCGCGATAAGTTTTGTCTTGACAAGGGAGCGACGCGCCCTATTTGGCACTTCAGCGATAACAGTTATCGCGATAAATATGGAGCGAGAGACATGGACATCCTGTACAGCACGCGCAGCACCGTCACCGGCGGCCGCACCGGCCATGGCGCCAGCGAGGACGGTCGCCTCGACGTGACGCTCGAAACCGCCAAGGAACTCGGCGGCACCGGCGGCGACGGCACCAATCCCGAGCAATTGTTCGGCGTCGGCTATGCCGCCTGCTTCCTCGGCGCGGTTCGGTTCGTCGCCGGCCAGCGCAAGATCCGCATCGTCGACGATGCCAGGGTCACCGCGACCGTGGGGATCGGCAAGCGCGACGATGGCCGCGGCTTCGGGCTCGACGTGGCACTGGCGGTCGACCTGCCCGGCATCGATCCGGCGATCGCGCAGGAACTGGTCGACGCGGCGCACGTGGTTTGCCCCTATTCGGAAGCGACCCGCAACAACCTGAATGTCCGTCTTTCGGTGGTCGAGCAGGCTTGACCCGGACTGGTCCCGGCCCCTCGCGGCCGGGACCGCCCGTTGGCAATTGGCAAAATCTTCACCCGTTTTGGCTAACCGGCGGGTGTGACAACGCCGATATTCCTGACTGTCGATACCGAGCTGATGTGGCGCCACCACGCCGCCGGCTGCGACCTTGCCACCCAGGTCGAGCGCTCGCTCGAACCCGCCGGGGTCGGCATTTCCTATCAACTCGACCTGCTCAAGCGCCACAATCTCAAGGCGACGTTCTTCGTCGACCCGATGCCGACCATGGTGTTCGGGCTCGACGCGATCCGCCCGGCGGTCGAGGCGATCGTTGAAGCGGGGCAGGAAATCCAGCTCCACCTCCACCCCAATTGGTCGGGCGCGAAAGCGGGCGATGCCGGCAAGAGCGTCGGCCGGTTCGAGCTGATCGACTATAATCGCGACGAGCAACGCGCGCTGATCGCCGGCGCGCGCGACCTGCTCAAGGCTTGCGGCGCGCCGGACCCGGTGGCGTTTCGCGCCGGAAGCTATGCCGCCAATGACGATACGCTGACGGCTTTGGCCGAACTCGGCTTTGCCTATGACAGCAGCCATAACGGCGCCGACGCGCCCTGGCCGAGCCAGATATCGCTGCCCGAGCGCCAGATCGCGCCGGTCGCGCATTGCGGCGTGATGGAAGTCCCCGTGACGCTGATCGAGGACGCGCCAGGATCGCTGCGCCATTTCCAGATCTGCGCCTTGTCGCTTGGCGAGATGCGCGCCGCGCTCGACCATGCCGGCAGCGAAGGTCACGAAGCGGTGACGATCGTCAGCCATGGCTTCGAGCTCGCCAATCGCGCGGGCACGCGCGCCAATGGCGTCCATGTCGGGCGGTTCGAGGGTCTGTGCGCGATGCTCGCCGACGCGCGCGATACGCTGCCGACCACCTGGTTTCGCGACCGGCCGCGTTTCGTGGGCGTGGGGCAGGCCAATCTGCTCGCGCCCAACATGCTGCGCACGCGCTGGCGCCAGGCCGAGCAATTGTGGTCGAACCTGGTCGAGGAACGCGCGGCATGAGTACCGCGCGCCCGCTGCCGCTGAAATTCCAGATCGGGGCCCGCACGCTCGCCTCGATCCGGCGCGACCTGGTGCGCGTGCCGCTCGATCTCGATGCGGCGATCGACGGGCGGCTGCCCGATCTGCCGCCGCTCGACAGCGATGCCGATGGCTATCTGATTACCTCGCTGCCCGCCGTGCAGCGCCACGCGCTCGCCTGGGCGGCGGGAGCGATGGTCGCCTTCACGCGGCAGACCTACACGCGGTGCTATGCCGACCTGACGATCGGGTTCGATCGCTTTCTCGACGGGCTGTCGTCGAACACGCGATCGAACATCAAGCGCAAGGCCAAGAAGGTCGCCGCGGCGTCGGGCGGGCAACTCGACATCCGGCGTTTCTCGACGCCGGAGCAATTGCGCGACTTCCACGAGATCGCCCGTCGCCTCGCGCTGGCCACTTATCAGGAAAAGCTGATGGGCGCGGGGCTGCCCGACACCGCCGATTTCGTGCAGCGAATGTACGCGATGGCGGCCGAGGGGCGGGTTCGCGCGTGGCTGCTCCATGTCGGCGGTGAGCCCGCGGCGTATCTCTACTGCCCGGTCCATGGCGGCACGGTGATCTACGAATTCGTCGGCCACGATCCGCGCTTCAACGATCTGTCGGTCGGCGCGGTGCTGCAGGTCGAGGCATTGCGCGACCTGTTCGGCGAAGAAGGGCTGACCCGGTTCGACTTCACCGAGGGCGACGGCCAGCACAAGCGCCAGTTCGCGACCGGCGGGGTGGAGTGCTGCGACGTGCTGCTGCTGCGCGCGACGGCGACGAACCGGCTGGCGATCGCGGCGCTTGCCGGATTCGACGGGGCGATGGCGCTGGCCAAGGGCGCGGTGCAACGGTTCGGGTTGGAAGATGTGGCGAGGAAGGTCCGGCGTGCGTCCTAGTTGACGTCCCGGCACAAGGCCGGGGTGACGAGCAAGGCCGGGCGACGTAAGCCTCCTTCATGCACCTCCGCGCAGAAGCCCTGGTCCTGTCGGTCCGCCAGCATGGCGAGCACAATGCCGTCGTCCGCTGCCTGACGCGGGAGAGCGGGCTGATCGCGGGCTATGTTCGCGGCGGACGGTCGCGCGCGTTGCGGCCCGTGCTGCAGCCTGCCAACCTCGTGCTCGGCGAGTGGCGCGCGCGGACCGACGAGCAGCTCGCGAGCCTGACGGTCGAGCTGGTCCACAGCCGCGCGCCGCTCTACAGCGAACCGCTCGCCAGCGCCGCGCTCGAATGGGTCACCGCGCTGACCGCGGTCGCGCTCCCCGAAAGCCAGCCCTATCCGCGGCTCCATGGCGCGCTCGACGGCATGATCGGCGCGATCGAGGCGGCCCCCGCGGCGCGCGGCTGGGCAGTGGCGCTGGTCCGCTATGAGGATCTGCTGCTTGCCGAACTCGGTTACGGACATGACGATGTGCCCGCCGTTACCGGAGAGTCCAGCTGGCCCGATATCCTTGCCGCACTGGCGCTGACCGGGCGCGAGATCGAGGCGCATCTGCTCACCGATCGCCGCGCCGAGGCGCTGGCCGCGAGGGGGCGGCTGATCGATCGGCTCAAGCGCGCGGTTGCGTGATACGAAATCGGGCGGCTAAGGGCGCCAGACGAAAGGAACGCGCGTGCCCTTGATCGCCTTGCTGCCCGGAGACGGGATCGGACCCGAAGTCATTGCCGAGGCGCGCCGCGTGCTCGACGCGCTGGCGCTCGATTTGAGCTTTGAGGAGGCACCGGTCGGCGGGCAGGCCTATCTGCGCACCGGCCAGCCGCTCCCGCCCGACACGCTGGCGCTGGCCAAGCGCGCCGATGCGATCCTGTTCGGCGCGGTCGGCGATCCGCAATTCGATGCGCTCGAACGCCGCCTGCGCCCCGAGGCCGCGATCCTCGGCCTGCGCCGCGAGCTGGGGCTGTTCGCCAATCTGCGCCCGGCGACGCTGACCCCGGGGCTCGAGGATGCCTCGCCGCTCAAGCCCGAAATCGCCAGGGCGATCGACATGCTGATCGTGCGCGAGCTGACCGGCGACGTCTATTTTGGCGAGAAGGGGCGGCGGGTCGGCCTCGGCGGCGTGCGCGAGGGCCATGACCTGATGCGCTACGACGAGACCGAGGTCGAACGCATCGCGCGCGTCGGGTTCGAGACCGCGCGCCGCCGCCGCCGGAAGCTGTGTTCGGTCGACAAGGCCAATGTGCTCGAGACCTCGCAATTGTGGCGCGACATCGTCAACGAAGTCGCGGGCGATTACGAGGACGTCGAGCTGACCCACATGTATGTCGACAATGCCGCGATGCAGCTGGTGCGCAATCCCGGCCAGTTCGACGTGATCGTCACCGGCAATCTGTTCGGCGATATCCTGTCCGACCAGGCGAGCATGTGCGCGGGGTCGATCGGCATGCTGCCCTCGGCGTCCTTGTCGAGCTGGCGGTCGAGCCTGGGCCTGTACGAGCCGATCCATGGCTCCGCACCCGATATTGCCGGGCAAGGCAAGGCCAACCCTTGCGCGACGATCCTGTCGGCGGCGATGATGCTGCGCCATTCGCTCGATCTCGCCGGGCCGGCCGATCGCGTCGAGGCAGCGGTGGCCAAGGCGATCGCCGGCGGTGCGCGTACCGCCGATCTCGGCGGCACTTTGTCGACGAGCGCGATGGGCGACGCGGTCCTGGCCGGCCTGTGAGCGAGCAGCTCGACCTCGCGGTCGTCATCCCGACCTTCAACGAGCGCAAGAACGTGCCGCTCCTGGTGGCAAAGCTCGATGCCGCGCTGCAGGGGCTCGCCTGGGAAGCGATCTTCGTCGACGACAACAGCCCCGACGGCACCGCCGATGCCGCGCGCGAACTGGGGCGGACCGATCGCCGCGTGCGCGTGATCCAGCGGATCGGACGGCGCGGCCTGTCCTCGGCGTGCATCGAAGGGATGTGCGCGACCGCGGCGCCGCTGGTCGCGGTGATCGACGGCGACCTCCAGCATGACGAGGCGATCCTGCCGGGCATGGTCAAGGCATTGCACGACGATGCCAGCCTCGACCTGGTGATCGGGTCGCGCTTCGTCGATGGTGGCGGGACCGGCGACTGGGACACCGATCGCGTCGCCAAGTCGGCGCTGGCGACGCGCATCTCGCGTGCCGTGCTCAAGGCCGATCTGCGCGATCCGATGAGCGGGTTCTTCATGATCCGCACCGCGACCGTCCGCGAGCTGACCCCCAATCTCTCGGCGATCGGGTTCAAGATCCTGCTCGACCTGATGACGACCAGCCCGCACGCGCTCAAGTTCGTCGAATTGCCCTACACCTTCCGCACTCGGTCGGAAGGCGAGAGCAAGCTCGACCATGTCGTCGCGATGGAATTCCTGATCGCTCTCTACGACCGCATGTTCGGGCATTTCATCCCGGTGCGCTTCGTGATGTTCTCGGTGATCGGCGCGATCGGCGTGGGGGTGCACATGGCGGTGCTGGCGCTCGCGATGTTCGGGCTGAGCATTCCGTTCCTGACCGGGCAGATCATCGCGGCGGTCGCGGCGATGACGTTCAACTTCTTCGTCAACAACGCGCTGACCTATCGCGACCGGCGGTTGAAGGGCGCGCGCCAGCTGGTCGATGGCTGGATCTCGTTCTGCGCGGTATGCTCGATCGGGCTGATCGCCAATGTCGGCGTGGCCGGGTTCCTCCACGATTTCCGCGACGGCGGCTGGGCGGCGTCGGCGATGGTCGGGGTACTGATCGGCGCGGTGTGGAATTATGCGCTGTCGAGCCGGTTTGTCTGGGGGCGGTACTAACCCAACCCGTCATCCGGCCTTGTGCCGGGATCCACCGCGCGTCGAGGGATGACGATACGGCCTAAGGCCAGGTCGAAAACCACATCCAGTGCTGGAACGCCTGGTCGTTGGGCAGTGGCGCCGCCGACAGGATCGGGAAGAAATAGACCGCGATCCCGAACGCCAGGATCGCGAAGCCCTCGTCCCAATAAGCGAACCGTTTCCGGCAATAATGGTCGAACGCCGCTGCCAGCGCGATCGCCAGGAAGATCGACGGCAGGTAATAATAATAGAAGAATCCCAGCGACTTGGGGATGATCGCCCAGATCAGGTAGCTCGCCAGCCATAGCAGGCCGGCGACCAGGGGCTTGCGGTCGCCATCCTGCAGCCACGCCCAGATGCACGCCGCGACCGCGACCAGTCCGGCCCAGCAGATCGCCGGATTGCCGATCATCAAGATGCCGCGCATCGCTCCGTCGGCTGGTTCGTAGAAATACCAGATCGGGCGGATCAGCAGCGGCCAGCTCCACCAGTCGGACTGGTAATTGTGGTGCGGCAGCACCTGGGTCTGCTGCGCGTACATCAGCTCCTGGAACGGCAGCAGCCCGGCGAGCGTCATCGGGTCGTCGTGATAGAAGAACATCGGGGCAAAGGTCGCGAAATAGGTCGCGATCGAGACCAGCCCGAACACCGCCAGCCCGGGAATGGCGGGCAGGCCGGCCCAGTGATGCTGGTCCTTGCCCGACAGCAGGGATGCGACCGGCCGTTTGGCGTCGACCGCGTCGCGCCAGCGCACCGCGAGGAAGCCGATCCCGGCCCAGGCGACATAGGGCACGGCTGCCCATTTCGACCCGACTGCCAGCCCGAACAGCAATGCCGACAGGATCCAGCGCGGCCACACCTTGCCCGGCGGCGCGCGCATCGCCCACAGCAGCGCCGCGATCGCGCCGACGGTAAAGACGGCGAGGAAGCCGTCGATCATCGCGATCCGCGCTTCGATATAGATGGTGAAGTTGAGCAGGGCGAAGATCGCCGCGAACACGGCCGGGCGCATCCGCCGGTAGAGCTGCCAGACGATCGCGAACACGCCCATCACCGTCGCCGATCCCGCGATCGTGGCGAAGAAGCGCCAGCCGAACGGATTGTCGCCGAACAGGGCGATGCCCGCGGCGATCAATTCCTTGGCGACCAGGGGATGCTCGGTATTGACCGGGCTCGACAGCGCCAGCAGCGCGCGCGCCGCCGGGACGTAATGAAGCTCGTCGAACACGAAGCGCGACGGGATGGTCAGGCCCCACAGGAACAGCGCCTCCGCGGCCAGCCCGATCAGGATCGCGACGAGAAACGGGCGGGAACGCAAATGCATCCCCGCCCGCTTAGCGTGCCGTTCGCGCCGACGCGACGCGAATTTCGATGGCTTGTTCTCGCGGAAGCGTGGTCACCCTCACCCTTCCGGCGCTTGGCGCCCCCCCTCTCCCAATGGGAGAAGGAAGGGGCCCGCGAGCCGAAGGCGAGTGGGAAGGGTGAGGGTCGAGGTTGGAGTTACCAACTCCCTTCACGCATCCGGCGCTGCCGTTCCTGCTCGCGGGCAGTGTCGATCGGCGGCACCGACGCGCCTTCGGGGATCGGTCCCGCGGGTTCGTAGGTCGCGATGATCGTGCCGACGGACGTGACCTTGTGGTCGACCATCTTCAGCGCGCCGGCGGGTGTGCCGTCGCCGAACAGCCTTTTGCCCTTGCCCAGCGTCAGCGGGTAGATCAGCACCGTCAGCCGATCGAGCAGTCCAGCCGACAACAGGCCGGGATAGACTTCGCTCGATCCCCAGATCATCAGGTCGGCGCCGTCGCCCTGCTTCAGGGCAGCGACATCGTCCATGTCCTTCAAGCGATGGCTGTTTTCCCATTCGAGCGGCTGGTCGCCGCGCGTCAGGACATATTTGCCCGCCCGGGTGAACAATTCGCCCAGCCCGGCTTCCTCGCCCTGAACATAGGGCCAGTAAGCGGCGAAGATATCGTAGGTTCGCCGCCCGAGCAGCAGGTCATAGCCCTCGAACGTGGCGCCGAGCGTTTCGTTCGCCGCCTCGTCGGGGAATTTGAACTGCCAACCGCCATGGTCGAAGCCGCCGGTAGTGTCCTCGTTCACGCCGCCGGGCGCCTGCATCACGCCGTCGAGCGATGTGAAGACGGTACCGACGATCCTACGCATCGGCCGTCTCGCCGGCCACCGCGGCCTCGATCGTGGCGATGTCGATCTTCTGCATCGTCATCATCGCGTCCATCCCGCGCTTGGCAGCGGCACGGTCGGGATTGTCCATCGCCTCGAGCAGCACGCGCGGCGTGATCTGCCACGAAAAGCCCCAGCGATCCTTGCACCAGCCGCACTGGCTTTCCGCGCCGCCATTGCCGGTGATCGCGTTCCAATAGCGGTCGGTCTCTTCCTGGTCCTCGGTGACGACCATGAAGCTGACGGCTTCGTCGGGCTTGAACATGGTGCCGCCGTTCAGGCCGACAAAGGCGCGGCCGAGCACGGTGAATTCGACGGTGAGCTCGGTTCCTTCCTCGCCGCCGGGATAATCCGACGCCGCGTGGTGCGCCGCGCCGACATGGCTGTCGGGGAATATGCTGGCGTAGAATTCCGCGGCCTTGCGCGCTTCGCCATGGTCGAACCACAGGCAGGTGGTGAGCTTGTCCATTTTCATCTCTCCTTGGGGGTATTGTTATGAATTGCCCGGGGCGACCGCGCCGAACACGACGCCTTCGGGATCGCTGGCGATGATGATGCGGTCGCCGCCGGGGACGTCCATCGGCCCGGCCATGACCTTGCCGCCGGCGTCGACGACTTTCGCCGCGGTCGCCTCGATATCGGGGGTGCGGAAATAGAAGCGCCAGCCGGGCTGGTCGTGCGCCTGAACGTTCATCGTCGCGCCGATCGTCTGGCCGCCGGCTTCGACGAAGACGTAGTCGCCCATATCGCCCATCGCCATCTTGTCGGGATAGCTCCAGCCGAACGTGTCGGCGTAGAAGCGGTTGCCGGCTTCCTGGTCGGGGGTCAGGAGCTCGTTCCAGTTGCACTTGCCCATGCCCATCCGGTCCCAGGCAGTGCTGTCCTGGTCGCTCGCGCCGCGCATCACGTAGAAGGGGATGCCCTGCGGGTCGCTGACCATCGCGATGCGGCCGACATCGGGAATGTCCCAGGGCGGCAGGTGGACCGCGCCGCCATTGGCCTTGACCTTGGCGACCGAGGCGTCGACGTCGTTGACCCCGATATAGAACAGCCAGGTCGGCTTGGCGCCGTTCGACACCATGTCGTCGGTCAGCCGCATCACGCCGCCGACCATGCCGCCGTCCGCGACGTTGATCATGCGATAGTCCATCTCGCCCATTGGCTGGGCATCGACGGTCCAGCCGATGACATGGTCGTAAAATGCCTTGGCTGCGTCGGGATCGGCCGTATTCAGCTCGTACCAGATCGGCGTGCCTTCGGGATTGGTCATCTCTCTCTCCTGGAATCGAGGGTTATTGCCGGTCGGTGTCGAGGATCGGCGTGAAGCCGCCGAAGATCGCGCGCTGCATGTCGAACCCGGGTTTGAGCGCCTGCATCTCGGGATCCTTCATCACTGCCTCGAACGCCGCATCGCGGGTCGCCTTGTCGGGCCATTCGAGCCAGCCGAAGATCACCTGCTCTCCTTCCTCAGCGGCGACCGCGCGCCTGAAATCGGTCACCTTGCCTTCGGGCACGTCTGCGCCCCAGCCGTCTACCGCGCGGAGTGCCCCGGCTTTGACGAAAAAGCTGTCGATCGCTCGAGAATGGTCGGTGAACGCATCGCGCCCGTCGCCCGGCGCGGGGCCGACAACGGCATCGACATAAGTGAACGCGCCGCCATCGCCGGTGTCATGGGCGGCTTCGAACCCGCCATAGATCATCCGCTGCATGTCGAACGGCGTCTCGCCGTCGGGCTTCATCCGCTCGTCGGCCATCAATTTCTCGGTGGCCGCGTCACAGGTCGCGCGGTCGGGCCACCAGATCCACGAAAAGACGATCTTCTCGCCCGGCTCGGCATTGACTGCCCGGCGCAGGTCGGTGCGCTTGCCGTCGGGAACCGAATCCTCCCAATTCTCGACGATCCGCGTCGCGCCATATTCCATGAAGATCGGCGCGGCCTTCGCCGCCATGGCGAGATAGGCTTGCTTGCCGCCGTCCTTCACCGGAATCACGAAACCCTGGAAATAGGTCATGCCATCATTCCTTCTGCCTTGAGCCAGGCCGCGATGTGCGGCGGGGGAGCGCCGGTGAACCCGGCCATCTGCGCATCGAGCGCGCGTTCGAACGCCGGGCGGGCGATGCCGCGCGCGACATAGGCGGCGAGATTGTCGTATTGCTCGACCAGCCCTTCGCCCGTGATGATGCGCAATACGGAGACCATCATCAGGTCGCCTGCGGTGAACGCGTCGCCGTCGAGCCACCGCTTGTCGCCCAGTCGCCGGGACAACTCACCGAGCCGCTCGTCGATCCTCGTCTCGACCGACGGGCGGCGCGGTTCGGACCAGGGCTGGTTGCGCTCGAACAGCGTGACGATCGCCAGGTCCATGATCGGCGGCTCGACCGTGTTGAGCGCCGAGAACATCCATTCGATTGCTCGTGCTCGCGCACCGGGGTTGGCGGGGAACAGCCCGTCGAACCGCTCGGCGATGTGCAGCACGATCGCGCCGGATTCGAACAGGACGAGGTCGTCTTCCTCATAGGTCGGGACCTGCCCGAACGGCTGGCGGGCGCGGTGGGCGTCTTCCTTCTGCTCACCCTGGCTGAGGTAGAGGACGTCATAGCCCTGGCCCACTTCCTCCAGCGCCCAGCGGACTCTGAGGTCACGCACCTGGCCCTGCGCGAAGGGCGGAACCCAGTCATAGGCCGTGATGATCGGCTTGCTCATTGCTCTCTCCTAGAAGTCATATGCGACGCCTGGGCGTCGTTCTTTCAGACGAGCAGGGCGCGGACGCGGGAGTCGCGCAGCCACAATCCTGCCCATAGCACGAGGCCGAGATAGAGGCCGAACAGCGTGTTGCTGAAAAGGGGCATCTCGGCGCGAACGTTGACCGCGATCGCGCCGCCCAGATAGCCGGTGAGCAGGATCGCGCCGAGGATCGCGGTACGCCGCCACGCATAGAGCGCGGTGCACAAGGCGAGCAGCGTGCCGAGCGCGCGGTAGAGGCCGGAATCGGCGGGCAGGCCGAGCGGCGGGCTATAGGCGATCATCATCGCCGGCGCGAAGATCTTGCCGCCGGCGTCCATGCCGAGGAACAGGATCGCGAGCCCGGTGAGGATGCGGCCGGCCCAGAGCTGGACATGCGGGGGCGATGCCGCCGACGCGGCTTGATAAGTGGTAGCCATTGTCTCTCTCCCAGATTGGATGCGGCGGCGTGCGCCGCGGCCGGTCAGCCGACGATCGGCATGCCGGCGAGTGCCGGATAATTGAGGATCGCGACTCCGGTTGCGGCGAACCAGGCGAGCCCGATGACGGTCGAACGGAAACGGGCGAACATTGTCTTTCTCCCGGATGGGAGGGGCGCGGCGCTCAGGCCGCGACGCCCTCGGGTTGTGGCATGGCGGCCTGCGCCGCCTCGATATCCATGTGCATGACCTCGAACGTGTGACCGTCGGGGTCGTCGAACGCGCGGCCGTACATGAAGCCCATGTCCTGCGGCTCGCGCGTCTCGCGGCCACCGGCGGCGATCGCAGCGTCGGTGATCGAGTCAACCTCGGCCCGGCTGTCGCGCGACAGGCAGATCAACGCGGCGCTGAACGTGTGCGTGTCGGCGATCTGCTTGGTGGTGAAGGTCGCGTAGAAATCGTGCGCGAGCAGCATCACGTGGATCGTGTCCGACCAGACCATGCACGAGGCATTGTCATTGCTGAACATCGCGTTCTTCTCGAACCCGATCGCTTCGTAGAAAGCGGTCGACTTGGCGACGCTGGCGACCGGCAGGTTCACGAAAATCATCTTCGACATCTTTCTTTCCCTTCCCAGGAACCGGTCGCTGCCGCTCCGTCCGGAGGCCGGCGAATCGGCTGACTTGACTTTTATGCGACTCAAAGTTACAAAAAGCAACCATGAAGTTAGAAAAAGTGACTAAGGCTTAAAAAGTGGCGGAAAACCGTTGGTATGACGATGCGTGCGGGACCGCGATGGCGCTCGAACTGGTAGGGGAGCGCTGGTCGCTGCTGATCGTTCGCGAGCTGATGTTCGGGGGCCGCCGGTTCGGTGAGATCAAGGCGGCACTCAATGGGATCAGCGCGAACGTGCTGACCCAGCGGCTCGAGGGCATGGAAGCCGCGGGCATCCTCAAGAAGCGCAAGCTGCCGCCGCCCGCCTCGGTCCAGATCTACGAGCTGACGCGCTGGGGCTATGAAAGCGAACGCGCGATCCAGGAGCTCGGCCGCTGGGCGACGCGCTCGCCCGCACACGATCCTTCGCTGCCGCTGTCGGCGGCGTCGCTGATGCTGTCGTTCCGCACGATGCTGTCGCCCGAGCGCTCGGCCGGGATGGCGGCGACGATCGGCTTCCGGCTGGGCGACGAGCAATTCGTCGCGCGGCTGGAGAATGGCGCGTTCGCCGTGGCGCGCGACGATCCGGCGGAGGCGGATGTCGTCTTCACCGGCACGCCGCCGGGGATCGCGGCGATGACCTATGGCGGTGTCCCGGTGGCGCAGGCCGGCGCGGTCGGCGTGACGGTCGAGGGTGACCGTACGCTTGCCGAGCGTTTCGTCACGCTGTTTCCCTTGCCGCCCAAATGGACCGAGGACTGAGCATGGCCGGACGGACCGATATCGGCCGGCGGATCGTCCGTGCGACGCCGAGGGCGATCTACGACGCGTTCATCGATCCCGATGCGCAGGTGCGCTGGCTGCCGCCCGAGGGCATGACCGGGCGGTTCGACCGTTTCGAGCCTTGTCCCGGCGGGCGCTATCGCATGACGCTGGTCTATACCGGCCGGCATGCCAATGCCGGCAAGAGTTCGGCCGACACCGACATGGTCGAGGGCCGCTTCGTCGAGTTGATCCCCGGCGAGCGGATCGTGCAGACCGCCGATTTCGAGTCGGACGACCCGGCCTTTGCCGGCACGATGACGATGACCTGGGCGCTCCGCGCGGTGCCGGACGGGACCGAGGTGACGATCACCGCCAGCGACGTTCCTCCCGGCATTTCGGCCGAGGATCATGCCGCGGGATTGGCGTCGACGCTCGCGAATCTGGCCGCCTTCGTCGAATGACGGAGCGCGATCGCGCTTTCCCCCATGGCCATTCCCGACCATCGCGTCCGCAAATCGCGTCTCGACTTCGCCACATTGCCGCGTCTAGGGAGAGCGCCGCGAAGGAATAGCCGATGACCGATATCCCCAACATCCAGCCCGACAGCCGCCAGACCACGTTGCTCGAGTCGCCCGACAAGATGGTGAAGGTGCGCGACCTGTTCGGCCTGGACGTCGACATGGAATGCCCGGCATTCAGCGAGGCCGACGAGCGCGTGCCGGATCTCGATCCGGCCTATGTATTCGATCCCGATACCACGCTCGCGATCCTGGCGGGCTTTGCGCACAACCGCCGCGTGATGGTCCAGGGCTATCACGGCACCGGCAAGTCGACGCATATCGAGCAGGTCGCGGCGCGCCTCAACTGGCCGTGCATCCGCATCAACCTCGACGCGCATATCAGCCGCATCGACCTGATCGGCCGCGACGCGATCGTGCTCAAGGACGGCCAGCAGGTCACCGAATTCCGCGAAGGTCTGCTCCCCTGGGCGCTGCAGACCCCGACCGC
>OUNM010298688.1_pt1 | contig 29896 bp, 20 predicted proteins | sample 1769961 | NCBI WGS metagenome assembly OUNM01 (sample SAMEA3914820, study PRJEB12502) | metagenome | biome: forest; material: soil | place: USA | collected 2012-03-12 | depth 0.3 m | reverse complement strand
GCTCGCAGTTGCAGGTGCCGGGCTTCTTCCAGGGGTCGTCGGTGAAGGAGAAGAAGACGACCTTGTTGCCGAGCTCGTTGTGGATGGACTCGAGAGCGGCGCGCTGCTCGGCCTCGCCGGCGCAGGCGACGCCGTTGCAGACACCGGCCTTGGGCCAACCCGTCTCCATGATGTAGCCGGGCTTGTTGCAGACCTTCTCGACCTGGGACAGCTGGTCGGCGACGAACTTGCCGGCGTCGGCGGGGAGGGTGGCCGTGTTGAAGTAGGCGTGGGCGTTGGTGGCGACCACGTCGATGATGGCGCAGATGGACGAGACGTCCTGGCCGGTCCAGGCGGAGACGACATCGGTGGTGGTGAAGGGGCCGTTGTAGCCGACCGAGCCGAGCTCCGACTTGGTGTGCAGGATCAGGTCCCTGAGCTGCTCAACGGAGCAGTACTGGTTGAACAGGGCCTCGTTGGCAACGACGGCCAGGTCGACGAGGTCCCACTGGGACCAGGCCTTGAGGGCGTCGATCTGCTTGGCGACGGTGGGGTCGGCGTTGTCGCAGCCGACCTTGCCGATGAAGATGCCGACGATCATGCGCAGGCCGTAGGTGCGGCAAGCGGCGCCGACGTTGGGGAGAGTGTCGCAGTCGGTCGAGTAGACGCGGAGGGTGGTGAAGCCGGCGCCGGCGATGGCGGCAATGTCGGCCAGGACAGCCTCGGGAGTCTTGCACTTGCCCGCCGTGGTGTACGGGGTGTAGGTCATGGCCCACAGCTTGCCACTGCCGCCGAGAGTCGGCGGGGGCGACGACTGAGCCTGCGAGGCGGGCGCCGAGACAATAGGCGCCGGAGCGGAGGTCGATGCCGGGGCGGGCACATCCGAGGTGAAGGGGCAGTAGATGACGATGTCGGTCTCGGTGATGGTGGTGACGACGGCGGGCGCGGTGTAGGTTCCCGGGCAGTAGGTGGTCACGACGGGGACGATGACGGTGGTCACGCTCGGCACAACGGTGGTGATCGGGGCGATGGTGTAGGTGCCGGCCGAGGGGCAGACGTAGGTGGTCGTCTTGATGATGCTGGTGACGACGCCGTTCTGGGTCTCGGTCGTGGCCACGGGGCAGACGACGGTCGTGGCCGTCTCGACGACGGTGGTGACACCGCCGAGGGTGTGGGTGCCGCTGGGGACCGTGGTCACCGTCGCGCCGCAGACAGTCGTCGTCTCGGTCACGACGACGGTGGTGGCGGGGAAGGTGTAGGTGCCGGGCGTCGGGCAGGTCTGCGGGATGGGCGTCGGCACCGTGATGGGGCCGGTTGTCGTCGGGACGGGGGCGACGGAGGTGGTCTTGGGCGCGGGAGGGAGGACTGCGGGCACCTGTCAGTTTCTCGGCCGCTTCTTCCTCATCAGCCCCCTTTTCCGCGGCTACGTACTGGTCATCTCGCCGGTGATGGTCGAGTAGATGGTGGTGCAGCCCGGGGTGCACACATCGGCCGTGTTCTCGAGGCCCTTCTTCTCAAACAGCGCGTGCGCATGACGGTGGCCGTGCGACCGGCCGGCGCTCACGCCACCGGCGAACATCGCCGCCGCGGCGGCCACAACAGCTGCCTTCATCTTGGATCCTCGAGTCGGAATTTTCCTCCTTTTTCTGGTTTGGCTGAACGGACTGCTCCCCGAGTCCTGGATAACGAGTGCCCGCTAAAGGAGTGAAGCGGTGGTGTGCAAGGAAAGGTAACGAACGACGAAAGCGCGATGGAAGCTCTCGAAATGCCGATTATATCAACATGGAGGAATCCGGCGAAAGGGGGAAGCAGAGACGAACACGGTAGAAACGGGGGGCGGGCGGTAATTAGTATGGGCGCTGGGGGCTTCCACCCCTTGCCCTTGGAGGATGCCAGGGTCAGACGGATCCCAACCGCTGATGTGTGTGCCGGGGTCACCCTCCCCTGACTGGCCCGGTGTGGACACTGTTCATTACACATAGCACAGCACCAGCACCGTCACCTCGCTGAGCAACACCGCTCCTGGACACACACACACCTCGCGGCAAAGAGGCTGTTCTCTTCTCCCGCCGACGCTGCTTGCACGGGGTTCTGCAGAGGTGCAAGCCCATACACAGTACGCACGCCGGGCCAACGCGACGGCGCCCGTTCCGACATGACTATTCCGTAATTATGTCCACTCCAAAAGTCCAGGACCGAAGGGTTCTCGGTCCACAGATGCGGCACTGTGTCGCACAGGATGCTGCAGCGTGTGCCTGATTTGGTTGCGTGTTCCTGCATCGCCCAGATGCCCTGGCTCACCTGGGCCTGGCGAGCCTGGGCACCTCGCAACGGACCTGCGCTAGCGCCATCTGAAGATTGCCCGCCCATCAGAGGTGGCAATGCTGGCAAATTGGAGCCGGCCGTGGTCGAGAAAAGGAGGCCCCAAGGTTGCAGCCGTGCGTCCACGAAGAGAGAGCAGCGCCGGCCCCCGGATTCGACGGCTAGCGCAGGTGGTCAACAACGGCAAAAAAAAAGAGGCTGCACGGTGAGTGGCTGCGTTGGGCTGGGAAATGAAATAAGCGATATTAGCTCAATTGTTCCCGCGTCATCCATCCAGCAACTCAACTCAGCGGGCCCTGTTTCAGGACGCCGTTTTCTCGGGCTTCTGGCTCGTGAGCAGCGGTTGGCTGGCTCGGCTGGTTGACTGGCCGTCCATGAACTTCTGCATCTCTGGGATGCGCTTCTGCAGTCGTCAATTTATGTCGACACCACTCCTCCCGCCCAATCCTGGCTCCCCGCTTTCTGCCCGCTCGATCCGATGTGGCGAGAGGAGCGCATTTCTGAGTAGCGCGTTAGCTGTCGGGTCCGTGGGAGCCCTGCTGGGCCACACCCAAGCACCCCAAGCTCGCGCCAGGCCAGGGCACTTTCGGGCGAGCCATCTGAAAACGGGGAGGGCGGGCTTGTTGGTGGGGTCCTGTCCTCGTACCGGCTCGAGACTGGTGAGCAGTGGGACCCCATCTGCCCCATGCCAATTCAAATTCAGGAACCGTGCAACGTCTGGACGACTGAGACCACACAACCTTGAATCCCTGGCTCCCGGTCATCCCAAGGCAGAGCGGCAGCCGCTGGCAGATGACTCGAGTAAATCGGGGCGGCAATCTGCGCCAGGGGGGGTGATGCCTGTGTTCCTCGACGCTCCAGCCAAACCAGAGTGCCGATCATCCAACCAAAACTGGTTGCGGCATCGAGGGCACCTCATCAATGGTGGAGCGTCGAAGAGACGATCGTCGAGAGTCGACGCTGACTACCTCCGGGTCCTCGAGACCGCAACAGTAGGACGGTATCAGGGCGGACTGCCGTCTTGGGGCTAAGAAGTCATAGGTATGTAGTAAACCACCGAAGTTGGACTTGCCTCTGGATTCTGTCAGGGAGGTCAGAGTCAACCTGGATGGCCCAAGGTGAAGCGGAGGATGAAGAGGGGCTGTCCGATGAGCGCCAAGGTGAGGCCGCAGAGAGGGATACTGTCGCTGTTGCTCCCACACACTTGCCCGCAACAGCAGCAGCAACCACGAGCAAAACCATCAACTGCAGCAGCATCACCCCTCAAAGACACAGGGGTAGCACCATGGTCACCGTCGTATGTATCAGTATTGCAAAGACTCTTGTCGATAACTTATGCAAATAACACCCGTTCCTGCTGCAGAAACACGAGCAAGATACTGTTGCGGGACTCAAGGGTTATTGGTGCTCTGCGTGGCGGACACGGACTTGAGGTGGGGTTCTTTCAACTTCGAGAATCTAGATATCAAGCTCGCAAAATGATAGCGGAGACCGAGTTGGCGTTGAAGCCTCCCAGCGCGCTTTGGTGTTCAGAGGATGTCAACTGTTCCGACAAAAAGGGAGGGTGGTGATGGGTGCTGAAGGGGAAGGGTTAGGGTTGCATGACCTCGCAGATCGACGCCGCGATTGGCATTATCTCAAATCTTTTTTTTTTTTTTTTGAATGTTAGGTGCCGGGTCTCAGGAACCCCACGATGATACGACGCAGCAACCAGAACTATGTCTGCTGGAGGTGTCTCAACCTCGCGCCAACCGAGCGGGCGCTGTTGCGCCGTCGCCCTCGTCCTGCGCCGGGAGCAGCATCAGCGCCAGCAGCATCGGCAGCGGCATTCTCGACACTAACAACATCCGCCCCGTCGACGCGGTCTCCGCCATGCGCGCCCTCGGCATCCTTCACACACTCTCCAGCGGCGGCGACAAGATGGCCGCCGCTGGCTCCGACTGCCACCCGACCGTTCGGCTGCTCCGCCCGCCCCTGGCAGCTCCGTTCCGTGTCGACCGTTTCCCCGACCCCGGATCACCATTCCATCCCCCTCCGCGCCGCGTCTGACCATAAAGACATCCGCGACCGCCTCAGGGAATGGGAGGCCGCAAACCCGGCTCCCGCCCTCCTCGTCCCTCTAGACGAGCCTGCCGCCGGCAGCGTCGCCAACGTCTTGGCAAGGAACTCGAGCCAGCCCGAGTTCGTCGAGCCCGACGCCGACCATGATCACGATGCCATCCAGGCCCACTTTGACGGCCGCGACATGGCCGACCTCGACCTCAACGGCTCTGCTTTGGGTGCCGGAGACCTGGTCGAGGTCAACTCGAGCTGGGGGTATCGTGTGCTGGCGGTCTGTCTGGGCAGCTTCAACGGCCACCTCCACTTCTACACCAACAAGGGCAAGTGGTTCTCGAGCCGGTCCATCCGCTCCGGCTTCATCATCAGGGGCTTCGTCGACGACCCTGCCGAGCTGGACGCCATCGTCGAGGCCATTCCCTCTCTCTCGTCCTCTGCCGCTGTCCTCGCCGAGCTCCAGGACAAGAACCTCGGGCCGTCGCGCGACCTCGCTGCCTCCCTGCTCCGCAGGCTGTACAAGTTCCGGGCCGCCTCCCACCGCATCCACCAGGACCATGTCGAGACACTCAATCGCGCCGACATTTTGTTTGGGACCGACGAGAAGATCCTCACTCTGCGCGAGATTGCCGACGTCCTTCTCCCTGCCAGCCTCAAGCAAGGCAAGTCGGTCTTCCCTCCCGAGGCCTTGTACACCGTCTACTCTGCCATCCTGGAGGCCGACATGGCTTTCCGTGCTCTGGACCGGCTTCCCCGCCGCCAAGAGTCGTACCTCTTTGCCCTCCAGTCGGCCCAAGCACGACGAAACATCGCTCACGTCGAGGAGTGCCTCCGTGAGTACTCCGAGCACGTCGTCAGCCAGCCGAAGCCGATTGAGCGCAAGACCCGGACCGTTCCCGCCAGGTTTGATGCTTTTCTGCAAAAAGCGCGCCGGCTCATCGATCAGATGCGGACGACGCGCGAGTGGTCGCCCCATGGCACGATCGGGCCGTACACGGCAAGCCGAGATGCACTGCTACCGTCCGAGGAGGCCGGTCCGAGCAGCGCGGCGGAGCCCGTTCACGCTCCCAACTGGGATGCACACGACCTCCCCTTCATCGAGTTCATGCAGCACTGGGCTGCCTCGCGCGGCTTCTCCTCTGGCTCGCGGTACCATTGGATTGGTGCCTCTATCCTGCGGGCTCTCGGCCGGTACGACGACGCCATACTTGATGCTACCACCGGCTGGACTTTCTTGCAAGAGATCGGCTGGATTCCGCCGTGGGACGTCAACGCCCGCCATGCCCTGCGCCTCCCCAAGATGCAGCTCGACCTTCACGCCGCGCCTCTGTCGCATTCTCGCCCTGCCGATGGGCCACTTAACCTTGGGAGTGACCGCCTTTCCCACCTTCGGCAGGATTTCGCCTCGTCGACTGTGTACTGTATCGACTCAGCCGACACACTCGACGTCGACGATGGAATCTCCCTGGAGTCAGCGGGCGATGGAGAGTGGTGGATTCACATCCATGTCGCTGATCCAGCTTCCCACCTCAAACCCCACCACCCCCTCGGCAAGCAAGCAGCCCAGCGAATGCAGACCAGTTATCTAGCTGGCTTCTCCCAATGTATGCTCGAGCACGATGCCGTCCGGGCGGCCTTTTCCTTGGGCCCCGACAAACCCGCCCTCACCTTCAGCGCCAAGGTCACCGAGGCGGGCCGTGTGATTGACACCAAGATCACCCCCGGAACGCTCCGGACCGTCGTCTATATGACCCCAGAGGACGTGTCCGCCGTCGTAGGCGACACTGATCCATCAACCATCCCCGGCGACGTTCTCGAAGTGGGGACGCCCCGACAAAAAGACCCCTTTATCATCAGGACAATGACCACCCCCAAGCAGTTGTCCGCAACGCAAGTAAGTCAGCTGCACACCTTGTCTAAGCTTGCAACGGCTCTCCATCGTGTACGTCTCGACAACGGGGCCGTCCCTGTCTATCCACCGCGGCCCAGAGCCAAGGTATCGGAAGGTCGCTCGGATGGGCCGCCAATAACCGGTGCAGGTTGGGCGTTCTACAGGACAGACCCGTATATCCGAGTCGCCTACGAGGGCCAAGGCAGCCCCCTCGTGAGCAGCCTGATGCAGCTGGCGGGCGAGATTGGCGCCCGGTGGTGCCACGAGCGATCCATCCCCATCCCCTACCGAATCCAGCGGATTACCCCCGAAGCCAAGGAAGCACTGCTTGCATTCAACCGCGACGTCTTCTTCCCCCAGCTTCTCGCCGGCAAGGAGCTGCCAATCGAGGACTGGAACACGCTGCGCACCCTCGTCGGAACCTTCGACGTTTCCACCTCGCCAGCTCCCCAACTAGCCATGGGCGTGGACATGTACACCAGGGTAACATCCCCGCTCCGCCGATACGCCGACCTTGTCGTGCATTGGCAGATCATAGCTGCCCTTCTGCAAGAAGACTACCGCAGCAAGTCTCTCGCCGGCAGGCAGAGCCCCTTCCCGGGTCCCGGAGAAGCAGCGCGAGGGCCTCTTTCGCACGGGGACGACGATAACGAACGCCCCGAAAGCCCCCCCTTCACCCGGAAGAGGCTCGAAGACGAGGTGCTCCCGCGCCTGCGCATCGCCGAGCGCAGCGCCAAGCTGCTTGATAACGTCTACGGCAACAACCAGTGGATCCTGCAGGCGCTGGTGCGTGCCTGGCACTTCGGCCAAGCGCCGCTGCCCGCGGCGTTCCGTTTCACCGTTTCGCAGGTCGCCTCCGACCGCCGCAGCGTGCTGGGCAAGATCAACTGGTTTGACCGCCCGGCTCGCGTCGACGTCGGGGACCTCAACGACGTTGTCAGGATCGCCGATGTCGAGGCCGGGGACGTGTTCACAGTCGAGCTGACGAATGTAAATGTGCATACGAATATGATCAGTGCGAGAGTATTGGAGAAGATCAAGGAGGAAGAGAAGTTCGGGGGGTAAGAGCGTGTGGGAGCTCTCATGCCAGACGGGCTGTATGATATGAAACGAGGCAGGGCATCAGGCTGGGGGGTAAATAGACCAGTTCTGCGTATAAACAACTACAGGGAGTGTATAGATAGGGCCAACTACAGTGTCAGATAGTCCATGGCAACAAGCCGCTTGGCATGAGGCCAACACACACAAATCGGCACAGTTGCAACGGGCGTTGAGGCGTGTGAGAGCATCAAATGCTCGGTGGTATCATTCAAAATCCCCAAAATCCGAACAAGAACTCTGTCCTCAATCAGCGGCCACGGCAGTGCGAAGCACTCAGTATCGACAAATCCCACCTCCCCTCCCCCCTAGTTGCGCCCAGCATCTCTCTCGCCATTCCCTCACAGCCCCGCCAGAACGCTCTGCACGCCAACGCTCGAGGCGTCCTCCCTCTTTTGCACAAACGCCTTGAAGTCAGCCTTGCCCAGCCTCTTCCCCCCGCCGGCGCCGGCCGACCCCGACGCCAGGTTCCTCGACCGCTCCCGCAGCGCCTCGGGGCCGATGATGAACAGGTAGCCGACCTCGGTCAGCACCTCGAGGCTCTGCTCGACCTCCTTGGTCAGCGGCCACTCCTTGACCGTCGACACGTACTTGGCCATGTCCTTGGTGACCATTAGCCCGCCGGTAGCGTTGACCTGGAATTTCTTGAAGTGCTCGAACAGCAGGCGGCGGACGGCCAGGGCGAGCTCGGACGAGAACATCTCGAGGTTGTGGCCGTCGACTGCCTGGCGCGCGTTGGCGGCCGCCTTGGTGGCGAGGAAGGTGGTGATAGCCTGGCAGGTCGGGGTCTGAAGGGCGTCGACGAGCCCCTCGAGGTCGTTGTCGCGCGGGCGGAAGTCGAGCTTCTTCTGCTGCGCGAGGAGCTTGGCCGTCCAGTTGAGCGCCACGTCCATGGTGCTCTTCATGACGGCGTTGGCCTTGCGCTCGGTGGCTTCCATGGCGAGCTTGGACTGGGATTCCATGCTGCGGCGGACGGTAGTGTTGGACTCGGCGAGGCGGATGAGGACGGTGGTGATGAAGCGGGACAGGAGGTTGGTGATGGTGACGGCGGGGCGGAGGTTGGGAAGGTACGACAGGTCAGGCTCCGTCTTGGAGTTTTCTTGCGAGGTGGCGGCGTCGAGAGCAGCGTCGAGGGCCGTTTCGACGTAGACCTGGCCCATGGTGGTGAGGAGGAGGTGGAGGAGGATGTTGACGTCCTTGGGGGTATCGCTGGCCGAGCCCATCTCGAGGGTGCGGCGGACGCTCTCGGCGAGCCAGCCGATCATGCGCTTCGCGTAGGCGACGCTTAGGACGCCATCCTGCTCCGACACCTCGATGTCGTTCTTGTTGCTGGCGCTGTCCTGGATGCCGGCGACGCGGAGCATCATTCTCTTTTGGGTAGCTGTGAGATCGGAGGATTCCAGACGCTCCATGTAGGCGTCCTTTGCTGACGCAATGAGCTGCGTGCCTTGCTGGGCAATGGCGGCCATGAACCCCGTCGGCGCTTTCTTCCGCCTCGAGTGGTAGATGGTGAACTTGAAGAGCAGCGAGTTGTACAGCTCGTCTAGGCTCCGCCTTTCGCGGTCGATATACGAGTTGCCTACTAGGTAGGGCACGAACAGCTCCTCCAGTTGCTGGTCCAGCGTCTGTGAAATCTGGGCCGAACACGGTTCCGGATGTTCTGTCAGGCCGTGTGTCTTGAGGTCTTCGACCAGGGCGCTGATATAAGCGCGTGATGCGTGCAGTGAGCGCAGAAAGGCTAGGGACGAGATCGTGGTCGCCTTGTCCAAGACCATCTCTAACCGCTGTTGGATAGACTGTTGGAAGACGCGCTGGATGAACTTGCTTAGAACGGTCTCGTAGTATGGGAAGGCCCTCTTGATGATGAAGGACTCTTCCTGCATGACGATCTTGACCTCATCGACCAGCGACTGTAGGCTTGGCTCGACGCCCGGCGAGTCTGAGTCTGGGTCGGCAAGCTGATCCCACGTCTCGCCGTCCATAATGACCTCGTCGGTGACGAGCTGGTCCCGGTCGATGAAGAATTGGTGCTGGTTCACAAAGGCGGCGATGACGCTGGCGCCGCTGTTGAAGTCGTACAGCACCCGTGCGCATTCCATCATGTCCTCGAAGTTCTGGCGGCGGTAGCTGTTGTTGAACTGTTTGAGCAGGTCCTGTTCCAGCAGCTCCGAGAACTTCTCGAGCGCCTCCCTCGTGTTGTGTCGGCGGCTCGTGCCCGTGACGCCGTTGGTGACGCCGTTCCCGCGGAACCCGTTGGTCGTCTGGCCCCACGACGCCAGGTCGAGTCGTTGGCTGATGCGCATCAACTGGCGCGCAATGACGGCACATCGCACCTTGTTCTCGGCGCCCCCCTGGCGCTGTATCTCCTCGAGCGACGTCAGCTGGCCCGTCTCGGTGACCTCCATCCAGCACTGGATCAAGAAGTTGGCGTCCTGCGCTTTCCTCCGTTTCCTGTCCAGTTCCTCCAACTTCTCGCCGATTTGCACAGCAATGTTCCCCCCTCCGTCTGCGCGGCTGTTCCCGTTAGTGGCCGCGGTGCCCGGGTTGTTGAGCGTCAGGTCGAGGGCCTCGAACTGGGCCATGGACTGGTCGAGCTTGCGGCCGAGGGTTTCGAGGGTTTGGTCGTGTTGGATCTCGGCACGGCGAACTTGAGACAGGAGCTCCGACTCCTTCTCTTGCAGCTCCTCGGATAGCGCGCCCAACTGCGACAGGGCGTCTGGAGACACATGTTAGCCGTGTGAGGGCTCCAGCAGCAGCCAGAGGACGAGGCTTGCTCACGCTCAAAACCCCGGATCAGCGGTTTCGGATCGAAAGCATGGTGTGCGGGGCCAGAGCGGCGGCTCGCGGGGAGGGCAGTGTCGGCGAGCGAGTCGACAAAGTCGCCGACGATGAAGTCCTTGTTGGAGAAGTCGTCGAGGGTGAAGCTGGGGCCTCGGGGGAAGAGGGCGCGCGAGGCGCTGGACCCGCCGCGTTCCATGGCCGCGACCGTCACCAGTGGCGGGTATAGATGCGAGAGCGCATGGACGACGAGGGTTGAGTTTGGGTCGGGGAATGTCGTCTCTGTCGACGTGGTGGACGATGCCGTGCTTCAGGTACAGGACGTTGCTGTCGTCTGGGGCGTGATGGAACTTACAGGGGTTAGGTAGGCAGTGGTTGTGGCTGGCGGGGCTGCTGTTGGAGCTCGCTGGCAGGCAGGGTTACAGCGGGCCGCCCGGTGTAACCAACCACCTGCACCTAGAGAGCATCGATCCAGCCACATTCCGTCATGCCCTGGAATTGAGTTGGGTGCGTTGCGGGTGACCGTGACGGTACTGTACAGGTCAACGGCGGCGCCAAGTCAACATCAGCAGACTAACAGGGAGTATCGTATGGGATAACGGACGCTAAATACAGAGTATTACAGAACACACGTCCAAGGTTGCACCTGTCCACTGCGTCCAAGTCCAGTGACGCGGCGATGGAAGAAGCCAGCTTTTCCAACAGCGACAGCGTTGTTGTCTCGTGACGGCCACAGGGTCAGCCCATTTTCTTATCTTTTCCCTCCGCATTCCACAAAGTTCATATCCGTGGGTAATTCCGGGATTCCCGAACTCCGGTTCGATCTTTGCCAAATTTCGGGACGAGAAGGAGACACCGACACCGCCGGCGGCACAGGCTGCGGCACACCGAGCAAACACCCGACCAGGACGCCACCGGGCAGTCAACGCCATGGCCTTTTCCTCAAAAGACCTCGAAGCCTACCGGCGCGACGAGCGCCTGGGCCACAAGCTCCTAACGCCCGAGGAGAGGCTCCGACTCATCAAGGTGCGTGCAAGCCGCGTTACTGTGCACTCAGAGCAGTCCCGAATCTAACTCGGAAAATCAATAACAGCCCTACCTCCCGTCACCACCACCTCAGTCCAAAACAAGGTCACGAGCCAGGTCGAGCGCGCCGAAATCACAAGACGATGAAACGACCAGGCTGGGCGTGCGCCGCTTCATCCGTCGCCAGTACCACATTTTCGTCTTCGCCATTATCCACATCTTCTTTTCCGTCTTCATCCGCTTCCGCCAGGCCTACCATGCCGTTGCGAACCAGATATATTCGGTGTACTACCACCACCACCGGACACCCGAGCTGATCCGCCGCGATGTCCAGGGTCTCCGTCGGCTGCCCAAGCACCTGAGCGTCGTCTTGACGCTGGAGGACCAGAGACGGAGCGGGGCCGGCATGGAGAAACTGGTCAACGAGGTGACGGATCTTGCCGCCTGGTGCGCCAGCGCGGGCATTCCGCAGTTGTCGATATATGAGAAGACCGGTACGTGGCACGGCCGGCATGGAGCGGAAGACGGGGCATCGCTCACTGACCACCCGTGTAGGCATCCTCAAGGCATACCTCAAGGACACGCACCGGGCGATCTCCCAGAAGCTTGACTTCTACTTTGGACCCAACCACCCTGCCGTAAGCCTCAGGGCGCCGCACATGCTCCCCCTCGACTCTGAAGTCCTTCCCAACGGGACGGACCGCCACCACGACAGCGGCGGCGGCAGCAGTAACAGCAGCGACGACGAGGAGGGGCCCAGAAAGCACATTTCCATTGTGCTGATCTCGGCCGAGGACGGACGGGACTCGATGGTCGACCTCACCAAAACGCTGGCCGAGATGTCGCAGCGTAAGAAGCTCAACACGGCCGACATCACACAGGAGCTGGTTGACGCCGAGCTGACCGAAAGCGTCATGTCGGAGCCCGACCTTCTCATTCTCTTCAGTCCCCACGTCGAGCTGGCGGGCTACCCGCCATGGCAAATCCGGCTGACCGAGATCTTCCACGTGAGGGACAACCAGGGGGTGGGGTACCAGGTGTTTTATCGGGGCTTGCGCAAGTTTGCCGAGGCGCAGATGCGGAAGGGGAGATGAGGACGAGTGTGTAATAAGTGGCTAGGTGTTTAGAGGGCAGTGAAGCAAGCGGCAGTCTGCCCATATATATTATAAACCTGAGTTTGCCATTCTTTGACCCTAAAAGACTGTGAACTCACCGGACTCAGGGAATAAATGGAGCCGCCCTTCCCTCTGAGCTCAACAATGAAGACTGTGTACTTCATACCTTGTCCCATGCCAGCCAGTTCCTCCAAAGAAGTCGTGAGTCTTGAGTGAAAATGCCAGTCTCCTATTGGTCAGTTTCGCATCCCAGCGGGTCTCGCTCAACTTTGCGCCGTGCTTGTGCCTGCACTGAGAGCCATCACCCGATTTGAATGGTGAGTAACATCGACACGACCATCTCCGTCTCCAGAACACAGTTGTGGGCTAACCAGACAGCCATGAGCCCTCGGGGAAACCAAGCTTCAAACCGTGATGTGGAAGCAGACCAAACGGCCGAGATGAGCATTTTCCGGCCTCCCATCGTCCGCTCCGGCACCGCGGCCCTCAACCGGGCCCTGTTCTCCAAGGCGATCAACCTGGCTGCCGCCGCTGTTCAGGAACCCAAGTTCATCACCCAATACCGGCCCCGGCTCCAGTCTGGGAGGGAGCTACTGCAAGTCGACAGGATTTCTCCCGTCCGTTCTCACCCTGACAAGGCACTCGCCGACCAGGGGCGAAAGTGTCTGCTCCTGAACCCGAATGTGAAGCCCGAAGGTTGGATCCGAGCCCGCTCCGTTAGTTTACCGCTCGTGAGCATGCATGCTGATTTGTGGCCACAGCGCCTGACACATGGGGTCCGGTACTCAGAGAAGGCGTCCAGAAGCAAGAACTGGCCGTCATCCCCTTCGAGCTCCTGCTCGAGTACGACTACTGGAATTACCGTATGAGCACGCCCACGTTCCCCTCTCTTGCTTCTCTCTCGATCTGACCCTCGCATAGGCGACGTCATGGTCTCTATTCTCCCCGAGGAACTCCATGATGGAATTCCCACCGGCTTCAACATTGCCGGCCACGTTGGTTGGTCTGGTCCTGGGGCCTAGTCCCTGTCCTCCACCCTTGCCGTAACGAACCTGACGGAAAGACTCTAGCACATCTCAACCTCCGAGAAAACTATATCCCCTATAAGCACCTAGTTGCAGAGGTCATTGTCGACAAGAATCCCCAGATCAGGACCGTGATTAACAAGGTCGATGATGTCGGCTCCGAGTCCGAGTTCCGGACCTTTCAGTACGAGGTGCTGGCCGGTCCAAACGACCTCAACGTCCAGGTCGCCGAGAGCAACTGCGTCTTTGAGTTTGACTACTCCAAGGTCTACTGGAACAGCAAGCTCGAGACCGAGCACCGCCGGCTCATCAACCTCTTCCAGCCGGGCGAGGTCGTGTGCGATGTCATGGCCGGCATCGGGCCCTTCGCCGTGCCCGCCGGTAAGAAGCGCGTCTTCGTCTGGGCCAACGACAAGAATCCAGAAAGTTTCAAGTGCATGGAGGCTGCCATCAAGAAGAATAAGGTCAGTTCGCGTTCAACCGTCTCCCATCGGGAAAGTCCCAGCTTCAAGCCATTTGCTCCTAACAACCCCCTCAGGTATCTTCCTTCGTTCGCCCCTTTTGCGAAGACGGCCGGGCCTTTATCCACCAAGCCGCCGACTCGGTCCTCGCGGCTTCTCGAAACGGCGAGCACGCCACCGTCATCCACAAGGAGAAGGTCAAGCCCCAATCCTCCCCTGATCAACAAAACCAACAGCAACAAATCAAACCCCGCGGCAGCACGACAATCACACGAACAGAAACCATTCCCCTCCAACCCACCATCTCCCATTTCGTCATGAACCTCCCCGCCTCGGCCATCGAGTTCCTCTCGAGCTACCGCGGCGTCTACGCCGGCCAGGAGGCTCTCTTCGCCCCGCACACGCCCACCCGGCTCCCCCTGGTGCATGTGCACTGCTTCTCGCACAAGTGCCCCGACGACGAGACGCCTGCGCGCGAGGACATCTGCGAGCGCATCTCCAAAGAGCTGGGGTTCGCTGTCAGGCCTGCGGCGACGTCCGGGAACGAGGGTGCGGAGGTGGAGGAGGAGGAGGAGGGGGCGGTGAAGATTCATAATGTGAGAGATGTCGCGCCGGCGAAGAGTATGTATTGCGCGAGCTTTCGGTTGATGCCAGAGGTGGCTTTTGCGGCGAGGAGTTAGTTACATAGACACGGGCAGGGAAAAAGCGGGATGCTTGTGAACGTCCTCGGCCGGTCGCTGCTCCGAGATAGATCGCGAGCGCGCGTTGTTTAGCTGGGATGCATGACACGGGCTCTTGTCAGGCAGTCAGCCGCGATGCGAGACCCGGCTGCGCGTGTCGGCGATGAAGGAATAATTAAAAGGGGCATGGAAAAGAGTCGACAACTCTGGGCCAGTCACATCATGCATACCGAACAGGTGTCCCACAACCAGGTGCCTGCTGCCATGGCTACACAACGCACGCCATGCATACGAGCATATGTATGTGTCAACAGTTTATCTCGGCCCCCCCCTCACTTTAAGGCAGAGTCCACACCAGGGGTTGATATAGCATGCAGGTGGTTGCAGGAGCCCACTCGCTCGCGATACAACCATGTAGGTTTTCGATGTGCGAAATACATGGAACTCCATCTCACACAAGGGCCGATGTGACGCCAACTTCGCGCATTCCCACCTTGGTAGTTCTGGATCTGGTATCGTCTTGAGTCGGGCATGCACTGGCACAGATTTAGCATCCTCTTCCCTAGATCCGGGACGACGTCGGCTGTCGGATGCGGTCACGGCTCGCAATCCTCGATCCGATCCTTGTCGCAGCCGCAACGGTCGGTGGACATACCGGCTGTCAACGACGATATCGGCGATAGCCCTGAGGGGAAGATAATGGGTGCCGTATGTCCCGGGCTTGTTATCGAATGGTCCGGCAGGGAGCGAGTAGCCCCTGGCGGGTTGGTTGACGGTCGACTGGGGCCGAGACAACGCAGACATCATGCCATATGGCGTTGCTCCCAGCCTATCGCGCCCCTCACCGGTAAGTGAGCTTCGGTCCGAGGGAGGGCGGATGCACACTCGGTCAACGCACAAAGCCAACAACCCCTCCGAGCCTCCACGCTGCGTTGCCGCCTCATGTCGCATTTTTGCCTGTTCCGCTTCTCGTGCCTTGTGGCCTTCAACAGAACCCATGTGACGTTAGGGATGCTGTAACAACCCCGTCTCGGCCACGACGGCGACATGATTGTCACATGTATTCCCCGCTCCACTCCGCAGTACAGACAAAGTACGTCGGCCGACTTCAACAAAGCACCACCAACAGCATCAGGGTGACCCCCGCCAGCGGGCCACACGATGGATGGGAAGATGAGGGGTCCAATGGCACGCACGGATGGACGGACGAATAGTGGGAAACCAATTGGGGCCACGTCCAGCTTTATCAAGCTTGGAATCACAGTCTTGCGGCTCGTCGAGCTTCCCAGGCTCCCAGGTCCGTTGATGCTGTCATTGCTGTGCGAGATAAGGCGCGTGTGTTGTGCGCTGCAGCAGCGGCAGAACAAGGGACCTGCGCATTGGCCGAGCTTGATTTGCTGCCGTGCCATTCGACCACTGGGAGGCGTTTGGCGATGTCATTGCCGCGTTCGATGACCTCTGACGGCTAATACCGTTGCTGCCCTTTGGCATGTGGTGGCGGAATGATGTCGGCAGCTGGCCGTCTTGCAACGGCAAGTCACAAGGATCGCAACTCCTGAAGGGAACCCTATTTCCTCATCGAGCGGCCGGCATCACGCGTTCTGCCCACGGGCTATTTGGTCCCAACAGAATGCTGCTCATGGGTGACAAGGGCCGAGGTCCAAAGACAGGCGAGAGCTCAGGTTCCCAGCCGAGCGGCGGTGCGGAAAGGCGTGAGGGTTGCGATGGCGGCACCAGGATTACATTCTGGAACATCGCCGGGCCCGTCGTCCCAGATGCTGAGACCCGCTTTTGCTGCCGAGATTCCGGGGCCGGGCGACGTTGGAGATGATCTGCTGGGACTCGCCAGCTTCGCGAGAAGAGCTTTCTCACTCACCCGCCCCTGCACAGGCCAGGACCGGTGAGAAGCTCGGCCATCGTCAACCATGGTACGCAGCAGCCCCTCGAAGAGCTTCAAATGCCGCATCGACACCCGGGAAATGAGTGCCTACTGTGTGAAATAAGAGGATGAAGCGCACGGCCGTCCCGGGGCCGCCGAGACCAAGCCAGGCCAGGCCGTCGGGGTCTCCAAAGCCGGCGGTCGTCTTGCAACCTACTATGTACTGTGTACTCTTGCTGATCTTGCTGTAACACGGACCCATGGGTGATGCGCTCAGCTGCTGCTAGCTGCCATGCTGCTTCACGACGCCGGGAAGAGTCGGAGGCACAGGCCGGGCGAGAACACCGGGCTCAGTGGGACTTCGGATCAGAATTACATGCGGAGTCCTGTAACGTTGATCCATTGCAGAAGCCGAGCACCAAGGCCCCCTATTCTTGTCGTCGGGCCGTGGTACTTTTGGAGGAGGGGTGTCTTGTACTATCTCGACGGCGTTGGCACTGTCAACGGCATCGACACCGTCGGCGGCATCACACAGCAAGCCACGGCACGGCGGAGTGAGGAAAATGCCAAAGTTCAACGCCGCCTATTGTGTATTATCCGGGCTCCCCGTAATTGTGCTGTGTATTCTGTATTTTGTATTCCGTAATCGGCGTAATATTACCACGCTTCCTCAGACGACATGGATGAGGGAGCAGAGATGGGAATGGACTCGAGGCCTGGGCGGCTCGAGTACCCTGCCGGCTGGCGGCGAGAAAGGGGAGAGGTGGAGAAGAGCCACGCCGGGCAGGGATGCTGCGTCTTCGGGACAAAACATCTGGCAAATCACTGCGCGCAGATGAGAAACCTGCCGGCGTTGTGGGCCTGCGAGAAACATGGCCGGCATAATACCTGGACTCGCTGGATTACACCACCGTAACGCTGACTTTGGCTGGGGCACCCGTCCGGAGTTGAGAGCGAAAAAGCGTGGGAGCGTTGTGTGTTGCGTCACCCGCGAGGCCGAATTCCAACAAGAGGCGGGGGGCCTTCGGTCAGGCCCGTGTCGTACTAGGTCCAGGTTCTGCTGCCAGAAGAGATGGGAGCAATGAGCGTTGAGAGAGAGCAGTGAGAAAGAAAACCTGGAAGCTGGCAGATCCATGGAGCCGGGGGAAGAGGTGGGGCTGCCTGACTAACTCCAAACAGCGAGGGTCATGGGGCGCCCGCCCGGGGCCCTGGCCGAGCGCATTCCAGGCTCGCCAGGCTGCCCATCTGCCCGCCCGCGCCCACCCGCGCCCTCGCCTCCACGCCAACACCCCTGACCAGGTGACCTGCTGCCCCCAGACCGCCGGGGGTCGCACAGAGCCGAGAGAGCCAACGCCTGCACTGCAGTTTCTGCTTTCCGTGTCCCTTCCACGCAACCTGGAACCGAGCTGCCGCGTTGACCAACATCGGATCGCCAGACAGAGGACTGCGAGCGGATCCCCCGTACAAAGACAACCTGGAAGGCATCTCTACTACAGTACCGTAGTAGCTTGGGTTGCTGCCACTGCCAGAGTGGAAGATGGCCGTGGCCTCTTGACACGCACGACACGACACGACGATCCTGGTCTCAACATTCCAAAACCGCAAAATCCTCATCCCGGGCTCACGACTCACCCCGGCAAACACGCGACCTGCCACTTTGCTCAGTAATAAAACCCGGCCGGCCTGCAAACCTTGAATTCCACGGAAACACTCCGACGGGCGCGGATTCGAGACAACCTGGAACCGTTGGAGCAATCTGTTGATCTGTGCCTTCGGGGACACCAACACAGGTGCCGCAGAGTAAGTCGATTTACAACTTCCTTCCTGCTTCCTCCTCCTTCGCTTCACCATCGTCGTCCTCAGCCCTCGTCCCTCTTGACGGCCCTCGAACACCCCCCTTCTCCGTTTTTCTTCTTCTTTTTTTTGGTAAGTCACATTGCCCTCGCACCCTGTCAACCTTGCGTCTTCCCGTTCCACCCACGGCCCAATCGAAGGGTGCTCACCCGGGGACAAGTGACTGCCGGTCGAGCTTGGTGGGCGAAGGAAGTCTCCGCGTCGCCTATCGCTTCGCTGCACTCCACAAGGTTGGCGACTTCTAGGCGTGGGCGGATCATGCCAATCCCTCTTTGCCATACGCCTACACAAGTACTCCATACGTCGTCGAGAAATATCACACACCTCCGTCCTTCTCCTGGCCGATAAGGTATCGGCACCTGCACATCCCCCGGGCCCTCCCCCCCCCCATCTGCCATCTGGAACCCCCAAATCCACGCCCCCCCGTTGGAGCATCGACGCCCCCTCCTCGGTCACGCATCCCACGTTTTGGCGTCAGCAGCCAACGAGAGCCGAGGACGTGGGAGCTGCCCGTGGGCATTGGCAATTGGCAATTGGCAAACCCGCTTCCGCGACGACCTGCAGTGCTGCACGAGGTGTGCCCAGACTCCGAGGGGCCGGTGCGGTGTGCGGATAAAGCCCTCTTGCGCCATCTATCCCGGTCCCCATCACCACCGAATGACTACTGCCGAGCTGGGATATACTTGTACACTATCCTACTCGCCCATTCCCTGCAGCCTTTCTTCTGCCATTTCGCCGCTCTCTGGCGTCTGCCTCGTTGTTCCGTTCATCTTTGTTTCACATGCTTTGCTTACCACAGCTCTAATTGTAATCCTCTGCAGTCCGTACACCTCGACCTCGACAAAACCCTGACGTGACGTTGAGCACCAGGAAACGGAATCCCACGCCATACCGTCCCAGGGAACCGCCTTTGTCTGCCCTGGACACACACGGCCCTATCCCGTCAACCGCTGCACCGCTCTCCGCTTCGAGGTCCGCAACCGAAAGAAAGAACTGGATCTGTCCTTGTCCTCATCTCAATCACGTCAACCGCCAGCGCCGATTTGAGACCGACTCCTCCCACCTTCACTTATGACGGACCCTGCTGGTTCCTTGTTGGAGAAGGATTGAAGGTGATCTGGACGGCTGTCCATTGATCTCCGGGGGTTCCCTTTTTTATTCAAAATGGCCGTGGTTCTCACCTCCGAGGACGACAGCTATTTTTCGTCCACATTACGCCGCTCCCACTCGCAGCCAAAGTTCGGGACGAAGCGCTCAAACCTGCACTCCTCGGCATCAACCTCCCGGCTTAGCGATCTCATCTATTCCCAACCGCCAGGGTCGCCGGGCTCCTCGTCTCCCTCCTCACCGCAGACGACAAGCGCCGAGTTTGCGGATCTGTCGGACTCGTCAACACCAGCGACAAACTTTTCGTTAGCGTCGGACTGTGATGATGCATCGGCCACACCGGAAGACGTTGGCCTGAGGCCGTACGATGACGGGGGCTATTTTGGCCGTCTAGGGAATCAGGAGCCTCCGCCGAGTCCGCAAGTGGGCATCTCGGACGAACAGGACAACTCGGCCGCCACATCGAGACCTGGCAGTCCGGAAGTTCATGAAAGAGCCGAAGACGATATTGCAGTCCGGACTCACCCCTCCCGACATGTTGACTACCTGTCGCACGACTGGCGCGAGGAGGACATTTGGTCATCCTGGAAGTTGATTGTGTCGCGGAGAGGCGACTACAACAACTCTGCCCGTCTGGAAAATGCGTCGTGGAGGACGTGGATGAAGGCCAAAAATAACCTGGACACGGTCTCGGCTGAGACACTGAATTGGTAGGCTATCTCGGCGGTTTTTCTCGTTTGTCTTATTTTTTTTGGAAGGACGCCATCTCCTAACGTGCTGCAGGCTCAAGGATTACGACGTCACATGGCTCTATGGGCCGTTGCAAACCGGCACGTCGAGTCTACACCACACGTCGGACAACTCCAACAGTGCCAGGCTGTCCAAGTCGAGTTCGTTCATCCAGAAAAAGCCCATCTTGAAGAAGAGAAGCATGTCGGAAATCATGCTCCAGCGGTCCCTCTCCACGTCGTCCCTGGTGAAGCAAGCAGCCGCATCGGTGCAGGCCCAGCAGAAAAAGGGAGGCCTGAAGAGGATAGGCAGGCGGCCTGGTCTCGACAGAGCCAACACCGACTACATCACCTTCCCGTTTGCGTCGCGCGGGGTGAGCCACGATGGAACGAGCCTGTTTCCCTCGACAAGGTCGTCCGGTGTTGTTTCCCCGAATACAGGCCGGAAGCATATCCACTTCAATGAGCAGGTGTCCCAGTGCATCGCCGTCGATGTGAAGGGCGAGGACGACGAGGATGAAGAGGCCGACGTGGTTCGCTATCCGATAGACAGCGACTCGGATGACGGCGCCATCATGATGAAGCGGACACACTTCAAAAAGCGGCGGCCAGTGCTGAAGAAAGCCAAGAGCCACGGCGCTACTGTGGGGGAGAGCAAGACGATCGCCATGCTTCCTTCCACGACGCTGAAGTACCGGGAAGACACTCCCGAGCCAACAGAGACGGCCATGAAGCACAGCACCAACAGCGGGTTCAGGAGTCCCGTGCTGTCGCCTTCCTCATCCCAGGAGACGTTGCGCCCGTCCAAGAAATCGGGCAAGCTCTTCTTCGCCGGGGACGAGGACGACGAGGACGACGACGAGGAGGTGGACAAGATTGACATCAGACCCGGCGCGTTCTCGTCCCTGCAACACAGCGAGAGCGGGTCCGGAATGCGCCGGTCGCTCTCTTCGACGAGCCTGTCGTCGGCACCAGTGGGCATGCGCAGGACCGCGTCGGGTATGTTCATGCCTTTCGACGAAGGTGAGGACGAACCTCTGGACGATGGCCTGATCGGCCGCATCATGAATACGGTAAATACGGCCCGGGATATCGCCCACGTCATCATGAACGTGGGATCGTGGAGGAGTTGACTCTCTATGTGGCGAGGGTTCGTGTTGTTAACCAACCTTGTTTTTTTCCAGAAGGAGGCTGCGCACAGAACCAATCTACCTCGCCACGACTCGAAGAGTTTTCAGGGGCTGTACGATGACTAGGGACGAAAAAAAATAATCTTGGGCCGACAGACAGCGCTCTCTGGCCCCAGGATTGCGACACAGGACGGACCGGACCCCCTTTCACCCTAGGCTCGACGGGGAGCCGTTTTGTATCGCTATTGCGGGCATTGGTGGGAGGGCTTGGGGAGTCGCGGTTTATTACGACAGGAAACATGCATTGGTCGGGGTGTTTTGCTTTTACAGGTACCGGTTTTTGCTATTCTCAGTTCTGGTTGTCATTCTTGAGCCACCGGAGGGGTGAGGAGGAAAGGCGTGGGGGTTTCTCCGGATGGCCGAGTTCTTGATTTGGGTTTCATGCTATGGCCAAAGCAATACCCACCGGTACCTTGATTTTGGAGGTTGGCTATTCCCTTAGGGTGTGGTTCCGGCACAAGGCAAAGGTCGGACGGCTTCTCGGCGCTTGTATTGGTAGCCAGACGGCGGGACGGCTGTGGTTCAGCCATTGGAGTCATGGCAAGATAAAAAAGGAATCAAGGCAGAATACACTGCAAATGCTCTGGCTCAAGAACTCGTGTGATTGTGTGTGTGTGATTCCCCCCCTCGGCACTTACACGCAGAACAACGTGACAGCAAAAAGGAGGAGGAGGGGCAGAGTCGCCATCCGTCTAACGCCAAGACATTTGTGGAACCAACCAAGGAAGCTCAGGCCCCAGCAAGGCTGCCGGAACGCGTTGCACTGGGAGCTGCCTTGAGCTGCAGCCACAGAGCAGCAAGCACTCCAGCCTGACCGCAGCCAGCCAACGAACCGACCTCCGACCTCCGACCTACGACCTCCAACCTCCAACCTTAGCCAAACCATCCCATCCATCCCCGCCCTCCACACGGACGCCCGCATCTCGAAGACAGATTGAAGCTCGCCGCTGCTCTCCGAGATATCCACCGAAGCAACCGACCAACCGACCACAAAGAAAAGCCCAGAATGGATACCCTCGTGGCGCGGTACAGCCGCCCGTCGTACCAGGACAATGAGGTCTTCACGGAGCAGGAGCAGCAGGACCTCACCACTACCATGCCCCCCCTCTCTCTCAGGTTTGCCATGCCGCCGGTAGCGCACGTACGTGTCCCCGCTCCCTCTCGACCCCCCACCCGCTGACCGAGTGCCCTGCCCAGCCATCGGCCTGGCTCCGCGCAGCAACAGACGACCGCTCGAACCCGTCTTGCCCGATCAAGATTGCGCACGGCACAACGACGCTCGCCTTCCGCTTCAAGGAGGGCATCATCGTGGCGACCGACTCGCGCGCCACGGCGGGCAACTGGATCGCCTCGCAGACGGTGAAGAAGGTCATCGAGATCAACTCGGACCTGCTCGGTACCATGGCCGGCGGCGCCGCCGACTGCCAGTACTGGCTCGCCTGGCTGGGTATGCAGTGCCGTCTGCACGAGCTGCGCCACAAGCGCCGCATTAGCGTCGCCGCTGCCAGCAAGATCCTCGCCAATCTCGTTTACCAGTATAAGGGCATGGGCCTGTCCATGGGCACCATGTGCGCCGGCGTCACCAAGGAGGAGGGGCCCGCGCTCTACTACATCGATTCGGACGGCACTCGCCTCGCCGGCGACCTGTTCTGTGTCGGCTCCGGCCAGACCTTTGCCTACGGCGTGCTGGACGCCGAGTACCGCTGGGACCTGTCGACCGAGGAGGCCCTCGAGCTGGGCAGCCGCAGCATCCTGGCCGCCACGCACCGCGACGCCTACTCGGGCGGCTTCATCAACCTGTATCACGTCAAGGAGGCGGGTTGGGAGAAGCACGGCTTCACGGATACCAACCCGGTGTTCTGGAAGACCAAGCTGGACAAGGGCGAGTTCAGCAACGTCACAAGCAACTTTACCGAGTAAAGCGGCGGAGTGGAGGAGCTGGAGAGAAAGCGGCATGGGGGCTCGCTCGGCGCTTGGGATTTTACGGGGCACGGCGTCAGCTACTGGGATTGGGGCAGACCGGATATGAGGGAGAAAGAGGGCACGCACGGCTTGTAAATGTACAACAGAGCATTGAGCACTCTTGCGAGACAACCAACCCCGGTGGTGAAAGTGAGGCAGGATGGATATGCTGGAATATCTGGGGTATCCAAGGTGACAAAAATATGCAGTAGAAAACATTATACTACACTCAGCAGCCAGCATCTCGCCTGGCTATTTCCCACTCCTCGAGCCCTTCCTACCTGTCCTCCCCCCCTACCGGCAACCACCCATCCACCCCCATGATCCCACCACCACCACGACCATCCTCGCCCTCCCCACCATCCATCGACCACTTCCGAATCGGCCGCACGCGCAGCGAGCTCTGCCAGCCCGCCTCGTACATCTCGGCGCCGGCCCACCCAATCATGGCCGCGTTGTCGGTGCACAGCGCCGCGGGCGGGCAGCTCACGGCCAGGCCCTTGTGGCCGCGCGCGTCGAGCACGGCGCGCAGCACGTGCCGCAGGAAGCGGTTGCTCGCGACGCCGCCGGCGACGACGAGCGTCGTCGGCGTCGTGCTGGTTTGGTCCAGCGCAAAGAGGACCCTGCTCGCGAGGTGCTCGAAGGCGAGGCGCATCGCCTGGCGCGCGAGCTCGCGGCGCTCGGGGTAGCCCATGTCCGGGTTCTTTTGGGTGAGGGCGCGGACTTGGCCGCTCAGGCCTGAGAAGTCGAAGGTCATGTCGCGGCGCTCCGAGAGCGGGGGGGTCAGGCTCCAGGCGAAAGTCGGCGAGACGTAGGGGCGGATCTCGTCGGCCCGCCGGGCGGGTGGGGTGTACCAATACCCGTAGTCGTAGGGAGTAGTGGTGGTCTCGTCTTGGGTGCCGGGAAAGGCAAAGGCTTCGAGCTGGGCGCCGTACATGATGTCTTGTGCCTGGGAGAGGAGCGAGGGGGGGAGGATGGCGCGGGCGCACTTGTCGAGCATGTCGCCGAGGGCGGCGTTCGGGGTCTCGGCGAGGATGCTGTGGGAGGTGATGGAGCGGGAGAGGAGCAGCTGGGTGTGGCCGCCTGAGACGAGGAGGCTCAAGAAGGGGAAGGCCGGCTGGAGTGGGATGTCCAAGGCATTCGGTGCTGGGGCCGCCGCCTTGGGGAGGAGCGTCGACTCCTTTGTCGTCCCCTCCTCGGATGTTTCGGAGGGCCACGGCTGGTTGATGGCGGATACCAGGCGCGGTGTCAGGGCGTGGGCTTGCATGTGGTGCACGGCAACCAACGGCACCTGCCATGCTACGGAGAGGCCCTTGGCCATGGTCAGGCCGATACCCAGGTTGGCCATCATGCCGGGGCCGCGGGTGACGCAGATGATGTCGGGCCGGCGGCGGGTTACGGGGTGCGGCTCGCGGAAGGACAGACCTCCCGTGCGGTCCGCGCCAGGGTCGGCCTCGGGCAGGAACCGCAGGGCGGACTCGACGAGCTGAGCCATCTCGGTCGTGTGGGACTCGATGGTGGTGATGGGCTCGACGCCGCCGAACTTCCGGTTGTCGGATGTGATCTTGGTGTTGAGCAGTATTCTGGCACACCCGCCGTACTTTTCGATGACGGCAACGCATGTGTCGTCGCACGACGTCTCGATGGCGAGGGTCAGCAGCCGCTTGGGTTTCGCGGTGTCTTCCGCTGGTGTGATGTTCGTGCTGACACTGCGGTGGCTGCTGTGTCTGCCATGTCGAGATACAGATGGCAGCAGCACTTTCTGGAGAGGGTCTGCTCTACGCGCGGATGCGAGCAGCCCGGAGGCAGCCGGCCGCCGCATCGTCATCATGACCGTCGCCATCCTCATCCTCATCCTCATCGTCGTCGTCGTCGGGTCTGCGTGCGCCGCGTTTGTCTCATCTCTCACCCACGCATTGTCAAGTGTCCGGTTTTGGGCAGTTCCAATACCCTCCCTTTCCGCTGATTTTCAAACGGAGCTCATCCGTCTTCCGTGCAGTTTGAGTTCAGGTTTATTCTGTTTTTGATCACGAAGCCATCAAGGTTCTTGCCGAGTGAAGGCGGTAAATTTCGGGGTCCAGCTGTCTGATACTTCGAGCACGCAGCTGACAACAGCCGGCACCGACGGAGTCTCCCATGCCTCCGCCCCTGATCTTCCACACAAGCACACACCAACAAGAACGTCATGTGCAACCGAACCCAAAAATGGTCGATATGTAAAAGCTCAACGCCTGTTTGATGCCTATGCAATATATATGCCTCTGCCAATACACCATATCATGCAGCCTCTGCTCCTCTTCCTCCTTCTCACCCCTTCTATCCCCAACCGCAACGCAAGTCTTGTCTCTCCTCTCCTCGGTACTTAGACCTCCAAGTCTCCCTCTTTGCTCCCTTCCTCTTGTTGATACTCGTTCATTTCCCGCCACTGACCCCCACCCAATTCCGCCACTCACACCTGCACCCGCCCGTACCACCATCCATCCCCCCTAAACTCGGGTTAAACCCGGACGCGGGGTTTGCCAGGTCGCCCGTGGTGTTCAGGTTGTTCAGCACGAACCGCGCGTCGTTCAGTACAATCCGCTGCCGATCGTCCACCCCGCGGACAAACACAAACTTCTTCCCCCGCTCGCCGCCGTGGGTGTCCAGCGTGATGGTGACCGGATAGGGGAACGAGCCGGGTTGCGTGGCGTTGCCGCCCGACCCCGCGATGCCGGAGCCAAGCAGCCGCGTCGTGTTGGCCATGCGCGTCCAGATCTCAACCTTGTACCGTACCGAGAGCCAGGTGACGAGGAACTTGGCCTCGGTGCGGAGGCTGCCGCCGTTCTGGTCGGCCGGCACGGGCGTCTGCCCGGACCCCGCGAGCGCGTCGACGGACCGCACGTAGGTGGTCTTGTTGAAGTAGGTGTAGAAGAAGTAGCGCTCCGTGGGCAGGCCGCGGTCGTAGAGCCTGAGGGGCTGCTGGGTGGGGAAGGGGAGCAGCACGGCCGGTGCGCCCGTGCCGTCTTTGGAGAGAACGGGTGGCGGGGCGATGTCCGAAGCGTTGACGATTCCCGAGCCGGCGGTGAGGTTGGTCTGGGGCCCGTCGTTGCCGTCACGCCGCGTGAGGAGGCTCGGGCCGACTGTGTCGTTGGTGGTGCGGAGGATGCTGATGTAGAAGGGCGTGGGCTCGCCGGCCTTGTCAGGGGAGACGACCCCGTCGGTGGTGTTGCCGAGGAAGAACATCTCTTGGAAAGTCGGCGGGGAAGGGTCGGGCCGGAGGGTCAAGCTGGAGCCTGAGTCCGCACGCCTTTGTAGGGCACGTCGGACGCGAGACGTAAAACTTGTAACCGTGCTGGTGGTCTGGGTGACCCGTGGGCTGGATGTCGAAGTTACCGATGTCGTTTTTGTGCTGGTAGTGCTGGTGCTGGTGGATTTCGGCAGCGGCAACGCGACGCCGGTGTTGGTCGGAGTTGGGTGGGGAGGGTCCCCGGTGACGTTCCACGACTGCCGGGTGTTGTTGTCGAACTGGATCTGGATGACAAAACTGGGCTGGTCCGCGTCAAAAGGCGCCACCGAACCGGCTTCCTCCTTGGGCAGAGCGCAAGCCCAGAGCGTCGGCGGCTGAACGCACGAGGTCCTGGCGTCCGAGTCCGGGCCGATGACAGTCGAAATGCCTGTGGGAATCGGCGGGAAGTTGGTGAGGTTGAGGAACTGTGAGGGCACGCTGGCTTCGGAGGCTTTCTGCCGCGACAGGAGTACACCAAGGGTGACGCCCAAAGCAGTCAGCAACAGAATCGCGACGCAGACCCCCAAGCACACGCGCCTCCGTTTCCTCCCTTCGCGTCCAGGCCTGCCGAAGCACCCGCAGCAGGGAAAACAGCCACGACCATGCCAAAACCGGCCCGCCTGGAAGGCGACGGCATCCTCTTTCTCATGTCGCCGCCGCTGCCGCTCTGCTTTTTGTCTCGGTCCTTGGCCAGACACATCGATGAAATGGTCTCCCGGCACATATGACCCCAGCGGCCTGTCTGGTAGCCTCGGCTGGTGAGTAGCGGGAGCTGGTGTTAGCGGAACGTCCGAGAGGCGGATTGCGCCCTGAGATGTCATGGTCTGTGATAAGCCAGGCGGAACTGGACCGGGTGATGGTGGATACATGTTGTTGAGCGGGTGGCCGGCAGGGAAAACTGCGCGGTAGCGAACGTTTTCGTTTTTGGAGGGCGGCGAATATGGAGGCGGCAATTCGCCAGGTGTTTGTATCTCCTCGGCCAGCACACGCGACTTCTCGGGCTGTGGTGGTCTTTGCGAAGGCGGTGAGGCTGCCTTTGAAGGCGAGGCCATGGGAGATGAAAGGTCCTCGACGATAATCTCCGGGGGCCGTTGTTGTATCCTGGGAGGGCTCCGCGGGCCGGTCGAGGATTCAGCTTGGGGCTTTGGGGAAACAGGGGAGAATGCCTTCTTCTTATCCACGTCCCTCCACCACGCTTGTCCCTCGTCGCCTTTCGGCTGGCCAGAACGGGGGCTTTGTGGCGTCGGCGGTCCGAAGGGCGAGGTCACCTGGTCCCACCATCCTTGAGATCGGGCGCTCCCAGCAGTGGCCGACCGCTGCCGGCCTTTGATGACTCGAAGTGATTTTCTTTGTGTCGTGGCTGGGCTGCCGTCTTCTTCGAACAAAGTAACTGGGGTTGCCATGTCATCCTCGTCGTCATCGCTGACATAAATCGGGGTTGTGAGCGTATCTCGGAAGCTCTTCCTGGCAGTAGACGCTGTGAAGGCGTTGTCGCTCGCAGCAACTGGCGAGGCATCAGTGGCCCTGTAATGTTGCGGGATGGACGGGACAGCTGGCACGTAGCCCCGTTGGATGGCACGCGGCGAGGTGCCGTCGTCCGTGTCGGGGGACCAAGCGGAGACTGGCTGGCTTGGGGAGACAACGTTGGGTGGCTGGAAGTACAGGGGAAACTCCACCGGCGTCTGGACGACAGCCGTCTGCGGGCTAATCACGACATCTGAGTCCGAGGGCATAGCAAAGCCAATCACTATCGGCCCGGCGCTGGGCGATAGGTCAGCCTGCGGGGCGGCCTCGGCGACCAGCCTTTCGATCCTCTTGCCCTTGGTGGGCTTCCGCTTCAGCCAGCCGAATGTGCCGTTGGAGTCGTCGGACGGAGCGCCTTCGAGGGCCTTCAGGGCAGCGGCGTCAACAAACTTGCCGGTCCGGCTCGTTCGGTTCTCGGGAATGGGCCTCATCTGTTGGGCGATGTGCTGCTGCTGACGGAACTTGGACATGTCGGTGACGAGTGTGATGCCGGCGTGCTCATTCTGAGCCTTTTGACGAAGACGGGACTTTAGCCTCCGCACCTTTTGTACTGACTGGCGGGCGGTTGAACCCGAGGTCCGTTGAGTTACCCGTCGTTCGAGTTGTTGTTGTTGTTGTTGTGTTGATGGCTGAGTTGCCTCCCCTCTAACGCTCCCTGTCCTCTCCGATGCCAGACCCGGCAGACGAGGCACGGCACTGGGCCATGCTGTGGCGGGGGTCAAGACCTCGTCGTCTTCCCAGTCTTCCCAATCCTCCTTGGTCCTGGCCGACAAGCGGCTGTCGGAGCCGGTCTGTGGCGGTACTAGACTGCTCATTTTCTCGCTCTGTGGTGGTTCGTTTCTGGGGTCTGGGTTCTCGATACGAGTAGTGTCGTGTTTGTTTTCGGGTTGGTGCGCGAAAGAGATGTGTCTGCTTATTGTTGAAAAGTCGTGATAAAAGAGCGAGCGGGAAGAGAAGAAGGCGACTCTCGTCACAATGGGCTCTGCCACGTGCCCGAGTCGCGAACAATGATTAAGACGTCTTAGCTGAGATTAAATAACAAGAAAGAAAGAAACGGGTCCCAGAATAGGCACTCTCTTTGGCGCGGGGCCAAGTGTGTCAAAGAGGACCAGAGAGGGCCACGACAGTGAGTGACAATGACAATGCGGCGTCGTGAACAGGAGCACAATAGCAAGGGCGGTCAAGAGAGAGAACGGGATGGGGAAAATAATGTTCGAGATGGGCCGACGGGAGGCTGCCAGCGTGTCGCGTGGCGTGTTTCTGCGCTCTTCCTTTGCACGTTCCATCCTCGCGCCGCCATACCCGTTCTCGACTGCGCTCATGTCGTCCTCCGCTGCCAGCGTGCCTCATCTGGCCCGGCTCCCAGGATCCCAGGATGGAACAGCCGCCATCGCCAATCGCTGCACGGGAAACGGGCAGCCGGTCCCAGGCCCTGCAGCCGCCCTTGTCTCCAGCAGTCGGCAGCAGGCTGCCTGTCGTCAAGCAGCGCGCTCTCTGTGGACGGCGGGAAACGCCCTTCGTTTGGATGGCGGGGTCTCTGTGTGGAATAAGCGCTGTGTGGTCGTCTGGAGTTGAGGGATTGGCCGGCCGCGAACCGCCCGGAGTGTCGGACGGCGCTGTGATTGGCTGCTTGTCGCGGATTGGCCTTGGGCGCAATGACTGCCCTGTTCAGCGGCCAGCGAATCGATTTTTGACTCATCCCTTTTGCCCAAACACCGGCCGCCCTTCGCTTGTTTGGCGGGTTTTGGCTTTGAGGCCTCTCGGTCGATTCCCACTTTGTCCAGTTTTCGATCAGTAAAAGCGAGGAAGAACGTCTCCAGAATACTCCGTTCTGAGTATGCCTGCGACTTGTAGCCGCCCCACCAGCAATCCCCAGATGCCAAGATCCTTCCCGGCCGGCCCGGGTCCCACAGCAGATCCACCTCGGCGGCTCTGTCCTCCAAGCAATCCTCCACTC
>OUNM010491806.1_pt1 | contig 29923 bp, 23 predicted proteins | sample 1769961 | NCBI WGS metagenome assembly OUNM01 (sample SAMEA3914820, study PRJEB12502) | metagenome | biome: forest; material: soil | place: USA | collected 2012-03-12 | depth 0.3 m | reverse complement strand
GTTGCCGAAGCCCCGCTCCAGGGCGTCGGTCGCAACTCCGAAGGGCGAAACCATATGGACACCCGACCAGAAGACATCCTCTGCCTTGGGCGTCAGCGCCTTCAGGGTGGTCTCGATACCGTGCAGCGGTCCGATGTCGTGCTGGGCCGCCTCGGCAAAGGCCGGATGTGTCAGGTGCCTTTGCAAGACCGGCGTCGACCGCGTGGCCTGCGCTACCGCGCCCGCCGCCCGCCAGTTATCGGGCAAGCCCTGAGGCTGCTGGCGGACATAGGGGCCCAGAAATCGCAGGCTGCCGGAAAACGGATTGGGGCCGAGGCCGGCCCCGACCAGCAGCACCTTGCGTTCGGCATGGGGCTGGGTAGTCCGCCAGAAATCAGGCGGATAAGGAAGATTGGAAGGACTGGGCAAGACGACGCTCCGATTGCGTCGTCATCATTTTCCAATGCGTATCAGTGCCGCATACCGGGGGCTATCTTCAGATCTTCAGCACGTCCAGCGCCAGTTTCGCCGTATCGGCGATCACGGCTTCGCGCCCGGCGGCGTCGAGCGTGCCGCCCGAGGTATAGATCGCCATGAAGATCGGATCGCCGCTGTCCGGCCAGATGACCGCGACGTCGTTGACCGCGCCGTTTTCGCCGGTGCCGGTCTTGTCGCCCGCCGTCCAGCCGGTCGGCAGCGCCGCGCGGATGCGCTTTTGCCCCGTCGAAGTCGCGACCATCCAGGCCTTGAGCTGATCGCGCGACGCCGGCTTCAAGACCGTCCCGGTAAAGACGGTTTTCAACAGCGCCGCCATGGCCTGCGGCGTCGTGGTGTCGCGCTCGTCGCCGTCGACATTGGTATTGAGATCGGGCTCGGTCCGGTCGAACCGCGTCGTCGCATCGCCCAAGGTCCGTACGAACTGCGTCAGGCCCGACGGTCCACCGGCCAGCGGCAACAAGAGGTTGGCCGCCGTATTGTCGCTCAAGGACACCGCCGCGGCGCAAAGATCGCGGACGGCCATCCGGCCTTCCGCCACATGCGCCCCGGTCACGGGCGCGTAGTCGAGCAGGTCACCTTGGCCGTAGGCAATATCCCGGTCCAGGCCGAGCTTGCCCTGGTCGGACTGGCTCAGGATGGCGGTGGCCAAAACCCATTTGAAGGTCGAGCACATGGCGAAGCGCTCGGTCGAATCGAGATTGACCGACTTGCCGCCCTGGAGGGCCGACACGCCGATGCGGCCGCCGTGCCGCTTCTTGAGCTCGAGCATCCGGCCGGCCATGTCGGCGGCGTGTCTGACCTCGGCCGAGCAGCCGGCCAGCCCGAAGGCGGCGCCGGCGGCCAGCACATGGCGGCGCGACAGGCTCATGGCCTAGTTCGCCTTGTCGCCGATATGGCGGTCGAGCCAGTCGAACACGGTGGCGTGCCACTTCAGCGAATTCTGCGGCTTCAGCACCCAGTGGTTCTCGTCCGGGAAGCGCAGGAATTCCGAGTCGACCTTGTTGGCCTGCAAGGCGGTGAAGGCGCCGATGCCCTGTTCGAGCGGGATACGGTAGTCCCTGTCCGAGTGCACGATCAGCATCGGCACCGACCAGTTCTTGGCAAAGAGCGCAGGGTTGAAGTCGTCGTACTTCGCCGGGTCGGTAAAGGCGCTGCCACCGTGCTCCCAGTTTTCGAACCATTGCTCCTCGGTCGAATAGCCCATCATGCGCGACTCGAAGACGCCGTCGTGCGACACGATGCACTTCCAGGGCTCTTTCCAGTTGCCGGCGATCCAGTTGGCCATGAAGCCGCCGTAGGACGCGCCCAGCGCGCAGGCGCGGCCGCCGTCGAGGAAACCGTACTTACCCAGCGCCGCCGCCCAGCCCTTTTGCAGATCTTCCAGCGGACGGTCGCCCCAGTGCTGAGAAATCGCGTCGGTAAAGCCCTGGCCGTAGCCGGTCGAGCCGTGGAAATCGATCATGACGACGGCATAGCCCGCGCCGGCATAGGTTTCCGGGTTCCAGCGGAACGACCAGTCGTCGCCGAAGCTGCCTTGCGGACCGCCGTGGATCAGGAAGGCGACGGGGTATTTCTTGCCTTCGACATAGCCCACGGGCTTGACGACGATGCCGTAGACGGTGTCGCCGTTCCAGCCCTTGAAGCTGAACTGCTCGTAGGTGCCCATGGCGCGGTCGCCCAGCACGCTGTCGACGGCGGTCAGCTTCGTCGCGCCGTCGTCGATCATCGCCGCCCCAGACTTTGCTGACAAGGGCTTCGACAGGAAGAGCTGCGACGGATAGGTCAGGCTGTCCTTGAGGTAGACGACGCCTGTGTTGAGCTCAAAGAAGGTCGTGACGTGGCCGTCCTTCGACAGGGCCGTCGCCTTGCCGGTGGCGATATCGACGCGGAACAGCTTTTCCATGCCGACGTCGCCGGCGGTGACCAACAGGCTCTTGCCGTCCTTCGCAAACTTGACGCCGTCGGCGCTGCGGTCCCAGCCGGGCGCGATCTCGCGCACCTTGCCCGAGGCGTCGCGGATCATCAGGCCGAAGCGGTCGGCTTCGAAGCCCGGGCGCTTCATGGCCTTGTAGACCAGGGTCTTGCCGTCGGGCGACACGATCGGCTGGGCGTCCCAGGCGGTGTTGTCCGCCGTCAGGTTGGTCGCCGCCCCGCCCGTCATCGGTACGGAGAAGATGTCGAAATTGGTGCTCCACGGCTCGGTCGTGCCGGCGACGCGGCCCGAGAAATAGAGGGTCTTGCTGTCCGGAGAGACAGTGAAATCGGCCTCGTCACCGAAAGGCTTGGACGGCACGTCGCCGTCGAAACCGTCGGTCAGGGCCACCGGGGCAGCGCCATCGAAGCCTGCGTAAAACAGGTGGTTGCGCGTGCCGTCCGCCCATTCGTCCCAGTGGCGCACGAAGACCTTGGTATAGACCGTGCCGGAGGACGGATCGCTGGTCTTCTTGTCGGCCTGCGTCTTGACCGTGCAGTCGATCTCATTGCCCTTGCACTCGGGCAAAACGGCCAGGCTGACGACCAGGCCCTTGCCGTCGGGCGTCGGCTGATAGGCGCCGACGTCGAGCGGCAGCTTGGTGACCTGGACGGCGGGGCTGCCCGCGATATCGGTCTTCCACACCTGCGAAGAGCCGCCACGCGACGACAGGAAATAGATCGTCTTGCCGTCCGGGCCGAACTGCGCATCGGACGCGCCGCCTTCGGAGGCGGCCAGCTTGGTTTCGGGCGCCGCGGGTTTCGACAGGTCCTTGAGCCACAGGGTGGTCACGCCCTTGTTCTTGGCGAGATCGGTCGCCCGCACCTGGAAGACGGCGTAATGGCCGCTCGCATCGACGTTCAGGCCGCCCAGGCGATCGAGCGAGATCATGTCCTTGTAGGTGAACGGCGCCTTGTCGGCGGCGTGCGCGCCGAGCGCGATCACCGAGACGGAGGCGGCAAGACTGGCGATATTAAAAAGGGCTTTGCGCATGGAGGCCTCGAGGGCAATTTTGTTTCAATTGCCACATGTTAAAGACCGGATTTCCGCGAAAGTCGAGCGGTAGGCGCAAATATTAATGAAGTCCTGCGCGCGCGAAGCGCTATAAAAGGAAGAGGTCCACAGATTACACAGATTTCACAGATTTATCAGAGCCGTAGATGGCTACGCCCGGCTTCTCTTCAATCGAAGGAAAGCGCTGCGCGCACATAATTTGTGAAATCTGTGGACCTCTTCCCTTACCCGTTTAGCCACCCGCCGCCAGCATGGCCCGCATACCGTCCATCGCCTCTTTCGTCTGCTTCGGCAGGCGCAGTTTGAACAGGGGCGCCAAAAGCCTGGCCAGCCAGTAGTGCGGTACGATCTCGACGCGGTGGAAAAGGCGCGTGCCGGTCGGCGTCGGCTCCATGCGGAACTCGATGAACACCTGCATCAGCTTGTCGAAATAGCGGTAGGCCAGGCGGCTATCCGGCTCGTGCGCCGTGATGACCCCGTCCATGATGCGGTGGCGGCCGCCCTCGAAATAGGCGTAGCGCAGCTTGTCGCCTTCCTGGTTGGGCCCCTGCCCGCACTTGGCGACGCCTTCGCAGCGCTTGAGCCACAACGGTACCTTCTTGAAGTCGTCAAGGAAAACAAAGACGTCGTGCGGCGTCTGCGGCAGGTCGATCGTATGCTCGAACACGATGGGCAAGGACCTGCTACCTTTCTCTTCACGTCCCGTGGGACTCGGTGTCAAAAAAGAGTAACATGTATGGCTTCCATTTCAAGGGTTTGGCGGGATGAGTATGGCAGGACACGGACGTACGGGCTGGCTGGCCCTGCCGGTGATCAGGCACCTTAGCTACAAGCCGCGCCTGTTCTTCGCGATCGCGCTGGGCCTGGCCGTTCTCGCCGGCACCATACAGTTCACCCATTTGCGGCCGGTGACCGACAGCCTGCTGGCATGGAATGCGGGAACACTGCTCTACCTGGCGCTTGCCATCGAAACCATGGTGCACAGCGGCCCGGACCTGATACACCGCCGCGCCGCCCTTTATGACGACGGCGAAGTCACGATCCTTTTGCTGTCAATCCTGGCGGCGGTCCTGTCCTTCGCCGCCATCATCGGCGAGCTGGCCTCGGTGCGCACGGTCAGTGGTTTCGCGCGCGGCGTCCATATCGGCCTGGCGGCATTGACCCTGATGACGTCGTGGGCCTTCATCCACACCGCATTCGCCTTCCATTACGCGCACGGCTATTATTTTTCGGAGCGGCATTGCGGCGACAAGGGCGAGCGTTGCCTGATCTTTCCCGGCACGGAGACGCCCGACTATCTCGACTTCCTCTACTTTTCCTTCATCATCGGCACGTCAGGCCAGACCGCCGACGTGTCGATCGCCGGCCGCAAGACCCGGCACATCAGCACCATCCACTGCATCGTCGCCTACGTGTTCAACGCCACCGTCCTGGCCCTGACCATCAATATCGCGGCTTCGCTGGTGAACTGATTTTTTTTCGGATAACCGTGTAACCGTTTCGTTCATCCCGCCGTATTACCCTCAGATCAGGGAGAACGGCAGAATGTCGATCGGTTCGGACTACCCCCACCCGGTGACGGTCAACGGCTATAGCTGCCGCAACTGCACCGACGTCGACTACGCGAAGAAGCACATCGATCCGGCGCACCCGAAGTCGGGGCCGTACGATGTCGACGCCGCCAGCGATCCGTCGCGCAAGGCGGCCTTCGTCCTCGACGGCAAGCTCAGCGCCGCACAGATCTCGTCGGTCACCCCGGCGGACCCCAATGCGCCCGGACAGAGACTGAACATCAGCGCGTAAAAAAGCCGGCGGTTTCCCGCCGGCCCTCTCCTTGCCTGCAGGCGCGATCAGAACGCTTTGGTGAAACCGACAAAGCCGCTCTGGTCGCTGCGTTTGTCGTCTCCGAAGGTGCCGCGATAGCTGGCCGAGACGTTCAGTCCCAGGACCTTCGTGGTGACGCCCACGCCCACCAGCGCGCCGGGATTGCCGACCTCGCCCATATCGGTCGAGAAGGCTTGAGCGGTATTGCCGGTCAATCGTCCCTTGAGCGCGCCTTCCTTGCTCGAAAACGCCGCCTCGTAGCCGACGACGGCGTTCAAACCGGTCGTTTCCGACAGCTTGCCCGCGGCGCGCAGTTCCAGGGCGCCGTTGAACGACGATACCTTGCGGTCGTCGAAGGTGACCGCGGCGATGACGCCTTGTTCGGCGAAGCCCTTCATGTCGGCCGAGACATAGGCCAGGCGGGCCACCGGCGTCACCGTCCAGCCGCCGAGATGGTGGTCGAGCCCGCCCTGGATCGCCGCTGACATCGACGACACGTCGATCTGGTTGCGCGTCTCGTGGAAGGCGCCGACCAGGGTCTGGCGGTCGTAATCGCTGTATTGGCCGAGGCTGCCGCCGACCTGCGCCGTGACGAAGGCCGGACCATGGCTCCAGTCGAAACCCGCGTCGATGCTGAGATCGGTCGGCTTGGCCGAGACCAGGAAGGCCTTGCTCTCACCGTTCAGGGCCGTAAAGGCGATGCCAAAGGCGGTGTCGTCATCGACCGCCGTGACCGCGCCGGCGCGGAAGCCGCCAACCGTGTAGTCATAAGCCTTCTGCGACGAGGTCGCGGCCGCCGTGCCGATCTGGCTCTGCTGCGAGATGTCCTTGTTTTTCGACGCCCCCTGGCCGACGACCTGGACGAAATAGCCGCGGCCGCCATGGAACAGCGAAGCCGTGTCCGACACGTTCTGGCGGCGGGTATTGTAGGTTTCGTCGGCCATGGCGCCGGCGCCCTCGGTCAAGGTCGGCGTATAGAGGTACTGCGCCGCGATCTGCGCCACCAGCTTGTGGCCGGTCGAGGTCGGGTGGACGCCGTCCCAGAAGAGATAGGTGTTCTGCGCCGTGGCGCCGCCGGTAACGCACGCCGTCACCGAAATACAGGCCTGGCTGGCGTTCGTCAGGCCGAAGGCCTTGGGATTGGCGATGATGGCGTTGAAGGCGGACTTGATGTCGACCTCGACGATATTGCTGCCGGTCGCCGACGCCGCGACCGTCGTCAGGCCCGCGTGCAGCGCCGTGTTGAAGGCCGTGGCGCTGACGGTCGCCAGTCCCGAGGCGGCGGGATCGGTGTTGAACTGCGGCGTCTGGCCGAGGTCCGGCAGGTTGAACACGACGATCGTCTTGGCGCCGTACCCGGCCAGCGTGCCCACCTGGGTGGCGACATTGCCGGCGGCGGTCACCGACGTATTGGTCATGACGCTGGCGGCCGTCGACGGGTTACCGGCGGCGGTCGGCAGCATCTGGAAGATGTCGTTGGCGCCGGCCCACAGGCTGACGACGTCATTGGCGCCGAACGTGCCGCCATGCGCGTGGAAGGCGGCGATCTGCGTCACCGTGCCCGGCGGGTTCGACACGGCCGCGTCGGTGCGCGCGCCGCCAAAGGCCGAGTTGAAATTGCCTGACGTGTACGACGTCGCGGTGAAATAGCCCTGCATCGACCCGGAGATATATTCCGCCCACACCAAATCGTTGGTGAAGCGCTTGTTATAGGGGGCCGGCGGCGTGGTCCCGGAGGTCGCCACGTACAGGTTGCCGTTGTCGCTAAGGCTGTCGCCGAAGCTCACCAGACGGTTGAAGGTTTGGGCGTGCGCGGACAACGGCAGAAGCACTGCCGCCGACGCCAGGAGCGCCAGGCGAAGAGACTGTTTCATATGGGAACCCTGTAGACTTTTATGATTTTTTGCCCGCGGCTTTTGCCCCGCGAAACTTGACGTGGACGTTACGCTGAACGGTCCGAAAGGCAAGGCTTCCCTCGCGTAAAGCGCGAGCGGTTTGAGCCCGGCTGTTACAAAACTGCCGCATTTCCTTCACGGAAAGCAGACCTGAAAAGGCTTCGCAAGCCATGAGCTATTCGCCCTCCCCCGCAAACAGGGAGGGGCAGGTCGACCCGTGATTCAGATGAGAAATCGCCGCTAGTCCGCCGCGGCAAACGAAAAGCGGACCGTCGTGCCCTGGGGCGAGGATTCGGCGATCCACATATAGCCGCCGTGCAAGGACGCGATCTTGCGCGCCAGCGGCAGGCCCATGCCGACGCCCGGATACTGGCCTTCGACGTGCAGCCTCTGGAAGGGCTTGAAGACGCGCGTCCAGTAGGTCTCGTCCATGCCCTGCCCGTTGTCGCGCACCGAGAATATCCACAGGTCGGTATCGCGCTGCGCCGTAACCTGGATGTCGGGCGACACGCCGGGCCTGGCGAACTTGACGGCGTTGTCGACCAGCAGGCTGAACAATTGCATGATCTGGTCGGCGTCGCCCTTGAGGCGCGGCAGGCCTGTGATGTTGAGCTTGCCGTTCGCGTTTTTCAGCTTGTCCTGCATGACCAGGCGGCAGTGCTCGGCGATCTTCTGCGTATCGACCAGGATGTGCGGCGCGGCCAGGGTGTTCAACCGCGAAAAGGCCAGCAGCCCCTGCATCATGCCGCGCAACCGGTCGCCGTTGTCCATGATCTCCTTCAGGAGGGCGCGGTCCTCTTCGTCCCCCTTCTCGACCTGGCGTTCGTCGAGCAGGCGGGCGAATTCGACCATCAGCCGCACGGGCGTGCCCAGGTCGTGCGACACGATATAGGCGTAGTCGCGATATTCCTGCGCCAGGTCGGCGGGCTCGGCTTCGCGGATTTCGGCGGCGGCGGCGCGGTGGGCTAAGGATTTTTCAGCGTGCATCTGATCGGATTTCAATGGTCTGTGGCATCGAACCAGGCGGCGTTCGAAGACGCCGACGCGTAGGTCGCGTCGGGCAGAACGGCCAGGAAAAAGAAGAACTGCTCGATCGTCGAAACGACGTCGCGGAACTTGTCGAGCGTCAGCGGCTTGATGATATAGGCCGTGGCGTGAAGCTCGTAGCTCTTCGCGATGTCCTGCTCGTTTTCCGATGCCGACAGCACGATGACCGGGATGTGCATCAGCCGCACGTCCTCCTTGATCGCCACCAGCACATCGCGGCCGCTGATCTTCGGCAGGTTGAGGTCCAGCAGCACAAGGTCGGGCGAACGCCGCGTGGAATCGCGCAGCAGTTCCAGCGCCTCCTCGCCGGTGGCGGCGATGGTCAGGTGGTTGTCGATCTTGGCTTCGCGAAACGCCATCGACGCCAGTTGCGCGTCGCCGCGATTGTCCTCGACCAGCAATATCTCGGCCGTTCGGCCTTCACGGATCAACAGGTTCATTGAGGGATCAGACATGGCCCGCACTCCTTTTCGCGGCTTCGTCGGGCTTGGGGATGGTGAAGTGGAAGACGCTGCCGTCTCCCGGAACGGAGGCCGCCCAGATGCGGCCGCCGTGGCTGTCGACGATCTTGCGGCAGACCGCCAGGCCCAGGCCCGATCCGCGGATCGATTCCCAGGTATGCAGGCGCCGGAAGGGTTCGAAGACCTGGTTGACGAAGGCCGGATCGATGCCCAGGCCATTGTCGCGCACGGTGAAATGCCAGTCGCCGCCGTCGGGCGTCACGCTGACATGGACGTGCGGCGTATTGCCCGGTTTCTGGTACTTGATGGCGTTGGCGATCAGGTTCTGCAAAAGCCGCATGATCTGGACGGCATTGCCTTCGATGAAGGGCAGCGGATCGAAGGTGACGATGGCGCCGGAATCGCGGATCAGTTCCTTGAGGTTGGTCAGGACGTGGTTGAGCTCGACCTCCATGTCGACGTCGCCCATGCTCATGCCTTCGCGGCCGAGGCGCGCATATTCGAGCAGGTCCTGGACCATGTCGCGCATGCGCATGGCGCTGTCGCCGACGATGCGCAGATAGTCCTTGCCCTCTTCGTCCAGCACCTCGTTATAATCGGCGGCAATGATCTGGCTGAAGTTCAGCACCATGCGCAGCGGTTCCTGCATGTCGTGCGAGGCGACATAGGCGAAGCGTTCCAGTTCGGTGTTCGATTCGGTCAAACGCGCCAGGAGCCTTTGCCTGGCTTCCTGCTCCTGCTTGGCGACGGTGATATCGCGCACGATGCCGGTGAAATGGCGCTTGCCGTCGACGGTGAAGGCGCTGACCGACAGGTCGATCGGGAAGACGCTGCCGTCCTTGCGCCGGCCCTCGGCTTCGCGCCCTGACGTGCCGATAATGCGCGCATCCCCCGTTCGCACGTAGCGGTCGAGATAGCCGTCGTGCGCGCTCTGGTAAGGTTCCGGCATCAGCATGCGGATGTTCTGGCCGATGATTTCGGCGGCCGCGTAGCCGAACAGGCGCTCGCAGGCGCGATTGGCGCTTTCGATCGTGCCGGCCTCGTCGATGGTGATGATGGCGTCGACGGCGTTGTCGACGATGGCGGCCAGGGTCACACGGCTGCGTTCCTCGCTGTCGGCATAGAGCTTTTCCAGCTTGGCGTTGGCTTCACGCAGCTGGGTGTTGGCCTCGTCCATCTGCCCGGGGCTCGGTATGCCGAGGGCCTGCGGCATCAGGCGCACCGTCATGATCATGGTGCCGATCGACGCCACGGCGGTCATCGCCTTGACGACACCCTCGAAATAATAGTCCGGCTTCCACAGCACCCAGATGCTGAGGATATGCGTCGCGCCGCATAACAGGATGAAGGCGCCGAACAGCAGGAAAACCATCTGGAACGGTACGTCCCTGCGCGTGCGCACGAAATAGACCAGCGCCACAGGAATGCAGAAATAGGCCAGCGCAATCAGCCCGTCTGAGATGACGTGCAGCCACAGGACGTCGGGGCGCCACAAAAAACAGAAGCCGTGCGGCATGAAGCTGCCGCCCGAATCATGCGTCATGGCGGGCATCTGGCCGTTCATTCGGCCACCGTCCTGCTGGAAAACCGGACGCCGCGAAGCGCCCCGTGACTGTCCGCCGATACTGTCGTCATCAAAGAATTCTGTTCCGGAATGCATGCAATCCTTTGCGATTGCATTGGGTCAGCGCTCTACTTTTTGGGGTACCGCAAGCTCAACCCGATGCGGTGCCGTCTGTCAAAGCCTTTTATCGTCACCTGCGACTCTGTTCCCTGTTCAACTCTGCGTATAGGTACCAGACAAGCCTGCCTTATTTAACCGGGTGTGCGATGAATTCCTTGTGATTGATCACCGCGCGTTATCCCGAAAAGTGTTGCGGCGATTGAGAAAATCAGGGACAACACTCATCTAAAAAGGGTCGGCTATGGTTCAGGTTCGGATCCGTCTATGACGAAGCTTTCAGAGCGGTCGCGCAGCGCTCAGGTTCTGCTTATCGAAGACAATCACGGCGACGCCGTACTGACCAGGCGTGCCTTCCGGCGCTCGAAACTGGCCAGCGACATCACCGTGGCCGAAACCGGCGAAAAAGGCTTGAGCATTCTGCGCCGCGAGGGCGACTATGCCGAGGCGCCGCGTCCCGACATCATCCTTCTCGACCTCAACCTGCCGCACATGCACGGCCAGGAGTTTCTCAGCGTCGTCAAGGCCGACCCGGAGCTGCGCCGCATTCCGGTCATCGTGCTGTCGAGCTCCAGCGCGGATTCGGACGTCTCGGGCTGCTACGACCGCCACGCCAACGGCTACATCACCAAGCCGGTCATGACCGACACCTATGACGACATCGTCACCAAGATCGAGCAATACTGGTTCAGTCTGATGCAGATGCCGCCCGACGAGGTTCCGGGGCGGCTGAACTAGCGTTCGGGAAAGAGGATTTCCTCATAGTCCTGAGCGCTGTTCAGGATGTGCGTGACGAAAATCGTGTCGTCGGCCATTTCATAGAAAATCAGGTAGTTGCCATAGGGTCTGCGGCGAACGCCGTAGCGCTCATATCGGGGAACGAGCGGGAAGGCTCCCGGAAAGTCGGACAGGGCCAGGGATGTGGCGCGGAGTTCCCGAACGAACGAAAGGGCGCGGCGCGGGCTATCCAGCGCGATATAGTCGGCAATCGCTTCGAGATCGGCCTCCGCGGCCGGCGTGAAGATGACCTTCACGGCGTCTCATCATCCTGGATCATCCGCGAATATTTCGCTTCAAGGCGATCAAAAACCTCGGTGGCCGGTTTGCCAAGGCCGGCCACGACGTCGGCGTGTCCCCGCTCGATGGCGGTATCAAGGGCGGCCAATCTGCGATTGCGGTCTTCGAGCAGGCGCAACGCGTCGCGCAGCACTTCACTGGCATTATTATAGCGCCCGCTGGCGAGCTGCCCCTGTACGAAAGCCTCAAAATGCGAACCCAAAGAGTAGCTGCTTGCCATCAGGACCTCAGTTTTATCATCTAATGATACTTCGTTCGTGGAAAGACGTCCATGGCCATGCAACCTCATCTCAGAGTGCATGCCGCAAGGTCAGATTGATCCTGCGCCGGCCAAGCCCGGGATGCACGCCGTCCCTCAAGGGCGCGATGCCATGATAGTAGAGCCTGGCCGGCCCGCCCCACACCACGACGTCGCCGTGTTCGAGAGCCAGCTTGATCTGCGGATCGGCACGCTTCGCCCCGCCGAACAGAAAGGTCGCGGGCAGTCCGAACGACACCGACACGATCGGCTGTTTGCGGTCGCGTTCGTCACGGTCCTGATGCAGCCCCATGCGCGCGCCCGGCTCATAGCGGTTGATCAGGCAGCTATCCGGCTCGAAGCCCGCAAAACCCGCCGTCCGGGCCGCCTCTTGCGCCAGGTCGGCAATCACTTCCGGCATGGCGGGCCACGGCTTTCCCGTCAGCGGATCGGCCTCGGAATAGCGATAGCCCGAAGCGTCGGTCACCCACCCTGCCCGGCCGCAATTGCTCATGGCGACAGACATGGTGCCGCCGCCCGGCACCTGCATCTTGCGGAAGGCAGCCTCACGCGACACCGCCTCGACAGCCGCCAGCACCGTATCGGCGCGCGCCAGGGCAAAACCCGGCAGGTGCACCACACCCGCCGGGAGCCCGATATCGCCGAACAGGTCGGGCTGCGCCAAGACCGTTACGCGCCTTCGCGCATCAACAGGTCGCGCTTGCGCTCGACGCCCCAGCGATAGCCGCTGAGCGAACCGTCGGTGCGGATGACGCGATGGCAGGGGATCAGCACGGCCAGACTGTTGGCCGCACACGCTCCCGCTACGGCGCGTACGGCCTTGGGGTCGCCGATCTTGTCCGCCAGTTCGGCGTAGGTCACGGTCTCGCCGGCCGGGATCTGGCGAAGCGCGCGCCACACCCTTTGCTGAAAGGCCGTGCCGCGGATATCGAGCGGCAGGGCCGCCCCCGTGCCGGGACGCTCGACCGCGCCGACCACCTGCGCCACCCGCGCCTCGAAATCGGCGTCGCCGCCGATCAGCCTGGCCTTGGGAAAGCGATCCTGAAGCTCGCGCACAAGGGCGTCGGCATCGTCGCCCAGGGTCACCGCCACGATGCCCCGATCGCTTTCGGCGACCAGAATGGCGCCAAGGCTGGTCTGACCCGCGGCAAACCGGATTTCCGTATCGGCACCGCCCGCCTTGAAGCGCCTCGGCGTCATGCCCAGCATGGCGTTCGATTCGGCGTAGAAGCGCCCGTTCGACCCGAAGCCGGCGTCGTAATAGGCCTCGGTCACCGAGGTTCCCTTGCCCAACTCCTCGCGCACGCGCTTGCGCCTGTGCGCCACCGCATAGGCCTTCGGCGTCAGGCCGGTCGTCGCCTTGAACACGCGGTGGAAGTGGTGCGGGCTCAGGCCCGCCTCCCGCGCCAGATCGTCGAGCGACGGCTCTTCCTCCGCCGTCTCGATCATACGGCACACCTTGGCGATCAGTTCTGCGCGGCCGTCGCCTTCCGGCTTGCAACGGCGGCAGGCCCGGAAGCCGGCCTTCACGGCCTGGTCGCCGTCTTCGAAAAAGCGCACGTTTTCGGGCCGCGGCGTCCGCGCGGCGCAACTCGGCCGGCAATAGACGCCCGTCGTCGTCACGGCGTAGACGAACTGGCCATCGGCCTCGGGCCGTCGCCGCACCACGGCATCCCAGCGCGTATCGGTATCGGTAGTCATCATCGCGTTCATTTTAGCACCTCACAGGCTTTACGATGACAAAAATCTGCCAGGATCGCCGCCCTGACGCGCTTCGCTTCTTGCGGTTGAATTCGGATATATGAGCGTCCCGGCCGCCACCGCCCGAAAAAGGTCAATTTTTCGGTGTCAGCGGAAGAAAACCACCGCCTGGGGCGTTAGCTTCCATATGGACTTTTTGCAGTGTGTTAACATCCCTGACCTAAACCGTGCATGGCGGTATGCGCTGTGGCACCTGTGAGAGGGCGAACCCACATTCCGAAGACGACGGCCAGTCAAGACAAGGCCTCCGGACCGGCGATGCTGGCCCGCTGCCTCGTCGCGCCCGCGGCCATCGCGACGATCGGCGCCCTGTCGCCGGCCCTGGCGCGCCCGCAGGCGCAACAAGCTCCCCAAGCCGCAGCCCAATCGTCGTCCTCAACCGCCTCGTCAACGTCGTCTTCAGCGCCCGCCGTCGTCGTCCAGACCCTGCCGGCGCCCCCCGCCCAGGAAGAGCCGCCGCCCGACCGATCGACCGATCCCGGCAAGCCGATCGTTTCCGACAAGGACTTCGACGCAGCCCTGCCCGCCCTGACCGATACGGAAGCGGCGTCCGCCCCCGAAGCCGCGGCGTCCTCCCCGCCGCCCCCCTCGCTGGCCCCGGTGGACACGCCCGACGCGGAATTGACGACGGCCCTGCCGCCGCTGGACGGCTACGACGTCCAGGCCGTCGAAAGCACGGGTCCCGCCGCCGCCGTCCCGCCGCAGCTCGACTACCATGTCTCGGTCGACGGCCTGGCCGAGATCGGCCAGTACGAACGCTTTCGCACGCTGAGCGCGCTTCACGCCGCCAAGGGCAAGGCGGCCAATATCGCCATGATCCGCGCCCGTGCCAACGAGGATCAGGCCCTGGCGCTCAGGCTGATGAAAGCGGCCGGCTATTTCGACGGCACCGTGTCGGCAACGATCGCGTCGCCCACACAGGACGGCCAGCCGGTCGAAGTCACCCTCACGACGGTGCCGGGCAAGGCCTACGCCTTCGGCCTGATCACAGTCGACGCCCGGCCGACCATCCCGCCCGACCTGATCCGGGCAAACCTGCCGCTGCGCACCGGCGACGTCATCGTCGCCGACCAGGTCCTGGCGGCGGAGGCCAATGTCAGCCTTGTCCTGCCGCAGCGCGGTTATCCCTTCGCCAAGGTCCAGGGCCGCGACATCGCGCTCGACGCCACGACCTATGTCGGCGACTATACGCTGAAGGTCGATACCGGCACGCGCTCGACCTTCGGCGGCTTCACCACCGACGGCAAGATGGCCTTCGACGCCAAACATATCGCGGTGCTCAAACGCTTCGACAAGGACGATCTCTACGACAGCCGCAAGGTCGACGACCTGCGCCAGGCTCTGATCTCGACGGGGCTCTTCCGCACACTCAGCGTCGAGCCCGTGCCGACGGGCAGGATCGACGCCGACGGCAACGAGGCGGTCGACCTCCTCGTCCACCAGCAAGCCGGCCCGCCGCGCACCCTGTCGGCCGAAGGGGGATATTCGACCGGCGAAGGCCTGACGATTACCGGGACATGGACGCACCGCAACCTGTTCCCGCCCGAAGGCGCGCTGATCGTCACCGGCGGTTTAGGCACCCAGCAACAGAACCTGGGCGTCACCTTCCGCCGCTCCAACGATCGCCGCCGCGACCGCACCCTGTCGTTCGGGGCGTCGGCCGCGCACACGGTCTACAAGTCCTACGAAGCCTTTACCTCGGGCATCTCGGGATCGGTGGCGCGGGTGTCGACGCCGCTCTGGCAGAAGATCTGGACCTGGTCCTACGGCGCCGAGCTTTTGAGTTCGCGCGAAAAGGCGACGATCGCCGGCACGACCCTGTCGCAGTACGAGACCTATTACCTGGCCAACCTTCCGATGTCGCTGGGCTACGACCGCTCCGACGACCTGCTCAATCCGGCGAAAGGCTATCGCCTCGGCCTCCAGGGCGGCCCGCAGATTTCGTTGTCGGGCACCGGTGCCTCGTCCATCCGGGCCATCTTCGACGCCAGCTACTATCATCCCTACAACGCCAGGACGGTGCTGGCCGCGCGCGTGCGGCTGGGCTCGCTGCTCGGCGGCAGTGTCGCCACCATCGCGCCGTCACGCCGCCTCTATGCCGGCGGCGGCGGATCGGTACGCGGCTTCGCCTATCAGGCCCTGGGGCCGCTCGACGCCACCGGCCGCCCGACCGGCGGCCGCGCCTTGTTCGAAGCCTCGGTCGAGGCGCGCTACCGCATGGGCGATATCGGCATCGTGCCCTTTATCGACATGGGCCAGGTCTATGCCTCCGATCTGCCGAGCCTGGCCAAGCTTCGCGTCGGGGTCGGCGTCGGCGCGCGCCTCTACACCAATTTCGGCCCGATCCGCCTCGACGTCGCCACCCCCCTCATCCGCCAGGCCAACGACCCGCTGATCGCGCTCTATGTCGGCATAGGACAGGCCTTCTGAGATGGGCGCGAACCTGCCAGATCCCAAGACGGGGCCCAAGACGAAGTCCGAGGTGAAAACGCCGTTGCCGGCGCGTCTCCGCGCGGCCGCGACGACTCTTTACAGAGGCGCCCATCTCGACCGGATCGATTGGTCGAAGATCAACTGGCGCAAGGTCGGCCTCTATACGGCAGGCACCGGCGCCAGCCTGATCGCCCTGGTCGTCGCCGCGGGCCTCGGCATCAATACCGATCCCGGCCGCCGCCTGCTGGTCAACGTGCTGAACGGCATCAAGCTCGAAAGCGGCCTGCGCGTCGAGATCGGCGCCATCGACGGCTCGATCTACGGCGACATGACCCTGCGCGACGTCAAGGTTCGCGACGCCTACGGCCTAGTGGCGACCTCGCCCAAGGTCCATGTCGATTGGCGGCCCCTGGCCTATTTCAACAAGCACGTCGATATTCGCGACCTGTCGAGCCCGCGGATCGACATCCTGCGCCAGCCGAATCTCAAGCCCTCCGTGCAGCCCGTGCAGCAGGGCTCGCTGTTGCCGGACCTGCGCATCGATCTCAATCGCCTGCAGGCCAACGCCATCGTCTTCCATCCGGGCGTCGCCGGCGCCGACGCGCGGACGCTCACCCTGTCCGGCACGGCGCACCTCGTCAAAAAACGCGTCCTGGCGACACTCAATGGCGTCAGCGACAAGGGCGACGACCTGAGCCTGCACCTCGACGCCCTGCCCGACGCCAACCGCCTGAACCTGTCGGCGCACCTGAGCGCGCCCGAAAACGGCGTGGTGGCGCAGTTGAGCGGCCTGAAGCGCCAGATTCGCCTGACGGTCGACGGCGACGGCACCTGGACACAGTGGAAGGGCGCGCTCGTCGCCCAGCTCGATGACGACACCCTGGCCGATCTGAAAATCACCGGCGACAACGGCCGTTTCCGCATCGCCGGCCCGACCCACCCGGAAATAGTCCTGACCGGCGATGCGGCGGCGCTTTTGGCCGGCGGAGTCAGGGTCGACCTCGACACCACTTTACGCAAACGCAGCCTCGACACGGCGCTGGCGCTCGATTCCGAGGCGGCCACGATCCGAGCCAAGGGTCTGCTCGACCTCGCCTACAACCGGTTCGGCCACCTTGAGGCCCACGTCCGCCTGCTGGAGCCCCAGCGCCTCGGCAAGGCTTTTTCGGGTAAGGATTTGCGCGCCGACCTGCGCGTCGACGGCGCCTTCATGACGCCGCGCATCGATTACGACGTCGAGGCGACGCGTTTCGGGCTGGGCGACATGGTGCTGACCGGGCTGGTGGCCCAGGGGCGCAGTCACGTCGAGCGCGACGGCCGCATCGTCGTGCCGGTCAATGCGCGCCTCGCCGGTTTTACGGGCCTTGGCGACGCCGTCGATCCGCTGCTGATGAACCTCAAGCTCGACGGCGATCTGCAAATCCAGCACGACGGCATCAGCAGCACCAATCTTCACGTCAAAAGCGACCGCGCCGAGGCGCGCGCCAGCCTGAACGGTGACCTGGCGACCGGTTCCGTCACCAGCGACGTCAAGGCCTGGCTCAAGGGCTATCGCGTGGACAAGCTCGGTACGCTCGACCTCGACACGACCGCCAAGGTCGCGCGCACCGCCAAGGGCGCCTTCAGCCTGGCCGGCCAATTCAACGCCCAGTCCACGCGATGGGAAAACGAGGGCGTGGCCAAGTTCCTGGGCGGCAATGCGCGGCTGACCGGCGGCTACGGCCTGGCGCCGAACGGCCGCGTCTTCGTCCAGCACCTCAGCGGCGGAGCGCCCGACGTCAAGCTGGTGAGCGGCGAAGGCGCATTCGGCCCCAAGGACGCGATCCTGGCCAATCTGGTGGCCCAATCGAAAGCCTACGGTCCGATCGAAGCCGCCGTGACGGGCACGCTTTCGGCCCCGGTCGCACAGATCAAGGCCGCCCATCCCGGTCTCGGCATGGACATCTCCAACGTCGTGGCCACATTGACCACGACGCCGCAAGGCTATGCCGTCAAGGCGGCGGGTGCGTCCAGCCACGGCCCGTTCGACGCCGATACATTGATCGTGGCCCGGGACGGCCCCCTGACCGTCGACGTCAAAAGCGGCCACTTCGCCGGCGTGGCCATGGCCGGCCGTATCCAGCAGACCGAAGCCGGCCCCTTCGCCGGCACCCTGGCGCTGAACGGCTCGGGCCTCAACGGCACGGCGACATTGATGGCGGCGGGCCGCGACCAGGCCGCCGCCATCAACGCCGTCGGCACCGACGTCACCGTGCCCGGCGACATGAAGATCAATATCGGCCGGACGATCATCACCGCCCGCGCGACCCTGCGCCAGCAGATCGAGGTCGACGGCGACGTCCAGTTCGCCGATGTCGACTATGGCGGGCTGTCGCTCTCGACCGGCCGGGCGAAGGTTTCGCTGCGCGGCGACACCGGCACCGTCCAGGCGGTTGCCTCGGGCCGCAAGGGCGTGCCGTTCGACATCGCGGTCAACGGCCAGATCGCGCCGTCGCTCTATACGCTCGCGGTCAAGGGCAAGGTCCAGGGGACGGAGTTCCACCTCGCCCGCCCTGCCCGCATCCGTCAACTGGGCCAGTCGTTCACGCTGGAGCCCAACACCGTGGTTTCCGGCAACGGGCGGCTCGATATCGCCGGCACGTTCGGCGGCGGCACCTCCGTTCAGGCGCGCCTCGACAATTTCGACCTCGGCCTGGTCAACGTGCTTGCGCCGGATGCCGGCGTGTCGGGCCGCGCCGACGGCGCCATCGACTTCACCCAGACCGGCAACCTGTATCCGACCGCCCACGCCAACCTGAAGGTCACCGACTTCACGCGGTCGAGCGCCGCGGTCGTGTCGACACCCGTCGATCTGGTCGTCGAGGCCGCGCTCGATCCGTCGCGCACGCCGCAACAGAACTTTGCCCGCGCCATCGTCCGCCAGGGCAATGCCGTTGTCGGCCGCATGCAGCTGGCCCTGTCCCCCTCGGGCGGCGGCGACTGGCTGCACGAGGTCCAGACGGCCGGCGTGACCGGCGGCATCCGCTATAACGGCCCGGCCGCGGTATTGTTCTCGCTGAGCGGCCAGGGCGGCCAGCAGCTCAACGGCCCCATCGCCGTCGCCGCCGACATTTCCGGCCGCGCCGACGCGCCGCGGCTGGCCGGGCTGATCAAGGCCAAATCGCTGACCTACGACAATGACAGCTTCGGCACGCGCATCAACAATCTGGCGCTCGACGGCCGCTTCAACAACGACAAGCTGGAACTGACCGGGTTTTCGGGCACGGCCGGCAGCGGCACGGTCAAGGGCAATGGCTGGCTCAGCCTGTCCTCGGCCGACAAATTCCCGCTCCAGCTCCACGTCGATTTACAGAATGCCAGGCTGGCGCGTTCGGACCAGGTCGATTCGACCGTGTCGGGCGCGCTCGATCTCAGCAATTCCAAGGCCGACGGCGCCTGGATCAAGGGCGACCTGCGCCTGCCCGCCCTGCGCTACACCGTCATCCGCCAGGGCGCCGCCGAGGTCAACCAGCTCGATGGCGTGCGCCACAAGGGTTACCGCGCCGTCCAGGCCGTCGCGGACGCATCCGACGGACCGGCGCCCAAGCTGTGGAATCTCGACGTCCGCGTGCGCGCCGACAATCAGGTCTTCATTTCGGGCATGGGGCTCGATTCCGAGTGGCGCATGAACCTGCATCTTGTCGGCACGACGCTCGACCCGCGCGTCGACGGCGAGATGGAATCGGTGCGCGGCTATTATGAATTCGCCGGACGCGAATTCGACATCGACACCGGCACGATCCGCTTCAACGGCAATGCGCTGACCAATCCCGAGATCAGCCTGACGGCCTCGGGCACGGTCAAGGACGTCACAGGCATCATTTCGGTCAGCGGATCGGCGCAGCGCCCGGAAATCGCCTTCAGCTCGACGCCGTCCCTGCCCCAGGACGAAGTCCTGTCGCGTATGCTGTTCGGCGAAAGCGTGACCAACCTGTCGGCCACGGAGGCCCTGCAACTGGCGTCGGCCGTCAACGGGCTGCGCGGCGGTCACGACTATCTCAATCCGCTGGGCGCCCTGCGCTCGGCGACCGGCATCGACCGCCTGCGCGTCGTCGGCGCCGACACGACGACGGGCCGCGGCACCTCACTGGCGGCCGGCAAATACCTGACCAACAACGTCTATGTCGAGATCGTCACCGACACCAAGGGCTTTGCCGCCACCCAGATCGAGGTCGCGCTGTCGCGCGCGCTCAGCGTCCTGTCGCAGGTCGGCAATACCGGCACGTCGGTCAGCGTGAAGTATTCCAAGGATTATTAGCCGGTCGCTGCGTTGCCCGACGCAACGAAGGCTCCCCCCTTCCGTCTGGCTCGGCTTGACGCCGATCCAGCCACCTTCCCCGTGAACGGGGAAGGAATTAAATGACACAATATCAGATACTTCCTTCCCCGTTCACGGGGAAGGTGGCGCGAGCGTAGCGAGTGACGGAAGGGGGGAGCTGTCGTCACAGCAAGCGCTTCGGCTTCAAAAAAAGGGCCCGCCTTACAGCGAGCCCTTTCCGTTTTTCCAGAAAGCTCTGTCTTAGAACTTGGCGATCAAGGTGACCTGGGCGTTGCGGCCGGCCTGGAAGTAGTACTGGTCGAAGGCGGGCGCGCCCTTGAACGGCTTGATCGAGGTGACAGCGCGCTTGTCGAACACGTTCGTGACCTGGAACTTCACGCGATACTTGCCGAAGTCGTAGTTCGCGGCAAGGTCGGTCGAGTCGTAGGCCTTGACCAGATAGTCCGTCGGGTCGGTCTTCATGTACTGGTCACCGATGCGCTTGTAGGTCAGGGCCAGCTTGAGCGGGCCGTGGGCGTACAGGGCGCCGGCGCCGAACGTGTCCTTGGGCGCCTTGGTCAGCGCGTAGCCGGCCTGGTCCTTGGTGTTGTTGACCGAGGCGTTGACATAGGTCGTCAGGCCGAAGTCGAAGGCATACGAGACCTGGCCTTCGACGCCGTCATACTTGGCCTTGCCCGAATTGTAGTAGAAGCCCGTATCGATCGGGTCTTCGGTGATCAGGTTGTTGACCTCGATCTTGTAGACGTCGAAGTCGGCGGCGATGTGGGACGACTGGAAGACCGTACCGACCTGATAGTTGGTCGTCGTCTGCGGCTCGACCGTATTCTTGGTCGGATCGGCGCTGTACAGCGTCGACAGCGACGGGAGCAGGCCGCCCGTGGCGTATTGACCGTACACCGACCAGTTCTTGGTCAGGCGGTAGTTGGTCGTCAGGAAGTTGAACGTCTTCGAGAAGGTGTTCGAGGCGTTTTGCGGCTGACGCGACTTGTCGCCCTTGATCACGGGACCGGAGACGGTGCGCTTCATGTCGACGTGCTTCAGGCCCGGCGTGATCGTGAGGCGATCGGTGACGTGCCATTCGAAGTCGGCCGACATCTGGGTCTGCCACCACTTCGACGCTTCCTGGTACTGGACGGCGTTCCACTGCGGATCGGTCGTCGGGACACAGGTGTACTTGCCCGTCGTGGAGTCGAACGTATAGCTGGTGCACAGCGGCTTTTCGCGGTTGTCGGCAACGTTGGTGCCCAGCGTCGCGTCGTAATCATAGCGGTGGCGATTGGTCTGCGACTCTTCCAGCCACAGGCCGAGGTGCAGGGTGCCGAAGCCGAAGTCGCGGTTCAGGCGCGAGATATTGCCCAGCACGTGGTACTTGTTCAGCTTGTTGTAGCCGATGACGTCGTTCGGGTTCGACGGCGTCTTGGCCTTGGCGAAGACCGAGTTGGTGACGTAGGCGCCGTAGGCGTTGGTGTCGCCGATCAGGTCGGCGTGCGTCACGTCGGTCGAGGTGAAGGTGTTGTTCTTGTAGAAGTAGCCGTAGACCGTGGTATCGAGCTTGAAGCCCATCGGCAGGTCGCCCGCCGCCTTGAGATACTCGAAGTTCGTGTCCTTGATGATGTAGTTGTAGCCGAAATAGGTCGACTTGGTCGGGTCGTTCGACAGGTTGAAGTCCTTGCCGTTCGCCGCGACCTGGCTCAACGTCGCGCCCGCATTGTCGTTATTGTGCGAGTAGTTGTAGTTCTTGGTGGCGAACGCCGTCAGCGTCCAGGTCTCGCCCAGCGGCAGGGCGAACTTCATGGTCAGGTTGTTGGCGTGCAGCGAAGAGTAGGTTTGTTCGCCCTGGGCGCCGTTGGCCTGGACGTTGAAAAAGCCCTTCAGGCCGCCAAGACCTTCGATTTTACCCGTCTGCACCACGGCGACGCTTTGCCATCCGCCGAAGCTGCCGATCGATTGGCGCAGGGTGACGTTATAGTCGTCGGTGATCTTGTTCGAGAACAGCTGCACCTGGCCGCCATAGTTCGACGGGCCGAAGTCGCCGGCGACGCCGGGGCCGCGGTCGATGACGGTCGCGCCGATGGTCGAGGCCGGGAAGTACGAGTTCGTGTGGTGCGTGGGATCGTTGGTGTCACCGAAAGCGATGCCGTCATAGCTGACATTGTACTGGCCGTCCTGGAAGCCGCGCAGGGTCAGCTTGGTTTCGCCCCAGCCGGCGCCGTTGGCGGCGCCCGAGCTGGCGGCCGACGGCGACAGGTTGGCGACCGAGGTAAAGTCGGCGGTTTCCGATACGGCCTGGTCGATGAAGGGACGCGATACGATCGACTGCGGCTGCGCCTGTTCCAGCGACGCCTTCGAAGGTGCGTTGGCCGCGGCCTTCGACCGTTCGGCCTTGACGATCACTTCCTTGACCGAGGCGTCCGAGACGTCGGTCGTGTCGCCGGCGGGCGTGGTGTCCTGCGCCATGGCAGCACCGGCCAGAAGCGAAACGAGAAGCGAGGACGTCGCGAGCACGCTCAGTTGCACGGCGCGGCGGGTTTTGAAAGACATGATATTGAGCCCCATCATTACGAAATCTCTTAGCGGCGCGGAAGCGCACGGCATGGGGCGGCCTGATGGCAGTCATCTGTGACGTTTGCGCTGAGGTTTGATGACGGTTCGACGACATTGCCGGTTTGCCGCAACGCGGCAAAAAACCTGTGCCATTTCTGCCAGCGTCTCTTTCAGGTTCGCTTCAGTTTCGGTTGGTACCCGCATGTCCTGCGGAAGGCGGACCATGCGAATCCTGCTGGTGACGGAAGACGAACAACTGGGCGCGGCGCTCCAGGCGGCGTTACAGCCCGCCGGCTATGCCACCGATCGCGCGCGCGATACGGCCCGGGCTCTTGCGGCGCTTGAAACCCGTGCTTTCGCCGCCATGCTGCTCGACACCGATGGACCTGCCCTGTCCGCAGCCGAAGTGCTGAAGGGCGCGCAGGACGTCGCCCTGCCGGTCATCGCGATGACCGGGCACAATTCGGTCGAACACCGTGTCGCCAGTCTCGACCTCGGCGCCGACGATTGCCTGTTGAAACCGTTCAAGTCGGCCGAGATGCTGGCGCGCCTGCGTGCCGTCGTGCGCCGTGCCCGGGGCCACACCCGATCCGTGATCGTCCACGGCGAAATCGAGCTCGACATGGGGGCGCGCAGCGTCCGCCAGGCAGGGCACTGGGTGCAGCTGACACCCCGCGAATACCAGGTGCTGTCGCTGCTGATGGCGCGGATCGGCCGGATCGTGACCAAGGCCGAGATCGAGGCGCAGATCTACGAGGCCGATGCGGAAGCCGAAAGCAATACGATCGAGGCGGCGATCTACGCCGTCCGCAAGAAGCTGGGCAAGGATCTGATCGGCACGGTCCGCGGCGTCGGCTATGTCATCGCGGGAAAATAAGGCCGGGGCGAAAACGCCGCCGGCCTCTTTCTTTATTTCAGCACCACATTGGCGGCGTTGGCCTGGTTGGCCTGGACCATGACGCTGGCTGTGCCCTTCAGCGCATTGACCGACGGGTCGGATGAGCCGGCGACCGCCACCTGGACCGTTACGGTGAAGTCCGGCACGTGCAGCTTATAGCTGAACTTGCCGCCGGCCGAAGCCGTCGCCGTGCCGGACGCCAGGGGCTCGCCCCACGCCGACAGCACGGTGACCTTCAACTGGCCGCCCGCCGCCGTCTTGCCGGCCGGCAGGCTGATATTGCCCTGGACGTCGCCGAAGTGCAGCAGGTCGTTTTCCGCGCCCGCCTTCGTATTGGCGGCGCCGCCGACATTGGCTTTACGGCGGATGAAGCTGTTCTTTTCGGGCCGGCCCCACGCCACCGTCTTCCAGGTGCTGCCGTCCAGCACCTCGTAATTGCGGAAGGCGAACGGCACCGACTCGAACGGCGCGAACTGGCTGCGGTCCGGCGAAGTCGTGATGCAGTAGTGGATGTGCTCGCCGCCCGTGCCGGTCTTGCCGACGTGGGCGATCGTATCGCCGCTCTTCGCCGTCGGACGGTCGGCCCATGGCGTGGTCGTTGTCAGCGCCGGTTTGCCCTTGCCGAAGGTGTCGTTGTAAGAATTCTGCTGGATGTGCAGCGACGAGGCGTAGCGGCCGAGCCCCAGATACTGCACGACGACGTTGGAATTGACGCTGTCGTCGTTGGCGTGGACCTGGTCGGCCAGGACAACCTTGGCGTCGGCCGATGCGCCGTAATTGGCGCCCTTGGTGACGTCGTCGACCGCTACCATGTCGTAACAATAGACCCACGGATTCTGGTGGCTGTCGCCTTCGTTGGCCGCGGTCTTGGGATCGTCGAGAATATAGCCGTTGGCTTGGACGATCCGCCACTTCTGGCCGGCCGGCGACGGCAGGTCGACCTTCAGGTCCGAAATCATCGCCGCAGTGACGGCATTGGTCCACGGCCGCCAGGTCAACTGCCCGCCCTGAAACTTGGTCACCTTGGCCTTGCCGTCATAGGTATCGATCTCGTCGGTCATGGGGTAGCCCAGCGGCCCCTGCTCCCAGTTCAGCTCGGCCCAGCGCTTGCGGATCAGGCCGACCACGGCGTGCGCGCCGGTCAGCGGCGACCAGTAGACCGAGCCGTTGTCGAAGTGCCAGAACTTGCCCTTGCCGTCGGGCGCGTTGCACATGATGCCGTTCTGGTTGCCGAGGTAGCTTGCGCCCTTCTTGACCTTGATGTCGTGAATCTTCTGATTGATAAGGAAGATGGCTTCCTTGTCCTGGTCGGTCAGCGGCTGGGCGACGGTCGCCTTGGCGCAGACAAAGCCGCCGGCATGGGCGGAAACAGCGAACAACGAACAGGCGGCCGCAGCCGCGAGCGCGAACATAATGCGCATGGAAAGCTCCAAAAATGAAAATGGGAAAAAGCGTACGCCACAGGAACGCGAAATGGCCGCAATGTGAACACATATGCGGCGACAATATTTCAAGCTGATAACAATAGCGCCGTCGTGCGTCTACTGTGCCGCAGACGTTTTTTAAACGATCCGTTCCAGGATCGAGACGTAGGACGCCACCGCCCCGCCGCCCATGTTGAAGGTCACGCCCAGTTGCGGATCGGGCAGTTGCATATCGCCCGCCTCACCCGTCAGCTGGCGCGCGGCGATGACGTGCATCGAAACGCCCGTCGCCCCGACCGGATGCCCCTTGGCCTTCAGCCCGCCGGACATGTTGACCGGCAGCCGGCCGTTCCTGCCCGTGCCGCCATCGATCACCAGTTCGCGCCCCCGGCCCGGCTGGGTCAGGCCCATGGCTTCGACCGACAACAGCTCGGCGATGGTGAAACAATCGTGGACCTCGGCAAAACCGAGATCGGACACCGATACGCCGGCCTGCGCATAGGCGGCGTCGAACGCGCGGCGCGGTCCTTCGAAGGCCGTCAGGTCCTTGGCCGACAGGGGCAAAAGGTCGTTGACCTGTTGCGCCGCCCGGAAGCCCACGGCCCGGCGGAAATCACCCGCCATGTCCGCGCGCACCAGCACGATGGCGGCCGCCCCGTCGGACACAAGCGAGCAGTCGGTCTTTTTCAGCGGCGCCGCGATGACCGGGTTCTTTTCCGACTCGTGCAGGCAGAAATCGAGTTCCAGCGGTTTGCGCAGTTGCGCCAGCGGATTGTGGACGGCGGCGGCGTGGTTCTTGGCCGCGATGTGCGCCATGGCTTCCGTCGGATCGCCCCATTTGTCGGCATAGGCCCTGGCGAATTCCGCGAAGATCATCGGGAACGACTTGCCGGCCTCTTCCTTCTGGTAGGAGGCGCACCCCAGCGCCCGGGTGACCGCGGCATTATCGACGGCCGTCATCTTTTCCGCGCCGACCACCAGCGCGATTTTCACCCGGCCCGAGGCAATGGCGTCCATGGCGGCGTAAAGCGCGGCCGAGCCCGAGGCGCAGGCGTTTTCAACCCGCGTCGCCGGCTTCCAGCGCAGGCCGTCGTCGGCCGCGAGGATCATCGAGGCGGCAAAACCGTCGGGCACCATGCCGGCGTTGAAATTGCCGAGCCAGACCGCATCGATGTCCTGGCCGGTAATCCCGGCGTCGTGAAGCGCCTCGCGCGCCGCCGCGACGATCAGATCCTCGAGCGATCCTTCGAGCTTGCCGAACGGGGTATGGCCCCAACCGACGATAGCTGCCGTCATGAAATCCTCCCGGTGCGTCTGCCTTGTTTTGGGCAGAAGGAACACGAACTGGTTTCAGTTGCAACTCAATTCGCCGGGATGCCCGTCGTCAGAACGCGACGAACGGGCCCAGATAGATGCCGGCGGAGCGGCCCTGAATGCCGGTATAGACGCTCTTCCCGAAGAAGAATGGCAGCCCGAAGTCGAAGCTGTTCGTATAGGGATTGAGGCCCCCGAAGCTCGAAGGGTCGCCGCCCAGCCCCGGAAGCGCGTTTTCGCCGCCGGTTCCCAGATTTTGCGTATTGTAGAGCGGCAGGGTGATGGCCTGGCTGGCGCTGTTGTTGCCGGTCAGCGTGGCCGACAGGGTCAGCGGCGTGGCCGGACAATAGAAGCCCGCGAGCTGCCCGGTGCACTTGGTGATCGCGCTGTCGGTGAAAGCCAGGAAGTTGGTGCCGCTGTCGACAAAGCTGTTGGTCAGGGCATGGCCATTATAGGTGGCGGTCAGCGTCCCGCTGGAACTGGTGGTCAATACGGTCGCCGATCCCAATCCGTTATTCGCCTGCGTCCCGATACCGAAGATCAGTTGCCCGGTCATGTTGCGCACGCCGGTCGTGCCCGCGCTGGGCAGGACGATGATGGTGCCGTTGTTGTCGACCGACATCATGGCGACGGGGTTCGGCACCTGTTCGCTGGTCGCGAGATTGGTCAGCGCACAGGAGGCCGACGTACAGTTATAATAGAGGTACGGCGTCGTCGTGCAGAAGGTGCCGCAGTCGTATACGGTCGTGCCTATGCCCAGGATACCGTTGGCGCCGAAATCCGCCACCGTCTGGTGCCCGCTGCCGCCGCTCGACGAACAGTCGCTGGGCACGGTGGCGAAATTGCCGTCGTCGCCAATCACCATCATCGGCATGTTCGACACGCTTTCGCCGCCGACCGTCATGTCGGCGCGGCGCACCGAGCCGAAGACGTAGCCATCGACGTATTGATAGCATTCGCCGACCTTGGCCGCACCGTTCATGGTCTGCGGCAGGGCCGTGCGCATGGCTGTCGTCAGCACTTCCTTTTCGATGCGCAGGCCGACGCTGCCGGTATCGACGATGACGTGGTCGATCGTCTGGCAGGTCGTCGTGCCGGGCGCACAGATCGTCACCGTAACGAACGGAATATTGACGTTGCCCCCGGCAGCCGCGGGACCGTCGTCGATGATGATCGACGCCACATTGGCCGCTGAGGCCGAAGACGAAGACGAGGATGACGACGAAGACGAAGACGACGACGACGACGAAGAAGAAGAAGAGGACGACGAACTGGACGAGGACGACGACCCCGACGTTCCGCCGCCGCTATAGCCACCACCGCCTCCGCCACCACAGGCGGACACGGCCAGCATGACCAGGGCGAGCGCGATATATTTCAGCTTCATTGGCCAAAGCCCCCGGCTTGCGGCTGGGCGACCAGTCGGCTGGCGTCGAAACCGGCCGGCACCTTGCCCGGCAGGACGGCATAGCCCCAGAAGGCGCCGGGATGGCCGCCGCTGCGCACCACGAAGTCGGCGTCATTTGCGCTGAAGGCCAGGCGCGCGTGCAGTCGGGCCGTCTTGGCGGCCGCCGACTGAAGGCGCGGATAATAGTCACCGAAAAGCTGGCGCAGATTGGGACGCATGGGACCGTTCCAGCTGACGGCGAAGACGACGCCGTCGGCATTGGTGAACTGACGCGTCACCGTGCCGTCGTTCAGTGTCAAATCGTTCTGGGTCGAGCCCGCGACGGCCGAGCGGCTCAGACGCGCGTGCAGGCGCACCCGGTCGGTATCGACCGTTGCGGCCTTGCCGCCCAGAGCGGCAAACGCCGGTGGAGCTATGGAAATGAGGGCAGTGCCCACGGCTGCGACGGTCAGGAAAATACGCAATACACCAACTCCGGGGCGGTATCAGGCTGGACGTCCCTGATACACCATCAACGTAAGAAGCCCGTTAACAGCCGAGCTTTTTCAGCAGACTATCCGTCAGACCGAGATATGCGGCTCCGAACAGTCTGACGTGAACCAATGCCGGCCACAGGCCGTAAACGGCCAATGTTTCGACATTCGGGCGCCATCCATAATTCGCGTAAAAGGCATTTTCTGGGCGATCGAACAGGTTCAACATGGCGAAATCGATCGCGGCATCGCCGTAGTAACAGGCCGGATCGATCAGCGTAATACCATCCCTCCCCGCCAGAACGTTTCCGCCCCACAGGTCGCCGTGCAACAGACTGGGGGCCGGCCGGGCCGGAATAAACGCACGCAGTCCGGTAGCCAGGGCCTCGATCCGGCGCGCGAAATCGGCCGGCAGATGCGGGAGGAAACACAGCAATCGCTGCCCACTCCAGAAATCGATCCAGTCGGCATTGCGCGTATTGACGATGGCGACCGGACCGAAGGCATAGTCGACCGGCCAGCCATAGCTGTCGCCGGTTGCGGCGTGCAGGATTTTCAGTTGGGTACCCAGATCGCCCCACCGCCGCGACAGGCTATCGCTATCTTCGGCGACGGTCATCACAAGTATGTCAGCATCGGCTGCCAGGACCTCAGGCGCCCGCGCGCGCGCCGCGCGCATGGCGCGCAACATGTCGGCCTCGACACAGCCCCGGCTCGACTTGACGATGACGTCGCGGCCGTCGGCCAGGAGCACGCGCACCACGGCGGACAAATCTCCGCCCGCCAGTGGCCGGCAATCGGTCACCTGCGCGTTCAGCAGACGCGCGGCGGCCTCTGCCAGGGGATGAGACGGAACAGGCATTTGAAGAGCCTACTTCCTTCCCCGTTCACGGGGAAGGTGGCGTGGAGCGAAGCGACCACGACGGAAAGGGATTTTCCTAAGCCGCCTTCAGGCGCCGCTCATTGACCAACATCAGCAACTCCGCCGCGGCCCGAGCGTCATCGAGCGCGCGGTGGTGGTTTTCCAGCCGGATACCGTAGATCTGGCACAGCCGCGCCAGGCTGTAGGACTCGTGCCCCGGATAATACTTGCGCATCGACGACACGGTGCACAGCTTGGGCAGCCGGAAACGCATCTCCAAGCGGCGGAACTCGGCGCCGATAAAGCCATGGTCGAAATTGACATTGTGCGCCACGAAGACCGCGCCGTCGAGAAAGGCGGCAAAGCTTTCCGCCACGTCGGCGAAGACCGGCGCGTCGGCGACCATGGCGTTGCTGATGCCCGTCAGGTCGGTGATGAAGCCTGGAATATGGCGTTCGGGATTGATCAGCGAATGCCATTCGTCGACGACAACGCCCCCGCGGATCTTGACCGCGCCGATTTCCGTGACGCGGTCGTTGGGCGCCCGGCCGCCGGTCGTTTCAACGTCGACCACGACATAGGTCTGGTTGGGATCGACGCGGTATTTGACGCGCGCGATATCGGCAGCGAAGCCGAGGCCCTTCAGCAGGTTCAGCCGCGCCAGCTGATGCCGGCGCACGGCATCGCCCTCGCCCTTGATTTCGACGAAACGGATCTGCCCCTCGCGCGTCAGCATCAGATCCGGGAAACCGTCACGCAGGGCATAGAAATCCTCGCTCAT
>OUNM010189677.1_pt1 | contig 29984 bp, 27 predicted proteins | sample 1769961 | NCBI WGS metagenome assembly OUNM01 (sample SAMEA3914820, study PRJEB12502) | metagenome | biome: forest; material: soil | place: USA | collected 2012-03-12 | depth 0.3 m | reverse complement strand
GGCCAGCCTCGGCACCTCGTCCAAGGCCCTGGAAAACCACTTGTCGTTCGTCGGCAAGCTCCAGGACTCGATCCAGGCCGGTATCGGCAACCTGGTCGACGCCGACATGGCCAAGGAAAGCGCCAAGCTCCAGTCGCTGCAAACCAAGCAGCAGCTGGGTGTCCAGGCGTTGTCGATCGCGAACCAATCGACGGGAACAGTGCTTAGCCTGTTCCGTTAACCGGCGTCGAGGGGCGGGGCCATTCCGGCGCCGTCCCTCCCGCCTTTCTAGCAGAGGGCGTCCAGGTTCCTCCCCAAGGCCGGGCGCAATATGGAGATGATCAATAATGTCGTAAATTTCCCGCAGGTCCCCGATCCTACGGTCGTTCGTCCCGTCAAGGCCGACGCACCGAAGGAGGTTACGGCTGCGGAAACGAGTGGAAAATCCAAGGATGCCGGCGATCAGTCCGGTCTCGGCGGTGGCGGCAATAGCGGCGCAAAAGAATCGATTCCCGATTATCAACTGCGTCTGACCGTCGACAAAGACCCCAAGTCGGGCGAGTGGATCTACAGAGCCATCGACCGTTCCACCGGGGAAGTGGTTAAACAGTTACCGCGGCAGGAACTTCTCGATATGAAGAATTCCAGCACGTATCAGGCGGGATCTGTAATTAAAACAGACGTTTAGGGCTCGCTCTAAAATTCTGCCAATAAAATTGTCCACCGCGTATGGTTAATGCGCGGCAAAACCCGTTTGCGTCCGTTAACCTTTTGCTTACCATATTGGTTAAGACTCGAGTGAGTCGTCCAAAATGGAGGTTATACGGGCAATGTCCGTAAGCATTCACACAAATACGTCCGCTATGATCGCGCTTCAGAATTTGAACGCGTCGAACAAGCAGTTAGAAGACGTTCAACAGAAGATTTCTACCGGTCTCGCCGTCTCGACTGCCAAGGACAATGCTTCGGTTTACGCCATTGCCCAGGGGCAAAGGGCGGATCTGGGTGGTCTCAACGCCGTCAAGGACAGCCTCCACCGGGCGTCCTCCATCGCCGACGTTTCCATGGCGGCCGGCGAGTCCGTGTCCGACCTGATGAACCAGTTGCGCGAGAAGGTCGTCGGCGCAATGGATACGTCGATCGACACCACGTCGCGTAACGCGCTCAACGGCGACTTCCAGTCGATCCTGGGGCAGATCCAGCATATCGTCGAAAACGCCACCTTCAACGGCTCGAACATTCTCAACGGGTCTCTGGCGACCAATATCCAGTTCATCGCCAATGCCGACGCCAATTCGGTGATCACATTGAGCGTCCGCACCATGTCGCTGGGCGGGCCGATCCTGACGGTGACGTCGCAGTCGGCGCTGTCGACGCCGACGATCGCGTCGCAGATCCTGAGCCAGGTCGACACCTCGATCCTCAACCTCAACGCCAGCCTGGGTGCGCTCGGTTCGCAGGCCAAGCAGATCGAGGGGCACCTGAGCTTCGTCGACAAGCTGACGGACGCCATCACCGGTGGTATCGGCAACCTGGTCGACGCCGACATGGCGGTGGAAAGTTCGAAACTGCAGGCCCTGCAAGTCCAGCAGCAGTTGGGCACGCAATCCCTGTCGATCGCCAACCAGTCGCCGCAGCAGATCCTGGCGCTGTTCAAGTAACGCGCGCTTTCGACTGAAAAAGCATCGGGCCTGTGCCGTTTTGAAACGGCGCAGGCCTTTGTTTTTCAAAGATTTGGCGCAAAAGTTTACGACTCTTAAAGGGTGTTAAGAGATACTGACGGGGCGTTCTGTAAGGATTCCTAGTCGTGATCTCGTTCGATTCGAGCCTCCTGACATCCTACTATAACGCCAAGGCCGGTGTATCAGGGGCCTCGGCGGCGTCATCAGGCACGTCCTCATCCAGCACATCGTCGAGCGACAAAACCAATTCTCCGACGGGGTCCGCAACGGCGCCGCGCGCGCCCTGGAACGCCAGCACGGCCGACGCCGACGAGAACAGCCTGGTCAGCAAGATCCTGATGGGCCACAAGTTCATCGACACGGGGACCCAGTCGAGCATCGAGGGCGCCTCGCCCGATTACAACAAGCTTTTCAGCCTCTATCAGGGCGTGAGCGCCCTGCAGGGCCTGGCGCAGAAGGCCAAGGACGGCAAGCTGTCGGACAACGCCCTGGCGCAGGTGCAGCGGCGCTTCACCGCCGGCATGAAGGAGGTCGATGCCTATATTTCGGACACCAAGTTCGATCACGTCAACCTGACCGAAGGCACGCTGACCAAGGAATTGAAGAACACGGTCGGTGTCGCCAAGACCAATACGACCTATACCGCCGATGCCATTTCCACGGGCTCGGCCTCGTCTTCCGTCAAGGCGTTCGAAGGCGACGTCAAGTTCAAGATGACGGTCAAGAAGACCGGGACGGCGACGCCCTTTGAGGTCAATATCGATCTCAGCCAGATGCCCTTGGGTCAGACGCGGTCGATGTCGAACGTCGTCAGCTTCATCAACGACAAGCTGAAAGAGCAGGGGCTGTCGACCAAGTTCGTCGTCAACCGCACGCCGGCGCAGCCGACGACCCAGACGGTCAACGGCAAGTCGGTGACGATCGCCTCGGGCCAGGACAGCTACGGGCTGCAAATCAAGGGCGTGTCGTACGAGCAGTTGTCGTTCAGCGCGCCGGACACGTCCGATGCCGTCTATGTCATGCAGACGACGGGCGATCCCGACAAGAAGAGCACGACGACCAGCAAGACGACGTCGACCAGTTCGACGTCGACCGCGTCGACCGACAGCACCAAGTCGACCGACGTGACGTCGTCGCTGATGAAGTTCCAGACGACCGACGGCGCCACGGGCACGGCCCTGGCGGATCCGATCTCCAAGGTCGGCGACAAGTACTGGGTGCAGGGCGAATCCGAGCAGACGGCGTTGCCCGACACGGTGGCCAATGTCCGCCAGTCGGTCGCCGGCGCCGACGGTTCGGTCTACGTGCTGGCTGACGTCAACGGCACGGTCTCGAGCCAGGACATCAAGGGCACGCAGGACGTCGCCCTGATGAAGTACGATTCCGCCGGCATTCTTGTCTTTACGCGGACGCTCGGCGCGTCGGATACGGCGACCGGCTACAATATGGCGGTGTCGGCGGACGGCAAGGTGGCGATCAGCGGCTCGGTGACCGGCGCGCTCGATATCTCGCAGACGACGACGCGCACCTACGGTTCGGGCGGCACGGCGGTGTCGTCGACCTCGACCAGCAATATCAGCACCAATGGCGCCAGCCCGACGACACAGGACAGCTTCGTGACCGTGCTCGATGCTTCGGGCGTCGAACAATGGACGCAGCGCCGCGGCGCGACGGCCGAGGACGAAGCGACCGCCGTGGCCTTCGGCGCCGACGGCTCGGTCTATGTCGGGGGGCGCACCAAGTCGACCATGCCGGGCGCCAACGGCGGCCAGACGGGCAGCTGGGATTCGTACCTGATGGGTTTCTCGGCCGACGGCAAGCCGGCCTTCACGACCCAGGGCGGCACGACGGGCAGCGACACGGTCGCCAATATCGTCGTCAACGGCAATACGGTTTACACGTCGGGCGTGGAAAACGGCGACGCCGTCGTCAAGGCCTATACGATCGGCCAGACGACCTCGACCGACGCCAACGGCGTGTCCACGACCAAGACGACGGCGGCGCTCGCCTCGTCGCGCGACCTCGGCGGCATCGGCGGCGGCAATATCAGCGGCATGTCGTTGTATAACGGCAAGATCTATCTTGGCGGTTCGGCCGGCTCGGACAAGCTCCTGGCCGGCGGCAATGTTACGCACGGCTATGCCGGCGGCTACGACGCCTATGCCCTGTCGATCGATTCCGACCTCAGCAAGACGACGGCCGACACGATCGCCTATTTCGGCGGCACCGGCGTCGAGAAGGACGCCAAGGTCCAGTTCAACAACGGTACGGCGTGGATCGCCGGCTCGACGACCGGCGACATCAACGGCACCGCCATGCTGTCGACGGCGACCAAGGCGCAGGACGGGTACCTGGCCAAGCTCGATATCGCATCGGGGCAGGGCACCGTCGTGGCGCGCTTCACCGGCACCGACGGCAAGGTGACGCCGAACGCTATCGCGGTGGCGCCGGGCGCGTCGAGCGTCCTCGATCGCCTGGGCCTGCCGCAGGGCAAGCTGCTCTATACGGATTCCAACGCCATCACGGCCGGCACCAGCGTGCGGACCGGCGACCAGTTCTACATGGTCGATCCCGATTCCGGCGTGAAGAAGGCGATTACGATCGACGCCAACGAGACGCTCGACACCCTGGCCAAGAAGATCGTGCGCGCCTCCGGCTACAAGCTGGACGTCAGTGTCACCAAGGTGCTGGGCAAACAGCAGAACCAGCTCGACATCAAGCCGGCCAACGGGTCGAGCAAGATGGAGTTCGTTGCCGGGCCGTTGGGCCGCGACGCGCTGGCGGGCCTGGGGCTGGAACCGGGCATCGTCAGTTCCACGGCCGGCACCCTTATGGATTCGAAGGCGGTCGATTATCTCAAGTCGCAGAAGAATATGGGGCTCGATTTCGATACGTCGATGAATCTCAATTCCGACAGCGCGATCACCGACGCCCTCGACAAGCTGGCCAAGACGATCAAGGGCGTGCAGCGCGTCTACACCTACCTGAAATACGGCGATCCCCAGGCCAGCGACGACAAGACGAAGGGCAATGGCAGCGGCGTCGCTCCCGCCTATCTGACCAACCAGATCTCGAACTACCAGGCGGCCTTGCAACGCCTGTCCGGCGGCCAGCCCACGAGCACGGCCAGCCTGTTGCTCGGCGGCTAACGCGTTTCACATTACCTCCGCACCGCGTAGCGGTCCGGCAAGGGCGACCGCCCGCCGTGGCTTATGCCGCGAGCCATGCGGCGCTCGAGCCCAAGAAACTGTACCTCCGGGCCGCATAGCGGTCCGGCAAGGGCGACCGCCCGCCGCGGCTTATGCCGCGAGCCATGCGGCGCTCTGGCCAAGAAACTGTGCCTCGGGGCCGCATAGCGGTCCGGCAAGGGCGACGGCCCGCCGCGGCTTATGCCGCGAGCCATGCGGCGCTCTGGCCAAGAAACTGTGCCTCCGGGCCGCATAGCGGTCCGGCAAGGGCGACCGCCCGCCGCGGCTTATGCCGCGAGCCATGCGGCGCCTGAGCAATAAAGCCACCTCCACAAAAAAGCCGCACAGCGGAATTAGACGAAGGCGCTTGAGCGGCCCTGCGGCCTCGCGTAGAGTGCGCGAAATCGTGGCCCGGGCAGAAACGTCAGAGGGGGAGTTTACATGGCAAGGATGGATCAGAAGCGCTGGATCGGCATTGGCGTCGGGGCAGCGGTGGCCATCGGTGTCGCTGTAATCGTAGCCATGGGCCTGTCCAAGGGCCACAAGGACGACAAGAAGATGAACGACCAGCCCCCAGGGCTGACCTTCACCGTCGCAGATACGCCCGCCACGCTCGATTCCAAGAAGCCGCTGCGCTGCTACGTCAACGGCGCCTATGTCGGCGACCTGACCCTGGCCGATTGCGCCAAGAAGAACGGCGTCGCCGCTCAGGCGCTCGACGTCGGCCTGGACGACAACGGCAATGTCGTGGCCGCGCCGACGGGATCGCTGACCCCGGTTCCGGGCGCGCCGACTTCGGCCACGGCCAATCCGGCGACGCCGGGCGACGCCGCCGAAGTGGTGCCCGACACGCAGGCCGGGCAGGGCCCGACCGCGGCCTGCATGCGCTATAGCGGCAATGAGTGGAACCGCCTTTCGGATTCGCTGACCCTGGGGCAGTGCGCGCGCCTGCTTTACGACGGCCGCTGCGTGTCGCCGGGTTCGGCGCAATACGGGCGTTGGGGGGAAAAGACCCTGCGCCTGGTGCCGCGCCGCGTCGAGATTTCGGACGACAACAGCAGCTTCCGTACCCTGGTCGACCAGGGGCAGGGCTGCGCCGTTCCGATGGTGAAATAACCAACGGCCGTCAATTTGCCGAATACACAACACGACTTACGGGGGAACCCCATGCGTATTTCATCGATTCTGGCTTTCGGTCTCATGGGGGCGGGGCTTGTGGCGCTGTCGGCATGCGAGCCCGAGGTCAAGGCGCCCGCCCACGACGACGTCTGCTATTTCATCGGCCATATCGGCAAGGACAAGGCCGGTAAGGATATCCTGAAGTTCAACCCGGTGAAAAAGGTCGAGGACATGGATCACTGCGCCGCAGAGATCTATAAGGTTCGTCGCGGCTTCATGATGACGGGGACGCAAGGGCCGGTCACCGAAGGCGTCTACAACGGCTATTTCCTGTTCGCCTCCAATAGCGAGGTGCGCAAGGCCGATACCTATACCGGCCCGCAATTCCCGTATCTGGCGGTTCGCAACAACCAGTTGATGTCGACCAGCGACGCCTACATCCAGGACCAGCCGGCTGAACCCCAGCAACAGACAGTCACGGTCCCGAAGGACCTGCCGAAGGCGCCGGACGCCGCCCCGGCCCCCGCTAAGCCGTAACCGGATACCACTGGCCGCTATTCCTGATAAAAAGGAGTGGCGGCTGCTGACGGTTTTTGGTACAAAGAGGGAACAAATGATTAACAGAAAAGTTAACCGAAGCGCCCTGAGTTGCGTTGGAATTCGCTTCGGAAGGTTTTAGTCTCACGCAGATTCGCGGGGTTTCCCGCATGTGTGTCGTGGCGGGCAAAAGCCTGGTGCGGCAGTTCGGAAAGGCAAGTCAAATGGCGGGAAGCGTCAACAAGGTCATCATCATCGGCAATCTGGGCAAGGACCCGGAAATCCGCACCCTGAATTCGGGTGAGCGCGTCGCCAACCTGACGGTTGCGACCTCGGAGCAGTGGCGCGACAAGGCCACCGGCGAGCGCAAGGAAAAGACCGAGTGGCATCGCGTCGTAATTTTCAACGACAACCTGGCCAAGATCGCCGAACAGTATCTGCGCAAGGGCTCGACCGTCTATCTGGAAGGCAGCCTGCAGACGCGCAAGTGGACCGACCAGCAGGGGCAGGAAAAGTACACGACCGAAATCGTCCTGCAGCGCTTCAACGGCAATCTGACGCTTCTGGGCGGCCGTGGCGACCAGGGCGGCGGCGGTGCCTCGTCGGGCGGCGGTTACAACGATTACGAAGATTCGTACGGCGGCGGCGCGCCGGCTTCGGCAGGTCCGAAGCAGACCTCCAAGCAGCCGGCGCAAAGCTTCGATCTCGACGACGAAATTCCGTTCTAAATAACGGATTTAAATAATGGTTTTTTCGCCCCGCGTCGCTGTGCCCTTCACAGCGGCGCGGGGTGATTGCGTTTCCGGGAACCATTGTTGCGGTGCTATGATATTCGTTGGGTAATCGGCCCGAACGCAGGAGAGTGGCATGAAAAAGTTTGCGGCGGCGCTTTTGGGGACGTTGCTGTTGGCGACGGGAGCAGCCGGCGAAGGGCTGGCACCGCATCCGGTCTTCGACCAGGTCAGCCCTGAGCTGCCGGCGGACCTCGGACATCCGGCCCTCCTGCTCTTTTCCAAGGCCAATGGCTGGCAGCATGACAGCCGGACCGCCGCGGCCGCCGCGATTTCCCGTCTGGCGGCGGCCCACGGCTGGGCCGTCTATGCGACCGAAAACGGAGCCACCTTCAACCCGGCGCAACTCACGCGCTTCGACGTCGTCGTGCTCAACAGCACCACGGGCGACCTGTTTACGCCGGAACAGCGGGAAGCCTTCAAGACATGGGTGCTTAAGGGCGGTCGCGTCGTTGCCTTGCACGGCGCGGGCGGGACGGCCGATCAGCCCTGGGCCTGGTATAGCGAAGCCCTGATCGGCGGCCGGTTCATCGGCCATCCCGCCATCCAGCCGGCGACGGTCCATGTCGAGGATACGAATACCCCCATCATGCACGGTGTGCCGCAGACCTGGCCGTGGCGCGACGAATGGTACAGCTTCGACCGCAATCCGCGCGGGCCCGAAACGCACGTGCTGGCGAGCGTCGATGAAGCCACTTACGATCCGACCGACAAACTGCGCATGGGCGATCATCCCATTATCTGGACGCGGTGCGTCGGGCAGGGCGGGGCCTTCTTTTCGGCAATCGGGCACACGTCCGAAGGCTATGGCGATCCCGCAGAGCTCAACCTGATCGATGGCGCACTCAACTGGGCGTTCGACCGGCGCGCCAAGGCCTGTTGAAAGTCTTTAGAGCACGCGCTCCGTCGAAACCGTTTCACCGCGCGCGACGCTGCGCACCTTATGGCGGCGCGGGGCGAAGGCGTGTTTGAGGACGTCAAGCGCTGCATCCGCCCGGCAGCCGCCGCAGACGAAGACGTCGAGCGCGACGTAGTCGAGCTCGGGCCAAGTGTGGATGCTGATGTGCGATTCCGCCAGGATAGCCACGCCGGTAATGCCGGCACCTTCGCCGAAACCGTGCAGGCAAACGCGTAGCACCGTGGCGCCGCAGGCCTTGGCCGCGTCGCGCATGGCGGTTTCGATCTCGGCTTCGGTGAGCGTCTCCCCACCCCAGAAATCGATCAACAGGTGCTGTCCGGGAGCGATGCTGTCAGCCATGACCGGCCTCGTGGAAAAGAATGCGGGAAAAGTCGGGGACGTTGCCGTCCTTGCGCCAGATAAAGGCGTCGAGGACATAGTGGACCGATTGCGGCAGGGACAAAAGCGGCACCAGCCAGATCAGGACGTGGGCGTCGGCAACCGCGGGCAAGCCGGCAAAGGCGGCGAAGACGCCGCCGTGTTCGCGCCACACCAATCCGTCCCACAGGCCTTCTTCCAGAAAGGCCAGGCCGATCAGGGCGATGACGTAGACGGGGATCATGGCCGGCCGGAAAAGGAGGTCCACGACCTTCGAGACGTGCGCCGACGGCGACTGGACCTTCAGGCGGTTGCGGCCGTAGAGCCAGTTGAGCGCGATATAGGGCACGCCGTGCGCGACGACATTGGTGGCGGTAAAGACGACGTCGTTGTCGAACGCCATGATACCGATGCTCCACGACAGGGCCGTGCCCAGGAGCAGCAGGTTTTTAGGTGTGTTGAAGACCCGTGTCCGCCGCCAGCGCAGACCCTCGCGCACCGCATAGGCCAGCATGATCGCCGCATAAGCGGTGGCGGCGACCCAGGCCAGCCAGGGCAGGGCGATCAGCGGCACGTCGCCATCGACGAACCAGTTGAAGCTGCGTGCGTGCGTCAGCCAGAAGATCAGCGGCAAAAGCGTCGCCGCGTAGATGGCCGCCTGGTCGAGCCATTTTTTGCCGCTCTCGCGCCGGGCATAGATCATCATGAAACCGTACTGCTGGCGGACGAAGTGGTAGATGGCCAACCACGCCAGGGCGCGCCAGAAGACCATGCCGTCCACGGCATAGAGCGCGGCGCCGGCGATCCATAGCAGGAGCGGTGTCAACTGATAGAGGCGCGGGCGGCGTCTCAGTTCCTGGCGGTCGAGATAGGTGCGGAAAACGGTCGAATAGACGTGGCTGACGTCGACGCCGAGGATCAGCACGACCCACAGCCAGACCGGAAAGGCCGACAACGTTTTGGCCCACGGCGCGGCCATCACCGCGATCGCCGTTACGGCAAAGGCCGGGGCGATGATGAAGGCGAGGTCGAAGCGCCGGCCGGCGATGTAAGCGCTCATGCGAGGAAGCTCCGCACGGCGCGCGCGGCCTTGACGCCGTGCGTATAGGCTTCCTCGAAGATCGAAATGCCGCTCATGTCGGAATGGGCGGTAAAGACGGGCGGGGTCTGTTGAAGCGCCCTGGCGCGCTCGGGGCCCCAGATGAAGCCCGGCACCGGGCGGATCATGGCGTGGCCCCACAGCCAGACGTCGAGACGTTCGACGGCGTCATGAAGTTCGGGATGGGCGCGCAACAGGTCGCCCAGGAAGCGCTTTTGCCAGTCTTCGTACGGCATGGCCAGGGCCTGGCGGCGCGCCTCGGCGGGCTCCGTGGCGGTCAGCGGCCAGTAGTAGGTGATGACGGTTTTCAGCGGCTCCATTTCGGCGACCTGGTGCGTCGCCACGACGTAGCCCAGGCTGTCGCTGTCGTAAAAGACGTTGTCCCAGGCCAGCTCCGCGCCCTTGCCTTCGGGCATGCGCGACAGCGTCAGATTGGCCACGGCCCAGGGCGCGTAGGTAAAACCCGAGGCGTCGAGCCCGGGATCGAGCCGCGCCGAGACGAAGCGCGGGCTGGCCAGCACGACGGCGCGGGCGTGGAAGCGCACGCTCTTCTGCGTCTTGACGTCGAAGGCATCGACCTCGGCGCCTTTATCCGAGCGGCGTAGCGCATAGGCCAGGGCGCCGGTCATGATACGGTCGCGCACCGGCTCGGCCAGCCTGTGCGCCAGGAAGCCGTTGCCTTCGGGCCAGGTGATGACCGAATCCGGCGCGGTATTGGCCGCCTTGCCGTTGCGCGCGGCAAAATAGTGGATGCCGGCATAGGCCGAAATCTGGTCGTGCGGCACGCCGAAATCGTCGCGGCAGCCGTAGTTGACGAACCAGTGCAGCGGCTTCGACGTGTAGCCCTGGCCGAGCATCCACGCCTTCATCGTGAGGCGATCGAGCGCGCGCGCTTCCGTGTCGATGCTGCTTTCGTCCATCGGAATGGCGAACCAGCGCCGGCCGTCGCCGCCACGCTTCGCCTTGAACGCCTCCATCTGCGCCAGGAAACGCTTGTATTCGTTGGTATCCGCCGCCGTGACGCCGGTCGCCGGGACCAGGCCTTCCTGCCAGCGTCCGGCGATGAACAGGCGCTCGTCGGGATCGCTCAGGATATAGTCTTCGTTATAGACGTTGAGCCCGTTCTGCTGCCCGGTAATGATGCCCAGCTCTTCGAACAGTGCGCGAACGTCGGTCGCCTCGTCGCTCAGCAAGGGCACGTAGTGCGCCCCCCAGGGATAACTCGAGACCGCGTTTTGCCCGCTGTGGGCGTTGCCGCCGGAATGGTCTTCGAGTTCGAGCATGGTGAAATCGCGGACGCCCAGCTTGTCGAGCATGCGCGCGCATCCGAGGCCGGCGATACCGGAGCCGACGATGACGACGTCGTGGCTTTCCTCGGCCGACGGCGCCGGAAAACCGCCGTCGCGCAGGTGGTGGCCGATGCCCGACGCCGCACCGAGGATCGCGCCCGGAATGGCACTCTTCGGCTTCAACGCCTCCCAGGCAAGCGGCGCCGCGCCCGCCGCGCCAAAGGCGGCCAGGCCGGCGATCGTCATCTGTCGGCGCGTCGGTTTCATCAATAGATCAGGTACTTCGACCATTCCTCATCGAAATAATGGATGAGGGCCTGGTCATCGAGGCGTTGAATTTTGGTGTCGATGTGCGCCATGTCGGGCGGGAAGTCGAACATGTCGCGCACCGAGCCTGCATCGACGAAACGCAAACCTGAGGGAAAGGTCTGCGGCGGGTGATACGGCCGCGTCGAGGCGATGACATAACCCCAGTCGCCGAAGGCGGGGACCAGGACATGATAGGGCGCCGTCATGAACCCGCTGGCATTCAGCGTATTGTTGACGCACCAGAACGACTTGCGCGCCACCAGCGGCGACGTGCTCTGGATGACGGCCAGGCTGTCGTCGCCCATGACCGTATGCAGCAGGCGGTAAAACGACGTCGTATAAAGCTTGCCGATCGAGAAGTTCGACGGGTCGGGCAGGTCGATGAAGATGGCGTCGAATTGCGGCTTGGCCGCTTGCGCCTGCATCTTTTTCAGCCACTGGAAGGCGTCGGTATTGATGATGGTCAGCTTCGGCGACTTCAGCGAGTCGTGGTTCAGCGCGCCAAGAAGGCTGTTCGACGAAAAGAGCTGCGTCATCGCCGGGTCGAGGTCGACCATGGTGACCGCTTGCACGCTCGGATATTTCAGCACTTCGCGCAGGGCCAGGCCGTCGCCGCCGCCGATGATCAGCACGCGCGACGGATTGGTCAGCGCGCTCATCACCGGGTGGACCAGGGCTTCGTGGTAGCGGTATTCGTCCTGCGACGAGAACTGCAGGTTGGAATTGAGGTAGAGGCGGATATCGTCCTGCTGGCGCGTGATGACGATGCGCTGGTACGGCGTCGACTTGGCGAACAGGATGTGGCCGGCGAAGACTTCGGACTCCGAAAAGGTCATCAGCCGGTCGGAATAGATAAAGCCGAAGGTGAGCAGGATAAGACTTGCGACCGCCGCGACCTTGTGAAGGCCGATCCACTTCATCGGCTCCTTGAAGGCGTAGAGCAGCCACAACGCCACACCGACATTGAAGATGCCGAACATGAAGCTGGAGCGGATCAGGCCCAGGTGCGGCACCAGGATCAGCGGAAAAAGCAGCGAGGCGAATAGCGCGCCGATATAATCGAAAGTGAAAACTTTCGACACCAGGTCCTTGAATTCGAAGCGATCTTTCAAAATCCGCAGCAGGATCGGGATTTCGACTCCGACCAGGGTGCCGATGACGCCGACGACGAAATAGAGCAGGAAGTGGAACGAATAGACGCGGTCGAACAAGACGAAAAGCACCGCCGCAGACGATCCGCCGACCAGTCCGATCAGGATCTCGACGCGCACGAAAAAGGCCACGAGATTCCGGTGGATGTGCTGCGACGCGTAACTCCCGATGCCCATGGCGAACAGATAGGTGCCGATGATCGTCGAGAACTGGGTGATCGAATCCCCCAGCAGGTAGCTGGCCAGGGTCCCGGCGATCAGTTCGTAGACAAGCCCGCAGGTGGCGATGACGAAGACGGAAATCAGCAGAAGAATGGGCACGATCTATCCGTGGATCGCCGAGCCGATGATATAGGCGATGCCGAGCGCGACCGAACCCAGGAATATGGCCAGGGCGATGTTCTGCTTCTCGGCGATCTCCTTCCACACCTCGACCTTGGGTGTCAGCACCTCGATCAGCATGAAGGCGACGGCGAAGACCGCCAGGCCGATCAGCGAGAAGACGAGGGCGGCGACGACGTAATGCATATCGACCATGGCGGCCTCCTTATTTGTGATAATGGCTGGCGAAGGTGCGGACGTTCTGGGCCGCGGTGAACAGGCTGCGGACGACCACGCCGCGCATGTCGGCGACGGCCAGACCGCCGACGACCAGGGCGCAGAACAGCAGGAAAATGGGCGGGGGGGAACGCATCATGCCTCCTCATTGGCCATGAGCTGGCCGCCGGGCGAATAGTCGGAATTCGACCAGCGCGCCGATTCGAACGACCAGACGCGCCACGCCACCCACGCCGGATATATCGCCAGCAATAGTAGCGCCGCCCACAGGTTCCAGATGTCGCTCTGGCCGGTACGGACCTGCAGAGAGAACGGGACCTGCGACGCCGTGCTGAAGGCGTCGGTATCGGCGTCGATGATCAGGCGGTAGCGGCCTTTCGGCAGGAGCGGCGTATAGGACCGGGCCTGGTTGCGGCCTTCGCTCCAGCTTTCGCCGTCGTCGACGCCGGAATAGTGGCTGGTGCCTTCGTGGATGTCGAAGTCCTGATGCGTGGTGTCGTTGACCAAAGTCAGGTCGAAATCGGCCCAGCGGTTGTCGAGATTGGTCCAGACATCGACCGTCAGGCTGGTGTCGGTTTTCAGGTCGAACGGCTCGGTCGTCAGGGTCTCGGCCGTCGTCGGGATCGCCGTGTCGCTGAACCCGGTCACGCCCGGAATGGCGGGCGCGCTTCCCCACGAGGCGGTGGCCGTGGCGGCCGCGGGCTTGAGCGTCAGCACTTCGTTCTGGACGTCGACGACCGTGCGGTGCGGGGTCAAGACCGCCATCCAGATATGGGCGACGACGGCGGCCAGCCCGGCCATGCCACCCAGGGCGAGGACGGCCTTGGCATTCTTGATGCCTGAGGGTTGGCAGGCGCCGACGCCGGACGCGTAGGGCAGGCGAGCCTCGGGGAAGGCGCGGCGGATATCGGCCTTGGGGACGTATCGGCCCATCGAGACGTTGATCTCGTCGTCGCTTTCCTCGCAGCTCAGCATCCAGGGCGCGCTGACATAGTCACTGGCGAATGTCTCGTCGCCGACCTTGAGGCGCCAGTAGAACTCGCCTTTGACCCGGTCCACGACGACGGTGTCCTTGTTGAAGACGTGGAAGGTGCGGCCCTTGAGGCCGATCGTATTGCGCCGGCCGATGCCGTCGATGTTTTCGTTCAGCCGCTTGAACAGCGTCCAGTGGCCGTTGACCTGCGACAGGAAGCGGAAGCCGTGCCACGGGTTGAACAGCAGGTATTCTTCCCAGTGGTAGACGGTGCTTTTGACCGACTTGCTCACGCAGCCGATGACTTCCCACTGGATCCCGTCGAGTTCGCCGCGCCAGCCGATATCCAGCGGCGTCGCAAAATCCGCGTCGCGCGCCGCCTGGACGATCTTGAGCTCGGGCGAGGCGGTGTCGATGACGCTGCCGCAGGCCGGACATACGGCGGTGACGGTGATGCCGACGGCGCGCAAGGTGACGGGGCTGCCGCATTGCGGGCACGCAAAGGCCCGGCCCGTGGGGTTGGCGCGGTGGCCGAAGCTCATGACCAGCCCTCCACTTCACGTGTGCGGCTGGCGCGCAACGCCTCCCATTCGACATAGCGTCCGGTAAAGACGCGGAATTGGCCGTCGGTGGCCCCTACACCGGCATCCACGCTGGCGAATTCGTCAGGCGCGCCCATGAAGTCGAAGCTGAGCGACTTGCGCCCGCGCGGACTGACGATCGGCAGTTCGCCTTCGCAGCCGACGCATACGGCCTCCTTGCGGTCGGTCAGCACATAGGGGCTGCCGTCGAAGGTCAGGGTCTGGCCGTTGGACGCGCCGATTTTAAGGCGCGGATCGCAAAGACGCTGCAGCGTCTTGCGGGTCCCGGCGTGCAGTTCGGCGTCGGATTCGTACGAGATGGCGAAGGTCCCCTGGGCCTCGGCCAGCCAGCCCTTGCGGCCATCGGCGGCCGCAAAGAACCATTCGGTCCAGAATCCGTCGCGCCACGCAAGACGCACACGCCCGACCAGGGTGAAGGGCGTGTCGCCGTCGTACGCCTCGGTGCCGACCTGGAAGGGGCTCATGTCGGCGGGCAGGGCGGCGACCTTGCCCATGTCCTTGACATCGACGTCGGTGCGCACGACCAGGGTGGAGCAGTAGGGACAGACCGCGGAGATCGAAAGCGAACTGGAAAACCGCACGTCCGCCCCGCACGAGGGGCAGGCCAGGGTGGTCATCTTTATCGGATCTTGCCCAGGAGTTCGGCCTTCTTGGCGGTGAATTCGGCCTCGGTCAGTATGCCCTTTTGATAGAGCTCTCCGAGCTTTTCCAGCAACGCCATCGGATCGGCTTCGACGGCCGTGGCGGGCGCCCCGACTTGCGGCTGCATGGCCTGGGAAAGATTTTGCGCCATCGCCTGGCCCATGGCGAGGCCGGCGCCCAGACCCAGTCCGTCGCCGGCGCCGCCGCCCGGGTTCAGGGCCGCATTGCCGATGGCGTCGGCGGTCTGGAAGCGGGTGTAGTTCGACAGGTCGCCGACGATGCGCTGGGAGCCGGCGCGGTCGAGATGCTTTTCCAGCTCTTCCGGCAACGACAGGCTCTGGACGTAGAAGCTGGTGAGCAAAAGGCCCATCTCGGCGAAGGCCGGCGTCAGCGCGCCCAGCAGCGCCTTGGAAAACGCGTCCTGCTGCGCGGCCATGTCGACGAAGGCGACGTTGCTGCCGCCGAGGAAACTGGCCATGCCCGACAGGATCATTGCGCGGACCTGGCCTTCGATATCGCGCGTGGCGAAGTGCGCGCCAGAACCGCAGAAACGCGTCCAGAACAGCTTGGGGTCGCTGATCTTGTAGGCGTAGTTGCCGAAGGCGCGGATGCGCAGGGGACCGAACTCCCTGTCGCGCACGGTGACGGGCTGGGTCGTGCCCCACTTCTGGTCGACCTGTTCGCGTAAGGAAAAGAAGAAGACGTCCGACTTGAACGGCGACTGGAAGCCCTTGTCCCAGTTCATCAGGTAGGTAAGGATCGGCAGGGTCTGCGTCGAAAGCGTATGCGTGCCGGGTCCGAACAGGTCGGCGACCTTGCCTTCGTTGAGGAACAGGGCGGCCTGGGTCTCGCGGACCACCAGCTTGGCGCCGGTCTGGATCTCCTGGCCTTCCATCTCGAAGCGCTCGGCCAGCACGTCGCGGGCCGGGTCCGGCCACTGGATGATGTCGATAAATTGCTTCGAAAAAAAGCTCATGGTCGTCCCCCGAATAAAGCCGAATCCTCAGACTTCCGGCTGCATTTTCGCAAGGGACCTTAGTTCGCTTCGGGCACGGGATCAAATCGCGAATTCGCGAGCGGCGTTTCGGGCCTAAAGTCCGGCTTTTGCTGCCGAAATGCTTTGATTGCTGAGCTTCGATCCTCTACAAGTTAATTGCGTGATTCCGGGTAGTCGCGCGGCGTGCGAACGGACGATCCGGCCGACAAAAATCGTAACGCATACAACGTCATGTCGCGGGATCGAGGACGATCCTGAAACGGCTGTTTTTCAGATACATGGCGTTGTTTGTGAATGTGCGACTTTCGGTGTTGTGAATGCCCCATGCGCGCAACCAATGTGACAAGTTTTAGAAACAAGAATCAGAATTCATGAGCGAAACGGAAAACGGCGGCGATATCGGCAACGGCGGAATGGTGCCGGCGGGCGCACCACCCCAGGGCATCGGTCACGTCTCCATCGAGGACGAGCTCAAGCGCTCCTACCTCGACTATGCCATGAGCGTCATCGTCTCGCGCGCCCTGCCGGACGCGCGCGACGGCCTGAAACCCGTTCACCGCCGCATCCTCTACATGATGCAGGCGTCCGGCTATACGCCCGAACGGTCCTACGTGAAGTGCGCCCGTCCCGTCGGTGACGTCATGGGCCGGCTGCACCCGCACGGCGACGCCGCCATCTACATGGCCCTGGTGCGCATGGCGCAACCCTTTTCGATGGGCCTGGTGCTGATCGACGGCCAGGGCAATTTCGGCTCGGTCGACGGGGATATGCCGGCGGCCATGCGTTACACCGAATGCCGCCTGGCCAAGCCCGCCATGCCGCTTCTGGCCGATATCGACAAGGACACGGTCGACTTCCAGCCGAACTACGACGGCAAGGAAGAAGAGCCGACGGTCCTGCCGTCGCGCATTCCCAATTTGCTGGTCAACGGCGCCGGCGGCATTGCCGTCGGCATGGCGACCAATATCCCGCCGCACAACCTGGGCGAAGTTATCGACGCCTGCATCGCCATGCTCGACAATCCCGGCATTTCGCTGGAAGAACTGCTCGATATCGTGCCTGGCCCGGACTATCCGACCGGCGGTGAAATTCTCGGCCGTTCCGGCGCGCGCCAGGCGCTGATGACCGGTCGCGGCTCGGTGGTGACGCGTGGCAAGGCCTCGGTCGAAACGATCCGCAAAGACCGCGAAGCCATCGTCGTCACCGAAATCCCGTACCAGGTCAACAAGTCTGCCCTGATCGAACACGTCGCCGAACTGGTGCGCGACAAGCGCATCGAAGGCATTGCCGATATCCGCGACGAATCCGACCGCCAGGGCATGCGTATCGTCGTCGAACTGAAGCGCGACGCGTCGGGCGACGTCATTCTGAACCAGCTCTACCGCTACACGGCGCTGCAATCGAGCTTCGGCGTCAATATGCTGGCGCTGAACCACGGCCGCCCGCAGCAGATGGGCCTGCGCAAGCTGCTCGACATCTTCCTGGAATTCCGCGAAGAGGTCGTCGTCCGCCGTACGCGCTTCGAGCTCAACAAGGCGCGCGACCGCGGCCACGTGCTGGTCGGTCTGTCGATCGCCGTTGCCAATATCGACGAAGTCATCTCGATCATCCGCACCTCGGCCGATCCGGCGCAGGCGCGCGAACGCCTGTGCGCCCGCACCTGGCCGTCGGGCGACATGGCGCCGCTGATCGAACTGATCGCCGACCCGCGCTCGATCGTGCTGGAGGACCTCAGCGTCCGCCTGACCGACGAACAGGCGCGCGCCATCCTGGCCCTGACCCTGTCGCGCCTGACCGGTCTCGGCCGCGATGAAATCGGCGACGAGGTCAAGTCGCTGGCCGACGCGATCGCCGAATACCTGGCCATCCTGTCGTCGCGTGAGCGCATCCTGGGGATCGTCCGCGAAGAGCTGATCGAGGTAAAGACGCAGTTCGCCATTCCGCGTCGCACGGCCATTCTCGACGGCGAGGGCGACATCGAGGACGAAGACCTGATCCCGCGCGACGACATGGTCGTCACCGTCACCCATTCGGGCTACGTCAAGCGCACGCCGCTGGCCGCCTACCGTTCGCAGCATCGCGGCGGCAAGGGCCGGTCCAGCATGGCGATGAAGGACGAGGACGCCATTACGGGCGTCTATTCGGCGACGACACACCAGCCGATGCTGTTCTTCTCGTCGGCCGGCAAGGTCTATAAGCTCAAGGTGTGGCGCCTGCCGCTGGGCGCTCCGCAATCCAGGGGCAAGGCCTTCGTCAACCTTCTGCCGCTCGACGCCGGCGAAACGATCACCAATATCCTGGCCCTGCCGGAAGACGAGGCCGCCTGGGAGCGTCTGGACGTCATGTTCGCCACGCGATCGGGCGACGTCCGCCGCAACAAGCTGTCGGACTTCGTCAACGTCAACCGCGCCGGCAAGATCGCCATGAAGCTTGAGGCCGGCGACGGCCTCATCGGCGTCGCCATCTGTACCGACGACCAGGACGTGCTGTTGTCGACGACGTCGGGCCGTTCGATCCGTTTCGCCGTCGACGACGTCCGCGTGTTCAAGGGGCGCGACTCGACCGGCGTGCGCGGCGTCCGTCTGAACGGTGACGACCTGGTCATCTCGATGGCCATCCTGCGCGGCATCGCCGCCAGCCCGGCCGAACGCGCGGCCTACCTGAAATGGTCGTCGCAACAGCGTGCGGCCGTGTCGGGTGAAGCCGAGGAAACGGCCGCGGCCGAGGACGATGCCGAAGAGGGGGGCGATGAGGCGCAACTGACGCCGGAACGTATTGCCGAGCTCCAGGCTGCCGAGGAATTCATCCTGACGGTCGCCGACACCGGCTTCGGCAAGCGGACGTCGTCCTTTGAATACCGCAAGACCGGCCGCGGCGGCCAGGGCATCGTCGCCATCGACCTGTCGAAGCGCGGCGGCAAGCTGGCGGCGTCCTTCCCGATCGAGGCGACCGACGGCATCCTTCTGGTCACCGATGGGGGGCAACTGATCCGCACGACGGTGGCGAATGTGCGTATCGCCGGCCGCAACACCCAGGGCGTGACCATCTTCCGCACCAGCGGCGAGCGCGTCGTGTCGGTCGAACGCCTGGCCGAAAGCGCCGAGGAAGAAGGCGCCGCCGAAACCCCGGAAGCGCCGGAAGCGCCGGAATCCGCCGGGCAGGAATAAACGTCCGGCATATGGCTTATAATTTTCGGGCCAGGCGTTCCCGCCTGGCCCGAAATGTTTTAGAGCGTCCAACATGTACAGTTTCAAGGAAATCTTCCTGACGCTCCAGGGCGAAGGCGGCCAGGCCGGGCGGGTCAATGTCTTTGCCCGCTTCGCCGGCTGCAACCTGTGGAGCGGCCGCGAGCCGGACCGCGCCACAGCCGCCTGCGATTTCTGCGATACCGATTTCGTCGGCACGGACGGCGAAGGCGGCGGCAAGTTCGCCACTCCCGCCGATGTCGTTGCGGCCCTGGACGCCACCTGGGGGGCGATTGCGGCAGCCGACAAGGCGGTCGTCTTCACCGGCGGCGAACCCTTGCTGCAACTCGATCCGGACCTGATCACGGCGGTCAAGGCGGCGGGCTATTTCATCGCGGTCGAAAGCAACGGCACGATCATGGCACCCGACGGCATCGACTGGATCTGCGTCAGCCCCAAGGGACAGAACCGGCTGAAGCAGACGCACGGCCAGGAATTGAAGCTGGTCTGGCCGCAGGCAGGTATAGATCCCGCCGAATTCACCGGGCTCAATTTTGAACGCTTCTATCTCCAGCCCAAGGATCCGCTTGGGCCCGACAAGGCGGACGCGTCGCGCCACACCCAGATGGTCATCGACTATTGCCTGGCGCACCCGCAATGGCGGATGAGCGTCCAGACGCACAAGCTGGTGGGGTTGAAATAGGGACGTGACGACCATCTTCATCGACGCCGACGCCTGTCCGGTCAAGGACGAGACCTACAAGGTCGCGGAGCGTTATGGCCTCAAGACCTTTGTGGTGTCGAACAGTTTTATCCAGATCCCGAAGTCGCCCCTGATCGCGCGCATGATCGTCGATGCCGGGCCTGATATTGCCGACGACTGGATCGCTGAGCAGGCCGTGGCCGGCGATATCGTCATTACCAACGATATCCCGCTGGCAGGGCGCGTCCTGGCGAAGCTTGCCCACGCGATCGCGCCGAACGGCCGGGCCTTTACGCCGGACTCTATCGGCGCCGCCCTGGCCCAGCGCGCCCTTATGGAACATATCCGCTCGACCGGCGAGATCACCGGCGGGCCGCTACCGTTTTCGCAAGGCGACCGGTCGAAGTTCCTGCAAATGCTCGATCAGGTGGTTACAAAGGAAAAGCGGCGGCCGAGATAGATTTACGTCGATGTCAATCTATCGATGCTAATTTTCGAAGGAGTCGATATCGGCGTGAGCGAGGCCCAAACGTCGGAAGAGATCAAGAACTCTTTCTGAAATAACCAGCCGGAGATTCGATGCTATGCCAAAGTCATCTTGCCCGGCTGTTCCTTCCGGCTTGAGCCATACGAACGGGGGGAGTTTGAGGTCCGGGTGCAATTCTTGGAACATATCCCCGGTGGTGACTTGGACGTTGTCAAAAACTGCGCCGCTGACGCGAATTTTCTCCAAGGCTCGTTTCGCTTCCTCCGTGACAATAAAAATTGGAAATGTCTCCAATAAGGAATCGCCCAGCCACCCTTGAAACCTGTAGTGCAGTCGGCTAACGACCGGGGGATGGAGGCTTGTATCCAAGACCGTTTCATCTCCGAAGTCGCCAGCGACTTCCGGATCAACATAGAAAAATTTCATTTTTTTCCTACCGAAGGTTTAAACAAGTGGCCATATTTTTCATCGATTCTTGTTACTTCCGCTAAGACGTCTTCTCTGGTTGCAGCTGGAGAATTTTTATAAAATGTATTCAATTCTTTTCTTATGGCGCTTAAATGTAATGACGAATTTAGTTCCTTAGGAATGCCGCGGAGATTTTCTAGGGAGTGAAGCTCGGTTTTGCTGAACAAGTTAGGATACAATTTCATAATCTGTTGTTCAACGGCATGGTGCACTACAACCTGCCCCTGCAGCTCGGGGTTGGCGATAAGGAACGTTGTCCTGTAGTTTTTGGACGTCGATGACCCGGATCTAGACGCTATATTTCTTAAATTATCTGGTGTTTCCGGTTGGTCGGTATTTTCAAGTTGCAGCTCAACTCGATCGCTTTTGGGGCTTAGGACGTTAGCCTTCTGCTCAATGGCTTCAGCATTTTTTCGCGCCAAATAGTCTGACACCCGGCGCTCGGTACCTGTGTCTGCTAAACGGTTGAACGAACCTGCGCCACGCGTTCTTGCCGCACTGTACGCGGCGGCAATAGGCGCAAACAAGTCCCCGACGGCCGTCCCCATCTCCAACGCCCGGTCTTCGTCTTCTTCGTTGGCTCCGGCCAGATAGGCGCCACCATAGGCAGCCGCGCCCATTGGACTGTCTATGATTTTCTGAAGTCTCTCGTCGGCTTGCCGCGCCCGCGTCCGTGCGTCTTCATCGACAGCAACAAAAAAGCTCGCCGGTTGATAATGATTTCCGGTCGAGTCGCTTATTTCGTAATAGGGTTTGCCGCCTATCCTGACGATCTTGTATGGCACGGTGTCCACTGGGCGACGTAGTTCGTCTTCGAGTGCCTTGCTGTACCCCGCGAGACTAAGGTTCAATGTCCGCTTTTGAGCTTGCGACGCCGGCCAAAACTTCGGCTTCGGATATTGTTCGAATGCCCCAGCGTCAAAAATGGATCTGACTTTCGCACGCGTCTTTACCGGCTGTGGCTTTGGCTCCGGTGTCCTCATAGCACCCGGATTGGTATCCAGAATGGCCTGCACGTCATCGGATAGGCCGAATACCGGATACTTTTTAACGGCTTTCGCGGCGGCATCGCGCGCCACGTGGAATCGTTCTTCAGGCGAAAGCTTCTTGCCGCCATCCTCTGCCATGGCGATCGCTGCGTTCACCTGGGCACGCAAAATCCCGAGCTTGGCCCGTGCCTCCACGTCGAGTGCATCGGGCGTGGGATCCAGTCCCACTGTCCCTGCGACCAGCGCGAAACGGTCGTTGTCGAGCATAGGCGGGTTTTCGGCCTTGTTAAGCTTCGCATCGAACGCGTCTACGTCTTCAGCCGCCATGCCGTCGCGATGGCTCTCGAAGAAGGCTCTGGCCTCGGACACCTGACCGTTACGAAGTCGCGCCGTCACGACCGGCGCGATCACCCGTTGCCCGAAACTCTGCGCCGTTTGCGCGTCAAGCGCCTCGCCCGACAGACCATTTGCCAGGCCGTCGGCCTTCAGTACATCCCTTGCTGCCCCGGCATAATATGCGTCATTGCCTTCCGTCCCTGCGATCAGAGCACCGGCGGCTCTCGCCAACGTCTCGTTCAATGCGCGCGAGCGCAACTGACGCTTCTGTTCGGCCTCGTGCTTCGCCAGACCCTGGGCAAGGTTTTCACGCATATCGATGGCCGAAAGATCGAATATCGCCCGCGACGCCGGACTTATCTTCGCCGAGATGTCTTTCGCACCCTGATCGAAGACCGACAGATAATGGTCGGCCAGCGAAAAGCCTGGTATGCCGCCCGCCGCAATATTGCCCGTCAGCGAGTTGAAACCCACGATCGGGTGTGACAACAGCCTTTTGAACCTCAGAAGTTCGTCCAGCCCGTCCATCGCCGCGTTCGCCGCAGCTTCCGGCGATGGCGCGGACGAATTTTGCGGATATGGAACAAAAGGCATTGGCGAGCTCCATGAAGGCTTCCTGCGTCCCGCCATGCTTGTCCAATTCGCCTCAGGTCCGCACAGCGATGCCTGGTCGCCGGGAGCGACAAGGGACGTTCGGTGGCCGTCTCTTGCTTTCCAGGAATTTGTTCGTGACTTATGTCGCGTCGAGCAGCCCCATTCCGCTGAGCGAGCGAGTTCCAACTCGTCCTTGACGGCTGCATCCTCGCGGGCATGGATCGTGGCTCGGTCGAGGTGGCCCTCGCGCGGCTTGTCGAGATGGAGCTTACTCGCCCCGACGGCCGAAGTTCCTACAAACCCTCGGCCAGTGTCGTCGCCAAGGAAAAGCGGCGGGGGCGAACACCGGCCTGGGTGACGCCGTCACCACGGTGCGCCTCGCGTGCCGCAAGAACGCCGTTGTCTCAGTTCGATTGTTCCGGCATGATGGAAACGGGGCGGCCCGTCACACGATCTGACCGGGCGGCAGGCACTACCACCATAAACGCGTTCCGGCCCCGTGCACCGCGGACTGACCAAAAGGCGAAGCCATGGCTGTCACTGCTCTGCGTGTCGGGATCGCTATGGCTGCGGCCGTGTCGACTATGGCCATTGCCTCTGTGGGTTACGCGGCGCCCGAACACTATCCGCCTTTGCTTCCCAAGTCCACGGCGCCGGCCCCCTGGCTTACCGTTGCGCCGGCTACGGCGGGCAAATGGCCGCTCGGGTCTCGCCTTGCGGCCGTCTCCCTGACGTCTGCGCCGTCCGCAACGGGTCATGGCAATGCCATCGGCCTCAACGCGACGGTCCGAAAGTTCATCGGCTCGCCGATCACGCCCGGCCTTATCCGCGATATAGAAGCCACGTTGAACGACCGGCTGGCGCGCTCCGGACGGCCGTTGCTGGCCCGTTGGGTGCCCGCCGATAGCGACAGTTCAGGGGTATTGCATTTCGAGCTTCGCCAGATCGTTCTGGACGATATCCGCGTCACCGGCGCCGCCCCGGCGGAAGCCGCGGTGCTGAAACGCCGGCTGGGCCTGGCTCCCGGTGCCGCGATCAGCGATCGCGAGCTGGCTTTCGATCTTGCCGCCCTCAACCGTTACCCGTTCCGCAAGGTCACCGCGCGGCTTGCACCGGACGCGACCGGTCACGGCGATGCCCTGAGCCTCGACGTGACGCACACCAAACCGTGGCAGGCCTATATCGGGTTTAAATATGCCGGTTCGGACCGGCTGACCTGGCGGCGCTACTATGCCGGCGGCACGATCGGCGGTCTGCTCGGACGCGACAGTGTTCTGGCGTTCCAGGCCACGGGCTCACCCGATGTCGCGCTGCACGGTGCCCGGGAGCCCAATTTCGGTGATCTTTACGCGACCTATGTCCTGCCCGTCACCCGCCACGGCGTCTTCGAAGCCAATCTGGAAGGCGACACCTTCCGTTTTACCTATGCGGCATCAAAATACCGCATCCTCGATGCTTTGGGGGCGGTGGGCTATCGGCTGAATGTTCCGGTGAAGGCTGGGCAGCGCGATATCCGCGCCGGCATCGAAGCGCGCCACGAACGCACCTTCGTCACCCCCGCGGCCGGTGGAACGACACGCCAGTCCGCCGTCGAAGTCTATCAGGTTTATGCCGGCTATCATGTCGCGCGGGACCGGGGTGACGGACACGACGACCTTGACATGGTGGCTCACCTCAGTCCGGGCGGCATGAATTCGGGCAATTCGTCCCGCACCTACGTCCAATATAGCGACGGACGCGAAACGACAGCACGCTATGCCTATCTGCTGGCCGCCTACGAAGGCAACGGCCGGCTTGGAACGCACCTGACCTGGCACAGCCAGGCGACGGTGCAGTTATCGACCGCGGCCCTGCCGTTTACGGAACAAAGTCCGCTCGGCGGCTTGGCCTATGTCCGCGGCTACAAGCTGTTCGACGGCAGCGTCGACGATGCGGCGATCGTGCGTCAGGAGATCGGGGTTTACCGCAAAGCCGGCCTCGCGCCCTACCTTTTCGTCGATGCCGGCTGGGGATTGGATATCGGCGCGAAGCACCACCTGGTCCTGGGCGCCGTCGGCATGGGCGTCACCCTGCCGTTAAAGGGCGACAGCAGCCTCCATCTGGATGCCGTCCATACCCTGTGCGACGGCGACGTGACACCGCACGGCGTCGACGCGCTCGAAGCCAATCTCGCCTTCCGGTATTGAGCCAAGCGGCAGGAATGGACCAGCGGTTCGCGACGGGTGCATCAGGGCCCTGGTCGGCCCTGATGCACGCAATCGGAGAAGGCTGGCCTAATCCAGCCATCGCTTTGCAGTCGGCAAATCACGCCGCATCGAGCAGGACGACTTCGGCGTCGTCGAGCGCGGTGATGGTCAATTCCGCCTCGTCCTTGATGGCGGCGCCGTCACGGGCATCGAGTTCGACGCCGTTGACGCTGACGCGGCCCTTGGCCACCACGAGATAGAGGTGGCGCTCGGTCGACGGCTCGGTGGCGAGCGGACGATAGCTTTCCGACTGGTCCTTGAGCAGGGTCGCACCCAGCAGCCGCGCCGGCGTGCGGATCGGGAGCGCGTCGGTATCGCTTTCAAAACCCGACGCGAGCGTCACGAACTGGCCCGCGCGGTCGTCCTTGGGGAAGGGGCGGGCGCCCCAGGCCGGCGGCTGGCCGCGTTCGGACGGCAGAACCCAGATCTGGAAGATCTCTGTCGGCTCGTTTTCGAGGTTATATTCGGCGTGGCGGATGCCCGTGCCGGCCGACATCACCTGGACGTCGCCCGCTTCGGTGCGGCCCTTGTTGCCCAGGGAATCCTGGTGGGTGATGGCGCCCTTACGGACATAGGTGATGATTTCCATGTTGTCGTGCGGGTGCGGCGGAAAGCCGGTCTGCGGCTGGATGACGTCGTCGTTCCAGACGCGGATCGACCCCCAACCCATCTTGTCGGCGTCGTAATAGCTGGCGAACGAGAAGTGGTGGTGGGCATTCAGCCAGCCATGGTCGGCACCGCCCAGGCCGGAAAAGGGTCTTTTGTCGATCATCGGTTACTCTCCCTCGGTAACAGTATGCGAGTCTGATCGCCAATATAAGTGTAATTTTAACAGTTACAATAGCGGCGCCTTGGGCCTTGACGGGTAAGGTTGGAATGTCGTTCTCTCAACTTTTCGGGGAGATTCCTATGACTGCACCACGCGCCGTTGTCGCCGACCTTTCGCACTACAGCTGGGACAAGAACCCCAAGCTCGACTTCGGGGCAGCCCGGGCGTCGGGCCTCAACGGCGTGATATACAAGGCCAGCGAAGGTGCGACCGTCGCCGACGCAACCTATGCCAAAAGCCGCGCCCTGGCGGAAAAGGCCGGCTTGTTGTGGGGCGCCTATCATTTCGGTACGAAAGCCGACGCCAGGACCCAGGCCAATGCCTTTCTCAAGGCCGCAAATCCGGCGGAAAATACCCTGATCGCGCTCGATTTCGAACGCAGCGGCAATAACAGCATGACGGCCGGCGGCGCGCTCGACTTCCTGCACGAGGTCGAAAAGCGCCTGGGCCGCAAGCCCAAGCTCTATACCGGCAGCTACATGTACGACCTGTTCGGCAAGGCTCCGCAGAAGGATTTCGCGCCGTACGCCCTGTGGTGGGCGCGCTATGCAGAGGCACCCGAAGTCCACCCGACGTGGAGCCGTTACTGGCTGTGGCAGTATACGGACGGGCAGAGCGGGCCCAAGCCGCGCAGCGTTCCGGGCCTCGGCTTCTGCGATATCTCGACCTTCGACGGCACCACCGAGGATCTGATCGTGTCGTGGACGACGTGACAGGCAACGCGAACTGCGTTATCCATATTTTGACACAGTTAAAGTTTAGCGTTCGCGAAAGCTGGAGGAGCCAATCATGATTCAGATCCTGATCGTTGCCGCCGTTGCTGGCGCGTCGTCGCTGGCGCCAATATCGAAAGCAACCCTATCCGATGCATCCTGGTCGGCCATCAAGGCCACCGGCGGTGCGGAACTCGGCCGCGCCTATGTCGATGCCGGCGACTGGTACCTGCCGACGGGCATCAATTTCTCGGGGGTGAAGCCAGGCGCCAAGACGTTGAATTCGGGCCTGACCTGCACCAGCGTCAAGGCGTCGCACAACAGCGACACCATCTATGTGACGGCGACGACCAGCGTTGGCCTGGGGCAGGCGGAGTGTCCGGCGGCGAAGATCGGCAAGATCAAGAAGGGCACCTATTCGGTGGTCTATCGCGGGCCGAACGAGCCGACGCAGCTCTTAGGCCAGGTCACCTTTGGGGAATAGTCAGCTTCCGGGCGTAAAAACCTTGCCGCCCGTCTGGCCGCGGTGACGTAAGTACGCGTCGAGCAGCACACACGACATCATGGCTTCGGCCACCGGTACGGCGCGGATGCCGACGCACGGGTCGTGGCGGCCCTTGGTGCGCAGTTCCACGTCCTGGCCCTCGATGTCGATGCTTTCGCGCGTCGTCAGGATCGACGAGGTCGGCTTCAGCGCCATGCGCGCCACCACCGTCTGGCCGGTTGAAATGCCGCCGAGGATGCCGCCGGCGTGGTTCGAGCGAAATTCCGGGCCGTTATCGCCCATGCGCATTTCATCGGCGTTTTCCTCGCCCGACAGCATGGCGGCGCCGAAGCCTTCGCCGATCTCGACGCCCTTGACGGCGTTGATGGTCATCAGCGCCGAGGCCAACTCGCTGTCGAGCTTGCCGTAGAGCGGCGCGCCCCAGCCGGCGGGCACGCCATCGGCCTGGACCTCGACAACCGCGCCGATCGACGAGCCCGCCTTGCGAATGCCGTCGAGATAGTCTTCCCAGCCGGCGACGGCTGACGCATCGGGGCAGAAGAACGGGTTTTGGCCGACGGCCTCCCAATCCCAGTTGCCGCGCTCGACTCTGTGGACGCCCAACTGGACCAGGGCGCCGCGGACCTTGATGCCGCCGACCAGAGTTTGCAGGACCTTCAGCGCCACGGCGCCGGCGGCGACGCGCGCCGCGGTTTCGCGCGCGGACGAGCGTCCGCCGCCGCGATAGTCGCGCACGCCGTACTTGGCGAAATAGGTGTAGTCGGCGTGGCCCGGGCGGAACTGTCTGGCGATCTCGCCATAGTCCTTCGAGCGCTGGTCGGTGTTTTCGATCAGGATCGAGATCGGCGTGCCGGTGGTGACGCCTTCGAAGACGCCGCTCATGATCTTCGCCAGATCTTCTTCCTTGCGCTGGGTGACGAAGCGCGAGCCGCCGGGCTTCCTGCGATCCATGGCCCACTGGATATCGTCTTCCGACAGCGCAATGCCCGGCGGGCAGCCGTCGATGACGCAGCCCAGCGCCGGTCCGTGGCTTTCGCCCCAGGTGGTAACGCGGAAGAGATGGCCGAAGGTATTGTGAGACATGAGGAATTCGCCTGCCGAAACTGGCGTTCGCTTAGCGGATTATGTCGCAGCCCGCAATGTTATGGATGTCCGCTGTTTAGCTCTCCTCTTAGATAATCGGGCTTCGATTTCGGCGTAAAGAAGAAAAGTCTTGGCCCTTCCCGTTTACGGGGAGGAGGGACCGCCGTCAGGCGGTGGGCGGGGTTCTTCCTTTAAAGAATTTTTCATTTGGCCATTTGATGTTATAAAACAAAAACTTATTGGATATAGATGGCTAGGCTTTTGTGGCGTCGGTAGCAAGAACCCCGCCCCCCCCTTCGGATGGTCCCCCCTTCCCATAAATGGGGAGGGCCAAGTTGCCATAATCGCCGGTCCGGACAACCAGCCTAAAAAATCTACTTTGGGGCTTTCAGTGTGGCATCCACATTCCGGTCGCGGTCGACGCTGAGCTCGCCGTCGGCATATTTCAGCTCCGCGACCTGGATGACCGTGCGCTGGTGCCAGTAGGGATCGGTCTTCGCCTCGGGCGCGGCCTCCTGATGGACGAAGTAGTAGATGAAGGCGCGATCGCCGTTGACCACGACGTCGGCGTGCTGGCCCTTGCCCATGTCGGTGGGTTTTGTGCCTGGCGCCTCGAGCAGCCGGCTGTCCTGCAGCGTCCAGGTCTCGGCGTCGTCCGAGCGCAGGACGATCAGCCCCTTCCACGCGTCGGCGACCATCCAGTACGCCCCCTTGAAGCGAAAGACCTTGGGGCCTTCCGCGGCGATATCGACGACCGGCGCCGCATGGCGCGTCCAGTGGACGAGGTCCGTCGAATCCGCGGCGAACAGGCGGCTGCCCTTGCGTTCGTCCTTGAACCAGATGCGGTAGGCGCCGTTGTCGAGCTTGACGACGCTGGCGTCGATGATGCGGTCCGATCCCACATCCAGCGTATCGCCGCACGCCCAATGCTCCAGATCGGGGCTGGTCAGGTGGACGATTTTGCGCGCGCCGTTCCAATTGGAAAAGACGCCCGGCACGACGGTCAGCCACATATGGTAGGTGCTGTCTTCCTTGTAGATTTCCGGCGCCCACAGGGTCGCACCGGTGCAGTTTTCGGGAATCTTCGCCTGGCCGGAATATGTCCACTTCATGCCGTCCTTCGAGGTGGCGATGCCGATTGGCGTGCCGTGCACCCAGGCCACGTCCTTGGGATCCGGCAGTTTCAGCGTGGCGCGGCGATTGGTGTAGAACATCGTCCAGCGCCTGTGCGCGCCGTCATAAATCGTGGAAACGTCAGCGGCGCCGTCGTAGACTGGATCGCGATAGAGCGGCTTGGGCGCGGTCGCGGCAAAAGCCGGGGCGGAGCTCAGAAGCAGCAATGTGCTGAGGGCGAGGGCACGCATGGCATTTCCTTATTGTAGGACAATTTCAACGGTTTAAATCCATTTATCCGTCGCAGCAATTTTTTTCGTTCGCAAATCGTCGCTCTGTGGCCATATGCTTGCCGGTGAAACTTTTATGCTGCCGTGGTTGGAGGCCCCATGCTGAAGCTGTTAGGCAAAATCCCGTTCTGGCTGAAAACCCTGGTCGCCTTTGCCGCCGGCGTCGCCGTGGCGCTGTATTGGGGCAAGGACGCGGTCGCCGTCTTCGACCCCATCGGCAACACCTATATCCGCGCCATCAAGATGCTGGT
>OUNM010968110.1_pt1 | contig 30011 bp, 28 predicted proteins | sample 1769961 | NCBI WGS metagenome assembly OUNM01 (sample SAMEA3914820, study PRJEB12502) | metagenome | biome: forest; material: soil | place: USA | collected 2012-03-12 | depth 0.3 m | reverse complement strand
GCCAGCGACAGCTCCGCCGCGTGAACAGATCCGGTTAGACGATGGCTGGCGTTTCCACCTTGGGCATGCGTCCGATCTCGACCGGGATTTCGGCTTCGGTCGCTATCAACGGACTTTTGCCAAGGTGCAGGAGGATGCGCCGCCAGCCACCCAGCCAGCCTTCGACGACAGCGATTGGGCCGCGGTACGGGTACCACATGATTGGGCTGTCGCGCTGCCGTTCGCACGTCCGAAGGGGCCTTTTCCGGCGTCCGACGACCGCAATGTTCGGGATCGTCTGGCCGCCCACGGCTTCAAGGCTATCGGCCGGGATCATCCCGAGAACAGCATCGGCTGGTATCGCCGCAGCTTGCCGGCCGGCTCCGCCGATCGGGGCCGCCAGCTCTGGCTTGAATTCGACGGTGTGTTCCGCGACTGCATCGTCTTCGTAAACGGTTGCATCGCCGGGCGGAGCACCAGCGGCTACGCGCCATTCCGCGTCGATATCGCCGAATTTCTCGATTATGACGGCGGCCCCAACGTGCTTAGTTTGCGCGTCGATGCGTCTCTCGGGGAGGGCTGGTTCTATGAAGGTGCCGGCATCTATCGCCACGTCACGCTCGTCAAAGCGGCCAATGTCCATGTCCCGCAATGGGGAAGCCTCGTGCGTGCCGAGCCGGCGGGAAGCGGTGCCGTAATCCGCATCGCAACCGACGTGGAGAACAGCGGATCGGAGCCGGCGCGAGTGACGGTGCGTCGGAAGATCCTAGCCCCCGACGGAAGCCTGGCCATCCAGTTGTCCGACGACATCGTCTCCCTCGGTCCGCAGGGGACGACGACGCGCGAGGTGGAAGGGCGTCTCGAGACCGCGTATCGCTGGTCGATCGAAGCGCCGCTGCTCTATCGCCTCGTGACTGAGCTTCACGATGAAAGCCGCCTGCTCGATCGCACGGAGACAAGCTTCGGAATTCGTACCATCCGCTTCGACGCGGACAGTGGCTTCTATCTCAACGACAAGCCCGTGAAGCTGCTCGGCACTTGCAATCACCAGGATCATGCCGGCGTAGGAACCGCCATTCCTGACCGGCTGAATGCCTGGCGCGTGGAGCAGCTTCAATCGATGGGCTGCAACGCTTGGCGCAGCGCCCATAATCCGCCGTCGGAAGCGCTGCTCGACATCTGCGATGCCAAAGGCATGTTGATGATCGTCGAACTGCGCCGGAACAGCACGGAGCCTGAGGCGCTCGACGAACTGGATCGGATCGTCCGACGCGACCGCAACCATCCCTGCGTGATTCTGTGGTCGGCAGGCAACGAGGAGCCGCAGCAGGGCACCGCTCGTGGTCAGCGGATTACGGCCGAGCTGATGCGGCGGATCAAGCGGATGGATCCGACCCGGCTCGTCACTCAGGCCTTCTATTTCGAGGACAAGGGTTATGGCCCTGGTGCTTGGCAGGTGGTGGACGTCGCGGGGCTGAACTACCGCACCGACCATATCGATGCCTTCCATCAGCAATTCCCACACCTGCCGGTGATCGGCACGGAAACCGGCAGCACCGTCGCGACGCGCGGGGAATATGAGAATGACGTGCGGCGTCACGTCGTGCGGGCGTACGACACTGAATATCCGGACTGGGCGTCGACCGCCGAACAATGGTGGCCGATCGCGGCCGAGCGCCGCTTCATTGCGGGCGGCTTCATCTGGACCGGCTTTGACTATCGCGGCGAGCCAACGCCCTATCCGGACTGGCCGAGCGTCTCAAGCCAGTTCGGAATTCTCGACCTCTGCGGATTTCCCAAGGACGACTACTGGTATTACCGGGCCTGGTGGCGCCCCGAGGAACCGCTTGTCCACCTGTTGCCGCACTGGAACTGGAGCGGTCGCGAAGGGCAGCCGATCGAGGTTTGGGCGCATAGCAATTGTGACGAGGTGGAGTTGCTGGTGAACGGCGTCAGCCACGGCCGACGGCGGGTGCCTCGCAATCGCCATGCGAGCTGGGGCATTCCCTACGCCCCCGGAAGCATCGAGGCCCGGGGCTTCAACGGCGGGCGGCAGGTAGCCCGGGATCGCCGAGAAACGACCGGTGAGGTAGCCGCGATCAGGCTGTCTGCGGATCGGCTGAAACTGCGTGCCGACGGGCAGGACCTAGCCATGATGACGGTTGAGATGGTGGACAAGGCTGGCCGGATCGTGCCGCGTGCTGATACCATGCTGCACTTTGCTGTCGAGGGCGCCGGACGGCTCATCGGGGTCGGCAATGGAAATCCGAACAGTCTCGAAGCCGATCAGGGCTCCTCGCGGCGGGCCTACAATGGTCTGTGCCAGGCCATCGTGCAGGCCGATCCGGACGCAGGCCTGATCCGGTTCGAGGCTCGCGCGGACGGCCTGCGATCGGCCCGCGTTGCCCTGCTCGCCTCCTAGAGGAGGTCATTGGGTACGCAATGGGCTATTCGGCTTCCAAGCGGGCGCGGCGGGCTGGTCCGCTACTCGTGTCACGAGATCGTAGAAGAAACGGTTGAAGTCGGTCGCCGCCTGCCAGTTGATCGGCTGGCGTAGATCATCCTGTGGCTTATGGTAGCCGGTGCGATACCACTGACGGTAGATTCGTTCGCTCTCCGTCCCCGGCCGGTATCCGAACACGAACGCGGTAGCTGGAATGCCCGCCTGTAGGAACGGCCACTGGTCGGCGCGCCGCAGAAGGTTGCGCTCGGGCTCGGGGTCGCGCTGTACCTCGACGCCCATAGCGCCCGCGACCGCGCGCGCGTCGTCGCCGAGCGTCGTGTCATCTACCGCGTGCACGGTCAGGAGGCGGAGCGGAAATATGGGGCGGAGTTGATCAAGGTTGATGTCGGCCGCGATGCGCGCTTTTGGTAGGGTAGGGTGGGCGACGAACCAGTGCGCACCGAGTAGGCCCTTCTCCTCACCTGTGAATGCGGCGAGCAAGACCGGTCGACGGAAGCCGTGGCTTTGCCGCCGATCCGCCAGGCGGATCAGCAGCGCAACATAGGCCGCATCGTCTAGCGTGCCATTGTAGATGCCATCGCCGTTGACGGGTTCTCCTGGCCCATAGCCATCGAGGTGCGCGGAGAGCACGACTGTCTGTCCGGCCAGCGCCGGGTCGACGCCTGGCAGCAGCGCGAGCACGTTGGGCGCACTCATGTCACGCTGCTTCAACGTGAAGGCGGCATGGAAATGGCCGGGTGGGTCGAACGAGGGCAGCGGTTCGCCGGCAGCGCCCGCAGCCACCAGCCGAGCACCGTCGTGGCCGCTGCCAGCGACCATGCTTGTGAGCGCGTCGGGGTTGAGCGTGAGGCGGAGTAAGGTCTCGCTATCCGGTCGGTTGCCGTGAAGCCACACGCTGCGCGCGTAGGCAAAGGGCCAGCGCGGTGGTTCAACCGCGAAGCCCGGATCTGCGATCGTGACGAGTCCCACCGCGCCCGCTGCTCTGACCGTTGCGAGCCGCTCGGCATCCCCAGGATGGTTAGGCCTGTGGGTGCCATGGCAGATCACAACCTTGCCCCGTACCTCGCCAAGAGTGCCGACGGCGCAGTAGCCACGATAGGCAAGCGTCGCGTCGAGGATACGAGGCATAGCGGGAAAAGGCGTTACCGTAATCTCGTGCAGGAAGCGGAGCGGACGGCCATCAACGCTGAACGAAGCCTGTTGGACACGTAGCTCTTCCATCGGCACGCGTTGGAAGTAGCTGCCGTTCTCACCTGCGGGCGTCAACCCGGCCGCGGCGAAGCGCCGCGCGACCAGTCGAGCCGCGCGCTCATAAGCGGCGGAGCCGGTATCACGCCCGTCCATCGCATCGCCCGACAACGCGGTGGTAATCCCCCACCAGGCGCGTGTGTCGAGGTCGGCTGGCAGGGGCCGCGCAGCGCCGAGCGTAAGTAGACAAAAGGCGGCGGCGACACGGCGTTTCATTTGCATGGGGTGAGGCTGCACAAAACTGCTATCCACGGCAAGGGCGCATGGCAGAGTGAAAGGTCTGCTTCCTTTTACCCGTCGAGGGGGAAGTTGCTGGTCCGGTATCGGCCGCACCGTTGCATTCGGCGCCATCGCAGCACCGGGCTGTATCCGCTTCGGCCGGGTGGAGGGTGGACGTGACTCGTGCGAGCGCAGATTCCCGATCCCTGGTCGCGTGGGCGGCGTTTGCAAGGGCCGACGGTGCCTCGGAGGGGCGCCGGGTGAAGACCAGGCATTTGGCTGGAAACCGGATCCGGCTCCATAAGCTAAGTCGTCCGCGAACCGTGCCAATAGCTACGGAGCCCAATGTCAGCACCGCTCATCATCGTTTTCAAATCTGGCGCCGACCGCCTGCTGGCTGCCTGGGAGTTCAACCGTCTCCATCGCGGGAGGCGCCGCGTGCATCACTCCGGCTCAGCAAGGATCCCGCATCTACCCGCCGTATTTATCCGCTGCAGCGGCAATCGATGGTCCGGCCTTTTGCAGATCTTGCGGACTCATTACAGGTCGCAATGAAATTGTGGCGTTGAACGCCAGAAACCATGGCTCGGCGATCGAGGGAATCTGAGATGAGTCCGTCATGTCGAATATAATGGACCCCGATCTTTGTCCGCTGTCGTCTGCAAAGAAATAGGCTGCCTCCGGTTTGAGGTCGGCCAGAATTCGGTCCACCGTCGAACCAAGGGTTCCTGCTTTGGCAGCGGCATTCCCGGTGTCAACGGGAATTGATACTCGCAGTAGCATCCTCATCTGTTTTCCTTCCTTTTTAGTCATGCGCTCTTGGTCATCATATTCGATAGACGCATCTAAGAAATAAAATGTGATGTGACGCACTACCGCAGAGAGCGGACGATTTCGACATCGCGCCCTTGCTCAGAGGTGGTGCCATTGCGAGATGATGGCGCATATATCGTACACTATTCCGAGCAGGACTAAACGTAGATTCATCCGTTATCGTCTATGTGACCGGTGACTGCGGTGCGAGGGTCTTCTTGCCTCTCATTCTAATGCATCGGCATCATGACGCGTTGCCAAGGCCTTGGGTTTGAAGCAGGATTGATGCCCCTCCAAGACTGGCTCATTCCACCTTCCTCGCGACGGCAACCGGCGCTGCAGGCGAGCGTTCCCGCTATGGTAGGTTGATGACCGCGGGCGCCCGAGAACGGATATGCCATGCCGAAACTGATCGCGGCGACGTTCGTGGCCACGCTTGCGTGGCTTGGGCTCGCCATCCTCGGCTGGGGCGACCTCGCTGCCTTCTTCTCGAATCCGGCGCGGATCGCTGTCACGGTCGTGCTCCTCGCGCTGTCGATCACAGCGCTGTTCAGCAGCGGCAATCTCAGCGCCGGCGAGCGGGAGGATCGATCCAATCGGTGGGTTCTGATCGCCTTCGCGCTGATTGGCCTGCTGCTCGGCTATCTGCCCGCCCATGATGATCGGATCGACTACTGGACGCTGGACGGCGACACGGTGCGCTGGGTGGGTGTGCTGTTCTTTGCGTCGGGCGGCGCTTTGCGGCTCTGGCCGGTCTTCGTGCTTGGCCGCCGGTTCAGCGGTCTGGTCGCCATCCAGCCCGGCCACGAGCTAGTTACGGACAGCGCATATAGCGTGATCCGCAATCCTAGCTATCTCGGGCTACTCATTTGCTCGTTGGGCTGGGCGCTCACCTTCCGCTCTGGCGAGGGCGTTGTGCTTACGGCGCTGATAGGTCCGCCGTTGGTTGCGAGAATCCGCGCCGAAGAGGCGTTGCTGAAGTCGCAGTTCGGTACCGCCTATGACGTGTATCGCGCCCGCACTTGGCGCTTGATCCCCGGTCTCTGGTAAATCCGGCCCGTTGGACAGTCGACGCGGTATTGTTCTGGAAGAGCAGGTGCCCCGGCGTCGGGTCGCGGCAGGCATTATTGCGTTCTCCATTGTACAAATGACCGGGTTCGGGGGTTTGTGACCTGTTTGGAAATGACGTGATTGTGTGATGAAGGTGAGCACCTGTCTCTGGTCTGGTAAGGACGTTGAGGAAGCGGTCCGCTTCTACGTCGCCCTCGTGCCCGGCGCCTTAGCCGTCAAAAAAAATTGCAGGACCATGTCGATTTCCGAAGACCCGTTCGACAATTCGATGTCCGGCCGATGAGACCGGCTCTGACGAGGAGACAGACGATGCGTGTGATGGTGTTTGTGAAGGCAACCGACGACAGCGAAAAGGGCATCCTCCCCACGACCGAGCTGCTCGAGGCGATGGGCAGGTATAATGACGAGCTCGTCAATGCCGGCATCATGCTCGCCGCCGACGGCCTCAAGCCCTCCTCGCAGGGCAAACGTATTGCGTTCGATGGTCCCGGCCGCACGGTTATCGACGGGCCTTTCGCGGAGACACGCGAGCTGGTCGCCGGCTTCTGGCTCTGGGAAGTGAAGGACATGGACGAGGCGGTCGCATGGGTGAAGCGCTGCCCCAATCCCATGCTGGGACCGAGCGAGATCGAAATTCGGCCGCTGTACGAGATGGCCGATTTGCGATGAGAATTTGACGCCGGAGTTCATGGAAATCCATCAGCGAATGCCGCCAGTCCGCTTCCCGCCAGCTTGAGCCGGAGAGCTGCCCGACGGCAGAGCGCCCAATTCTCGCCCTCCACGCGCCGCACGAAATCTCGCGAGACCTGACGTAGCAAGCTCCATTCCTGCGGATTTGTCGGCAGCTTATTCGGCTTCTCAACGTCAATGCCGTCGGAATTGATCGTTGCCGACCGATGGGCCAGGTTCGGGTGCGAACTCGAGCGGAAGATAGACCGACGCGTGAAATCCACCATTCGGGCCATAGCCGGTGTCGAGCTGGGCGCGCTCGCCATAGATGAGCGCCCAGCGCTCGCGGATGTTCGCGAGACCCACTCCGCTGCCCCCGACTAATGGCAGACAGTCACCATCGTCCTGGATGGAAAGCAGCAGGTCGTTGCCCTCGCATCGCGCTGAGATAGCGATGGTAACGGTGCGCCGGCTCGCGGCGACCCCGTATTTGACCGCATTCTCGGCAAGCGGTTGCAGGACGAAGGGGGGCACCAACGCTCGTCGCAGCTCCTTGGGAAGCACGAGACGTACTTCCATGCGATCCGCGAAACGCACCCGCTCGACATCCAGATAGGCGTCGAGCATCTCGAGCTCGTCGTCGAGCCGCACCTTGGCACCCGACGGTTCGCCGAGCGTCGCGCGCAGGAAGTCGGACAGCCGCGCGATCATCTCTTCGGCCTGCACGGAGCGACCGAGCACCACGAGGCTGGAAAGCGAGTTCAGTGCGTTGAACAGGAAATGCGGATTGAGCTGGAAGCGCAGAGCGGACAACTGAGAGGTCCGCTCATTGGCGTGGGCTATTCTCAACTGCGAAGTCTGTTCGCGAAGCGTCAGATAGGCCATCTGGAACGCGAGCAGCAGTACCGTCATGGCGGCGGCATAGAGATTGATCGGCAGCGAACGGATCACGCGCTCGAAATAGCCTCGGCCGAGTGGTTCGCCAGTCCAGACCCGAACCTCGGTGTCCCAGAAGGATTGGGCCACGGTCACGACGGTAATGGCGGCAGCCATGATCGCCCAGCGGCGGACGACCGTCAGTCGGTCGGTCATGAACAAGAGAAGAACAAGGGGGAGATCCAGCGTGGCGTCACCGACAACCATGATGACCGCAGTCGATATGGTGATGACGATCGACACGTCGCCCAGCAAAATCGACTGGGTCGTATAAATTAAAACTACGGCCGCCTCGATCAAACCGAGAGTCAGGAGCGCGATACCCAATCCGCGCCAGCGAGCGGAATTATCGCGATTCGGTTCGATTTCCGCCGCGACCACCGGCTCCTCCCCAGAACAATGCCGAACACTATAAGGGGAGGGGCTTGGTACTAACAGTGCCCAAGAGGGTTGCGAGACGGTGATCGCCGACATCAGGCGGCCAGAATTGTGCCGGCCTTCTGCGGAAGCACGCCTTGCTCGATCATGCGCCGCCAGTTGGTGATGGTGACCGCCGAAAGATATTCGCGCTGCATCTCGGCGCACAGCAGCTCAACCATCTGGAAACCCTCAATCCATAGCTCGATCACTCTAAATTTGCCGCCGCGGTTGCATATTTTGGCCGGCCAGTTCTCGCGCTGCGCGATCGCCAGCACCTCCTCCCTCTTCAACGGAGTCGCCATAGCGAAATGGGTGCCGTTGAAGCGGCGCGGTTCGCCCTCGACGCCGAAGGCGTCCGCCGTTCCTTCGGCCGGGTGAAGCTCAGTCCCGCGCGGATAAACCTCGATGAGTGTCGATCGGTCGTCCCCGGCGAAGGCGACCCAGGAGCCTTCCGCGACGGGCGGGAAGGGCATCGCCGTGCCGCTCCAGAACTCCGCCAGGACCTCGGCGACATGGCGGGGCCGATCGGCTTCGATCGAGACGTGAAAGAGCATGATCTTCTCCAGCAGTAAGGACCCGCGGGCCGACACGCACCGCGGCAGCGACCACGCCGCTCGTAGATGAGGCGTCGCACCTTCGCTGACGCTCGCGGTTAGAACCGTAACTGCCGGCGCCGTCGCGACCCGTTCGGCCGGTTCGACATTTTCATCGACGAACACGGCATACCGAAGACCAGGTCCACGTCAGACGCCATTCGGCCCGATCGAAGCATGTTCGTCGCAGCGGGGATGATGTTCGTCGCGCCGACGCATTGCCCGTCGTCTCGGTCGCGCACAGGCCGACAACAGGTTCACCCGCCGTCAAAGGCGTCGGCAACAGCGACGGGAATGGTCCCGCCGCAGAACCCGGCGATGGCAAGATGGCCCATTACGACCCGACCCTTTCGATCGGACATTCCAGGCTCAGCACGGCGGCGGTGGTGGCGCGAACCACCGCGCTGGGCCAACTGGAACGTGACGTTGTGCTTGTTTCGCGCTCAGATCCGAGATCGAGCCTTCGTCCGTTGGGCGTTCTTGGTCGGCTGGGCAGGCGTCTGTTTGGCTTCGCCCGGCCAAATCCCCTTGCGGATGTTCGCCTGGAAGCGTTGCGCCGGTTCGCCATCTTGCTGCGCCACCATCGCGACGGATTGTCTCACGGCGAAGAGACACGCCTGCTCGATGCCGGATTTACCCCCGAGCAGATGAGAGATGTGAGACGTCTGGTCTTGCAGGAGCAGCCCAGGCATCTCGTGGCGGCAATTCGGCGGCGCTATGTCGCTCTTGCATGTGTCGTGATCGCGGTTGAGATTGCCCTGTTCCGGCTTTGCACCGCCTATCTGAACGACGGTCTGCTCGGTCTGGTCGGAGCGTTGCTGCCGCTAGTGTCAGCAACGCCGCTAGTGACCTTCTTGCAGCGCACTCCTCGTACCCAGCCGTCAACGGCTTGACGGGCTGCGGTTACGCGAGGCCGAGCGCTGATTCCACCACTGAGACATAGCTCGGCCCGACCTGGACGCTGGTGCCGTCGGCCAGCACGAGTGTTGTGTTCCGATCCGCCCGTCTGATCTCGGCCACCTTGCTGGGGCGGACGAAGGCGGATCGGTGGACGCGGATCAGCGGTGTTGTTGCCAGCTTCTCCTCGAGCGCTGACATTGTGATGCGCAGCATGTAGCTGCGCATCTCGGTGTGGAGCAGGACATAGTCGCGTGCGGCTTCGATCCAGTCGATTGAGTCGATCGGCACGCGGCGCTGGCCGTGCCGTTCGGGCACCCAGATTTCGGCTTCTCCGGCACTTGTGTCTCGTCTGGTCCGCAGGCTTTCCATTTCGCTTTCGAGTAGCCCAACGCGGGCGGCGTCCTGCTGCAACTGGCGGCGGCGCCGGGCACGGTCGGTAGCTTGGCGCAGCCGATCGAAACGGACGGGCTTCAGGATGTAGTCGGCGGCCTCGAGGTCGAACGCGTCGGGTGCATAATGCTCGTGCGCAGTGATGAACACGATCTCCGGGCGAGGATCGACTCTGATCTGTGCCGCCGTCCATAGCCCGTTTCGGCCGGGCATCTGGACGTCGAGTATGACGAGATCCGGCTTCAGCTCATTGATACGGGCAAGCGCGGTCTCCCCATCGCCGGCATGGCCGACGATCTCGACATCGTCGATGTCGCTGAATAAAACCTTCAGTCGATCGAGTGCCAACGTTTCATCGTCAACAAGCAACACCCTCATCGGGCGACCTCCCGATTGCGCGGTGCATATTGTATCGGCAGCCACAGCGTGACGATATTATCCTGATGGTGGGCTGCGACGAGACGATCCTGAACATTTCCGTAAAGCGCATTCAGTCTTGGTCCGATGCAACTGAAGGTCAGGTCCAGCATCCGGGGTAGGCCCTTCAAATCGTGCGAGATGTCGATCAGAAGCGCTTCGTCGTCGGCGCGCGCGGTGATGGTGATGTGTACGCGCGCCGTGTGCGTCTCTGGGATCGCGGACACCGTTTCTATCAGCTTCTCTACCAGCGGCTGGATCAGCAATGGGGGCATAAGCAACCCCGCCGCGGCAGGATCGCATGCGATGTTTACGCAGACCCGCTCTCCGAAACGGAGATGCTCGATGCCAGCATAATGCTCCACCGTAGCCAGCTCTTCCTCGACCGGGATCGACGAAGTCGTCTCGTAGGTGAAGGACGCCCGCAGAAATGCCGAAAGTTTATCGATCATGACATCGGCCTCGGTATTGCGGTGTGTGACGACCATTGCGGAGATCGAGTTCAGGGCGTTGAACAGAAAGTGCGGGTTCAATTTGAAACGGAGCGCCGCGAGCTCGGCCTGCTGCCTCGTCGCCAGCATGTCGGCGAACCGCCGTTCCTCGGCACCGCTCTTGCGGCGAGAATAGGCGAATTGGAACAAAGCAAGGTTCACGCCGAAAACACTGATATAGTTGATCATCGCCCCATAGCCGCGCGCTAGGTCGCGCGGCAGGGCTTCCCAGCTCTTCTCAAAATTGTGAGCGACCCAGGCCGTGAAAAGCAGATCAAAGACGGACTGAATAATTGCGGTCAGGAGCACTGCCACTACAAGCAGCGGTATGCGAAGCGCGATTGATGTCGTGAGAGTTACACGGAAGAGCGCGAAGATCGGCATGGCGAACAGCATCGACACGAACACGGTCGATCCATCGAGCGCGACGCTGACGGCACCTTCGCCGGCATGGCGTTCGATGATGATCGGAAGGTAGATCAGCAGGACGAACAGCCATAAGGCCACAGTGGCGCCGACTGCATCGGTCCATCGTGCGTCGTGGCGAACTTCGGCCGCGTATGGAGGCTCCGCCAGGGTCTGCAACGATCGCCCGTCTCGTATCAATTCCATGTGCCCTGTCAAACGCACCGGGTGGCGGGACACCATGCCAACGGGACGAATGCGACAAGTGGCGCGACGAACATGTTCCAGCACCGCTCGAGCCGTTTGCGTCGAGACTTCGTCGCAGCAAAGGATGCTTTGGCAGCAGACGATATACGTCCTAGCGGTGAATGTCGTCGCGTCCGGCGTGGACGTCTTCGTCGTGTCCCTGGAAGAGTGGGGCGCCACGTCGACGCCCCGCCGGGACGAAGGGAGATCAGCGACGGCTCGTCCTGTGGGCCGTGACATGGTGCGCGACCGAACCGGGCTGCTTTTGCGCGCAGCTGTCCGTGCGGGCCTTGCTGCATGACGGATAGTCCGCGGCGAGCGCGGGTGCGGCGGCGAGCGAGAGGCCCAGGGCGGCAAGAGCGATAATGGTCTTCATGGATCTACTCCGGATTGATGTCGGTGGTTCGATGGATGGGGGCGCGTGATCGCGGCTTCGTTCAGTGCGGGGCGGCCCGGAGGTCCGGTCCTTTTCCACACCGTCGTTCAGGGACTTCTGCGAGCCGGACGTCACCAGCCGCGGGCAAAGCCGAAGCGCCCCCATCGGCCGCCCCATGGTCCCCAGGGGCCCCAATCCCAGTTTGCATCGGCGTAGGTTTCGGCGGCGTCCTGCTGTTCGTCGGCAATTTTCTGCGCCTGCTCCTGTCGACGGTAAGCACCATATGCCTGCTGCGATCCGACGTAGAGACAGTTGCAGTTCTTCGGATCGGCGTAGACGTATGCGATCGCGTCACCGTGGACGCGCTGGACGAACTTCTCCTTGGGAAGGCGGGTGAGCATCGCCTGGCGCTGGGGAGTGTCCGCGGGCTTGGCCTCGAACCCGGCTGCGGCGAGTTTGTCTTCCATGCGTCCGATCGACGCCTTGGACTTGGCAAGCACCGGCGACGTCGCGGCCATGCAACTCGCTATCGCCACGGCGGTCAGCGCCGCCCGTGATGTATAGGACATCGGCATCTCCATCATGTTCGACGCCGCCTCTATCGAGCAGTGGCGCCGCGTCGGATCTCGGAAGGGAAGAGCCGCTCTTCATTACATATCTAGGTATGATCGGTGGCCATGGGCCTGGGTCGAGTTATTTCACACGGCTATGCTGCAGGCATTTGCACGTCTTCTCCGCCGGCACTTCCTACGGAGGTGATTTGAACGGACATTCGCTTATCTGGAATGGGCTCTCGGAAACGCCCGACCACTGGTGGCCAGTTCACATCGATGAGCTGCCGGGCAGCAGAGACAAACCGACGTCGTTCCTGAGCGTTAGAGCGCGCTCATCCAGATTGGCTGCTTCTAGCGAGATCGTGCCTTTGCTGAGGCTCTAAGCCTCTGCCCATCAATGGATATGCGAGACGATCCTATCGGCAGCGATCGAGCACTTCATTTAGACCACGGCTCGCACGATGATCGAGCGCTATGGCGATACCGATCCCGCCTACTTTCCAGAGGGCCAGGGCAACGCGCCTTATGGGGTATTTGCAGACGCGGGAGACAATCCGGCAATGTAAGTCGCCACGGCTTGACGTTCGGACGAACTGAGCGCGGTGGCCACCTGCCTCATCAGTGCATTATGCCCTTGAGGGCTGGCATAGTGTTCGAGCCGTGCGACGATCGTCGCCGCAGGACGACCTGCAAGTGCGGGAGCGTGGATGGCCGGATTTCCGTCCAGGCCGGATCCATGACAGGACGAGCAGGGCGGGGCGCCATGAGCGTTGCCGTGTTCGACGATGCTCCGCCCATTCGGCGAAGGCGAGGCTGCCAACAGTGGCAAAAAAGTGAGGGACAGAATGAGCCGAAAATGGCCGTTCATCGCTTAGCTCCTTGCACGTAGGTCGGGGGCGGTGTCGGACGGCCCCAATCGAGGTCGTGCGACCGATCAATGTCCGCCCCCGCGCGCTCTTCAGGCTTCGTTCGGGCCGGCCGGACCACTTCCGGCCCCGGTGGCCCCGATGGCCAAGGCGATCTCAGCCATGTCCTCGTTCGTGAGCTGCAGCGTAGCGGCATCGAGCCAGCCGTCCACCTGCTCGAGGTTGCGCGCGCCGACTATTGCGCCCGTCACGCCGGGCCAGGCGAGCGTCCAAGCGACTGCGGCCGCCGCTATGCTGGTGCCGTGCCGTTCGGCGACTGGGCGGAAGGCCTCGGCGAGCCGGAGGTTTCGATCAAGCGCCTCGCCTTGGAAATGCGGGTTGCGCGAGCGCCAGTCGTCCGCCGGCAGTGCCGCCGCGCGCGCGGCGCTGAAACGGCCGGTGAGCAAGCCGGCCTGCATCGGGCTGTAGACGATCACGCCAGTGCCATGCGCGTGGCACCACGGCAGCAACGTCTCGGCGCTGTCCCGGCGGATCGCGGAGAAGGGCGGCTGGAGCGTGTCGACATGACCAAGCCGCTCGGCGGCCTCGAGACCCGCGACATCATGATTGGAGAGGCCGATCGCGCGCACTTTGCCCTCGGCCTTGAGGTCGAGCAGCGCTTGCCAATATTCCTCGATTGGAGTGCCATCGTCGGCCGGCCAGTGCATCTGGTAGAGGTCGATCCGCTCGATGCCAAGGCGCAACAGCGAGGCCTCTACCTCGCGCCGGATGCTGTCCGCTGCGCCGATCCGGCGGGGCAGTGCGTGGCGATCTCGCTCGTCCCAGACGAGGCCGCATTTGGTGAAGACATAAGGCCGCTCGGCCTCCGACATCCCGGCCAACGCCCGGCCGACCAACTCCTCGGAATGGCCGAGGCCGTAGATGGCGGCGGTATCGATCCAATTGATGCCGTGATCGATCGCGTGCCGGATCGCCATCACAGAGTCCTGATCGTCCTGCGCACCCCAGCCAACAGCCCAGTCCGCCCCACCAATCGCCCAGGCGCCGAAGCCAACCGGTGTGATCTCCATGTCTGTTCGCCCGAGCCGCCGGGTCGGTAGTGAAATAGTGGATAGAAGAACGCCTGTGTACACAAATATTCTCCATTCAAAGAAAAGACCCTCCGCCAAAGAAAGGAGGGGCATCGGGGGATCGAGAACCCGAATAGATCGGCCGGACAATGCGAGGGGCAGCCGTTAGGTCAGCCTCTCCACAATCTTGTCCATCGTGACGGGATAGTCGCGCACGCGAACACCGCATGCATTATAGACCGCGTTGGTGACGGCGGCGCCGACTCCGCAGATGCCGAGTTCGCCGACACCGCGGGCCTTCATCGGCGAGGACTTGTTGTCTTCGCCTTCGATGAAGACGACGTCGAGATCGGGCACGTCGGCGTGGACCGGCACCTGATACTCGGCGAGGTCGTGGTTGACGAAATATCCAAAGCGCGGATCAACAACGAGTTCCTCCATGAGCGCAGAGCCAATCCCCATCGTCATGCCGCCGAGGCACTGGCTGCGAGCCGTCTTGGGATTAAGCACGCGCCCGATCGAACAGACGCTGAGCATCCGCCGCACGCGGACCTCGCCGGTCGCCGCATCGACGCCGACTTCGGCGAAGTGCGCGCCGAAGCTCGCCTGTGCATATTTCTTGGTGAGATCGCCGTAGCTCATACGGTCCTCAGCGATGACCGGACCGTTGGCGGCAAGTTGGCGGAGCGGCACACTACGCCCGCCGGCCGAAATCTTGCCGTCGGCGAACTCCGCCTCCGGGCCGAGGCCCGCCTTCTGTGCGAGCATTGTGCGCAGCGCGATGCAGGCGGCATAGGTGCCAGCGGTCGAGCTGTTGGCACCGAAGGAGCCTCCCGAGCCTGGCGATGCCGGGAGCGCGGTGTCGCCGAGCTTCACCTCCACCGCCTCCAGCGGCAGCCCCAGCATCTCGGCAGCGGTCTGGCCGTTGATCGTATAGCTGCCGGTGCCGATGTCGGTCATCGCGCTTTCGACGAGTAGCGTGCCGTCGCGCCGGAGCGTCACGCGCGTACCTGAGGGGAGTACGGGATTGTTGCGGATGCCCGCCGCCATCCCCATGCCGACCAGCCATTGCCCATCGCGCATCTGCCCCGGTTGGGGGCGGCGCCGCGACCAGCCGAAGCGCTTGGCGCCGGTTCGCATGCACTCCACCAGCTTGCGCTCCGAGAAGGGTCGGCCGGGACCTACCTGCGGGTCATATTGGATATCGTTGATAACGCGCAGTTCGACCGGGTCCATCCCGATCCGCTCCGCCAGTTCATCCATCGCATTCTCGAGCGCGAGCAGCCCTACCGCCTCGCCCGGCGCACGCATAGAGCCCGCCCTGGGCAGATCGAGCCCGGCCAGTCGAGTCTGGATCAGACGATGGTCGCCGGCATAGAGCAGCCCGGTCTGGCCGGAGGCACGCTCGCCATGACCCCCGGGCTGATCCCCGGTGACTGTCTCATGACCGACCGCCAGCAGCCTGCCGTCATGACCCGCCGCCAGCCGTAACCGCTGAACCGTCGCGGCGCGATGGGTAGTGTGGTTGAATATTTGTGGCCTAGTGAGCGCGACCTTCACTGGCCGGCCAAGCTGCCGCGCCGCCATCGCCGCCACGATCGGATCGGCATAGACCACCAGCTTCGATCCGAAGCCGCCGCCGACGAAGGCCGAAATCAGGCGGACCTTCTCCTCTGGCAGGCCCAGAGTCGTGGCGATGCTGGTGCGCGCGCGGGGCAGCATCTGATGTGCAGTGTAGATGGTGAGATGGTCGCCATCCCATGTCGCGATGGAAGCATGCGGCTCCATCATCGCATGGCTCTGATCGGGCGTGGTGTAAGTCGCGTCGACCTTGAAGGGGGCGGCAGCGAAGGCGGCGTCGAAATCGCCCTTGGTCGTGTCCTCGCCGTCCGGCGGAGCCGAGGCCTTCGCCGCTGCCAGCAAAAACTGGCCCTTGTCCTGCCGATAGCCGACGCGGATCAGTCCGGCGGCGGCGCGTGCCTGCTCAAAGCTTTCGGCCACCACCAGGGCAACCGACTGGCCGAACTGCTTGATCTCCGGTCCCTGGAGTTGCGGCACGGCGCCGTTGCTGCTGCCTTGCCTGGGCGCGTTTCTATAGGTGAGCACCAGAAGCGCACCCGGCGCGCGTTCGGCATCGCGGGTGTCGAGCGTCTCGATCACGCCCTTGCCGATACTCGCCGTAACCAGGAAGCCATAGGCTGCGTTCGGCACTTCGGCCCGATATTCGTAGGCGTAGCGTGCGTGACCAGAGACCTTGAGCGGGCCATCGATCCGGTCATGCGCGTGGCCGAGCACCTTCTGGTTGTCGGTCGGATTGGGCCCGGCGGGCTGAGTGAATTCCATCCCGACCTCCTTCAGGCTTCCGCCAGCATAGCGGCAAGCGTGCGGCGGGTGAGTGCCAGCTTGAAGCGGTTCTGCTGTGTCGGCTGCGCGCCGGCCAACACGGTCTCGGCGATCGCGTCGGCGCCGGACAGATGCTCCGCAGCTTCTACCCGCCACGGCTTGGCGCCGATCCCGCCGAAGGCGAGGCGCTGCACGCCGGCGCCCTTGACCATCGCCACCGATACGGTTGCGAAGGCGTAGGAGGCGCGGTCGCGCACCTTGCGATAGACATGCCGGCCACCCAGCGGCCTGGGCAGGATGACGGCGGTGATGAGCTCACCGGACTCAAGTGCATTCTCGATGTGCGGCGACGTGCCCGGCAGCGTGTGGAAGTCGGCGATCGGGATGGTGCGGGTCCGCCCGTCGGGCATTACCGTTTCCACCTTCGCGTCAAGCAAGCGCATCGCCACCGCCATATCGGACGGATGCTGGCTGATGCACTGGTCGGATACGCCTAGAACCGCAAGGTTGCGGCTGAACCCGCCGATCGCAGCGCAGCCCGACCCCGGCTGGCGTTTGTTGCAAGGCTTGGTGGTGTCGTAGAAATAAGGGCAGCGCGATCGCTGGAGCAGGTTGCCGGCGGTTGTCGCCTTGTTGCGGAGCTGGGCGCTCGCACCTGCTATCAGCGCACGCGTGAGCACCGCATAATCCTTCATCACGCGCTTGTCGGATGCGAGATCGGTGTTGCGCACCAACGCGCCGATGCGCAGCCCGCCATCGGGCGTGGCCTCGATCTGCTCGAGCCTCAGACGGTTGACGTCGACCAGATGGGTCGGCCGCTCGATGTCGAGTTTCATCAGGTCGAGCAGGTTGGTGCCGCCGGCGATGAACTTTGCGCCCGGCGTGCGCGCGACCGCGGCGGAGGCTTCCTGTGGCGTGCGGGCGCGCTCATAGGTGAAAGCCCTCATGACCGGCCTCCGTGCACATCGCGGATCGCGGCGATGATGTTCGGGTAAGCAGCACAACGGCAGATATTTCCGCTCATCCGCTCGCGAACCTCGGCGTCCGAAAATGCGACATGCGCGAGGTCGGGCGTCACGTGGCTGGGTATGCCCTTTGCGATCTCGCCCAGCATCGCCACCGACGAACAGATCTGCCCCGGCGTGCAATAGCCACACTGGAAGCCGTCATGCTTGACGAAGGCCGCCTGCATCGGGTGGAGATTGTCGGGCGTGCCGAGCCCCTCGATGGTGGTCACTGCCTCGCCGTCATGCATAACCGCGAGCGTCAGGCAGCTGTTGATCCGGCGTCCCTCCACGATAACCGTGCAGGCGCCGCACTGGCCGTGATCGCAGCCCTTCTTGGTCCCGGTCAGCGCCAAATGCTCGCGTAACGCGTCGAGCAGCGTGACCCGCGGATCGAGCGTCAGAGCGTGGGAGGCGCCATTGACGATCAGCGTGACCTCCGTCGATGGCGGAGACACCTTCTCGGACGCCTCTGCCTCGAGAGCCAGAATCGGTGTCGTCACGGTCGCAACGCCAATAGCGCCACTGGCCAGCAGGGCACGGCGCGTTACGCATGGAGACAAGAGCTCATCGTCGTAATGCAAGACGGTGCTCCTTTCGCGGCAAAATCTGCCTTGCGAATAGACCCTCAACCTCGGGAGCACCAACCCTGGAGAGCCGGACTGGACTTCAACGCCCCGTTGATCAGCGTTCCTCGTAGTGCTGTTACAGGCCTTCGCGCACGCGGATCATGTCGATCAGCTGGCGCAGGCCTGGATCGGTCTGCCGGCGGCTGGCATAGTAGGCAAAGAATGCGGGGCCCGTGGATGCCCAGTCCGGTAACACGATCTCGAGTAAGCCTCGCTCCACCTCCTCCTGCGCCCGTCGCTCGAGCACATAGGCGAGGCCTACCCCGTCGATCGCGGCCCTGATGGTCGCCTCGGTTTCGTTGACCGCGAGAAATCCCCTGGTGTCGAGGCGGAGCATCGCGTCGCCATCGCCCAGTTCCCACTTGAAGCTGGTGTGGTTGCCCAGCCGGACCTGAATGCAGCTGTGATCCGCTAGATCCTCTGGCCGTTCGGGCCGGCCCTGGCGGGCAAGATAGTCGGGCGATCCCACTATTACCCATCGCAGCGGCCTGGTCAGCGCCACTGCCACCATGTCCTCGGGCACGGTGCCGCCATAGCGGATGCCGGCGTCGAATCCTTCGGCCACGATGTCGATCGGTCGATCCTCCACAGCCAGCACAAGATGAACGTGGGGGTACGCAGCGGCGAAGGCAGGCAGAACCGGCCCGACCAGCAGCCGCGCCGCATCGCGCGGAACATTGATCCGGAGCTCCCCGGCGGGGTTCTGGCGAAAGCTTTCAATGTCTCCGAGCGCGTCGCCAATCGTCGTGAAGCCCTCCTCCAGTCGTTCGGCCAACTGATGGCCGACGGGGGTAGGGATCACCGTTCGATTGGTCCGATGCAGAAGTCGGACGCCGAGCCGGTCCTCCAGGCGGCGCATGCTGTGGCTGAGCGCGGATGTCGTAACGCCCAACTCGGCCGCCGCGAGGCGGAAGCTTCGCCGTCGCGCGATCGTCGCAAAGATATGCAATTCGGCCAGATCCGATCGGTTGAAAGCGGGCATTGCATGACCTTGCAGTCTGTACGGTGGGAGAACGATAGCGAAAACAAGCCTCCGCGTACCACCTCGTTGCCGTCGAAGAGGAGGGCCGCTAGCTTGCGGGTGACGATGACGCCCGCTGCGTCTCCCGTGGTCGTCTTGATCGAAGAGTAGGCTTGATCGTGAGTGATGTTGATCGCATTGCCAAAAGTCGCTGCACGCGTTTCCTCTCCCAGCATATGCCCGCTTCGCCCGCGACGATGCTGCGTCATCTTGGCGAGATGAAATACGCTCAACAGGATCCGGATTTTTACGGTGAGGGTGGAGCTGTCGCGGAGCTGGAGCTCCGGACGGCGAAATTGCTCGGCAAGCCCGCTGCTCGTTTCTTCATCAAGGGGATGACCGCACAACTCTGTTCCTTCCGCGCGCATGCGGATCGTGCCGGTTCGAACAACCTGGTCCTCCATCCGATGAGCCATCTCGACGTTGATGAGGCCAACGCGATTGAGCGGGTTGGCGGAATGGCGGCGATCAGGCTCGGCCGCTTCGCCCCCTTCGGCGTACATGACCTTGAAAGCGTAACGGAGCCACTCGCCGCGGTTTCGCTCGAGCTACCGCTTCGCCGGGCCGGATATCGCCTGCCACCGCTTGACGAGCTTCGCGTTATTTCCGCGTGGTGCCGCGCGCGTGGCATCCCATTGCATTTCGACGGCGCCAGGCTTTGGGAGGCTGCTGCAGGCTATGGCATCGAACTCGCGGATCTCGCGGCCCTAGCGGACACGGTTTATGTCTCCTTTTACAAGGGGCTCGGCGGTCTTGGAGGCGCGATTCTTGCGGGTCCCGAGGAGCATGTTCGAGCGCTTGGCATTTGGAAGAGTCGCTATGCGGGCAATCTCTTCACCGCCTTCCCCTATGCAATAGCCGCGTTGCACGGCCTCGATACGCACCTGCCGCGTATGGGGGGCTATGTGGAAAGGGCGAGGACGCTGGCAAGTCGTCTTCAAGATCGACATCGAAGCGTCGTTCATCCCTTTCCACCTCAAACCAACGCATTCCAGCTTCTGCTCGAGGGCTCGCCGACTGATCTCAAGAGACGGAACCGGGAATTCGCCGATCACAACGGCGTATGGTTGTTCAATGCCTTCGTTGAGGCTCCTCAAGAAGGCTGGACGATCGCCGAGATTGTCATAGGCGATGCGGCTGACCATTACGATGATGCCGAAGCGGCCGAATGGCTCGCCGAGTTTTCAATGTCGTGATGAAGTTGCACGCCATCAGACCTGGCGCAATTGTGGCGGCGCGAAAGGACGGGCGGCGTGGAATTCGATCTGCTGGCGGCTTCTTGATGGATGTCCGACCTTGCGGGCCGGCAACGGATCAGCGGGCCGACGGTCTGCTGCCAGCTGACGTCGAACCTCGTCCGACGGCAGAGCGCCTATTATGGGTGTAGGATTGATGGAGTGTGGCTTCTCAATTCCGACATCGGGAATAGCTGAGAACGGCCTCTATCAGCGTTTGGACGCGCGGCTCTTACGGGCTGCATAGCGAGCATCCCGAGCAGCTTTCTTCTCGGTTTCAGTCAAAGCGACGTGCGGGGGCGTTGCCGAGGTAGCCGCTTCACTCGCGCGCGTTTTCTTCTCGGCCCTCTCGCGCTCGCGCGCCGCCTGCTTTTCCTCGCGAGCCTTTGCCTGTGCTTCTTCCCGGGCAGCGTGAGCGGCGCGTTTCTCGGCCAGCATGGCTTCATCTATGGGAGGTTTTGCGCGAAGCTTTTCGAGTGCGCGCAGCTTCGCGTTTGTGGAGAGCGCTGCACGCTCCTGGAAGGTCGGGGCTTTGAACGAGGGCATGCAGGTCGATAATTCCCGGTGGCGCTCTGAGGCAAAAATGAAGGGATGCGGAAGCTGCTAACTTCCGCGTCCCCCCATAGCGCAGTGTCAGGCGCTCTGCAGATTGACGGCAGAGGTCTTCCCGCGCCGATCGGTTTCCAGCTCGTAGGATACACGCTGGTCCTTATCGAGCGTCCGCATGCCGGCGCGCTCGACTGCGGAGATATGCACGAACGCATCTCCGCTGCCATCTTCCGGAGCGATGAAGCCATAGCCCTTGTCGGCGTTGAAGAATTTGACGGTTCCGGTGATCATATGGGTATCCTTTGTCCCAAGTAATGACGGGCATGCGCCAACTGCAACGCATCCCGGCTTCGGTGAGGCTATGAAGGGACAATCGGGCTATGAGCCCCAAAATCCGTCGCAAGCGACGTCGGCCTGACCCTAATACAGCAAAACGCTCCATTTAACAAAACTCGGCTTTGGCAGAGCTTAGGGTCGCTCGATCTCTTACAGCACCCAGCAGCGCTCTGCCCGCTAAAAGCCTGCGAGCAAGGTTCGCGGACGGCCATAACGGGGCGACCTTGATCGATTTCTGCACGCCCGAATTCCATCGGCAACGGTGATCACGGGCGACGCCTGAGGACGTTCGTCACGATAGCCAACGAGCCGTTTTGCCATTGGCCTCGGCCTGAGAGTTCTGCTTGGCTGACAGTCGCCTTGTCGCCAACGTAATATATGATGCTAAATGTGCGCATAAAGATATTGAAATAGCTGATATTTGTGGTTCTACGAAGATCCGCTTGCGGCGCTCGTGACTTGATAGCTGCTATGCGTTTCGCCCCAGCTTACTTATATAGGTTCCCCGCCAGTCACGGGAGGAGGCGTTCATGCAGATTGCGGTTCTGACTTTCGAGGGGTTCAATGAACTGGACTCGTTCGTCGCGGCGGCAATCCTCAATCGCATGAAGGCGAAAGGTTGGGCGGCGTATATCACCTCGCCGACCGAATACGTTACGTCTATGAACGGCGTCACTATCCAGCGTCAGAAGCCCTTGGAGTTTGTTGCTGAAGCCGACGCCGTACTGGTCGGTAGTGGTATTAAGACGCGCGATATCGCGGCCGACGCCGGCCTATTGTCCCGGCTCAAGCTCGACCCGTCACGTCAGCTCGTTGGTGCGCAATGTTCAGGCACGCTGTTGCTCGCCAAGCTGGGCCTCGTCGGCGACCTGCCTGCCTGCACCGACCTGACAACCAAACCATGGGTGATCGAGGCGGGCGTGAAGGTGATTGATGCACCCTTTGTCGCGCATGGCAATGTGGCGACCGCCGGAGGTTGCCTCGCCTCGCAGTATCTAGCGACCTGGATGATCGCCCGTGGCGCCTCTATGCGCGATGCCGAAGAAGCGATGCACTACGTCGCCCCGGTGGGCGAGAAGGCTCTCTATATCAAGCGGGCCGTGGCTGTTGTTGCCCCCTTTATCGGGCGAGACGACGCTGTCGCTGCTTAAATTCTGCTCCGGTGAAAACGTTGCAATCGGGGTTCATTCGCCAGGGGTAGAGCGGCCAAATTGGGACGGCTGTCGCCATCGTGCAGGAAAATCGGCCAAAGGCAGCCCACCTGTATTGTTGCCCTAAATCCGCCGGGCCGTTGACGGCCAGCCTCCATCGAGCTCGGACTGGGGATCTGCATCCAATCCTACGGTGGGGACGGTTGGTCTACCGCCATGATACAGATAGCGTTAGCTGATATCCGCGCCGAGAAGTTCCAGCAGGCGGCGCCGCAAATTTTCGGAGGGCGTGCGCCGTGCAGGCGCGCCGATCGGCAGATTCACGCGCATGTCCGCAACGAGTTTTCCACCCTCGATCATGACAATCCGATCGGCAAGTATGATGGCCTCATCGATATCGTGGGTAACCAGCAGCACCGCGGGGTCATGCATGTTCGAGAGCCGGCGCAGCAAGGCATGCATCTGCACCCGGGTCAGCGCGTCGAGCGCACCGAAGGTTTCATCGGCGAGTAGCAGCTCTGGCTCACGGACTAGGGCGCTTCGATGCGGGCCGGGGCGTTCGGCCCTATTTTGTCGGTTGCTATGCCTATCGCTCGAACTTGTTCGGCACGGTTGACAACGCCCCATTCGGGCGGGTCCCGGGCTATGGTCTCGCCAGCCTCCGTGTCGGCGCGGTGTTAGGCGAGGTGCGCTATGACGTGTCGGTCTGGGTCGATAACGCCTTCGACAAAACCCACTATCAGAACCTCTTTACGACCTCGATTGTGGGCGCTTCGCCCTTTGCGTTCGGGGGTCAGCTGGGCACGCCGCGTACCGTGGGAGGGACACTGCGGTTGGTACTGTAAGCGATCTGGTCACGCGCGGGGTCGAGCCGCAGTAACGGGAATAGTCGGCACGCGGGCCGGCCGTTGCACCGGCTCACGCCGATAGGCGTAATGCGATAGACCGGGACCGCCCGTCATGACGATGTCGAGCAGCCGCTGGCCATCGATCCAGTCGCCCAACCGCGAGCGCGCGTTGATGTGTCCAACGTGACCGGCATCGAAAAAGTCCGTGACCCACTCGGCGGCCATATCGCGCGATCGATCGACACTCGTCGTCGGATCGTCTCGACTAGCAACAAGAATGGCAGGGAAGGGCAGCATGGCCGTCGGTAGGGGGCCGAATCGCCTTATCCGCTCGTCCGCATCTGGGCGGTCTGGGTCGGGTGGTGCAACCAGCAGCGCTCCCTTCACGTGCCGGGCTGCCCGCTTGCCAAGCAAGGCCGCCCACCATGCGACGGCGAGGCAACCCAGACCGTGGGCGGCCAGCACCACGGGACTTTGAGCTGCACCGACCTCCTGATCGATGCGGCTCAGCCAGACGTTGCGGATGGGGTCGTCCCAGCAACCGAGTTCGACCCGGGCGCAGTCGCACCGGTTACGCTCCCAATGCGTCTGCCAATGGCCACGTCCTGACCCCCCAAGGCCAGGGATCAGGAGGCATCGCGGTATTGGGTTCGTGCCTTCCCGTGCCATCGCTGCTCTCCCGCAAACGGGGTCAAGAACGATTCAGCGGATATTCATTTCCGCCCGATCGCGGGTGATCGTCGCATTACAATCGCGGTTCGCCTCTCGCCACGGAGATTTACCACTCATGATCGTCGCCAACGGGCGCATTTTCGTGACTGCTACTCTTATGACCAAATGCACTCGACGACAGTGACATCAACTCAGGCGAATGGTGTCGAAGTCGAGCGAGACGAGCAGCGGATCGGGCACCTTTTGCACGGCGTCGTCATAGGCGTACACGCGGCGCCTGGTCGGCATCATGATGCCCTGGAACTCGCGATAGTCGGTGGTGTAGTTTGCACCGGTCGCACCGCCCAACACGTCCACCACATAGTCATGACGACGCATCAAGCCATCGGGGCCGAAATGCGTGATCTGCGTGCGGGTATGGCTCTTGATGTAGTCGGGGAACGTCACCTTCAGCCGGCGCCACGTCTCGCCATTCTCGTGCCAGGGCTCGATCTCTTCGTTCTCGAAGCCCGGGTATGTGTAGAGAAAGGGCGATGTCATGTAGGTCCACAGCGCTTCGCTGACGAAATAGGCGACATGCAGCGGCTTCCACGGCGTCTCGCGGACGTGACTAACGAACGCGGTTTCAGGGTTCTCCCAGGCTTCGATGGCATTGCCGTCGGCATCTTCCAGCGCCAGCCGCTCGGGCACGAAGGTCGAGCGGAGGTCCGACCGGACCAACGGCACGATCGCCAGTCGTTGCGCGTGTGTGCCGATTTCGATCCGATTGTTCTGGAGTAGATCGGGTTGCTGTTTCACCTGCCAGATGGCGCCTCCGAAGGAGACGTCGGCCTGGAGCTTGGTAAAGCTGTTCCAGCGGTCGAGGCCACCATGGGCTTCGATCGCGAGGGCGAGCAGATCATTCATCACATTCTTCCTTTGGGAATTCAGGGCCGTGCCGCGCGATTGCCAGAGACCGTCCGTGGCAGAGAAGGTTGGGGGCGCAGGCGCTGTTGGCCCTCCATTTCCGCTGTCTCTCCTGCATAGCCGCCATCAAAGGCGGTCGAGCGGCTGATCGGGACCGTCAGCCCGGGAAATAATCGCCAAACATCGGATGACCGCCAAGCGAGCTTTCCCGGGTCGCCTCGTCCTGGATGACGTCCCAATGTTCGACCATCTCGCCGTCCTCGAGACGGAGGATATCGACCACGATCCAGTTCGCCGGCAGGCCTAGGCCGGTAAAGCGGCCGTGCAACATGACATGATCGCCATCTGCCACGGCGAGCTGGCATTCGTAGTGGAGATCGGCCGATCCGGCAGCGACAAGGCCGAAAAGCCCTTCGCGGCCGGCCGGGACATGGGCGCTGTGCTGGATATAGGCGGGCGACCAGAAGCGTTTGGCCGCGGCAAGATCCTTGCGGTTGAACAAGGTCTCGAACCCTTCGAGGACGATGGCCTTGTTTTCGGCCGCGGTGCGCGCAGTCATGGTGGTGGTCCTTTTGCGATAAGTGGGGCGGGCGACTGCTGGGGCCGCCCGATGCTGGATTGAGAGTCAGGCGGCCTTGGAGGCGGTGTAGGGCGGGTAGTCGGTGTAGCCCCGCGGGCCCGACGCATAGACGGTGCTCCAATCGATCTCGGCGAGAGGCGCGCCGATCGCAAGCCGCTCGACGAGGTCCGGATTTGAGATGAAGGGCCGACCGAAGGCGATCAGGTCGGCGTCGCCCTCGGCGATGAGCCGGTTCGCGCGCTCCGCGTCCATCTCGACATTGGCGATCAGCGCGCCCTTGAAGATGGGGCGGAAGTGCTGGAACATCGCGTCGCCAGCAAGATGCTCGAGCGGGGTGCCTGTGAAGTCGGTGGTCGCGCCCATGATCAGGACATGGGACAGGCCGTAGCCGTTGAGTTCGCGCATCGCGAATTCGGCCATGGGCAGTGTTTCGTCATGAGCCGCGAAGGCGCCGACCTCGTTCATCGGCCCGATCCGCACGCCGACGCGACCGGGATCAACCTCCTCCAGCACCGCCTCAACCACCTCGAACAAGAAACGCGCCCGGTTTTCCAAGCTGCCGCCATATTCGTCGGTGCGCGTGTTGGTCGTGCGGTTCAGGAACTGCGAGATGAGATAAAGGTAGTTGGCCTGGATCTGGACGCCATCGAAGCCGACGCTCATCGCGTTGCGCGCCGCTATGGCGTAATCGCAGACGGTGCGGCGAATGTCCTCATGGGTCATCGGCCTAGGGGCGACGGTGGGCTTGCGGCCCAGAGGCGTTGTGCTTTCATGACCGATATTCACGTCGGAAGCGGACATCGGGACGGCGCCGAAATCGGGATGCGACATCGCGCCCGTGTGCCAGAGTTGCGCCACCATGCGGCCGCTTTTGGCGTGCACGGCGTTTAGCACGCGAGACCAGCCTTGCAGCTGGTCCTTGCTCCACAGGCCTGGCGCATCGGCCCAGCCGACCGCCTCCGGGCTGATAGATACCCCTTCGGAGATAATGAGCCCTGCCGATGCGCGCTGCGCATAATATTCGGCGTGGAGTTCGGTTGGTACCAATCCTGGATTGGCGGAGCGCATCCGGGTCAGCGGTGACATGACTATGCGGTTGGCGAGTTCGATGTCGCCCATGCGGACGGGCTGGAACAGCGAAGCGACAGCGTTTGAAGCGGTCTCGGTCATGGAGCGGGGCCTTGTCGACGGTTGATGGCGCGAACATCATCCTTTCGACGGAGCGCCGGTAGCGGCTCTTCTTCGCTAACAGCTATGCATCCGCTACATCAATCGTCGAGCTATCATTCTGCCGGCCACGCCGCATCTCGGTAATGAGATACTCGACGACCGCGCGCCCCGCAGCGCGGGTGTCACGTCCCATCGGGAAATAGGCGTGCACTGGAATCTGCGCCATCGCCCAGTCGGGAAAGAGGCGGACGAGCAAGCCCTGCTCTATCTCCCGCTGGCACGACAGCAGGGTGGTCGTCGTGACGCCGAGACCCGCGACGGCCGCTGCCACGGCACCTTCGTTCTCGTTCGTAGTAAAGTGGGCATCGAGATCAGGCTTTACCGTCTCGCCCTTGCGTTCGAAGATCCATGCATCCGGAACGGCCGACGCAGGCCCGCCAACGATGCGATGTCCGGTCAGCGAGGTAGGTGTATCCGGCATTCCGGCAGCGGCCAGATAATCCGGAGATGCAATGGCGACCCGCGGCACGGTAGTGATGAGTTTCGCGGTCGCGGAGGAATCCGGCAGCCGCCCGACACGGATCGCGACATCGACGGCATCGCGCACCAGATCCTGCCGGCGATCGCCCAATTGGATTTCGATCTGCAGGCGCGGATGCTTCGCCGCAAAGGCAGGCAGGCGCGGGATCACCTCGCGCAGGCCGACGCTCGCGGGCATGCTCAATCTCACCAAGCCGCGCAACTCACCGCCCTCGCGAATGCTGTGCTCGGCTTCGTCCAGCGCAGCCAATATGGGTTCGAGGCGCGCGAGGAACTCCGTGCCGGCTTCGGTTGGCACGACGGCGCGCGTCGTGCGCGACAGAAGGCGCGCACCAAGACTGGCTTCGAGATCGGCGACGATCCGGGAGGCCTGCGATTGAGAAAGGCCGCATTCACGCGCCGCGGCCGAAAAGCTGCCGAGGTGCGCGACGCGGGTGTATAGCCGAAGGGCGAATATATCCTTCACGCCCTTGGCATATGGTGTCGGCGTGGGCTTCGCCAGTACCCAAGCAGACACCGGATATCGTCAGCCGAACGCCGGCCCGGCCGCGATCATGTCGTTGAACTGTGTGACCCAGCCATGCTCGTTCGGGCCGGGATTGGCACGCATGGCGCCGGCTGGCGTGACGAGGATTTCGTCCGCCCCGCTCTCGAACTGCTTCATGGCCTCGGTGATGAACTGCTCGAGCGGGATTGCACGCTCCTCTTCGCTGCTGTTGAGCAGCTCGGTGCGCACCCACGGTGGCGCGATCTCGACCAGCTGGATGCCATGTCGCCGTAGCAGGTAGCGCTGCGACAGCGTGTAGGAATGGAGCGCAGCCTTGGTCGCCGAATAGACCGCCGTCACCGCCATAGGCACGAAGCCAAGGACGGAAGAGACGTTGACAATCACCGCGTCGGGCTTCGCTTTTAGATGCTCGACCAGTGCCGAGGTCATCCGGATGGGGCCGAGCAGGTTGGTGGTGACGGTCGACAGCGCGAGTGAATCGTCCACCGGGCCCTCTGCCTGATCCACCATCATGACGCCGGCGTTGTTGATCAGTACGTTGAGGCTGGGGTGTTCGGCGATCAGGGTCGCTGCGGCCGCCTGGATGCTGTCTGGATCGGTGATGTCGAGTTCGATTGCGGCCATGCCGGAATTGGCGTCGAGCGTCTCCTGCAGCCGCTTCTTGCGCCGGCCCGAGATGATTACCTTGTTGCCGAGCTTGTGAAAGGCCTCGGCCAGTCCACGGCCAATGCCGGAGCCGCCGCCTGTGATGAAGATGGTGTTGCCGGACATACGCATGATGGGTTTTCCTGATTGAGGTAAGATGTGTGCTCAGTGCGGGAAGTGGCGCCAAATTGACCGCAGCAACGGGATCAAAGTAGCCACTCTTCTCCGCTATCTCCTATGCATGGAATGCATAGACACTCTGGAGATCAATTCTCGACGGTCGTCTTCGGGTGCCCGTTTGCGGGCTAGAGCCATTTCGCGCGCGTCTTTGCCAGGCGTGTGGGCGTGAGCCCCGTCATGTGGCGGCTGGCCGGGGAATGTCTTCGTAGTTACCAAGTGACAGGTGCACCGGCATGGCTGAGCGATCAAATGCTTCGCCGCCCCCCGATCCGCTCGTTAAAATCCACCGCCCAAAGACAGTCTTGGATCAATCCCGAGTCATACCGCCAAGCCCGGTATACGGTCCAGGAAACGGGCTGCGGCTCAGGTTGGATAGCTGTGAAGGGCGCCGGCTCAGTCACACCAAGGTTTATTCATATCTTGGTTTGCATTGGATCGGACGTCGTCGTCGGTATTCTTTGATTATCAGGTGACGTTTCGCCGCCTGAGCCAAGGGATGCGGACGATGACGACACTTGAAACGAAAGTGACCGTTGCTGAGCCCACGCCGACGGACCCGGGCGTGTCTACGACGCGTGATATTGTCGTCGGTCGGCCTGAGTGGCGGAGGAGATGACAATGCTTCCCGATCTCGCGCTCGCAAACGTGTCGGGTGAATGTATCGCGCCTGACATTACCGTGAACAATCTTGCCGGCAGTCTTCTGAACCTGCTCGACCTCGCAGGGGCCGAGATCGAGGCGGATGTGGAGAAAGCGAAACTCACGATCTGTCGAGCCTCATCGATGCTGCGTGTCGAGCTGGAGCGACGCATCGACTCCCTGGCCCGCGACACCGACTTGCGCGCGCTCGCACCGTGGCAGCTGAGTCGGGTCCGCAGTTACATCGACAAGCACCTTTCAGAGCGCATCTACATCAAGGATTTGAGCGCCTTGGCCCGCCGTAGCACCTCCCATTTCTGTCGTGCGTTCAAATCCGACATGGGTGAGACACCCCACAGCTATATTACGCGACGGCGGCTCGACCGGGCTCAATGGATGATGCTCACAAGCGACGCTCCGCTGAGCGAGATCGCCTTGCAGTGCGGTTTCGCTGACCAAGCCCACTTCTGTAATCGATTCCGTTGCGCGACAGGCCAGAGTCCTGCAGCCTGGCGCCGGGAGCGCATCGAAGTCAGCGGCTTAGACCATGTTGGAGGTCGCCTAACAGCTATAAACTGACCGTAGCGTTCGGCATCATCAGAGATCATGGAATAGATTAGTGGGACGAGGACACAGGATGATGCGTCAGAAGAGCTGGCCGGAATGGGAATAGCGCCCAATACCGGCGATTATCGACCAAAAACGAGCGCGCTCCGCAACCACCATCTTGCGAAATCTGAAAGGCTGCCACGGCGAAACAGCTAGAGCTCTCACGTTAGACGGCTCCGCGCCCAACTTAAGTCTTGGAAGGTCGAGTTGGCTGTTCGCGTGGATCACGAACCGCCAGCATCGTCGAACCGACTGTCGCAGTCTGCCCGTTATAAGGACCGTCATCGGTCACCGTTCGTCGCCCATATTGCGACCGGCG
>OUNM010084588.1_pt1 | contig 30012 bp, 35 predicted proteins | sample 1769961 | NCBI WGS metagenome assembly OUNM01 (sample SAMEA3914820, study PRJEB12502) | metagenome | biome: forest; material: soil | place: USA | collected 2012-03-12 | depth 0.3 m | reverse complement strand
GCTTACAACTGGGTCAAGGCCGCCATCGAGCGGCTGATCCAGCGCCAGCCCGACCGAGTCCTCAATCCCAAGGAGAAGAAGCAGCTCATCGAAAAAATCCAAGCCGTGAAGCTGGATCTCCCTCCCCCCGCCGCGGCCTATTCGGATGAGCCGGACCTCTTCACGAAAAACGACGTCTATTACGAGCGCACGGCGAACGGGCAGACGCGGATGCGCGTCGGCGGCGCGTATCTTTTCTCGGCCAAGTCCCGCTTCAACCTGATCTTCACCATGGGGCACGAGTTCGCGCACTCGATCGATCCCTGCGAGCTCAGGGCGGCCGACATCGAGCTCAAGTCTTACAAGGCGCTGACCTCGTGCTTTCTGGAGAAGAAGTTCGTGGTCCGCGCCGAGAACTTCGCCGAGTGCGGCGAGGGCGACCCGATGTCCGAAACCTTCGCCGACTGGGTGGCGGTCCAGGTGACTGCCGACGCCCTCAGGACCGAGACGGTCGGCTACACTTCGGCTCAGATCCAGAGCGCGGCGACCAATGCCATCCGCGATCTTTGCGAACAGGAAGATTCCACTCGCGAAGCTGACCTGACCAACCACCCCGAGCCGCGCATCCGGATCCAGAATCTCTTCGGAAACCAAAGCGAGATCCGCGCGGTTCTAGGCTGTCCGGCGCTGCCGCAACCCGACTTGTATTGCAGTTTCGAATCCGTTAATTCACCAGGAAACCATCGATGAAATCCAGCTCAGTCTTCACAGCAGTCAGTCTCGCTTTCATTGCCGCAACGGTCGGCTGCGCGTCGCAGCCCTATCAGCCGCAGGCGTTGCCTCTGCGTCCCGAGAGCAGCATCGAGATCTCGTATCTGCTCGGCCACCGCCAGCATCGACTGATCGTCGCGAACAAAGGCGATAACGCCTCGGCGCAGACTTTTTCGGAGCGCGCGATCCTCGAGCACAACGTCGTCGATCGCGCCCGTTACGAAGAGTTCTACAGAAAGGCCGTAAGTTTCGTCCAAACCGGTCATACCGGTCAACGCACCGTGGCGAGCTCTCCGATATGCCGCAGCCCCTATAGCATCATCATCAAGAACGGACCGGATACCTGGACCGAGAATGGCTGTCGATCCAACGAAGAAGGCGGGATCGGACGCCTGGTTCGGGACGGAGAATTTCTCCTTTATTCCCAAAAGTAATTGCCTCTGATAAGGCCAAATTAAGTTTTAATTAGACTCACCTAGGCCGTCGCGAGACGGCCCGGCCGCAAGTGCGGTCGTAACCTTTCGCGAAGCGAAAGGAGGCTATAATTGTTCAACAGGACACATCAAGGATTCGTCGAAGTCATTTGCGGAAGCATGTTCAGCGGTAAAACGGAGGAGCTCCTTCGCCGCGTCCGCCGCGCGCAGATCGCGCGCCAAAAAGTCCAGGTTTTCAAACCGGTCATCGACGATCGATACAGTGCCAACCACGTCCAGAGCCATGACGCCAATCGCGTGCTCTCGCGCCCGGTCTCGAGCGCGCTCGAAGTCCTCCGCTACGTCGAAGACAACACGCGCGTCGTCGGCATCGACGAAGCCCAGTTCTTCGACGACGCGATCGTCGACGTCGCCCAGAAGCTCGCCTATCGCGGCATCCGCGTGATCTGCGCGGGCCTGGACATGGATTTTCGCGGCCAGCCCTTCGGCCCGATGCCCAAGCTCCTCTCCATCGCCGAAGAAGTCACCAAGCTCTCGGCCGTCTGCATGGTCTGCGGCGGCTCGGCCACGCGAAGCCAGCGCATCGCCGGCGACACGAGCCAGAGCGCCGAGAAGATCGCCGTCGGCGCCAAGGACCAGTACGAAGCGCGCTGCCGCTTCTGCCACGAGCCTGGAGTGTCGCTGCCCATTCAGGAGCCGCTGCCGGGCCTCGACGGATCGACCTCGACTCACTGAGTGAGCGGGTAGGCCCAAGCGAAGGAAGGAGTGAAAAACCCTTCGTTGTCCTTCCTCCATTGCTCGAAGGGCATCGCATGTCCCGCGAGCTCGACATGGGCATCGGCTGCGAACCGGTCCTCGTACTCAGCGAGCGACTTGCCGCTGAGCATGGGATTGGTCGGGTCGATCACCACTTTGTGCCGAGGCAACCAAACGAACATATGCCCCGGCGCACCGCTCTTGAAATCGAAAGTCATCATCTCGGCTTCGATCCCGATCGATCTGAGGTAGGGAACCAGGAGAAACGTCTTGTCCTTGCAAACCGTTTCTACCTCGAGCAGGTCCTCGGCATTACGCGGATAGGGCAGAAACATCCATTTCCCGAACTTCTTGAGCCCTGGACGATTTCGGCCGTAGTGGATGCTCAATTCGCGCGCGACATCCTCAGCGACTTCGATTTCCCATTCGGGAGAACCACGATGGTCTTGAGCGATCAGGTCCCGCGTCTTGGGGCTTAAAGCGGCCGTGAACTGGTCTTTCGAGAAAAAGGTCGCCATGCCGACATCCGTCCGCCCGTGGGCTTTGGCGATCGCATAGTAAGCCAGGTCCGGACCGCCTCGATAGATCCCGTAAATCGCCGCGCCCACAAGCGTCGTCCTAACGATCTTCTTCGTCAGACTCGCTTTTGGGCCGAGCCAATCCCGCATTCCCGCCTCGGAACCCGATGCGATCAGACAGGCGATCAACCCGAATGCGAATATCCGCATAGGCGCGGAAACATACACGAAATGACTCTATGCGTCAAATTTATTTACAGCGCCGTTTTATGCGAAATTGCGTAGGCCAACACACGTGCTTAGAATGACAAGATGAACCCAAGGAATTTCGCCCTCTTCGCACTCCTCTGCACCCTGCTCGCTTCCACCACCTACGCCAAGGAGAAGGCGTCCACCCGAGTGAAAAACCAGGATGAAGACGTTCGCAATAAGGACGAAAGCTGGTACTTCAACATCGGCCTGAACTTCTTCGTTCCGAGCTATGGATCCGACGTCGATGCGGCCTTGAATCAGATCAAGTCCAACGGGGGCACAACCCGCGTCTCCTTAGGCCTGGATATCGCGTTCTATTGGCCGCTCGCGGACCGTCAGACCATCCTGGGCCCTTCGCTGATCGGCGAATCGGATACCTACTCGATCAACGGCTATACGCTCTCGCTCACCCAGGCCATGCTCGCCTTCAGCGCCCAGCACTATTTCGGCGAAAACGTCGGCGACGGCTTCTTCGTCCGCGGCGATGTCGGCCCCGCCAACTTCGGGGTCAAGGCCGAGTATCCGAGCGGTGCGACTCTGGTGAACGCCCAGTCGGCGACCGGCATCGGCTTCCAGGCCGGAGGCGGTTACTCCTTCCTGCTTTCCAACGAGACCCGGCTCGGAGTCGGCGCTTATTTTGCCCATTATGCAGCAGGGGGCGACGTAGCGAACAACTTCCTGGTCAGCGGCAACTTCCTGTTCTAATAGGACTCATGGATTCGCAGTTCAGCTCCATGCAGTTCCAGCTCTCGGAACTCGAGCACCGCTACGGCCCCGGCGTTCATCTTCTCTCGGATCCGTTCCTGCTCTCGCATCTGGCTCGGCTTTGCGCGCCCGAAACGACGCAGCCCGTAATCAATGAGCTGGTGACGACGCTCTACTCGTCTCTCCTCACCACCGTCGTCAACCACGAGTTCCCGCGCAAACAAGCCGCCATTCCGACGCGAATGCGCGACTTCCATGCCGAGGCCGTCTACGAAGGGCCGATCATCGACCCCGAGACGCCGGTCGTCTCGGTCAATCTCGCACGTGCGGGTACGGTGCCTTCGCACATCTGCTATAGCGCGCTGAACTACTTCATGAACCCCCGCCAGGTGCGGCAGGATCACATCAGTATCGCTCGCACGACGGATGAGTCGGAGAAAGTGACCGGAAGCGCGGTCTCCGGGCATAAGATCGGCGGAGATGTCGAAGGCGGGATCGTGCTTTTTCCCGACCCGATGGGTGCAACGGGCGGCACGGTCGTCGAGGCGGTGGACCTTTTCAAGAAACGTGGCAAAGCGCTCAAGTATATTGCGCTTCACTGTATCGTCACTCCCGAATATCTTAAGGCAATCCAGGCGCGTCATCCCGATCTCATCGTGTACGCGATCCGCCTGGACCGGGGCCTCTCGCCCCCCGATGTGCTGGCCTCCGTGCCTGGAACTCATTGGGACCGGGAGCGCGGACTCAACGACAAGCACTATATCGTCCCCGGTGGCGGGGGTTTTGGGGAGATTCTGAACAATGCCTACGTCTGACGAAGATTCGAAGAAGATCAATATCCTCATTCCGGAGGTGAGACTTCAGCAGCGCGTTCAGGAGCTCGCCCAGGAAATCAGCCACGACTTCAAGGGCAAGGAAATCGTCGCCATCTGCATCCTGAAGGGAAGCTTCGTTTTCTTCTCCGATGTGATCCGCCACCTCGACATGCCGATGACCTGCGAGTTTCTCGGCGTCTCGAGCTACGGCAATAAGATGGTTTCGTCAGGCGAAGTGAAGGTCACCCTCGATCTCAACGAGCCGATCGAAGGCAAGCACGTCGTCGTCTTCGAGGACATCGTCGACAGCGGGCTGACTCTCAACTACATCATGAACACGCTGCGCGCGCGCAAGCCCGCGACGCTCAAGAGCTGCTCCCTGCTCTTCAAGCCGGACGCGCTCAAGGTCAACGTCGACCCGGATTACGTGGGCTTCAAGATCGAAAACCAGTTTGTCGTCGGTTACGGCGTGGATCTCGCAGGCAAGTACCGCGGTCTCCCCTACATCGGCTATATCGAGCATGGCCACTGAGATCATCCGGTCCAAGGCGCCGACCCGCATCGACCTCGCGGGCGGGACCATTGATCTCTGGCCGCTCTACCTGTTTCTCGACCGACCGCTCACGCTGAACGTCGGCATCGACCTCTTCGCCGAGGCGGATCTGGAGATCAAGCCCGCAGCAAGCAAAGGCGCCGGGCGGATCACGCTCCGAAGCGACGATCAGAACATGGAGATCGGCTTCACGATCGACGAGCTGCTCGCGCCGGAGACGCCGACGGTCGCGCCGGCAGTCGAGCTGCACACTAAACTCTTCAGGCACTTCGCGGCGCTCGCGGCCGGTGGCGCGCCTGGGACCGATCCGGGCGCGATCGAGCAGGCGCGCACGCATGACCTCGTGCTCAGGACGCGCGCCAAGAGCCCGGCCGGCGCGGGCCTGGGCGGATCCTCCACGCTGAGCGTGGCGATCGTCGGCGCGCTCGCGTCTTGGAGCAAGGGGGCGCGCGGGAAGGCCGCGGGTGATACTGTCGACCCCGAGCGCGAGGGCGAGCGCTGGATCGAGATCATTCGCGACGTGGAGACCACGGTCATTCGCGTGCCTGCGGGACTTCAGGATTACTACGGCGCCATGTACGGCGGCCTCCAGGCGCTGCGCTGGCGCGCCGGCCGGCACGAGCGCGAATGGCTCGACGAAAGAAGCATCCTTCAGGAGCTCGAGAGCCGGCTTCTGCTGTTTTACTCGGGCCAATCGCGCAATTCGGGCATCAACAACTGGGCGCTCTTCAAGGCGATGATCGACGGCGAAGCGGGCGTACGCGACAAGTTCAAACGAATCAACGCGGCCACGCAGTCGCTCGAAAAGGCGCTGCGCGCGCGCGACTGGCAGGCCGCGGGTCAGGCGATCGATGCCGAATGGCAGGCGCGCAAGACGTTGGCCACGGGCATCTCGACGCCCGAGATCGACACCGCGCTCGAGAAAGCCGCCAAGGCCGCGCGCGGCCCGATCTCAGCCAAGATCTGCGGCGCGGGCGGCGGGGGTTGCTTCTTCGTCTACGCGCCGTCGGCAGACCCGGGCGAGCGCGCCGCCATCCTGGCCGCGGTCACCTCGATGGGAATTCGGTCACTTCCGTTCAAGGCCGTGCCTCGCGGACTGACGGTGACGCGTGCGTGATTCAAAGCGGTATCTGGGACTTGAGCTCGCCGGAGCCAAGAACCAGAAGACCGCGGTTGCCGCTCTCGAGTATTACCCGAAAGAGCGGAAGATCTTCCTTCTCGACATTTTCGATCGGATCGCCGTCGAAAAAGGCCAGACGGCCGACGAAGCGCTGCTCGCGCTGATCCAGGAGCTTGAACCGCCAAGCGGTACCTTCGCTCGGCTCGCCGTCAATGTCCCGCTTCAGTTTCCGCCGACGATGGCCTGCACTCGCAAGTCCTGCGTGCATGGGCCCAAGTGCCCCGTGCCCGCCGTCAAATGGATGCACGAGGCGACCCGCAAAGCCCAGCGAAGCGGTGAGGTCAAAGCGCTCGACTTCACTCCTTACACGCAAAGGCCGGTGGAGCTTTGGGTTCGTTACCAGGTCATGCCCAAGCTGCCGCCGGTGCTCCGATTCGAGATCGACGAGACGCTCGGAGGAAACAAGGCCCCCCTGACCGCGCGCATGAACTACCTCAAGGCCCATCTTTCGCGTCACGAGCTCTGCGAGGTCTGGCCCAAGCTCACGGTCGCTACGCTAGCCGCCGAGCTCGGAATCGACAAGCGCGTGATCCAGGCCTACCGGCATCTGGAGCAGGGCATCTACGCGCGCGAGACGCTGCTAGAAGCGCTAACCGAAAAGCGAGGTGTTTTCATTTACGAGCGGGATATTCGCAAGCTCTCGCAAAGCCTGACCTGCTTTGACGCGTTCATCTGCGCCTACACAGGCTGGCTCGCTGATACGGGCGAAACCACCCACGCACCGTCAGGATTTCCACGCTCGAGCGGCTGGGTCGAATATCCGGAGCTGTGACAGGCATTCAGTGTGCACACTTAATGCCTGTCACGGCTGCCGCAATCCGCGGTACACTAGGAGACCATGCTCCAGTACGGCTTAAAGAGGATTCTGGGTTCGCTACCCACGCTCTTCATCCTGCTTGCGCTCGTCTTCTTTCTGCTGCGTCTCGCGCCGGGCGGGCCGTTCGACACGGATCACGCGTGGCCGCCCGAGATCCAGGCCAACATCCTGCGCCGCTACGGACTCGACCAGCCGGTCTGGGTCCAGTTCGGCCAGTGGATGCGCGATCTCGTCCAGGGCGATCTCCGCGAATCGTTTCAATACATCGGCAGGCCCGTCCGCGAGATGATCGCCGAGTCGCTCCCGGTATCGATGTCGCTCGGATTCGCGGCGCTGCTTTTTTCCGTGGCAGTCGGCGTCCCGCTCGGTGCGATCGCCGCGTGGAAGCGCAATAGCTGGATGGACGCGTCGGCCGTATTCATCGCGGTCAGCGGCCTGAGCCTTCCAACCTATCTTCTCGCGAGTCTTTTGATCCTGCTCTTCTCGATGTGGCTTGGCTGGCTTCCGCCGGCCCTCTGGGAAGGCCCCAGCTCGATGGTGCTCCCCATGATCACGCTGGGATACCGTCCGCTCGCCGTCATCGCGCGCCTGACCCGCGCGTCGATGCTCGAATCCTTCCAATCCGATTATATCCGCACCGCGCGCGGCAAGGGCCTGACCGAAAAGGTCATCGTCTTCAAGCATGCGCTCCGGAACTCGCTCATCCCGATCCTCTCGGTCATGGGGCCGCTGGCAGCCAATCTCGTGACCGGCTCGTTTCTGGTCGAGATCGTGTTTCAAATCCCCGGCATCGGAAAACACTTCGTCCAAGCCGTGATGAACCGCGACTATCCCATGGTCATGGGAGTCACCCTCGTCTACGGCGTCATCCTGATCGGCTCGAACCTGCTCGTGGATCTGCTCTACGGCTGGGCCGATCCGCGAATCAAGCTGGAGACCCGAAACGCATGACCTTCGCGTCCAAAGGCTTTAAACGATTTCTCAAGAACCGCGCGGCCGCGATCAGCCTGCTTTTTCTTCTGCTGATCTCGCTTCTCGCCGTCGGCGCGCCTGTAGTGACCAAATATTCCTACGAAGAGCAGAATATCGAGCAGAAGCTTCAAGGACCGAGCGCGCAGCACCTCATGGGCACGGACACGCTCGGACGCGATCTTTACAGCCGCGTCCTTTACGGCGCGCGAGTCTCGCTCGCCGTCGGCATCGCGACCGCACTCTTCGCGCTGATCCTCGGCACGTTCGCAGGCGCGGCCGCGGGCTATTGGGGCGGCTGGATCGACAGCCTGCTCATGAGGACGGTGGATCTTTTCTACATCTTTCCGTCTCTGCTTCTCGCCATTTTGCTCATGCTGCTGCTTGGCCATGGAATGACGGGTATCATCCTCGCGCTCGGTATGACTGCCTGGGTGACGCAGGCGCGGCTGGTGCGCGGGCAGATCCTGCAAGCGCGCGAAATGACCTACGTCGAGGCCGCGCGGGCGCTCGGCGTCCAGGACCGCGCGATCATCTTCAAGCACATCCTGCCTAACCTCTGGGGACCCATCATCGTCTCGCTCACGATGCAGATTCCGGCCAACATCATGTCCGAGAGCTTTCTCTCGTTCATCGGTCTGGGGATCCAGCCACCGTATTCGAGCTGGGGGACGCTGGCCAACGAAGGCTTTCGCGCCATGAAAAGCTTTCCGTACCTGATCATCTTTCCCGGAACGGTGCTCTTCATCACCATGATCGCGTTCAACTACCTGGGCGACGGCCTTCGCGACTGGCTGGATCCGCGGAGTGAGCGGGGGATCTGACCGAAGGTGGCCCCGCACTTTTGGTATATGCTTGCGTCATTCCCGCCGAAAGCATAATTTTGACCGCATGAAATCGGACTCGAAGTCCCGAACTTGGATGATCTACGGCGCCAATGGATACACCGGAAGCCTGATCGCGCGCGAAGCGCGACGCCGGGGCCTGAAGCCGATTCTGGGAGGCCGCAATCGCGAGGCGATCTCGGCCATGGGCAAAGAGCTCGGGATGGAAACGCGAATCTTCGCCTGCGACACCGGCTCGCCCGAGGAGATCGCGAAAGGGCTCGAAGGCATCGAGCTCGTGCTCCACTGCGCGGGCCCCTTTTCGGCAACCAGCGCCTCGATGCTCGAGGGTTGCCTCAAGACCAAGACCCACTACCTCGACATCACCGGCGAGATCTCAGTTTTCGAAAACATCCACGGCCAGTCCGAGAGGATCAAGAAGGCCGGAATCGTCGCGATTCCCGGCGTCGGCTTCGACGTCGTTCCGACCGACTGCCTGGCGGCGATCCTCAAAGAAGCCCTGCCCGACGCTACTTCGCTCGCGCTCGCCTTCAAATCTTCGGGCGGCATCAGCCCCGGAACGGCCAAGACCATGGTCGAAGGCCTCGGCGAAGGTGGCGCCGTCCGAAAGGACGGCAAGATCACGCGCGTGCCGACCGCGTACAAGACGCGCACGATCGTCTTCGAGCACGCGCCGCGACTTGCAGTCACGATTCCTTGGGGCGACGTTTCGACGGCGTATCATTCGACTGGCATTCCCAATGTCGAGACCTACATCGCGACGACCCCGACCGCGGTCCGCGCGATGAAAGCGCTGAACTCCATCAGCGCCGTGCTCAAGGTCCCGGTCGTACAGATCGGCCTCAAAAAGATCGCGCAGGTCTCGGCCAAAGGCCCGACCGAGGAGCAGCTCAACCGCCTTCACTGCGTGATCTGGGGCGAAGCCTGCAACGCCGAGAAGCGCGTCGAGATGCGCCTGACCGTGCCCGAAGGCTATGCGCTCACGCGCGACTCCTCGCTCGCCGCCGTCGAGCGCGTGCTCCGCGGGGACGTCAAGCCCGGCGCGTGGACGCCGTCCAAGGCCTTCGGCTCGCGCTACGTAATGGAGCTCGGTGGAACAATTCTCCCACCCTAACTGAAATGAAATTCACTGCGATCCTATTCACCCTGTCACTCACGTTCATTCTGGGTTGCGCCGGAGCACGGAGCAAACCCACGCTCCCGCCCCATCCATCCGAAGCGACTCATCCCCTCGATCCCTTGACCGCTGAAGAAATCACGAGCGCCGTCAAATTGATCCGCTCTTCGGATCAATTTCCAAAGAACGGTGTCTTTCCGGTCCTTTCGCTCCGAGAACCGTCCAAGCAGGAAGTCCACGCATGGAATCAGGGGCCGTTTCGCCGCGAAGCCATCGCCGTCGTGCTGGATCCCGAACGCAACCTCACCTACGAGGCCGTCACCGATCTTCGCGCCGGGAAGATTCTCTCCTGGAAACTCATTCGTCACGTGCAACCGCTCGTACTCACGGGCGAGTACGACAGCTACCCGAAGATCGTCAAAGCTGATCCCCGATTTCAAGCGGCCTTGAAACGCCGGGGAATCTCGAATGCGGACGACGTGGTCATCGAAGGCTGGGCAGCTGGGCAGTTTCTTCCGAAAGGGCAAGGCGAAGACCGCCTGATGCGTGGAATCTGCTACCTCAAGGGCGATGGCGCCAACTACTACGGAAGCCCGATCGAGGGCCTGATCCCGACGGTGAACATGACCCAGGGAAAGCTCGTCGAGCTCATCGACATCGATTCGCGCTCCGTTCCCGGAAAGAGCCAGCAGCTCGACGCGAAGAGCATCGGCGCTCAGCGCGAAGGCCCGCGCCCACTCGTCGTCTCCCAACCCGAAGGGCCCAGCTTCGAGGTCAAGGGCCACGAGGTGAAGTGGCAGAGGTGGAAATTCCACTTCGGAATGCATCCTCGCGAAGGCCTCGTCCTTTCCGACGTCAGCTACGAAGACGGTGGAAAAGCGCGTCCGATCCTGTACCGCGCCTCGCTCTCCGAAACAGTCGTGCCTTACGGCGATCCGAGCCGGACCTGGGCCTGGAGAAGCGCGTTTGACGAAGGCGAATACGGAATCGGCAAATTCTCCGTGCCTCTCGATCAGGACGCGCCGGCCAACGCCACGCTCTTCGACGCCGTCTTCGCGGACGACTCGGGCAATGCCTACGTGGCCAAGAACCGCGTCGCGCTCTTCGAGAAAGACGGCGGGGTCCTCTGGCGCCATACCCAACCCGGAGGGGAGATTTCCGACGTGAGACGCTCGCGCGAGCTCGTTCTCCTCTTCGTCTCGACGATCGGCAACTACGATTACAGCTTCAGCTGGATCTTCAGACAGGATGGCTCGATCATCGCCGACGCCGGCGCGACCGGGATCATGCTGCCCAAAGGCGCCCCCGAGCTTGCGGCTTCGCCCGCTCATTCGCACGCCTTCGGTCATCGAGTTGACCGCGCGATCGTGGCTCCCCATCACCAGCACTTCTTCAATTACCGGATCGACTTCGACGTGGACGGAGAACGGAACTCCGTCTCCGAGCTCGAGACGACCTCCGCGCCAGCCGGAAAGGACAACCCCCACGGCAATGTCGCGCTCCTGCGCGAGCGAGAGCTCAAGACAGAGAAGCAGGCTCAGCGGGACATGGAGCCGTCGACCGGACGGAAATGGAAGATCTACAATCCCTCAGTGATCACCGCGCTCGGCTACCACCCAGGCTATCTTCTCGTGCCCGAGGAGAACGGCTCGCCCTTCGTCCTCAAAGGATCCGACGTCAGAAAGCGCGCCGGTTTCATCGATCACGCGTTCTGGGCGACTCGCTACCAACCGGACGAGATGCACGCCGCGGGCGATTACCCGAACCAATCTCGCGGAGGAGACGGGCTGCCGCGCTGGACAAAGCGCGATGGGTCCATCGATAATCAGGACCTCGTCGTTTGGTACACCTTCGGCCTGACCCACGTTCCGCGGCCCGAGGAGTGGCCAGTCATGCCTCTGACACATATCGGCTTCAAGCTGCTACCCGCTGGGTTCTTCGACCGCAATCCGGGACTGGACGTGAGGAATTAGCCGGAATCGCCTTGCCATGCCCCGCCCTTCCGGAAAGAATATATTGATGAAGACAATCCTTGTTCTTTCAGTCGCGACTATCGTTCTAAGCGCTGTTTCCTTGGCTAAGGAGCCGGTCCGAAAAACCGCGGCGAGCGGATGCACGATCGCGCAGGTGATGAAGGCGATTCATCAAAAGAAAGCCAATAGCCATTTCGAATACGCGTCCGACTTCGACGGCGAACAGGGGCCTCCTACTCAAAAACGGCACGAGAGCAACGACCAGTACCTGTTCTGGATCGACAATAACGGCCAGACCTGCCCGGCCATCGTCACTTACGCCTCCGGATCCTGCGAAGGCGGGACCGCCGTCGTTAAAACCGGCGAATGCCAGTGATGGAATCAACAGCGAAGTAGGTCAGTTTATTGCCGATAAGTATTCGCAATAACTACGGATCTAAAATTCAATTGCCAATGACGACCCGGTGCGTTAAGAACGACCTCGTCTCGATCTACTACTTTTTAATCAAGGACTGTTTATGAAGTTCGCTCTCATCGCCTCGTTCGTTTTGACCGCCTCGATCACTCAAGCCGTCGCCGGCGAAATCGCCGCTCCCGCTCCCGCGAAAAAGGACACCTCCACCGAATGCGGCGAAGTCGCCATGGACGCGATCGTCCGCGACATCGTCAAGCATCTCGATAAGCCTTCGGACATCGACAACTGGAACGACGGCCTGCTGTCCGGCTCCGCTGACCTCGACGAAACCAAGGACGGCGTGAGTACCTATCGCGTCGACTTCACCGGCGATGACCGCTACCACACCGTTTACACCGTCTCCGTCGGCCAGAACTGCAAGGTCCTCGCGGTCGAGAGCGAAGGTTTCTTCTAAGAGGCTTCGGCGCTCCGCAGATCACCTGCTGAACTTCGCGCTCCCGAACGTCGTCAGTTCGCCGCGCTGGTTCTTGGCCTGAAGGTCGAGGATCAGCTCGGCGTCAGACGCCGACTTGACGGTACCCCCGACCGAAACGACGTCGCCGAGCAAAGTCATCGCCTTGAAGCGGGCATGGAGCGACACGAGCCGCAGGCCCCGAAGCTCGGGATGGGAGCTCAAAACCTGCATCGCGCGTTCGCCCATGAACGCCATCGAGAGCATCCCGTGCGCGATGATGCCGGGCAGGCCCGACTTGCGCGCGATCTCTTCGTCGAGGTGGATGGGATTGGGATCACCCGACGCCTCAGCATATTCGCGGAGCTGTTCGCGCGTGATCGGCGGGAGCGCGACGAAATCGATCGCGGCGCCCGCGTTCACTTGACCACCACCGTGCAACGCGTGCGCCCCGCGCGGAGCTTGCGCCCTTCGCGCTCGATGGTCGCCTCGGTATCGAAGGTCATGAAGAGCATCTGCCCTTTGGAGCCGCGCTTTTCGAGAGCTTTGACGAGCTCGCATTCGTACGTGACCGTGTCGCCGCCGCGGATCGGCTCTTCGTATTCGTATTCCTGCTCGCCGTGAAGGACGCGCGCGAGCGGGATCCCGAGCCGCTCGAAGAGCTCGAACTCTCCCTTGCGAAAGACCGTCATGAACGTCGGCGGCGCCTCGAGCCTGGGGGTAACGCCCACGGAACGGTAAAACGCCTCGATCCTCGAGGGCGGCACGCTCTCGCGATAGGGCCCGGCCTTAGCACCGAGCTTGTCGGAGATCTGCGGCAGCTCCTGCTTATCCATTGCTGAGGTTGATCTTCTTGAGGATCAGGTAGTTCAGCGGATTGAGCTCAAGCCCCTGCACCCGCGGCTTCACGAGCGCGCGGTTGGGCTCGTAAAAGAGCGGCAGGACCGCCGCGTCCTCTTCCTGAAGCAGCTTTTGCGCCTCGAGATAGACCTTCTCGCGCGCGGTCGCATCCGAGGGTTTGGCCATGCCGCGGGCCTTGATCACCATCGCGTCGTACTTGGGATTGTTCCAAGTCGTGCGGTTATTGCCCGCGTCCGCCAGGAAGAGCGACATGTAGTTTTCGGGATCGGGGTAATCCGCGCTCCAAGAATTGTAGAACACCGGAAACGCGTGCAGATCCAGCTGCGCGCGAAACGTCTTGTGGTCAAACGGCTGGAGCACGACGGTGATGCCGAGATTCTTCTTGAGCTCGCCTTGGATGAACTGGCCCACCATGAGCGGCTTGTCCCAGTTGGCCATCACGATCTCGACATTCATATTAGGCCGCGAGAAATCCACACCCGACGCCCGAAGCTCCTCCTTGGCCTTCACCGGGTCGAACTTGAGCCCGACTTTGGAGCTGTTTCCGATCATCTGCGGCGGCACGAACGAATCCGCCGCCGTCTGCCCGCCATGCAGGATCCCCGGAAGCTTGGAGCGATCGATCGCCATCACGATCGCGCGCCGGACCTTGGGATTGTTGGTCGGGAACTTGGTGGTGACGAAGCCCAGATAAGCCGTCTTGAAGTACGGAAAGGACTTGAAGTCCGCGCGGCCTTCGAGCCGCTTCTGATCCAGCGGTGCGACATCGCCCATGAAATCGAGTTTGCCGGCTTCGTAGAGGCTGAGCGCGGTGGCATCTTCCTTGACGATCTGTCCGACGACCTGCTCGATATTGCCCCGCTCGCCGTAGTACATGGGGTTGGTCTTGAGCACGATCTTGGAGTCGATGTCATGGCTCGACAGCGTATAAGGCCCGAGCGTGACCATGCGTCCCGGTTGGTCCCAGGCGGTGCCGTGCTTGAGCACGATGTCCTCTCGCAGAGGGAAGGTCACCCAGAACGTCGGGATGTTCAGCCAGTAAGCAGTGGGCTTGGCGAGCTTGACTTCGAACGTCTGGTCATCGAGCGCTTTGACGCCGACTTGATTGAAATCCGTGATCTTGCCCTTGTTGAAATCCTCGGCGCCCTTCACGTCAAAGAGGAAGTAAGCGTAAGAGGCCGCCGTCGTCGGCGACAGAAGCCGCTTCCAGCTGTAGACGAAATCACGCGCCTTGAGCGTCACGCCGTCGCTCCATTTGACGCCGGGGCGAAGCTTGAAAGTATAGGTCGTGCCGTCCGGGCTCAGCGTCCAGCTCGTGGCCAGGGCGGGCGCGATCTTCATATCGGAGTCGTAGGTCACGAGCCCCTCCATGAGATTCATCAGGAGGTAGGTCTCGATCGGGGTATGCGCCCGATTCCAGTCCAACGTCTCTGGTTCGCCGAGGAGGCGGAACGTGAACGTCTTTCCAGCCGCCTGATCCCCATCGGCCTTCTTGAAGGAGCACGAGGAGAGGGACAGGACGGTCAGGGCCACCACAACCCATTTCTTATTCAATATTCTGGATCTCCACGATCACTTCGGAGCTCGCGCCCTGAAGCTTGGCTTGGCACCCCAGCCGGGACTGGAGCGAGATACCGGTGACGCGACCCAGGCGCTCTTCTTCGTCATCATCCATGGGGGATAGATGCTCGAGGCCCGATTTCACTTCGAGGTGGCACGTGGTGCAGGCGCAAAATCCGCCACATGCATGCTGAAGCGGTACATCATTGCTGATCGCGACATCTAAAATCGACTCCCCCTCGGAAGCTTCGTAAGTCTGATTCATGGGGAGAAAGGTCACCTTAGGCATTCTGTCTTAACCTTCTTTATTGCGTTTATCGCTGATCGCCTGCCGAATCACAAGATCGGCCAACCCGACGGTGGCTTGGCTCAGCTCGAAGGTCGCCGCGCGTATAGCTTCTGCGTCATCGCCTTGGAGCCCGCTCTTTATTCTTACCACGGCTTTCTCGATTCGATCCAACTCTTCGGGCTTCAAAAGGGGGCGGCCCTCGGGCAGGCGCCTTTCGGTCGCCCGAAGGACGGGCTCGGCTTCGTTCCGCGCTTCGACGAGCGCACGGTACCGCTGATCGGCTTCAGCGTTCTGCTCGCCGGATGCGAGCATGCGCTCCATCTCGGCATCCGTCAGGCCGAAGGTCGGCTTGACCTCGACCGATCGCTCGACGCCGGTCTTGAGGTCCTTGGCGGTGACCTGCAAAATCCCGTCCGCATCGATCAGGAAAATCACCTCGATCCGGGGAAGCCCTGCCGGCAGCGGCTCGATACCCTTGAGCTTGAAACGGGCCAGGCTGCGGTTCTCGTCGACCTTTTCGCGTTCGCCCTGCAGAACGTGGATATCCACGCCCGTCTGGTTGTCAACGAAGGTCGTGAACACCTCGCGCGCCGCCGTAGGGATGCGCGTATTGCGCGCGATCAGCGCGGACATGAGCCCGCCGTAAGTCTCGAGCCCGAGCGAAAGCGGAACGACATCCAGAAGAAGAAAATCGCGATTATTGCCCGCGAGGATATCCGCCTGAATGGCGGCGCCCGCGGCGACCACCTCATCGGGATGGACCGAGGTATTGGGTTCGCGCCCGAAGACCTCGCGCGCGATCGATTGTACGATCGGAAGCCGAGTGGGGCCGCCCACCATCACGACGTCCGAAAGGTCCGAAGGCTCGAGGCCCGCATCCTTGAGCGCCTTGAGGCAGGGCTCGCGCGTGCGCTCGAGCACGGGGCGCGCGACCCGCTCGAACTCGGCGCGGGTCCAGGCGCGCTCGAAGCGGCGGCTTTGGTGTTCGATAACGAGCGAGGCATGCTCGGATTCGCCGAGCGCGATCTTGAGCGCCTCGGCGCGCTCGCGCACGAGCGCCAAGAGATGCGCGTCGGAGCTCGAATCCAAAGAGATCCCCCACTCTTTCTGAAGCTCAGGCAGGATCACGTTCACGAGCGCGCGATCGAGGTCGTCGCCGCCGAGCGCGGTATCGCCGTTGGTCGCGAGCACCTCGAAGATCCCGTCGTGCAGCTTGAGGATCGAAACGTCAAAAGTGCCGCCGCCCAGATCGTAGACGGCGATCAATCCCTGCTTCTTGCGATCGAGGCCGTAAGCGAGCGAGGCGGCAGTCGGCTCGTTGATGATGCGCAGGACTTGGAGTCCCGCAAGCCGGCCCGCGGCCCGGGTCGCTTGCCTCTGGCTGTCGTTGAAGTACGCGGGCACGGTGATCACGGCTCGCGACACCGGCTCGCCGAGCGCGGCTTCGGCGCCGAGCTTGAGCTCGCGCAGGATCATGGCCGAGATCTCGATGGCGGTGTAGCTGCGGCCGCCGGCCTCGACGCGGAGAAGCCCGTCGCCTTCGAGCACCCGATAAGGCAGATGCGAGGCTGCGGCGCGCACGTCCTCGTAGTTGCGGCCCAGCAGGCGCTTGGCCGAAAAGACCGTGTTGCGCGGGTCGTGCTCCTGAGCTCCGCGCGCCGCATAGCCGACGACGGGCGAGCCGCCGCCAAGCGCGACGACCGAAGGCACCAGGCGTTTGCCTTCGCGCGACCGCAAGATCTCGGGTTTGCCGTCGCGAACGATCGAGACGAGGCTATTGGTCGTGCCGAGGTCGATGCCGACAATCGGTCCAGCTCCGGTGCCGTGCCCGTGGCCGTGGGCGTGATCGTGGCTCAAGCGCGCCCCCCGAGCTTCTCGGCGATCCGACGCACGTCGCGCTCCATGGACTGCAGATAGCTCTGCTCGCGCGCCTGGGCGGCGAGCTTCTCCCAGAGCGCCCCGGCCTGATCAAAGCCCGCGGCATCGATCGCGCGCTCGGTCTGCGCGAGACGCTCGAGCGCCGATTTGCGGACGCCTGCGAGCTCGCCTTCGAACGCGGCGAGGCGTGAGCGCGCCGTGGCTGGATCATCGGCGAGCGCGTCTTGGAGCTCAAACCAGCTCTCCGCGAGTATCATCATAGGCATCGCAACGGACGCAGACGCGTCCTGCGACACACCGGGCACCTGGCCACGCGCGCCTTCGACTTTCAAACCGCGCGCCTCGAGCAGATGGTCACGGAGGCGGCCCGCGTCCCGCAATGTCTGGTAAGCCTGATTGACGAAGCTCATGCGCTCGATCGAGAGGGCCAGCGAATCGCCGCCGACCGCGCCGAAGCGATCCGGATGCAGAAGCCGCGAGACCTCGTAGAATCGCTTCTCGAGCGCGGCGCGGTCTTGCGCGAACGCCCGGGGCGCGCCGAGCGCCTCGAAAAGGTCCGCGCCCGCGACTACCGGCTGCGGCTTCCCGCAGCCCGGGCAGACATGATGATCAGCGAAAGCGGCGAACGGACGCGCGCAGTGAGCGCAGGCCGCTCCGGCTTGATCAGGCCGAGAAGCTGGAGCCGCAACCACAGGTGCGCTTCGCGTTCGGATTATTGAAGGTGAAGCCGGTGCCGTTCAATCCGTCCGAGAAGTCGAGCTCCGTGCCGGTCAGATAGAGGAACGACTTGGGATCGACGATGACCTTGACCCCGTCCTTCTCGAAAACCTTGTCATTCTGTCCGGGCGGCTCTTTGTCGAAGCCGAGCTTGTAGCTCATTCCCGAGCAGCCGCCGCCGACGACCTGCACGCGCAGGTTCGTGTCCTTGGCGGTCGGGTCGGTTTCCATCAGCCTTTTGACTTCTTTGACGGCTTTTTCGGTGATGGCGATCACGGCTTAAGCCCCCTTCTTCTTGAGGTAGTCGCCGATGGCGGCCTTGATGGCGTCCTCGGCGAGAACCGAGCAATGGATCTTGATCGGAGGAAGCGAGAGCTCCTCGACGATGTCGGTGTTCTTGATGGCGAGCGCCTCGTCGATCGTCTTGCCCTTGATCCATTCGGTGGCGAGGCTGGAGCTCGCGATCGCGCTGCCGCAGCCGAACGTCTTGAACTTGGCGTCCTTGATGATGTTGGTCGTCTCGTCGATCTCGACCTGAAGCTTCATCACGTCGCCGCACTCGGGCGCGCCGACGAGACCGGTGCCGACGTTGGTCGCGTTCTTATCGAGGCTTCCGACGTTGCGGGGGTTTTCGTAGTGATCAACAACTTTTTGAGTGTATGCCATAATGTTTTATTCCTTTTCCCCCGGCCTCAGTGCGCCGTCCAAGAGACCGACTTGAGATCCACGCCTTCTTTCACCATCTCGTAGAGAGGCGAAAGGTCGCGGAGCTTCTGAACGGTCGATACTACCTTCTTGATCGTGTAATCGATCTCCTCATCCGTCGTGAAACGGCCGAGGCCGAAACGGATGCTGGTATGAGCGAGATCCTCGCCCACTCCGATGCTCTTGAGAACGTAAGACGGCTCGAGGCTCGCCGAGGTGCAGGCGGAGCCGCTCGAGACGGCGAGCTCCTTCATGCCCATCATCAGCGACTCGCCTTCGACGAAGGCGAAGCTGATATTGAGGTTGCCCGAGAGGCGCTCGGTCGGATGCCCGTTGAGATAGATCTCGTCGAGCTCGGCCTTGAGGCCCTCGTGAAGCCGGTCGCGAAGCGCGCCGATGCGCTTGTTGTCTCCGGCCATGCGGCGCTCGGCCACTTCGCAGGCCTTGCCGAAGCCGACGATGCCGGGGACGTTGAGAGTGCCCGAACGCATGCCGCGCTCGTGGCCGCCGCCGTGGATGATCGGCGAGAGGCGGACGCGTGGGCCCTTGCGGCGGACGTAGAGAGCGCCGACCCCTTTGGGACCGTAGATCTTGTGCGCACTGAGCGAGAGCAGGTCGATGCCCATCTCATTGACGTCGATCTTCATCTTGCCCGCGCCCTGGACGGCGTCGGTGTGGAAGAAGATGCCCTTTTCCTTGCAGAGCTTGCCGATGGCGCCGATCGGGTTGATCGTGCCGATCTCGTTGTTGGCGGCCATGACGGAGACGAGGATCGTGTCCGGGCGGATCGCGGCCTTGATCGCCTCGAGCGTCACCTGGCCGAACTGATCGACCGGCACGTAGGTGACTTCAAAGCCCTTGGACTCGAGGAAGTGACAGGTATCAAGGATCGCCTTGTGCTCGATGGGCGAAGTGATGATGTGCTTGCCCTTGTCCTTGTACATCTCGGCCGCGCCGATGAGGGCGATATTGTTGCTCTCGGTGGCGCCGCTCGTGAAGATGATTTCCTTCTCGTTCGCGCCGATCAGGTGCGCGACCTGGGCGCGCGCGCGCTCGACGGCGGCTTCGGCCGTCCAACCGTACTCGTGGTTGCGGCTCGCGGCGTTGCCGAAGACTTCGGTGAAATAAGGACGCATGGTCTCGAAGACCTCGGGGTCAACGGGCGTCGTCGCATGGTAATCGAGGTAAATCGGGAATTTCACGAGAGAGCTCCTTCTTCGGAGGTGGCGGAATTGGCGGAGGTGGAGCGAAGCGGGATCACGTTCGCTTCGAGCTCAGAGAGCTTGATGCCACCGAGAAATCCGAGGACGCGCGCGTTGAGATCGCGCATCACGCCGGAGATGTCGCAGCGGGATTGATATTCGCAGGAATGGGCCGGGTCGGTATTGCGCTCGCTCGAGCAGGGAACGACGTTCTGCGGGCCTTCCATCGCCGAGAGGAACTCGGCGAGCGTCACGTCTTGAAGCGGGCGCTGGAGCGTGTAGCCGCCGCGCGCGCCCTGGGAGGACTGAATCAGGCCCGAATCCTTGAGACGCTGGAGCGTCTTGGCCGTGATTTCGAAAGGTAGCCCGAAGGTATCAGCCACCTCGCGAGCGCTCGTCAGCTCCTCGCTCTTTCGGCTCATATGGCGTAGCGCCATGAGACCGTATTCGGTTGTCCGGTTGAGTTTAATCACTGCTAAAAACCTCGTTTCGGGATGTGCCCTATCTACGATATTCGTCATCGGAGTTCAACACGGACTTTTGCTGTCGTATTGAACGCTTACCACGGAGCGGGCCATATACGATATATAATATCGTATTTCGGGGTTTCTTTCAATATCTGTTTAAATTCAAATATTTAGGCGTCTGCTAGGCGACGAACTAGTGTCGGATGCGACCCTGGACGCGAGCGGCTTCGTGCATGCTTCCATTTATATATTCTTGGCCCTCATGTGGCACAGAGTCGCGAAGAAGCTTGTCGTTAATCCAGATCTGAAGCTTTTGCCGCGCCTCGAACCTGCGGGAGCGATCCGACCTGAAATGCTCCGATCCGCTCATCACCACGACATTGTTCAGGGGAACTACCGAATTGAGATACTTGAACTCAGGGCTGTACGTCTCGACTCGGACTCCTTTGCGAGTCTCGTAACGGTTCTCAAGCTGGATCCGAACTTTATCGTTGTACTTGATCCCCTTGCCCGAGAACGTGAGTCTCACGTTATGGGCTTCAGTATAGTCGATGTTATCCATCCCGTTTCGGACGATGTCGAAATCGATTCGCAGACGAACTCCATCTTCGGTCACGAACTCCTGGAAGGCGTGATTGGGGTCCAGGGATTCCGCGCCTGCCGGCTGCAGAAACCCTAGAGAAACCGCTAGAAGAATAGAAAAGAGCGCGGACTTCATCGAGTGGATTGAAATGCGAACGTCATACCCGCCATCTCTTTCGTGGTGGAGCGCGCGCGATCGAGCGGTCGGAAACTGACGAAGATCTGAGCAGACGAAAAGGCTGAGTTCAGCAGTTAATTGCGCTTAACCGAAGACATCAAAAGCCCGCGCGGTCCAGAAGCCGGAGCTGGCTTTTCAAGCGACGTGTGTTTTCAGTCCAGAGCGGCAGATTTTGTGACCGCCCGAACGTTTTGCCATATCGATCCTGGAGCTCGAGGTACCTCTCGATAGCCTTGCGGTATGAATTCGTGAACGAAGCGATTTCATTGGGTTGAACTTGGTAGCGATCCTTGAGTTCAATCGCTTCGGCGATCTTCCGCGCGTAGTAATCGATCGACTCGGAAACGAAGCTTGCGAGCTCCAAAATCGTCATGGTCTCGAGCTTCAACCGTTCTTCCAGCATATAGGGATCGTAATTGACCCACCCGCTGTCGCTCTTGAAGATCAAGACTCGGTCGGACTGGGTGAGCCGGGGCAAGGGGGCGTCACTCACCCTCGGCAATCGCAGCACCGGGGGCGTATCCATGAATATCCCGTAAAGCTCCCGGAACTTCTTTCCCGAAATACGGATGATCCGCGTCTCCTTGGGCTGCTCCATGGGAGCGAGCTTGAAACCGTAGCGATCGATGAAGAGCTGCGCGGTGGTCGGGAAACACTCCGCATAGATCATGAGGGGCTTCTGCGTCCGGAACTTTCTAAGGGCGGCGCCAAAGGCAGTTTCGACACCACCCAGAACGTGCAGGTCCTCAGTCAGCCGACCGAGCTCGATGACGTTCGCATTTTTGCCGTAAAGCGCGCGTTCTGGCACCCGTACGCCATTGGCCTTTTCGAGCGGCAAAAGCGCGCTACGCCGCCGCCATCCCTTGGGATTGACGACGCTCTTGAGGTCGGGCCCGCCATTGAATGCTCGCAGCATGAGCTTGGTCTCGCCGGTCACGGGATCGACGAACTTCCAGAATGTATTACGCCTGAAGTTGATCCTCTCGTCCTCGCGCTTGAGGCGATCGATCGTCTTTTGGGGATAGCGTCCTTCGTAACTCTTATAGACCTTGTCGAGACCCTCGCGAATCTCGGCCTGCAAACGCTTGCCGTCGAGACGGCCGAACTCGCGGTGGAAGTACTTGCCATAAGCGACCCGAAGCTCCGTCTCTTTCTGGAAAATGAGCGAGTGCTCTTCGGGAATGTCCTCGAGCAGGGTATTCATCTCCGGCCTCATCCGGAGCCATTTGAGCACGCTCTCGCGAGCGATGCCCAGGGGCCCATATTCGTCCATCCGTAGCACGCCGGGAATTAGCTGCTCCGGTTTATAGGATGTGACGATGGGCACGCCCGCCGTCACGTGTATTCCGATATCCGAGCCGTAGATCGCCTCGCGCACCTTCTCGAGCGCGCTCTCCTTCTCATCCTGGACCCGCCACTCGTCATCGGTGACTTTCCTTTCGCGGACGGCGCCCTCGAGCAGGTGACGGCTCAGCTTGATCTGTGGCTGCAGCCGCCAAAAGTCGCGAACCAGCTCGAGGTTGTTACGCGGGCTTATCTTAAGCATCTCGAATCGCTTGCGCAGCGCCGGCGCGAACTCGGCCGCGGGCTCGCGGGTAGCGTCGCCTGTGGGCGCACCCGGTAAAGTCGCGCAGGCCGCGAGAGCGGCAAGCAGGAGCGGCGCGAGTATTCGGAAAAGAAGGTCCTTCACGTCCTACTTTTCGGCGTTTCGGGATGAGACGAAAAGAAATCGGCGCCAATCCATTGACGGACGATGCGATTACTTAGCCTGCTTGTAAGCGCAGAAGAAACTGAGCGAGAACAGGCTGCCGTCGGCGATCTTGCCTGACTTGATGAGATCGGACATGCGGCTGTCGCCGGCCGTCGGGATCAGCAACGCGTCGTCGAGCTTATAGCCCTGCGCGATGATCTCGTTCATGAAATCCGGGTTTTCGATGTCAACAGCGACCTCGATGTTGGATTTCGGGTCGTTGGCGAAACCGTAGAAGCTGTGGTCGGCATAGCTTCCGATCAAGGTCTGACGGTTCAAGCCGTCCCAGCGGATCAGGTCGAGACTGTTCAGCCAGATGGAACTTTCCGGCTTGCCGAACGACTCGGGAGCCGCGGTCAGAGTGTATTTGAAAGTATAAGGGGTTCCTGGAACCAGATGCCCGCCTTCGAACTGCTTGATCTTTTCATCGCCTTTGAGCTGAATGTCCCATTCCTCCTTGACCGCCTTGAACTGGAAATCTTTCGCCGCGGCGTTCCTGTCAGCGAGGTTGGCGCGGAGCCGACAATGCATGCTGACGGGAGAAGGGTCAGTGGCCGCGTGGGATGCGACCGAAAAGAGACTGATCGAAGCGAGCAAAACGAGGGACTTCATATGGATACTCCTTTCCGGCTTTGCCGGATGCGAGGGTTATATCCGCATTGGCCCAATGCGTCAATTAATTTTTAGTCATACTAAAACTGTTTTAGTTATAATCAAATACATGGGTAAACGGGACACCCGCCAAAAGATCGTCGAAGCCGCCGTCGCTGTGTTTGCCCGCGCCGGCTTCAGCCAAGCTACTTTCCAGCAGATCGCGGACCTCTGCGGCTTGACCCAGCCCGCGGCCTTTTACTACTTCAGGACCAAGGAGGAGCTCATCCCAGCCGCGCTCGACTGGATCGTGGTCGAGAACCACGCCTACGTCTCCCGCGCGGCCTCGCCCAAGGACGACGCCAGGACACGGCTCCTCAAGCACTTCGACGGCAATCTCCGCTGGGCGGTCGGCAAGCCGGAGCAAGCACAGCTTCTGCTGCTCATGTTCTATTACGCGGGCTTCGACTCAAGATACGCCGCGAGATACGGAAAAATGCTGGACGGCGGACGCGCCCGCATCGCCGAAATCCTGCATGCCGGAAAGCGCGAGGGCGTGTTCGGCTTCAAGGAGCCGGTGGAGCAGATCACCGAGCACCTGCATGACTCGCTGGCGGGGGCCTTCGTCTCGGTATTGCGGACTCGCTCCGAAAAGGGGACAAAGGCGGCCGAAGCCGAGCTCAAGCGCAGGCACGCGCGGTCCAAGACGCTGTTCAAGACTTTGCTAGCGGCTCGCCCAACCTGACCAGCACTTCGCGGTCGCGCGCGGTGTTCTCGAGCAGGTCCTGGGAGGGCGTCCACGCACCGGGCTCGCCGAGCACGATGACGGTCGAAGCTCCGAAGAGAAAATAACCCTTCTCCTCGCCGCGCTTGAACTCGCCTCCCTTGGGGTTCTTGGCGCTGGGATGCGATTGAACGATGAGGCCCACCATCATGGCGCCGACTTCGATGTAGGCGAGCTTGCCGAAGCTCCGGGTCTCCAGGATCGATACGGCTCGCTCGTTGGTCGCGAAGATCTCGCTCTTGTAACGAAGCGCGAGAGGGTTGACCGAATGGAGCGCGCCCCGGATGGCGTAGTTCTCCAGCGCGCGGCCGTCGTCCGGGAAATGAAAGCGATGGTAATCGACCGGACAGAGGCGCGCGAGGAGCAGAGGCCCGCCGTGAAACGGCTTGGCTTTCTCCGCATCGCCCAGCAGCGCTTCGGCCGTGAGGTATTCGCCTTTGACCGGAAACTTTTGCGTGGGCGTGATCGTGCGGTACGCGAGGTAGCGCGCCTCCGCGAAAGCGGCGAGCTCCTTGGGGTCGCTCGCGATCGGACGCTGGCCCGGCCTGAACCGTCGAATGAAGAAATCGTTGAACGAGCGGAACGGGCCCGGCTCGTACTGTTCCATCGGGATTTTAAACTCCTCGATGAACGGCGCGACTTTATGCGCACTCAGGCGCGAGGATTGATAGGCGCCATAAGCGCGGCTCACGACGTGCCGGCTGAGGAGCGCGTCGCTGACGATCTGGCCCTTCCGCGTCCCATAGAGCCAGCGAACGAAGGCATCTCCGTAGACCTTCTCGGTCTCCTCGCGGCGATCGTGGCGATTCCAGTATTTGATCTCTGAGGACATGCCTGGGAGCTTAGCTCAACTCGCGTGCCGCAAACATTCCAATTCGACTTATGCGCTCGGACAAAGGTTGAATTCGGGTCCCGGCTATCGGATGCTGGAGTCATGACGCTCTCCAAAAAACTGTCTGCGGAATTCCTCGGTACGTTCTGGCTCACGTTCGGCGGATGCGGAAGCGCAGTGCTCGCCGCCGCCTTCCCTTCGCTCGGAATCGGCTTCGTCGGCGTTTCCCTGGCTTTCGGCCTGACAGTCCTGACCATGGCATACGCCGTGGGTCACATCTCCGGCGGGCACTTCAATCCGGCCGTGACCGCAGGCCTCGTGGCGGCGCGACGATTCCCAGCCGCGCAATTCGTGCCCTACGCATTCGCCCAAGTCGCAGGAGCGATCGCAGCATCCGCGGTCCTTTATCTCATCGCTTCGGGCAAGGCCGGCTTCGAGCTCTCCGGCGGCTTCGCGAGCAACGGCTACGGCGACCATTCGCCGGGTGGCTATTCGATGGTGTCGTGCCTGATCGCCGAGGTCGCACTGACCTACTTCTTTCTCATGATCATCCTGGGTTCAACCGGCAGCCGCGCACCCAAGGGCTTCGCGCCGATCGCTATCGGTCTCGCGCTGACGTTGATTCACCTGATCAGCATCCCGGTCACCAACACCTCGGTGAACCCGGCTCGAAGCACGGGCCCCGCGCTCTTTGTCGGAGGTTGGGCGATCGAACAGCTCTGGCTTTTCTGGATCGCGCCGATCGTGGGCGCCGTTCTCGCCGGCGTTTCGCACGCGTTTCTGACGGGCGACAAAGACTAACCGACGATCACTTCGGCTCGCGCAATTTCTTGCTGCGCTTCTCCGCCGCGAGAACCGCCTTGATCAGCGTCACGCGGAGCTTGCCCTCTTCGAGGGCCATGAGGCCGTCGATCGTGCAGCCAGCGGGCGTGGTCACCTCATCTTTGAGTGCAGCAGGATGGACGCCGCGCTGGAGCACCATGCGGGCGGAGCCGACGAGTGTTTGTGCGGCAAGAAGCGTCGCGGTTTCGCGCGAGAGACCGACTTTGACGCCGGCTTCGCTTAGCGCCTCGATCACGAGATAAATGTAGGCGGGCCCACAGCCGGAGAGGCCGGTGACGCCGTCCATGAGCGCGTCCTCGACAGTCGTCGTCTTGCCGACGGTGCCGAAGATCTTTTTCGCGATTTCGAGCTGCTCGGCTTTGACGTCTTCGCCCGCCGAAAAAACGGTCATGCCTTCGCCAATCAGGCAAGGCGTGTTGGGCATCGCCCGGATCACGGGGCATTTGTTCTTGCTCCACTGCGAGAGCTGCTTGAGCGTGATCGAGGCCGCGATCGAGATCAGCAAATGCTTTTTGGTCAGGTGCGAAGAGATGTCGGTGACGATCTTCTCGACCTGATGAGGCTTCACGCAGAGGAGAATGACGTCGCATTCTTTGACGAGCTTGGCGTTGTCGGTCCCGCAAGGGATGCCGAGCCGCCTGGATACGTCTTCCGCGCTCTCGCGCGATTTGGTCGTGCCTTGGGACCTGAAGTCCTTCGCCGAAGCCGAGCTCTTGAGCCCCGCGACGACCGCCTCGCCCATCTTGCCCATTCCGATGATCCCGAGTTTCACGTTCTCACCTGCCCTTCCCCGTCGATGATCCAGCGCACGCTCGTCAGCTCCCTGAGCCCGACTGGCCCGCGCACATGGAGTTTCTGCGTACTGATGCCGAGCTCGCCGCCCAAACCCAGCTCGAAGCCGTCCGTGAAACGCGTCGAGGCGTTCCAGTAGACGGCAGCGGCGTCGACTTCTTCCTGGAACCGGAGCGAGAGCTCGCGCGAGCGCGTGATGATAGCCTCCGAATGCCGCGACCCATGGAGCTCGATATGCTCGAGCGCCTGCTCGTAAGAATCAACCACGCGACAGTTGAGGATCAGATCCAGGTACTCGGTGTCCCAGTCTTTTTCGGTCGCGGCGCGCGCGCGCTGGGCGCCCCCGCTCGCGGAGAGAAGCTGAAGCGCTCGCGGATCCGCATGCCACTCGACGTCCAAGCTCTGAAGGCGCTTGAGCAGCTCAGGCGCGGCCTTCTGATGCACGAGCAGCGTCTCCATCGAGTTGCAGACGCCAGGGCGCTGGCATTTGGCGTTGGCGACAATCGATGCCGCCATGTCGAGATCGGCGTCCTCGTGGACGTAGACGTGGCAGAGTCCGCGGTCGTTCTTGATGACGGGGATACGCGTGTTCTCGGTGACGAACTCGATCAGCGAGTCACCGCCGCGCGGAACGACGATGTCGATGAAGGCGCGCTGCTTGAGCAAAAACTCCGTGATCGCGCGATCGGGATCGGTGATTCCCCAAAAAACGTCCTTCGAGATCCCGGCCTCGGCGAGCCCGCGGCCGAGCACCTCATAGAGTTGCCCCGTCGAGCGCATCGATTCTTTTCCGCCGCGCAGGATCGCGACGTTGCCGGCTTTGAAGGCCAGCCCGAAGGCCTCAGTCGCGACATTGGGACGAGACTCGAAGACCATGAGAATCACGCCGAGCGGAGAGCGGATGCGGCTGACTTTGAGACCGTTGGCCAGGCGCCGATTCTCGACGAGCTCGCCAACGGGATCGGGGAGCGCCGCGACCTGCCTGAGACTCTCGGCCATTTGCTCGAGGCGGCGATCATCCAATCCAAGGCGGTCGCGGAACGCGGCGGTCGCGCTCGCGGGCAGCGCATCGAGGTCCTGGCGATTGGCCTCCAAGATCGCGTGCTTCGAAGCCTCGAGCCCGTCCGCCGCGGCCTTGAGCGCGCGATCCTTGGCGGCCGAAGGCAGAGCCCGAAGCGCGCGAGCCGCGCGTTTGAGCGCCGTGAGCCGCGCGACGATCTCGGCTTCGCGCGGGGCGCTCATCGGCGCGCCTTCTTCGGCCCAGCGCCGCGCGCGCAGACGTGCGTGCCGGCGTCCGCGCCTTCCGCGAGCGAGAGCAGCACGTTATGGACGTCGCCGCGCACGAGGTAAGTATCGATTCCGTTGGCGGCCGCTTCGCCCGCGGCTTTGAGCTTGGAGTACATGCCGCCGGTGCCTTTGGTGCTGCCGGGACTCTTTCCGACCTGGCTCAGGAGCGACTTGGAGACGCCCTCGATCCGCGGGACGAGCTTGGCGCGCGGATTGGAGCGCGGGTCGCTGTCGTAGAGGCCCGCGACGTCAGTGAGAATCACGAGGCGCGCGGCGCCGGCGGTATGCGCGACCTTGGCCGAAAGCGAGTCGTTGTCGCCGAAGCGGATCTCTTCGGTCGCCACGGCATCGTTTTCGTTGAGGACCGGAACGACGTCCCAGTCGATGAGGCGGTTGACGGTGTTCTGGAAATTCTTGCGGCGGTCTTTGTGGGCGAGATCGTCGTAGGTCAGAAGGATCTGCGCGCCCAGCAGGCCGAACGCCTGAAGCGAAAGCAGGTAGAGATCCATTACCAGAGGTTGGCCGATCGCGCTGAGCGCCTGCTTCTCGTCGAGCTTTCCGCGACGTTGGATGCCCGTGCGCTCGACTGCCGAGGCGATCGCGCCGGAGGTCACCCAGATCACGTCGATCCCGTGCTTCTTCCGAAGAATGGAAACCTGCTGCATCCACGCGCGCAGGAGGAGCGGGCCCCCCGAGCACACCATGTTGCTTCCGGCCTTGATGACCCACCTCTCTCGTTTTGCCATCAATCGAGGTAAGGACCCAGTCCCTGGGCAATGCGGATCGCGTCGGCGATCTCGCGGACAGCGCCCCAGCCGCCCTCGCTTTTGGTAACGTAGTGGGCGCGCTTCTTGACGGGATCCACTGCGTGCGGAACGGTCGCGCTGAAACCCACGGCCTCGATCACGGGGATGTCAAAGAGCTCGTCGCCCATGAACGCCGTCTGATCGGCCTTGAATCCCGTGTCCTTGAGGATCTTCTCGAAGGCAACGAGCTTGTTCTCGTCGCCGAAGTAGGCGTGCTTGATCTTGAGATGCTCGACGCGCGCGCGGACATCCTTGCTGTCGCCGCCGCTGATGATGCCGACGTCGATGCCGGCTTTCATTAGCACCTTGAGTCCGTAGCCGTCCTTGATATGGAAGTGGCGCGTCCACCCGTGACCCTCGAGCCAGAAAAGGCGCCCGTCGGTCATCACGCCGTCGATGTCGAGGATGAGCATCTTGATTTTCTTCAGGCGCGCCTGGATGTCGGGACTCTGGAGCTGCGGGGGCATCCCACTATTTTAGCGCGAATCTCAGCCCTCGCCATGGGGAGATTTTGCCTAGACTTCGCCGTGCGGATCGCACCGCCATGCGTCATATTCAATATTCTTACATTCCGCCTGCCGCGGTAATAGAGTGAGCTCATGCTCTCGCGTTTCGAACCCCTCTTTTTGCAGAAGATGAAGGACGTCTGCCTCGCCCACCCCGATCCGTCGCATGATCTGCTTCACGTCAAGCGCGTCGTCCGCCTCGCGAGGATGCTCGGCGAGCAGGAAGGCGCCGACCTCGAGGTCGTCGTGCCCGCGGCTTATCTCCATGATTGCGTCTACATCTCGAAATCCGACCCGAGGCGCTCGCAGGCCTCGAGGATCTCGGCACAAGAAGCAGTCCGCTATCTTCGGGAGATCGCCTACCCCGAAACGAAGCTCGAGGCGATCGCCCATGCGGTCGAAGCTCATAGCTTCAGCGCCAATATTCCCGCCCGCACCCTCGAAGCCCGAGTGGTCCAAGACGCCGATCGCCTCGACGCCATCGGCGCGATCGGCGTGGCCCGCGTTTTCGGAGTGAGCGGCCTGATGAAGCGCGCTTTCTATCACGAGAGCGATCCCTTCTGCGAAAACCGCCAGCCCGACGACTACGCCAACACGCTCGACCACTTCTACGTCAAGCTGCTCAAGCTTCCTTCGATGCTCACGACGACGGCCGGCCGCGCCGAAGGCGAACGCCGCATCGGATTCATGCAAGAGTACGTCCGGCAGCTCGGATCGGAGATCGTCTAGCGCAGTTAGATCAAGTCGAGGTCCAGCTCGCCGAGCTTCCGCTCGCGCACGGCGAAGATATCGCTTCTTGTTATAATTCCGACGACCCTGCGCCGAGAGCGGC
>OUNM010250236.1_pt1 | contig 30014 bp, 25 predicted proteins | sample 1769961 | NCBI WGS metagenome assembly OUNM01 (sample SAMEA3914820, study PRJEB12502) | metagenome | biome: forest; material: soil | place: USA | collected 2012-03-12 | depth 0.3 m | reverse complement strand
CTGGACGCTGAACTTCCGCCAGCAGGTTTACGATGCATGGGAAGCGGAAGGCCGCGACATCGGCGCCTATGACCGGGCGAAGCTGATGAGCGTGGACTACGATGGCACCGAGCTGGGCAATGAGGCCGACGAGCGTATCCGCACCTTCCAGAAGGACGCGGCGCGCGAGGCGGGGATCTTCCACCATCTCATCACCCTGCCGACCTACCACACGGCGGCGTTGTCGACCGACAATCTGGCGAAGGAGTACTTCGGCGAGGCGGGCATGCTCGGCTACGTGAAGGGCGTGCAGCGTCAGGAAATCCGCCAGGGCATCGCCTGCGTGAAGCACCAGAACATGGCCGGATCCGACATCGGCGACGACCACAAGGAATACTTCGCCGGCGAGGCCGCCCTGAAGGCTGGCGGCACGCACAACACGATGAACCAGTTCGCCGCATAACGAACTTCGAGAACGCCCGAGGACAGTCCTCGAGCGGTTGGGGAAAGCCCCAGTGAAGCAAGGAAAGGAAGGTACTATGACCACCATGACCACCGAACCGGCCCGCGCCCGCGCGGTGCTTTCGAGCCAGGACTTCAAGCTGCTGCAGGAAGCCGTCCTCTTCTACATGCGCGAGCATGAGGACGATCCGATCTCCTCGCAGTACTCCAACCTCTACCATCGCCTCGGAAGCGCCGGACGGCGCTGACGACGGCAAAAGCATTAGCGCCCGATAGCGCTGAGCTAACAGCCGAACACGAAGAATGACGGTGCCGGAGGATCAACCGGCACCAAAACCCCGCCTTCTCCAACCGGAGAGGCGGGGCCACTCAAGACCTTTCCTGGGGAGGAAAGTCCGCCCGTCGCACCCCGTGTGCGGCGGGCATTTTCGCGCTCCCCGGACAATCCCTCATGCCGCCGTCAGCCGTCTTGCAATGCCATTGCGGCTATGCCGTCGTCCATGACGGTTGCACGACGAAAAGCAATTCGTCTCGTCGCAGGCACATTGACAAGAAAATTAACGGCTTGCCTATATCCCCAGCTGCCAGCTTGGGGGCACTATGTTGATTCCTGGGGACGATTTCAAAGGCGAGACGAGCGAATCGGCGGGTGATCCGTCGATCGCAGACGCGCACGAATCGCTGGCAGCCGCTCTGGCAGCGGCTTCCCGCGCCGAACATCTGCTGCGCGAAGCGATCGAAGCGCTGCCGCAGGGGATCGTGATTCTTGACGAGGATGACCGCTACATCCTGTGGAATCGCCGTTACGAGGAAATCTACTGTCGCTCCGCCGATCTGCTGAAGCGCGGCGAGAAACTGATCGACACCCTGCGAATCGGCGTTGCGCGCGGCGACTATCCGGAAGCGCTTGGCCGTGAGGAAGAGTGGCTGGCCGACCGTGTGACCAAGCTGCGCCAACCCGATTGCCGCCACGAACAGCGCCTTTCGAACGGCCGCCACATCCTGATCGAGGAACGTAAGACCGACAGCGGCGGCACGATCGGCATCCGCGTAGATATCACCGACATCAAGCAGCGTGAGGAAGCCTTCCGCCTGCTGTTCGAGCAGAACCCGCTGGCGATGCTCGTCTACGATGCATCGACCGGCCAAGTCCGCTCCGCCAACGATGCCGCCTGCCGCTTGTTCGGCTATCCGGCGGAGCTGATCGCTGGCATCGACGCCGAACGGCTGTTCCCGATGGCGGACCGTGACGCGGCCTTGCAAATGCTCGCCACCGATTGTCCGGAAGGCGATTCCTGCTGGCGCCTTGTCCGACGCGACGGCGGCACGGTGGAAGCCATGGTTTCCACCCGCCTCTCTCAGTTCGAGGGGGACGAGGTGACGATCGCATCGATCGTCGACGTTACCGAGCGCCGCCGCATCGAACAGCGCATGGCGCATATGGCGCGGCATGACGAACTGACCGGCCTGGCCAACCGCGCGCATTGCCGCGAATATCTCAGCCAGGTGCTGGAACACGCGTCCCCTGCGGACACGGTGACGCTGGCTTTCGTCGACCTGGACCACTTCAAGGCGGTGAACGACACTTACGGCCACCACTATGGCGACATGCTGCTGACCGACGCGGCACGGCGGATGCGCGAACTGATCCCGCCGGGCGCGCTGCTTTGCCGCATCGGTGGGGACGAGTTCGCGATCATCTTCCGCCGATCCAGCCAGACGCAGGCGGAACTGGTTTCCAAGTCGATCATTACCGCGCTCAGCGAACCGTTCTTCGTCCACGGCAACATGCTGCACATCGGCGCCACCATCGGCTTCTCCAGCGCACCCTACGATACCACCGACCCGCAGACGCTGCTGCGCTACGCCGATCTGGCGCTCTATGCCGCCAAGGGCGAGCGGCGCGGTTCGTGCCGCGGCTTCGAAGCGCGTATGGACGAGGCGGCGCAAGCCAAGAGCCGTCTGGAAAAGGACTTGCGCAAAGCCGTGCAGGAAGGCGGACTGGCGGTGCACTACCAGCCGCTGGTCAACCTTGAGACTGGCGAGATCGAATGCTGTGAGGCGCTGCTGCGCTGGGATCACCGTGATCGCGGCCTCGTCTCCCCCGAAGTGTTCATCCCGCTGGCGGAGGAACTGGGGCTGATCGATCAGGTCGGCCGCTTCGTGCTCAATTCGGCGTGCCGCGAAGCGATGTCCTGGCCGCAGCATGTGCGCCTTTCGGTCAACGTCTCTCCGCTGCAATTCCGCAACGGCAACCTGCTGAGCACGGTGATCAACGCGCTTTCGGCCTCAGGCCTTTCGGCCGAGCGGCTGGAACTGGAAATCACCGAGGCGGTGCTGATGGAGCGCGGCCCCCGTCCGGCGGCGATCATCCGCAACTTGCGTGCATTCGGCATCGGCATCTCGCTGGACGATTTCGGCACCGGCTATTCCTCGCTCAGCTATCTGCTCAATTACCCGTTCACCAAGATCAAGATCGACAAGTCGTTCATCCTCAACCTCCAGCGCGAAGCCAATTCGCGCGCGGTGATCCGCGCCGTGATCGGCCTGGGCCGCAGCTTGGGCGTGACTGTGGTTGCAGAAGGAATCGAGCGCGAGATGGAGCGCGAATACTTGCGCACCGAAGGCTGCACGCAAGGCCAGGGCTTCCTGTTCGGCCGACCGGGTCCGGGCGGCACCATCACTTTCGAGGCGCGCGAAACCGGCAGCCGCGACGCCGCCTGACCAGACCTCACAGTGCTCGCCCGACAGACGCGCAACCCCCACACCGCTTGACGCACCTTCACGATGACGGGCATGATTCCCGCGACATAAGTGCGCCTGCACCGGCAACGCCCCTCCCCCCTCGCACGGAGCCGCCCCGATGAAGAACATCGCCACGCTGACCATGAACCCAACGATCGATGTCTCCTACGACGTCGGGAAGGTCCGCCACACGCACAAGATGCGTACCGACAATGAGCACTATGCGCCCGGCGGCGGCGGCATCAATGTGGCGCGCGTCTTCGTGCGCCTGGGCGGCAATGCGCGCAGCTATTATCTTTCGGGCGGGGCAACGGGACCAGCGCTGGACGGACTGATCGACCTGCACCAACTGGTGCGCACACGGATCGAGATCGAGGGCCCCACCCGCATCGCCGCAGACATTCTGGAGCACGATACCGGCAAGGAGTACCGCTTCACCCCCGCCGGCCCGCACGTCAGCGAGGCGGAGTGGAATCATGCGCTGGAAGTGCTGGCAGAGGCCGACTGCGACGTGATGGTGATGAGCGGCTCACTGCCACCGGGCGTTCCCACCGACTTCTATGCCCGCGTCACCCGCCTGCTACGCCCCAAAGGGATAGAGATCGTGCTGGACACCTCCGGCGCGGCACTGGCGGCGGCGATCGAGCAGGGCGAATTGCTGCTGGTGAAGCCAAGCCAGGGCGAGCTTGCGCAATATTCCGGCCGCGCCCTCGACAGTCACGAAGCGATCGGCAAGGCGGCGATGGAGATCGTGGAAGCCGGCAAGGCCCGCCTCGTCGCCGTCACCATGGGCCATGAAGGCGCGCTATTGGCCCATGCCGAGGGCACGACTTTCCTGCCCGCGCTGAAGATCGAGGCGGCAAGTGCGGTGGGCGCGGGTGACAGCTTCGTCGCCGCCATGGTCCACGCGCTATGCCGGGGGGACGATGATCTCACCGCATTCCGCATCGGCCTTGCCGCCGGCTCCGCCGCCGTGCTGCGCGCGGGAACGGACCTTGCCCGTCCCGCCGACATCGATCGGCTGCTGGGCATGGTGGAACCCGCCTGACCTCAGAAAAATCAGGAGCGAATTTTCACTTCGATGAAAACCGCTCGGTCCGCCGGAAAGGCGCTATCTACCGCTGCGTGCAAGTGGTATTGACGTATACGTGAGCTACGCGATTCCCCACCGTTTTCCGATCGGCATCGATCCTGACGACATCGACTTCATGGGTCATGTCAACAATGCCAGCTACTTGAAATGGGTGCAGGCCGCCGTGCTCGATCACTGGCGCGCGCTTGCCCCCACGGAAGCGATTGCCCAGCACTTGTGGGTCGCGCTCAAGCACGAGATCACCTACCGCAAGCCCGCCTTCCTGAACGATGACGTGATCGCCACCGTTCTGCTGGAAAAAGTACAGGGCGCGCGCGCTTTCTACGAAACCGTGATCCGGCGCGGAGAGGAAGTGCTGGCAGAGGTCAAGTCGAGCTGGTGCTGCCTGGATGCGGACACCCTGCGCCCGGCCCGTTTGGCACGCGATGTGATCCAGCAATTCTTCTTGGTCGAAGAAGCCGAATAAGCGTTTCGGTTAGGTTAGGTTGGGCCGACCTCCCGCGCGCAAACGGGAGGAACAGCGAAACTTACCTTCGCCACAGCGAGGTCAGCCGGCGCTAAGGCCTAGCTAAACCGCAATCGCCCTAAGACTGAACGACCAGATCGCCTCCGCCAGCGCTTCCCGCTCGGCCCGATCCGGGGCGCGGCCCTCTTCCTCCAGCAACAGCGTATGCACCGTTGTCGAGACGAGGTTGTAGATCAGCCGCGCCTGAAGTGAGGGATCCGCCTTGCGGAACACCCCCGCCTCCATCCCCTGAGCGATATAGCCCGACATCAGATCGAGCAGTGGCTCCAGCGCCGCTTTCAGTTCCGCCGGACGTTGCTGCGCCAGCCGCAAGTGCTCCCGGCTGAGCGCTGCGCTGCGCAAGTGCGCGCCGCCAACCGGCATCTGCCCCAGTTGCGCCTGACCCAGAACGATGCCGCGCACCACGCCTTCCAACGCCTCGGCAGGGCCGGCGGCATCGGTAGTCATCGCCCGAAACTGGTGCGCAGCAGCGCGCAGCGTGGCGTCGAACACCGCCAGCACCAGATCGTCCTTGCCCTGAAACCGCTCGTAGAACGCCCGGCGCGCCAGGCCGGTGCGCGCCAGCACGGCGCGGATGGTCAGCCCTTCCAGCCCTGCCTCGTCCAGCAGTTCGTGCGCCGCCGCGATCAGTCGGCGAGTGCGATCCTGCTCGGCATCGCCAACCGCTGCAGGCAGGATCGGGCTCAGGTTCGTGGTGGCCATCAGTGAAGGGTTATCGTCTCTCCGCCCCACGGTCCAGCCCCGCCCCAAACGCACACGCCCACGCGCCGGTTGACCAAGATTGACTCTTCAGGCCCCTTCGCGCTACAAATCTGAGAACAGCGTTCTCAAAGCGACGCGACAGACAGGAATTCAGGAGAGCAAGATGCCCAAGGTCACTTACGTCGACCATTCCGGCCACGCGACGACGGTGGACGTGGAAACCGGCGAAAACGTCATGCGCGGCGCCCTCTATAATGGGATCGACGGGATCACCGGCGAATGCGGCGGTGGCCTCTCCTGCGCCACCTGTCACTGCTATGTCGATGCCGAATGGACCGACGCAGTGGGCGGCCCCGCCTCCCAGGCTGAGGAAGAACTGCTGGAATCCGCGGCGGACGAAGTGAAGACCACCAGCCGCCTGTCGTGCCAGATGGTCATGACCGAGGCGCTGGACGGCCTGGTCGTCCACCTGCCTGAGCATCAGTTCTAAGCGCCGGAAAGGGAGAGAGACGATGCCGATCGATGCCGCCAACCCCGTTCCGCCCAGCTTCCCCCGCCATGTCGGGATGGATCAGGTTCCCGATCACGTACCCGCCGAATTGGTCCGCCAGGTCGGCCTGACGTTCGGGCCGGACTTCCTTGCCTCGCCGCACGATTTCATGGCCGCGCTGCACGAAAAGCAGCCGCCGATCTATTACGACGTCAGCCCGATGGGTAACATGTGGCACTTCACGCGCCACGAAGACGCCCTGTTCGGTTTGCGTCATCCTGAGATTTTCTCGAACGAAGGCGCCACACCTTTCCCGCGCGATCCGAACGATTATTTCTACTTCATCCCGATCGAGATCGATCCGCCGCACCATCGCAAGTACCGCAACATCGTTGACCCGGTGTTCAGCCCCCAAGGCGTGCTCAAACTGGAAAAGCTGATCCGCGAACGCGCGAACGCCCTGATCGACGAGATCGAGGCCAAAGTCGCCGCCGGCGGAACTTGCGAATTTACCGAGGATTTCGGCCGCCCGCTTCCGGTCGCCGTGTTCCTGGACATCATGGGCCTGCCGCAGGACATGCGCGATACCTTCGTGTCCTGGGCGATGGACCTGCTCCATTCGAACGACCGCGCGATCATGGGCGGGGCGATGCGCAACATCACCGCCTATCTGAAGGAAGCCATCGCCGAAAAGCAGGCCAATCCCGATGACGGCGTGGTCAGCCTGATCGCTCATGCCGAGCCGGGCGGCGTACCGATGTCCGAAAAGGAGATCTTCGGCTTCGTCTGCTTCCTGTTCATCGCCGGGTTGGACACCGTGTTCGCCACGCTGAACAACATCTGGGCCTGGCTGGCGGAGAACCCCGAAAAGCGGCAGGAGATCATCGATCGCCCGCAGGACATCGACAAGATCGTCGAGGAACTGCTGCGCCGCTGGTCGGTCACCTTCTCCGGCCGCGTGCTCGACAAGGATCACGAAATGCGCGGCGTGCAGCTGAAGAAGGGCGATCGCGTCACCTTCATCCTGCCCGCCTGCAACTTCGATCCCGAAGTCTTCCCCGATCCGCTGACCGTCGACTTCGATCGTCCACGCAAGACCATCCTGGCCTTCACCGTGGGGGTGCATAGCTGCATGGGCGGGCACCTGGCCCGACTGGAAGTGAAGATCGCGCTGCAGGAATGGCTGAAGCGCATCCCGAACTTCGAACTGAAGCCCGGTTCCAAGATCGAGTACCGCCCGGGCGGCGTCATCGGGCCGGAAGAAGTGCCGCTGGTCTGGTAAGACGCCTTAGGCTTCGGCCGAGTTCATGAGATCGATTAGGGGTCTGGGCGTCAAGCTCGGGCCCCTCTTTCGTTGGCCTCACGCCGCTTTCAAAAGCGGGATGGGCAGAACGTGACGGGGCGGCGGCGCAAGCGCTTTAATCGACTTGCGCCGCCTGGGCGTAATCACGCGTCTTGCGCGAATGCCCTGCCCCCTCTGGTCCACCGGGACCCGTGCGACCACGAAGGACCTTCCGGCGGAACTGATTGCGAATTGAACCTTTGCCCGCAACGCTGTGCAGGCCGACAATGACCGCGAACCGACATGCCCTTTCCAGACCACTTCCAAATCCCGCCATCGCGGTGCTTTGGTTCGAAGCGGAATAAGGCGCGTCCACCGGCTCGTCTCTCCTTGCCCGTAGTCTTAAATCGCCGATCGCCGGCTATGGCCCGGCGTCTTGAATTACCGGCCATTTCAAAGGCGAAATGGCCCGAATGCCGAGCCCAAGGATCGCACCACGCCAAAGCGATGCAAAGACGGGATTGGTCCAAAATCGAGCGACCGCCCGCGCCGGCAATCCGTGCTTCCCGCAAGAGCTGCGCCCCAAGCGCCCGGCGTTCGGCGCCTGGTTAACCGGACGGGAACGGAGTCGAATGGGCGAATACGCAGAACCGTGCCCCAAAAGATGCTGCAACAAAGCCACAGGGCAGCCTTGTTAATCGCCCATGCAAATTCAGACTTTGCGAAACCCGAAAAATGTTTCAAGGTGCAAGGCGAAGGGCCGTTCTCGGCCTTGCCGGTGTTGGGAGAGAGCGCGCCGGGGAGAGTAAAAAACTCTCCGGCGCGCCGAAACCTTCGCAAGTGCAGCATTGATTTGGTAACTCGAATTGGCGCCCCTGTCCCGCAGAAAATGCAGGCAGGGGCGCAGTTCGTTGGGCCATCCTCTGGGCGATCTTTGCGCAAGTGCAGCATAAGTCGTATCGAGTTGAAGCATAAGCGAAAGACGGCAGGTGATTCGCTGGCCGAGGCGTCCGAATCATCCGCGCAACGGACTGGACGAGATGCCCGATATCGAGTGCGATGTGCTCATCGTCGGCAGCGGCATCGGCGGCCTCACCGCCGCGATCGCCGCGCGCATGGCCGGCCTCGATACCCTGGTGATCGAACAGGATCTGTTGGTGGGCGGCCCCTCTTCGCTGTCCAGCGGGATGCTCTGGCTGCCCAATAGCCCGCTGCTCCGGCACGACCGCGTGCATGATTCGCGCGGCGACGCGCTCCACTACCTTGCCAATTTCGTTGCGGAGGGCGATCCCGCTTCCACGCCCGAACGCCGCGCCGCCTTTGTCGACGGCGTCGCCCCGCTGGTGGCGCTGTACGATGCGCGCGGCATTCCGCTGCACCGGTGCGAGGGCTATTCCGATCACTACGACACCCTGCCCGGCGGTCATGCAGAAGGGCGCGCGGTGGAAACTTCACAGATCGATGCCGAACGGCTTGGCACCTGGCGGCGCCGCATCCGGCCGCAAAGCCTGCCGATCCCGGCCCGCGCATCGGAACTGGCGCGGCTAAACCGCATCGGCACGAGCTGGGAGGGCCGCCTCGGATCCGCCCGGCTGCGCTGGCGGCGCCTTGCGGGCAAAGTCCGCGCGCAGGAACTGTTCACTGCAGGGGCGGCGCTTCAGGCGTGCCTGTTGATGGCCGCGCTGGAACTCGGCGCCGAAATCCGCACGCGCGCAGCCTTGCTGGGCCTCGAAAGCGAACAGGGCCGGGTAACGGGCGCGATGATCGATTGCGAGACTTGGCATCGCCGCGTCCGTGCGCGCCATGGCGTCATCATCGCCAGCGGCCGCGTCGCGCCCAATGCGTCGCAGGGCAGCGAGGGCGATGGGGTGGGCGATGCCGTGGCCGCGATGACTGGGCTTGGCGCCGGCACCGCATGGATGCACGCAGCCTGGCGCTTCGTCCGCCTCGCCTCCGACAGCGCGCCGCCGGCGGTGATCGTGCTGCCGGCATTGGCCAAGCCGCACCTTGTGCTGGTGGACGCGCAGGGAAATCGCTTCGTCAACGAAGCAGCTCCGCCGATGGAAGTGGCCCGCGCCTGCCTTGCCCGTGAGGAGGCGGCAGGGGGAGCGCCCGCCGCATGGGCCGTTCTGGATGCCCGCCACCGCGCGCACTATCGCTTCGGCCCCTTGCCCGCCGGCCGTCTGGTCCGCGAAAGGCTGCATGACGGCACCGTGTTCAAGGCCGGCACCTTGGATGCGCTTGCTCAACGATGCGGCATCGACGCCGCCGGCCTCCACGCAACCGTGGCGCGCTGGAACCTGCTGGCCGCGCGGGGTGAGGATGAGGATTTCGGCAAGGGCGCCTCTGCCTACAACCGCTATCACGGCGATCCGCGCCACCGGCCCAATCCCTGCATGGGCCCGATCTCCCGCCCGCCGTTCTTCGCGATCCCGTTACGCGCCGAGAGCCTGGGCACCTGCGGCGGCGTGCTGGTCGATGCCCAGGCGCGCGTGCTGCGGATGGATCAACAGCCGATACCCGGGCTCTACGCCATCGGCGGCTGCACCGCCCCACTGTCCGGCCCCAACGACATCGCCCCCGGCTTCGCGGCGGGCGTGGGTGCGGTGTTCGGGATGATTGCCGTGCGCCACATGGTCGGATAGGCGGGCGGCTTCACTCTTCCCGACAGGTCTTCCTTGCTTCGCATCTCCCGCCCCGACACCGCACAGGCACGCCTGCTATGGTCCATCGCCCTGCCCGCGATGCTGACCAATCTGGCAACCGCACTGTTCGGCCTGGCCGACATGTGGGCGATCGGCCGTCTGGGCGACGCACCGGCACAGGGCGCGGTGGAACTGGGCGCCAAGTTCATGATGGCGCTGCTCAACGTCTTCAACTTCCTGCGCACCAGCACGGTGGCGCTGACCGCACAAGGCGCGGGACGCGGTGACGCCGATGCGCAGGCGGCCACTCTCGCCCGCGCGATGGCGGTGGCGCTGGGGATCGGCACGCTGCTGATCGCCGCGATGCCGCTGGCGATCCCGCTGGGGCTGGACCTACTAGATGCCAAGGCGGCCGTACGGGAGAGCGCGCAGCACTACATCGCCATCCGCTATTGGGCCGCGCCGCTCTGGCTGGGCAATTGCGTGCTGGTGGGCTGGCTGATCGGGCAGCGACTGGTGCGCCATGTGCTGGTGGTGGAAGTGGCCGCCAACATCGTCCACATCGCGCTCGACCTGTTTCTGGTGCTGGTGATGCACTGGGGCGTTTCCGGCGTGGCGACGGCCACCTTGACGAGCGAAGGGTTCAAGTTCCTGGTCCTTGCCGCGATCGTGCTCAACCGCCCCGCAGCACGCGCAGCCTTTGCGGCCATGCGCCAACGGGTGACATGGCGCCGTGCCGATCTTGCCGCGCTGTTCGCACTCAATCGCGACCTGTTCCTGCGCACCCTGCTGCTGACGGCGGTGCTGCTGCTGTTCGCCCGAACCGGCGCGCAAGGTGGGCCGGTGACGCTGGCAGCCAACGGCATCCTGTTCCAGCTGTTCATGCTGGCGACGCTGATCCTCGACGGTTTCGAAAGCGCCGCGCAAGTGCTCTGCGGAGAAGCGCTGGGCGCGGGCGAGCGATCCCGCTTCAACGCCGCCGTCCGCTCCGCACTGCTTTGGGGCGGAGTGACGGCGCTGGTGCTGAGCCTGGGCTACGTCTTCGGCGGAGAAGCACTGGCCGCGCGTTTCAGCACCGACCCCGCCGTGATCGCCCGCGCCGCGCAGTTCGTGCCCTGGGTCATGGTGCTGCCGCTGGCCGGCTATGCATCCTATGTGCTGGACGGGGTGTTCGTCGGCGCCGGGTGGACGCGGGCGATGCTGGGGACGATGGCCGTGTCCATGGCCGTTTACGGCGCGCTGATCTGGTTGCTCCACCCGCTCGGCAATGCAGGACTGTGGACGGCCTTCGTGCTGTTCTTCGTGGCCCGCGCGGCCAGCCAGTTCGCCGTTCTTCCGCGCAAAGTGCGGACGAGCTTCAGCGCTTCCTGAAAACGACTGTCAGGTTGTTCGCCGGCATTTCCACCACGCGGTCAAGATCGCAGCCCTGCACATCGGCTTCGCGCACAACGTCCTCCAGCAAACGCAGGCCCCATGCCGGATTGCGGAGCCTCAAGTCCTCGTCGAACGCAGCGTTGCTCGGCGCAGTTGCGTGGCCTTCGCGGCGGTACGGGCCATAGAGCACCAGCGTCGCTCCTGAAGCGAGCAGACGCCCTGCCCCCGCCATCAGGCCCAGTGTCGCGGCCCATGGGCTGATGTGGATCATGTTGATGCAGACGACCGCATCGGCACGCTCCACCGGCCAGTCGGCCGCAGCGGCATCGAGTTCCAGTGGGGCCTTCAGGTTGGGCACCGCTTCCGCCTCTCGCCACGCGGCGACGGAGAGGCGCGCATCCGCGTCAGGGTCGCTCGGCTGCCAATCAAGATGCGGCAGGCCGCGCGCGAAATGGACCGCGTGCTCGCCCGTGCCGCTGGCGATTTCCAGCACTGTGCCGGACGCAGGCAGCACATCGCGTAGCACATCGAGGATCGGATCGCGGTTTCGGGCGGTGGCGGGTGCGATACGGCGGAGATCGAACATGCCGCAGGGTTAGCGGCGGCCTCTCACTCCCACAAGAACCTCACTCCCAAAGGCCGAGGGTATCCATGTCGTCCGGCTCCGGCGGGTCCAGCGGCACTTCGCACAGCGTCTCGCTATCGTCGAGGAAACCGCAAAACCGCAAGTGCAACGCTTCCAGATTGATCCGGCGCATCTCCGCCGCGCTGAACCCGGCGGCGACGATGGCCGCCAGCGCGCGCTGCTTCTGCGCGATCAGGTCTATCGCCTGAAGTTCGCGCACGTGGCGCGCGGCAAAGTCCTCGTCTCGGCAAAGCACTTCGCCCAGCGCCTCAATCTCCGCGCCCAGTTCGCCCAGCACTTCGGCCATCGCCACGAACTTGGGCGCCAGGAATTTGGGTTCATGGATCACGCCGCCAGCACCGGCGCATCCGACGCGAAAAGCGATTGCAGGTCTAGCACCATGACCATGCGGTCCTCGATCGCCACCAGCCCTTCCAGGAACGGGATCACTTCATCGCGGCCGGCGTTGGGCGGCGCCTGCAAGGCATCCGAATTGAGCGCGACGATGTCCGACACCGAATCCACGATCAGGCCCCGCGATTGCGTATGGCCATGATTCTGAACCTGATTCTGGCCCTCCACCTGGCAAACGATGATCGCATGGCGCGGCGTCGCCTCGGTCGGCTTCCAGCCCAGCCGCGCGGCCAGGTCGATCACCGGCAGCACGGTGCCGCGCAGATTGACCACGCCCGCCACGTATTGCGGCACGCGCGGCATCGGCGTCACCGGGGTCCATGCCCGGATCTCACGGATCGACATGATATCGAGCGCGAAAATCTGGCCGGCGACTTCGAAAGTGATGAGTTCGCGATGCATGGCTTCAAGCCTCTCTCAATGGGCGACGCGGCGCACGGCCGCGACCAGCTTGTCGGTATCGAAGGGTTTGACGATCCACCCGGTGGCCCCGGCGGCGCGGGCGCGGGCCTTCTTCTCGTCCGAACTCTCGGTGGTCAGGACAAGGATCGGCCGGTCGCGATGGCGGGTGCCGCCGCGCACCTGCTCGATCAGGCCAAACCCGTCGAGGCGCGGCATGTTGATGTCGGTGATGACGACATCCACTTCATTCGTCGCCAGCCATTCCAGCGCGGACATGCCATCGTCCGCCTGTGCGACGTCGAAGCCATTGGTGGACAGCGCATGGTTCAGCAGCGCCCGCATAGAGGCACTGTCGTCGACAGTAAGGATACGGGTGGTCTTGGACATCGAAAGCCTCGTTTCCTTCAGAACAGTTCAACTTCGCCGCGCTGGGCCAGTTGGGCAGGCGCCAGGCGGGCCGTGGGTTGGACAATCGCCTCCGGCGCGTCGGACGCGGAAACGGTGCGACAGCGCACCAATCCGGAAGCGGGGCGGAAATCGACGCGGCGGGCACCGGTGCCGCCAAGGTCCTGCTTCACCAGCTCGATCCGCTCCCGCAGCAGGAAGCCTTGCGCGAATTCGGCATTGGCCGTGCCGATGCGCTGCATCCCGGCGCGAATATTGGCGCCGCCGTATAAATGCGCCCGCAGCCGATCCTTGCGCGCGCCGTAAGACAACATCTCGTTGATCAACATCTCCATCAGGTAGACGCCGTAATGCACGTCCACCTCACCCCGCGCATGGCTGGCGGGCGGTTCGGAAAGCAGGAAATGGTTCATGCCCCCCAGCTCCGCCACCGGGTCGTAGAGGCAGCTGGCGACGCAGGAGCCGAGCACCGTACTCAGTTCCACGCGCGGACCGGCGCTGACCTTGAACTGGCCTTGCAGCACCGTCAGGCGCAGCGGTTCGCCGGTGCCGGATGGGCCGGTCTGCCCCGATGCCATGGTCATCGCCTCAGGCCGCCTTGTTGAATGCATGGCGGGCGATCCGCCCGATCGGGGCGACGACACGCGCTGCTCCCAGCGAGATCGCCGCGCGGGGCATACCGAACACGATGCAGGTCTGCTCATCCTGTGCGATGGTGTGCGCGCCTGCCTCGCTCATCGCCAGCAGGCCGCGCGCGCCGTCCTGCCCCATGCCGGTGAGCAGGATGCCGACCGCCCCCGGCCCCACCTGCTCCGCCACGGAAGCGAACAGCGCATCGACGCTGGGCACATGGCCGCTGACCGCCTGCCCGCGCCGCAGCCGCGCCATCAACGCGTTACCGCCGCCGCGTACCATCAGGTGATGATCGGCCGTGGCGGCCAGATAGACGTTGCCGGGCTGGAGCGGCATGTCATGCGCCGCCACCTGCACGCGCGCCGGGCCGGCCTGATCGAGCGTGCGGGCAATCGCCGGGGCAAAACGCGGGTTCACATGCTGCACGATCAGCGTCGGCGGGCAATCGGCGGGAAATTCGCGCAGCAGCACTTGCAGCGCCTCCACGCCCCCGGTCGAGGCGCCGATGGCGATCAGCCGGGTGTCGCGCCGGATGGAGCGGCGGCTTTCCTCCGCCATCACAGGCGCGGTCTTGGCCGGAGCGCGGAATTTCACTTGCGCGGCATCCCGGATCATTTCGGCCAGCTCGCCGCCGTCTTGCAAGGCCAGCCGGCCGCTAAGGTCGTACTTCGAATAGCAGTTGACCGCCCCCAGCCCCAGCGCGCGGGCGGTGACGTCGTTCCCCTCATGCGTGGCGCCGGAAACGATGATCACCGGCGTCGGCCGCAGGGTCATGATCTTTTCCAGGAAATCGAGCCCGTTCATCCCCGGCATCTCGATATCCAGCGTGACCACGTCGGGATCGAGCCGCTTGATCAACGCGCGCCCCTCCGCCGCGTCGGACGCGGTGCCCACCACCTCGATATCGTCCTGCTCGCCCAGGCGCGACATCAGGATCGCGCGCATGGTGGGTGAATCGTCGACGATCAGGACCCGGATGCTCACGCCTCGTTCCTCTTGTAGATGGTGGGGCCGACCAGTCGCAGCATGGTGGCAGCGGGGCCGGTCACGCGTTCGGAATGGCCGATGTAGAGATAGCCGCCCGGCAGCAGCGCCTGCGCATAGCGGGCGACCAGCCGCTCATTGGTGGGCGCATCGAAATAGATCATGACGTTGCGGCAGAAGATCGCATCGAACCGACCTTTCATCGGCCAGTCGCTCAACAGGTTGAGCTGGCGGAAGCGGACGATGGCGCGCGCCGGGTCCGCAATCATGGTCTCTTCCCCCCGCGTGGTCGTCCACGCCGTGCGCAAGTCGGCGGGCACGGGCTGGACGTCTTTGGCCGCGTAAGTCGCCGCTTTCGCTTTGGCGAGTGCATGGGGCGCGATGTCGCTGGCCAGCACCGCCAGATCGCGCCGCGCCAGATCCAGCCCCTGTCCGCGATCGGGGCCCAGCAAGGTCATCACCATCGACCACGTCTCCTCCCCACTGGAGCAGCCGGCCGACCACAGCCGCGCGGGCTCTCTTGCCTGAAGCTTGCGGATGAGATTTGGGCGCAGTTCACTGGCGAGATGTTCGAAGTGGTGCGCCTCGCGATAGAAAAACGTGTGATTGGTGGTGAGCGCAGCCACCGCGCGGGCCAGTTCCGCTGCGTCTATCCGCATCAGTTCGATGTAGCGCGCGAAGCTGACCGATCCGGTGGAGCGCACCAATGGAGCCAGGCGCGAATAGACCAGCATCGCCTTGCCCTGCGGCAGCACGATGCCCACCGCGTCATAGATCATCCGCGACACCGCCGCGAAGTCCCGCGCACTGTAGATATCCGGGCTGATCCCCGGGATCGGGTCCATTGCAAGGTCCGGAGCGGATATGGTCACGCCGCGTTTCTTTCAGAATTGGCGCGATCGTGAGCAGATCTATCGTGGCTGGCGCGATCATGCCCCGGCAGCGCGCAGGCGACCAGACTGTCAACATCGACGATCAGCGCCACGCGCCCGTCACCCAGGATCGTTGCGCCGGCCACGCCTTCCACCACGCGGAAGTTGGTCGCCAGACTCTTGATCACGAATTGACGCTGGTCCTGAATGTCATCCACCAGCAGCGCGGCCTGCCCGGCGCTTTCAGTGTCCACCACCACCAGCACGCCTTCCTGGGGTGAGGTGGCGCCCAGCGCCGATCCCAGTGCATCCTTCAGCGCGATCACCGGAATGAACCGCCCGCGCACATTCAGCATGGCCTGACTGGAACCGAGCCCCTGCACGGCGCCCTCCTCTGGCCGCAGGCTCTCCACCACATGCGCCAGCGGCACCACCAGCGTCTGATCGCCCACATTGACGATCATGCCATCGGATATCGCCAGAGTCAGCGGCAGGGTGAGGATGAAGGTCGTGCCTTTGCCGGGCGTGCTTTCGATAGTGATGCGACCGCCCAGATCCTTCACGTTCTGGCGCACCACATCCATGCCGACGCCCCGGCCGGAAATGTTGGAAACCACTTGCGCGGTGGAGAAGCCGGGCGCGAAGATCAGGTTGTCGATCTCCTCGGCCGAAAGCTGCGCGTCGGCGCTAACGATCCCTTTTTCTACCGCCTTGGCCAGCACGCGTTCGCGATTGATCCCGGCGCCGTCGTCCCCGATCGAAATGAGGATGCGGCCTGAACGATGCTCGGCCGAAAGCGTCAGCGTGCCTTCGGGCGACTTGCCAGCGGCGATGCGGTCCTCGGCCGCTTCGATGCCATGGTCCACGGCGTTGCGGATCAGGTGGGTGAGCGGTTCGCCCAGCCGTTCGATCACTGTCTTGTCCAGTTCGGTACTCTCTCCGAAGACGTCCAGCTTCACGTGCTTACCCGTGGTGGCGGCCAGATCGCGCAAGATGCGGGGCACGCGGCTGAACACGCTGCCGATGGGCTGCGCACGGATCGACATCGCGCTTTCCTGAATGTCGCGCGTCAGGCTTTCGAGCAGCGAGAGTTCCTCGGTCGCGGTTACGCCTGCCCCTTCCAGTCGCTGGTCCAACATGGCCTGTGCGATCACCAGTTCGCCGACGAGGTCGATCAAACGGTCCAGCTTGAATAGGTCGATGCGGATCGACTGGGCGGCGGCTGCCGGGGCCTGTGAGGGCGCGGCAGCGGGTGCAGCGGGCGGCGGCGAGGCGGGCGCTGCTTCCGACTTGGCCGGCGCGCTGATAGGTTCAGCCGCGGGCATGGAGAGTTCGACGGGCGGGATATCCTCGTCCCCACCGAAGGCCAGCGCGCATTCGTCACCGATAAAATCGAAGATGTCGCGCACCGCATCCTCGGAAACGTCGGCAGGCATCGAGAAGGTCCAGCCGAGATAGCCTTCCGACACCGCCAGGCGGTCGAGCGGCGGCACGTGCGCGACATCGCAGTGCTCCACCTGCCCGCCCAATGCCGCGACCTCCCGCAGCATCAGCAACGGCTCGCTGCCATTGCGCATGGCGCCCGCGCGGGGGCGAAGGTGGACGGCCCAGCGCTTGTCTTCCGCTGGCGACGTATCGAAACCGCCGGTGAGATCGTCCAACAGGGCATCGAGGTCGAGCCCGAAATCGTCATCGCTATCGGGCACCGGCTCGGGATCCGGCTCAGGCTCCGAGGCGACAGCATGTGCCGCGCCAGCGCCACCGACCGCCATCGCCGCTTCCATCTCTGCGATCAGCGCCGCATCGGGTGGCGGCACGCCATCGTCGCGCGCGGCATCGACATGGTCCGACAGGGTATCGAGCGCGCGCAGCAGCAGGTCCACCAGCTTCGGCTCGATCGCCACCAGCCCTTCGCGCACGTCGGACAGCAGTGTCTCGAACGTATGGGTATAGGCCTGAAGCGCGACGTAGCCGAACGCCCCCGCGCCGCCCTTGATCGAATGGACTGCGCGGAACACCGCGTTCACGGTATCGGCATCCTGCGTGCCTTCGCGGCAGGCGGCCAGGCCGGCTTCGGCGGCGGCAAGTGATTCCTCGCACTCGACGAAGAAGATCTGCTGGATTTCCTCGGGGCTCACAACGCGGGCTCCTCGAACAGTTCGGCTATCAAGCCGGTCAGCCGCGCGGCCTCTTCCAGCGCGGGCGATGGATTGATCCGCGCCCCTCCCCCGCTGCGCCGGGCGGAAACCAGCAATTGCAACACCGCCTGCCCGACATGGTCCACGCCGCTGCCGTCGACCTGCATGGGCGAATCGCCCATCGCGGCCACAAGCTCTGGCCAGAGTGCTTCGGCGGCGGCCCTGTCGCACCGGGCCGGCAAAGTGATGCTGGACATGGCGTTCTCCGTCTTGAATTGGCCCCGTTCCCGCCCAGGCAGGCGCAGTGAACGCCCTGTCCTATCCACGGCGATGCCAACATGGAGTTTGCCGCAAACTCAGGCGATGCCCGTAGGACGGCGAAGGGAATTGGTCGCGACGGGCGCGCTATCGGGACATTCGGACTCAATCCGAAAAGGCGAACCCCTCATGCATGACGCCCGCGTCCTGGTGGTCGACGATTCAGCCGCGATGCGCGCGCTGTTCTGCGACGTGCTGGAGCAATCCAAGAACGTCGTCGTCGTCGGCACTGCCGCCAGCGCGGCGGAGGCCCGCGACCAGATCGCCGAACTGCGGCCCAATGTCGTCACGCTCGACGTCGAAATGCCGGGGATGAGCGGTATCGAGTTTCTGGAAGAGATCATGACCACCAACCCGATGCCGGTGGTGATGCTTTCCGCCCTTACCCAAAGCGGCACGGAAACCTCTCTGAAGGCCTTCGAACTGGGCGCGGTGGAATGCTTTCCCAAACCGCTGAAGGCGACCCCTGAACAGTTCGCCAAGACGGTGGGCAAACTGGGCAAGATCGTGATCGCCGCCGCCAATTCGAACGTGCGCGACCGGCCGCGCCATCGCGGTCCGAAGGCGGAAAGTGGTGGCGCGGGTGGCTACGCGCCCAACGGCAAGATCGCCGCGTTCAGCACATCGATGGGCGGCGTGGATGCGCTGACCGAAGTGCTGGGCCACTATCCCAAGAACTGCCCGCCCACCGTCATCATCCTCCAGACCGAACCTGCTTTGGCAGAGATGTTCATCGCCCGCGCCGACAAGGACTGCGCCTGCGCAGTGAAGGCAGCGGTGGACGGGGCGGAACTGGTGCCCGGCACGGTCCATATCGCGTTCAATCCGGGCAAGCACGTGATCGTGGAGCCCGGCAGCCCGGCCAAGCTGCGCATGGTGGAGCGCGATCCGGTGGAAGGGTTCCGCCCCTCCGCCACGCTGCTGTTCGGCACGATCGCGCGCGGCGGGTTGCCGGCGATCGGCGCAGTGCTGACCGGCATGGGCGAGGATGGCGCGAAGGGCCTCAAACTGTTGCAGGCGGCGGGATGCCGCACGTTGGCACAGGATCGCGGCACGGCGACGGTGCCGCAGGCTCCGGCGGCGGCCGTGGAGGCCGGCGCGGTGGAGGCGGAACTGAAGCTGGAAGAGCTGGCGGCCGATGTGCTGGGGCAGTGCGGTTCGGCCGAGGGGTAGAAAAGGAAGCGGGGTCCCCGCCTTCGCGGGGACGACGAGGCATAAAACGTAAAACTGAGTGCGCCTGAGCACCCACCTCTCCTGCGGCACCGGCCCACTCCCCCACCCGACCTCCCCTACGGCGTAGAATCTTGGGAGGTCGGGTGGGGGAGTGGGCTGGTGCCGCTTCCGGCCATAGACCGGACAAAAAAAGCCGCCGACGCCAGGGATAGAGGGGGGAGGCGTCGGCGGCTAGCCGGTCGGCAGGCTAAGGCGGTTTAGTGCCCGCCGGAGGCCGGCTTCGCACCACGCGGGGGACGCGGTGCAATCCAGATGGTGCAGGCGGCGATGAACAGCAGGATCGCGCAGAGTGCGAAGACGTGCACGGTGCCCAGCGCCGTTCCCTGTGCATTGACGAGGTTGGCCAGCGTCTGGCGCGCCTGCTCCAGCGAGAAGCCGGCGGCCTGCAACTGGTCCATCGTTTGCTGCGCCCCGTTCATGGAGGCTGCCATGTCCGCCCCGTTGGCACGGCCCATGTCTTCCCAGGTCGTCGTTACCAGAGCCGTGGCGATGGCACTGGCCAGGGTACGGCCGAAGTTGGCGATACCCGCCGCGCCCGCCGTCTCGTCCGGATCGACCGAGGCAAGGCTGATGGTCGTCAGCGGAACCATGAACAGCGACACGCCGATGCCCTGCACAAGCTGCGGCCAGGCGATGGTCCAGAACGGAACCTCGGTGGACCAGCTGGTGCGGAAGATCGCGCAGATGCCGATCCACGAGATGCCCAGGAACACCAGCAGACGCGGATCGAAGCGCTGCATCAGCTTGGGCACGAAGGGCGACGCGATCACGGCCAGCACGCCGGAGAAGGCCATCGCCTCACCCGCCTGCGTGGCGGTGTAGCCCATCGATGTCTGCAACCACTGCGGGATCACCACGACCGATGCGAAGTAAGTGCCGAAGGCGATCGTCAGCGAGAACGTGGCGGCGGAGAAGCCGCGATGGCGGAACACTTTCAAGTCCACCACCGGGTGTTCCTCGGTCAGTTCCCAGATGATGAAAACGATGAAGAACAGCACCGCGATCACCGCCAGCGCGACGATGAAGGGCGAACCGAACCAGTCCCGCTCACGCCCCAGGTCGAGCATCATCTGGAATGCGCCCACCCAGGCAATCAGCAGGCCCAGCCCGATAACGTCGATCGGCAGCTTGCGCGTGGGCGTCTCGATCCCGCGCAGAATCGTGAACAGGCCGAAGAAGACGATGGCCACGATCGGCACGTTGATGAAGAAGATCCACTCCCACGACCAGTTGTCGGAGATGTAGCCACCGACGATCGGGCCCGCGATCGGCGCGGTAACGACCGTCATCGCCCACATCGCCATGGCGCGGGGATGCATGTGCTTAGGGAAGATCCGCAGCAGCAGCGTCTGCGTCAGCGGCATCAGCGGGCCACCGCAGAAGCCCTGGCCCAGACGGAACAGCACCAGCAACGGGAACGTATGCGCGATACCGCAGAGCGCGGAAAACACGCCGAACCCGATCAGCGAGAGCAGGAACACGCGCAGGCTGCCGAAGCGCCCGGCGAGCCAACCCGTAAGCGGCACGCAGATCGCTTCCGCCACGGCGTAGGAGGTGATCGCCCAGGTGCCGTTCGACACCGAGACGCCAAGGCCGCCGGAAATATGCGGGATCGAAACGTTGGCGATCGTCATGTCGAGCACGACGACGAAGTTCGCCATCGCCAGCAAGAAGCCGGCGACCAGCAGCTTCGCACCGGTGAAGGTGCCGCTATCGCCCGATCCCGTCGTGCCGGCTCCGGGGGGAGCGCCGGCCATTAGCGGGCGTCCGTCAGATCGACTTCAGCGTCCATCGACAGGCCGACGCGCAGCGGATGCTGCTGCAGTTCCTTGGGATCGAGTTCGATACGCACCGGCAGGCGCTGCACCACCTTGATCCAGTTGCCGGTCGCGTTCTGCGCCGGGATCAGCGAGAACGCCGCACCGGTACCGCCCGAGAAGCCGATAACCTTGCCGTGGAACTTCACGCCCGAACCATAGAAGTCGGAGGTGAGCGTGGCGTTCTGGCCGGGCCGCACATTGCCCAGCTGCGTTTCCTTGAAGTTCGCATCGACATAAAGCTGGTTCACCGGAACCACCGTCATGGCAACGGCGCCGACCTGAACCTTCTGGCCCACCTGGATCGAACGCTTGGCAATCACGCCGTCGATCGGCGCGCGCACCACGGTGCGTTCAAGGTCCAGCTTGGCCTGATCGACCTTGGCCTGGGCCTGGCGGATCTGCGGCGCGGTATCGAGCGTGGTGCCCTTCGTGATCGCGACCGATGCGTCTTCCTGACGGCGGGCGCTGATCGCATTGGCCTGCATCTGGGCCAGCGCGGCAGTGGCTTCACCCTGCGAAGCCTTGGCCGAAGCCAACGCCTCACGCGCAGTGGTCAGGTCTTCGGCGGATACGGCACCCGAACCGACCAGCGCGGCACGGCGGCTGTAATCGGCCTGCGCCTTGGTCAGCGTAGCCTGCGCAGAGGCGAGCTTGGCCTTGGCCGAGTTGATCTGCGCGTCGCTGGCATCTGCCGAAGCGCCCAGCGCCCGGTTGTTGGCGAGCGACTGGCCGTAAGTGCGCTGTGCGGAGGCGAGTTCCGCCTCTGCCTGTTCCAGCGCGATCCGCTGGTCCGCATCCTCGATCCGGAACAACAGCTGCCCCTTCTTCACCGGCTGCGTGTCGGTAACGAGCACTTCGACCACGCGGCCAGAAGTCAGCGGCGTCACTTGTGCATTGTCGGCCCCGACATAGGCGTTGTCGGTAGAGACCGAGCGGCTGCCGATGAAGAAATCGTACGCGCCATAGAGCGCGGCGACCACAACCACGGCAACGCCAAGGCCCACCAGCAACGGTTTGCGGCGGTTCTTTCCCCGCACGCTGCCGTCTCCAGCGTTTTCAGCAGGCGAACCCTGCGCTTCGTCAGTCATTTTCGGGGGCCTTCTTGCTGGAATTGTCTTCGTAACCGCCACCGAGCGCGCGCTTCAGCGCGACGTCTTCGGAAAGCGTACGGAAATGGGCGTCGACAGCCTGCTGCTGCGCATCGAGCGCGGTGGTCTGGGCGGTCAGGGCATCGAGGTAATTGCCGATGCCGCCGTGATAGCGCTGAAACGCAAGGTCCTGCGCGCGGGTGGATTTGGAGGCGGCGTCGGCAGACGCGGTTTCCTGATCCTGCGCGGCATTGCGGCTTGCCAGAGCGTCGGCCACTTCCTGCAACGCACCGATCAGGGTGGAGTTGTAGTCCGCCACGGCAAGGTCGTACCCGCCGCGTGCCTGCGTGTAGTCACCCTTCAGGCGGCCGCCTTCGAAGATCGGCAGGCTGATCGCGCCGGTGCCGTTGCCGTATGTCGATCCGCTCTTGAAGAGGTTCGACAGGCCCAACGACTGCAAGCCGATCAGGCCGGAGATCGAGATGTCCGGCATGAACGCGGCCTTGGCGGCGCCGATCCGCTTGTCCGCCGCTTCGGCGCGAAGCCGCGCTGCAACGATGTCGGGACGGCGGGCGAGCAGGTTGATCCCGGCATCGGCAGGAACCGTGGCCACCGGGATCGCGGTGATCGCGGTCGGCGTGATCGACAGTCCGCGATCGGGGCCGGCGCCCAGCAGCGCGGCCAGGGCATGGCGGCGCAGCAGGATCTGTTCGTCATTCTGCGACAGCGCGACGCGGGCCGATGCGGCCAGCGCTTCGGACTGGCGCAGCGGCGCTTCCTGATCGAGGCCCTGACGCACGCGCTGGCCGGTAAGGTCCACCAGCGTCTGACGCGCCTTCAGCGCATCCTTCAGCGCTTCGCCCCGCGCGATCAGGCGGGCAAGGTCGAAGTAGGAGGACACGACGTTGGACGAGATCATCAGCTCGGCCTGACGGGCATCGGCCTCTGCGGCCATGCGTTCCGACGTGGCGGCGGCAAGCTGCTTGCGGTTCTTGCCCCAGAGGTCGAGGTCGAAATCGCCCGACAGCGCCAGGTCGCCGGTGCTTTTCCAGCCCTTCGGAACGAAATCGGCGGGAATGCCGTTGTTATAGCTCTGCTTGGCCATGCCGGCAGTGCCCTGCCCGTTGAGGCTCGGCAGGGTCGCGGCGCCGGCCACCTGGGCCGCGCCGCGCGCCTGCATGATGCGCGCCTGTGCGGAGGCGACATCCGGCGAGCCTGCGAGGGCTTCGGCCACCAGCGCGTCCAGCTGCGGATCGCCATAGGCGGTCCACCACTGCTGCTGCGGCCACTGGGCATCGCTCTGGTTGGCACTCAGAGACTGGGTGCTGTCCAGCGTTGAAGGGGCCCGCAACTGCGGCTTCGACCCAAGGTCGGGCACCGCGCAGGCGGATAGCGAAAGGCCGACGGCCAGCATGGATGCTGCCGCGACTCGGGGGAGCGGGATCGTACTCATCAGTACAGTTTTTATCGACCTCGACCTTGCCTCTGTCAATCGGAAAGTGTACTGTGCAGTACTGAGATGACAAACGTAGGTAAGAGAGAACTCAACAAGGCCAAGAAGCGGGCAGAGATCGTCGAAGTGGCGACTCGCTCCTTCTTCGACCGTGGCTACGGCGCCACCAGCATGTCTGCGATCGCGGATGAACTGGGCGGCTCGAAGGCCACGCTGTGGGCGCATTTCGCGTCCAAGGAAGAGCTGTTTGCCGCCGTGGTCGACAACAAGGTGGAAGCCTTCTCGAAGGATGTGGACGAGGTGCTGACCGGGCAGAACTTCACGTTTGCCGCGCTGCGTCGCGCCTGCCTGCGCTTCCTCGACTGCCTGCTGCGCGAGAACTCCGTCCAGCTGTTCCGTCTGGTGGTGAGCGAGGGCCAGCGCTTCCCTGAAATCAACGAGATGTTCTACGCGCGCGGCCCTTCGAAGTTCCGTAATTGCGTGGCCCAGTTCTTCGCGACCAAGTTCACGGAAGAACAAGCGCAGCGGCTGACGCTGCTGATCGTCTCCGCGATGGTTGGCTATCGCTCCGACGTGCTGATGCGGCCGGACAAGCCGACGCTGAAGGATCATGAGGCTTTCGTGGACAACGCGATCGGCCTGATCGACTGGCCCCGCCCCTCCCCCGCCGAAATCCAAGCCGCCTGACCGGCCGCCCCTAAGTGGGCTTCACCATCGCACGAAACAAAATTGAACACCGTCTATTTTTAAATTGAACGGTGTATATTTATGTGCGATCCAAAGCTGGCGATTGCGAATCGGTGGTGGCTTAACCCACCGCAAACGCGTTGAAGGCCAAACGGCACATTCACAGACGGGGATACGGGCGTGGCGGCACCAGACTTTTCATTGCTATCGAAACGGCGTTTTGCGCCGATGTTCTGCGTCCAGTTCCTGGGCGCGTTCAACGACAACCTGCTGAAGTACGCTATGCTGCTACTGGCCAACTACGGCCTGCTGCGCGATGCACCGGACAAGGCGGGGATGCTGTCGGTCGTGGCAACAGGGCTGTTCACGCTGCCCTACTTCCTGTTCTCCGCCCTCGCCGGCCAGATTGCCGACCGGATCGACAAGGCCAAGCTGGTCCGCTGGATCAAGCTGGCTGAAGTGGGGATCATGGGCCTCGCCCTTGTCGGCTTCGCGTGGGAATCCATCCCGGTCCTGCTCGGCAGCCTATTCCTGATGGGTCTGCATTCCACCGTGTTCGGCCCGGTGAAATACTCGATCCTGCCGCAGCACCTCGGCGAACACGAAGTCATGGGCGCCACCGGCCTGATCGAAGCGGGCACGTTCCTCGCCATTCTGGGCGGCCAGTTGCTGGCCGGACAGGTCTTTCCGTGGGAGGCCGGACTGGTCGCCATGGGCCTGGCCGTGCTGGGCTGGCTGGCCGCGCAAGCAGTCCCCGCCGCCCCGCCCAGCCGCGATGGGCACCCGATCGACTGGAACATCGCGCGCGGTACTTGGGCCGTGCTGGTCGCCGCCCATCGCGGCCGCGGCGTCTGGCTCGCCGTGCTGGGCATCAGCTGGTTCTTCACGGCCGGCGCGATCCTGCTGACCGAGTTCGTCCCGCTCGTCTCCGACACGCTTCAGGCGCGCAAGGAAGTGGCGACGCTGTTCCTGGTCGTCTTCTCGGTCGTTATCGCGCTCGGCTCGATGACGGTGAACCGGCTGCTGAAGGGCGAAGTTTCCGCCCGCTACGTGCCGGTCAGCGCCTTGATGCTGGCGATCGGCCTGATCGACCTCTGGCTTTCCACCCGCGCCTTCACGCCCATGGTGATCGATGCGACGGTGGCGCAGTTCGTGTCCAACCCGCAGTCGTGGAAGATCTTCGCCGACCTCGTCATCATCGCCTTCTCGGGCGGGATGTTCATCGTGCCGCTCTATGCGATCCTTCAGATCCGCTCCTCCCCCGAAGAACGCTCGCAGGTCATCGCCGCCAACAACATCCTCAACGCGGGGATGACCGTGGCTGCCGTGGGCGTGGTTGCGGTGCTGCTGGGCAACGGCGTCAGCGTGCCCGGCGTCATCGGCGTGCTGGGCTTCGCGACCTTGGTGGTCGCGGTGATCTCGATCTGGCTGCTGCCCGAAACGCTGTTCAAGGCGGTGATCCGCGCGGTGCTGCGCATGCTCTACCGCGTGGAAGTGACCGGCATGGAGAACATGCCCAAGCCCGGTGAGCCGGCGGTCGTCGTCGTCAACCACCTCTCCTATCTCGACGGCGTGCTGCTGGGCGCGTTCCTGCCCGGCAAGCCGACGTTCGCGGTCCATACCGCCATCGCCAAGAGCTGGTGGATCCAGCCCTTCCTCAAGCTGTTCCGCGCCTTCCCGGTCGATCCCACCAACCCGATGGCGGCCAAGGCGATGGTCCGCGCGGTGAAGGAAGGCCGCACCTTGGTGATCTTCCCCGAAGGCCGCATCACCGTGACCGGCGCGCTGATGAAAGTGTTCGACGGCCCCGGCATGGTGGCGGACAAGGCCGACGCGCCGATCATCCCCGTCCGCCTGGACGGCCCGCAGTACACCCCCTTCTCCCACCTCAAGGGCAAGGTGCGCCAGCGCTGGTTCCCCAAGGTGACGATCGAAGTGCTGCCCGCGCGCCGCTTCTCCATCGAGGGCGAGATGACCGCCCGCCAGCGCCGCGCCATCGCCGGCCGCCGTCTCTATGACGAGATGAGCCGGATGATCTTCGACACCAGCCACACGGACAGCACGCTGTTCGCCGCCCTGTGCGAAGCGCGTGCGATCCACGGCGGCAAGACCAAGGTGGTGGAGGACATCAAGCGCACCCCGCTCGCCTATGACCGGCTGATCCTGGGCGCCGAACTGCTGGGTGAGCGGCTTGCCTATCGCACCCGCCCCGGTGAGGCAGTGGGCCTGCTGCTGCCCAATGTCAGCGGCGTCGCCCTCGCCTTCTTCGCGCTTCAGGCCGAGGGCCGCGTGCCCGCCATGCTGAACTTCACCGTGGGTCAGGCCAGCCTCGTTTCCGCTTGCGCCACGGCGAAGATCGAAACCGTCGTCACCGCGCGCGCCTTCGTCGAACAGGGCAAGCTGGAGCCCGTGATCGCCGCGCTGGAGGCGGATGGGCGCAAGGTGCTCTATCTCGAAGACCTGGCCGCAGAGATCGGCACCGGCGCGAAGCTCTGGCACATGTTGACCGGCCGCTTGGCCGCCAGCCGCCATGCCCGCCGCAAAGTCTCCCCCGACGCGCCGGCAGTGATCCTGTTCACTTCCGGATCGGAAGGCGCTCCCAAGGGCGTGGTGCTCAGCCACCGCAACCTGCTGTCCAACTGCGCGCAGCTGGCCGCGCGGATCGACTTCAACTCGGCCGACGTGGTGCTGAACGCGCTGCCGGTGTTCCACTCGTTCGGGCTGACTGGCGGCACGCTGCTGCCGCTGCTGAACGGCATCCGCACGGTGTTCTACCCCAGCCCGTTGCACTACCGCATCGTTCCCGCGCTGGCATACGACGCCAATGCCACGATCTTGTTCGGCACCGACACATTCCTTTCCGGCTATGCCCGCATGGCGCACAGCTATGACTTCTACTCGCTGCGCTACATCTTCGCGGGCGCGGAGAAGGTGCGCGAAGAAACCCGGCGCACATATGCAGACAAGTTCGGCCTGCGCATCCTGGAAGGCTATGGCGCCACCGAGTGCGCGCCGGTGATCGCGGTGAACACGCCGATGCACTTCAAGGCGGGCACCGTCGGCCGCATGCTACCGGCAATGGAAGCGCGGCTTGAGGACGTGCCCGGCATCACCGAAGGCGGGCGCCTCTATGTGCGCGGGCCGAACGTGATGGCCGGATACCTGCTGGCGAGCGAACCCGGCGTGCTCCAACCGCCCGTCGAGGGCTGGCACGACACCGGCGATATCGTCACCATCGATGACATCGGCTTCGTCACCATCCGTGGCCGCGCCAAGCGCTTCGCCAAGATCGCGGGCGAGATGGTCTCGCTGCCGGCGGTGGAGGGCTACGCCGCCAAGGTCTGGCCCGACGCGGAAAGCGCCGTGGTTACGCGCCCCGATGCCAAGAAGGGTGAGCAACTGGTGCTCTACACGACTGCCAAGGGCGCCGATCACAAGGCGCTTCAGGACTGGGGCCGCGCCAACGGCATCGCCGAACTGATGATCCCGCGTGACATTCGCGTGCTGGACGCCCTGCCCGTGCTGGGCACCGGCAAGCTGGACTATGTGACGCTGAATGAGATGGCGAAGGTGTAGGTTCGCTGGCGGAGATGGCGAGCAAACCCCGCTAAATCCAACTCCGTCGCCCCCGCGAAGGCGGGGGCCCCGCTTTTCTTTGCGACGTTGCAGAAGGAAGCGGGATCCCCGCCTTCGCGGGGATGACGGGGTTGGATGCTAGAGGATGTGATACGAGACAGTGGGTGGACGGCTGACGGTTGCCGCACTCCCCCCGCCGGTTTAAAGGGCGGGGCATGAGCCTCCCCCCGATCCTCGTCGTCACCACTGGCGGCACTTTCGACAAGCAGTACTTCGACGCCCTCAGCGAATACCAGATCGCCGAAAGCGTGATCGAAAAGCTGCTGAAGACCTCGCGCGTCGCCCATCCGTTCCGCGTGGTGGAACTGCTGCGCAAGGACAGCCTCGAACTCACGGACGAGGATCGCGCGCTGATCCGCGCCACTATCGCCGCGGCGCCTGAAACGCACGTGGTTATCACCCACGGCACCGACACCATGACCGAAACGGCCAAGGCGCTGGACGGGCTGGAAGGCAAGACCGTGGTGCTGACCGGCGCCCTTGCCCCGGCGCGCTTTGCGGAGAGCGATGCCACTTTCAACCTCGGCATGGCCTTCGCCTGCTGCCAGGCGGCACAGCCCGGCGTGTGGATCACGATGAGTGGATCGGTGTTCAACGGCCTGAAAGTCCGCAAGGATCGCGAAGCCGGCAAGTTCGTGGAGATCTGACTTTCGCTGGCCGGGAAGAGTTCCTTCCCGGCAGTTCCTGGAAGCGAGCCGCCCGCTCGGAACGCATGATCTGCGCGCATGCAAGCGCGGCGGACATGGTCGTTCTTTGCCCCCAAAGCGGACGAAATCGCGCTTTGCAGCCCTTTATGGACTGAATGTCGATCATTCCTAAGGGGTTCGACGGAGCGGCGCCTTGTTAAGCCGCAAACGCCCCTTGGCCCAAGTATGACGCAGGAGGTTCGCCACCCGCGTCGTTGAATGAACGCGAAACGACCCTCCCGGTCGCCCTGCCGGACCCTTTCCCATTCCGGGGAAGCGGCCTGCTTCTGTACTGGGAGGTTGCGTGTCGATCGTAGTCGATAGCCTTGCCGAAGTTCATGCGGCGCTGCAGCACGCGCCGATCGGTGCGGTGGTGGTTGACCGCGCCGGGGTTATCTCCTGGGCAAATCCCGCCTTCGCCTCGATCGTGGGAGAAGCCGATCCGGCAACGCTGCGGCTCGCACTCGTCACCCTCTGGATGGAGCAGGAGGAAGGCGAGGCTTTGCTCCAGATGCTGGAGGCCCACTTCGCCACGCCCGGCGAGGCACGACTGCCGAGGACGCGCCCCGTCACTTTCAAGCGGATCGACGGGGCCGAGCAGCCCGGTGAGATCACGCTGGCCCCCTGTGTAGGCGCCTTCGACCAGTTCGCGATCCTGCACGTGCACAACCAGGTCCGCCTCGCCACGGCGGAAAAACGCTTCTCCCAGATCTTCGAAAACCTGCCGCTGGGCCTGATCGTCATCGATGGAGGCCAGCGCATCGTCCAGCTCAACCAAGCGCTGGCCAACCTGTTCGGCTATACGCGGGAGGAACTGGTGGGCCGCCCGCTCGATATGCTGCTGCCGCCGCGCTATCGCACCGAACACCAGCACCATATCGATGGCTATACCCGCGCGCCGGTCGCCCGATCGATGGGCCTGGGCAGCGACCTGACCGGGCTGCACCGGCTGGGCCGCGAGATCCCGGTGGAAGTGGCGCTGACGCGGTTGGAAACGATGGCGCAGCCGCTCTACATGGCGATCGTCACCGACATCACCGTGCGCAAGCGCGGGCAGGAAGCGCTTCAGCAGACCAACGCGCAACTGGAAGAATTCACGTACGTCGCCAGCCACGACTTGCGCTCCCCCCTGCGTGGCATAGCCGACCTCATCACCTGGATCCGTGAGGATCTGGGGGACGAAAACATGACCGACGGAGTGAAGCACAACTTCGACCGGATCGCTCTGCGCATCAGCCGCGCCGAACAGATGATCGACGATTTGCTGAGCTATGCCCGCGCCGGCAATCGCGATCTGGAGACCGAGATCATCACCCCCAGCG